>Ga0208631_100149_pt1 | contig 33179 bp, 30 predicted proteins | sample LakWasMet38_LOW7_2_FD_183878 | JGI IMG/M metagenome (GOLD analysis project Ga0208631, IMG submission 183878) | Freshwater sediment methanotrophic microbial communities from Lake Washington under simulated oxygen tension - Sediment Metagenome... | ecosystem: Environmental > Aquatic > Freshwater >... | reverse complement strand
AGCATACCGCCAGCGTTCAATCTGAGCCATGATCAAACTCTTCAGTTTAAATCAGTTTGCCACTCAATAAGATGAGTAGCCAATCTTGGCTCGACTACAAATTCAACGTATAAATTACTTTTTACGCAAGATCTTGTGTCGATTATTTATTACAAGCCTAAACAATCCATCACAAGCCCCCACACAAATTATTTTGATCTGATTTTTAAAGAGCGTGGAGCTAAGCCCCGGTTGAGCTGGATCATTATACCGATCCAATTCAATTTGTCAACACCCTGTCGACTTTATTTATTTGCTTCCGTCCGTGCCGGAACCGATACCCAGGTCCCGATGAGCCGACCATTATAACCGGCCCAACCCGTTTGTCAAGCTCCCTGCCAACTTTATTTCCCGCCCTCGACATCCGGTCGAGGCTGCCAGGGCTACCTGCCCCGAAAGAACTGCGCATTTTACAGCCTTTACAGCCGGCGTCAAGAAATTATTACGCAAACCTGTAAATTGTCAGTAGAACACTAAACTTCGTCCAATCTTGCATATGCCATCAAGAATAAACATCGTCTTTATATTATAGCTTTTGTCCTTTATATAGAATATTGAGAATTATTAGCTATGAAGCCATAATTTAATTTCATAGGTAACTATTCTTGCTACACCAATCAACTTCTTTCCTCGTAATTTTCGCATCATTTTTTAAAGAGCGATACCAATCGAACACTTAGCATATACAGTAATTTTCCATCATTATGTTCTGGAACATTTTCAAGAAAAAATACCCAAGCAGACTTCGAGCAGCAATCAACCGAATCTCTCACCTGTCTCAAACAAGCAGCTTACATCAATAAAGAACACAACCATTTCAATCTGGTTTCTAAAAAGACTAATGCCAGTTACTCAACTGCTAACCGAAAAGAAATGCTCTAGCAACTGGTTTACAAACACCACCAAGGACCTTAACCTGAATGACATAGTGTTGCCATAAAAACACCATAGTCTTTTGATATATAACCAAAATAATCACTCCCATTAATCACCACTCTACCAGCTTTCCAAAAAGGAAAAACAACCTTTAGCTCCGCAAATGTCTCTACAAATCCTTCATATGCGCATCAGCAAATTGTCGAAACAATGAGCTTTTTCTCGCTCCAATCATTATGCTTGTTTGCCAAATTAGATCGTAGCGCATTTCTTCACTGTTTCGATAATGGCAGGGAATATACAATGACCAAAATCAAGCTTGAGCTTTTCAGTCATACACGATAATATTGATTCAACACTACATTGGAGTCCAACTTAAATGAATACAATAAAAAAACGCCTACCCAAATCAGTCATTATCGGTTTAGCCGCTATCATTTTACCTCTTGGAGCGCAGGCAAACCCTGACACGACCAAAAACATGCACCAATTATATGAAGATAATTGCGCCAGTTGCCACGGATCAGACCATGGCGGATTTATTGCTCCCGGCTTGAATGCCGACTCCCTGAAAGGCCGCAGCCCTACTGCTTTACGCAGCCTGATCATGACTGGAAGTTTCGACACCTTAATGCCTCCGTTTTACGGTCGCTTGTCAGATGATGATATCCGTGGCTTGGTCAATCATTTACAAACCACGCCAAAACAGGCGAATCCAGCTTGGACGATTAACGACATTAAAGCGTCAATTAAAGTCTATGTTAAAGACGAAAGTACCCTGCCTGCAAAGCCCACCTATGAAATCAGCAGTATGGATGATGTGATCGGTGTGGCTGCTCGAGGAAAATACGGTCGCGGCTCAGGTTCAAAAGCAGTGTTCATCAACAGCGTCACGCATAAGCAAATCGGTGAAATTCCTACAGGCACCGCCGCACATATTATCGACTATAACCCTGCCAACCCTCGCTGGGCCTACGTAAAAACCGATACCGCGGAAATTTTTAAAGTGGATTTATATTCCATGCAAGCCGTGCGTAGCGTTAAAACCGGCTTCAACGGGCCTGGACTAGGCGTTTCCCGCGACGGTAAATACATTATGGCGGGCTCTTATGTACCGCATAACGCCGTCATTCTTGATGCTGACACCTTGGAGCCCTTAAAAACCCTCGAACTGGAAGGCGTTGATCCGGATGGCAAAATGGTTTCTTCCGATTCCGGCATGATTATCGGCACACCATTTGACGATATTTTCGCCATCGCCTTGGAAAACGCAGGTCAAGTTTGGGTGGTTGATTTAAAAGAAGGTTTCCCTGTCACTAAAATCGAAAAAGTCGGCCGCCATTTACATGATGCCTTCTTGAGCCATGGCGGCAGCAAATTGATGGTCGCTTCTTATGATGACAGCATTGTTACTGCCATTGATTTAAAAGACCGCAAAATCATCAAAAAACTGGAAGCCGGTTGCGTACCTCATGTAGGCGGCGGTTCTGTGGTTGAAGTTGATGGTCGCACGCTCGGTTTCGGTACCAATTTCGGCGACTGTGACAAAATGGTGGTCAGCGTCTGGGATCTGGACAAAATGGAAGTGGTTAAACAGATTCCGGTTTCCGGCGGCACAGAATCACCGGCTGCTCACGCCAATGCGCCTTATGTCGCGGTTGACATCATCTCTAAAGACCGTCGCGCCCGCACCATCCAGATGATCGACAAGAAATCGCTGGATGTAGTTAAAACATTGGAAGTAGGCGGACATGCTTATTTCCCTGAATACAGTGCAGATGGTAAGTTCCTGTATGTTAGCGCCGGTTACAGCGGCGACGAAGTCGTTGTCTATGACTCCGTATCCTTACAAAAAGTTGCTTCCGTGCCCATGGAAAGCCCTGCGGGTATATTTTCTCATGGTCGCGTCAGATACATGACTCGCGGCCTTTCTCCTGACGAGATGAAAGGAGCAAAATAATGAGATTATCCACTCTTACAGGATTGTTGATCATGGGCTTGGTATCCGCCCAAAGCGTCAATGCAGCAAGTATTTACGCAGGCGAAGCAAAAGCGGCGGCGGTCTGTTCGCAATGTCACGGCATTAGAATGCCTTCAGCCAACGCGCCTTTTCCGCCGCTGGCCGGGCGTGATGCGGATTACTTGAAAACAGCGCTCAAACAGTACCGGGACAAAACCCGAAAATCCGACATTATGAATACTATCGCCGGCTCCTTAAGCGATGACGATATCAACAATGTCGCGACGTACTATGCCAAATTAAAACCATAAGAATCATGAAAAAACTGCCGTTATTAATGCTGGTCATTACAGCTGTTTTGACTGAAACCAGCTTAGCCGGCGAACCTTCACCGGCGCGGCAAAGCGCGATCCGCAACATGCTCAATCATGATTGCGGCGCGTGCCATGGTTTAACATTAAAAGGGGGCCTTGGCCCTTCCCTGTTACCCGAAGCATTGGCCGGAAAGCCCGATGATTTGTTGATTTCAACCATACTTAACGGTCGCCAAGGAACAGCAATGCCGCCTTGGCAGCCGTTTATGAATCGAGATGAGGCCGCATGGCTAGTTAGCATTTTGCGTAGATCCGAGACACAGAACCTTAAGTAAAGCTATCAAATGAAGACTTTTTGTTTTTTATTTTTGATTGCATTTTCGATTAGCTCAGTCAATGCAGCAGTAAGCATTGCCATTTTGGATTTTGAGCTTAATGACTTGACGCTAGCCCCCAGGACGCCTACTGAAATTAATAGAACAGCTAGCTTAAAACCCTTATTGGAAGAAGAGTTAAAAAGCGCTGGTTACCGAATTATTTCAATTGATTTAACCACCCAACATAAAGCCAACAGCGGTTTCGGCTATCTGTTCAACCATGACGATGTCGCGGCAGAGCTTGGCAAAACAGCAGGTGCTGATTATGTATTGGTTGGAAGACTCCATAAGCCCAGTTTTTTATTCGCCTATATCATGGGTCACTTAATCAGAACTAAGGATGAGCAGTTGGTCGGCAACTATATTTCAGAAACTAAAGGGGGTGATGAGAAACTAACCCTTAAAGGCGTTGAAAGCATTGCCAGTAAAATTGACAAGGATTTGGAGAATCGTTATACACCACCACCCCCTAAGCATATTCCATTACATTAATATTTTGTTCCTCGTCTCTACGTTCAAGTAGACTTTAGTCCGGCTATTAACATTCTTATACGCACAAACCCATGACCAAACTACTCTCTCTTCTAGCCTTGCTATTCTCCTTCAACGTCATGGCAGAGCTACGCGCCACCGGCGATTTAGGCATCGTCATCGAACGGGAAGACGGCAATGCGCTGATCATCAATACCACCGAGCATAAGCGCTTAGCCAAAATTGAAAAACTGGGCGACTTGTCCCATGCCTCAGTGGTTTTTTCCCGCGATCAGCGTTACGCCTATGTTTTCGGACGGGACGGCGGCTTGACCAAAATCGACATGCTCAAGGATGCCATCGACAAGCGCATCATCCAGGCCGGCAACAGCATCGGTGGGGCGATTTCCCAGGATGGTAAATTAATTGCGGTTTCCAACTACACCCCCGGCGGCGTTAAAGTTTTTTCAGCCGACACGCTGGAACTGGTTGCCGATATTCCGGCAAACTATGGCGAGGGACTGCGCTCTAAAGTGGTCGGCCTGGTTGACGCGCCGGGACAGCGCTTTGTATTTTCCCTGTTCGATGCCGGCGAAATCTGGATGGCCGACTTTAAAAACCCTAAAACACCGGTCATCAAAAAATTCCCCAACATCGGCAAACAGCCCTACGACGCGTTAATGTCGCCGGACGGTCATTATTACATTGCCGGTTTATTCGGCGAACCCGGACTGGCACTGCTGGATTTATGGAATCTTGATGCCGGAGTTAAACACATATTGCCCAACTACGGCAAAGACGATGAAAAAATGCCTGTTTATAAAATGCCGCATCTCGAAGGCTGGGCGGTAGCCGGCGACTACCTGTTTGCGCCCGCGATAGGCCAACACAAGGTTCTGGTTATCGACAAAAACACCTGGGAACTGCGCGACACCATAGCGGTCGCCGGGCAGCCGGTTTTTGTGATGGCAAGGCCCGATGCGCGACAAGTCTGGGTTAACTTTGCTTTCCCCGATAACAATCAGGTACAGATTATCGATGTCAAAGACCTGTCTATAAGCAAGACCTTATCGCCCGGAAAAGCCGTGCTGCATATGGAATTCACCCCGCGCGGCGAGCAAGTCTGGATTGCGGTAAGAGACGATAACCAGCTGGTGGTTTACGACACGGAAACCCTGCAGGAGATCACGCGCTTGCCCGCCAACAAACCCAACGGTATTTTCTTTAGCTCGCGTGCGCATAAAATCGGTTTATAAACCCATGCTGACGACTTTACACAAACAACTGCTAAACGACTACCAGCACGACTTTCCGCTGTCGGCCCGACCCTATCAGGACATCGCCGATGCGCTGGGCGTGACCGAAGCAGAAGTTTTAGCGGCATTTACCGAACTGAACGATAACAACCTTATCAGCCGCATCGGCCCGGTTATTCCGCCCAACCATATCGGCGTCAGCGCCTTGGTTGCGATGTCCGTGCCTGAGCAGCAACTACAGGCTATCGCCGACAAAATCAGTGCGCATCCTGAAGTCAATCATAATTATGAGCGCGAACACCGGCTTAACCTTTGGTTTGTAATCATCGCTTCCGATGCTGAACATTTACGCGACGTGATTGATTCTATAGAACAGGAAACATCATACCCAGCCATGGTGCTGCCAATGCTCGACGATTTTTTTATTGATTTGGGCTTTAAGCTGGATTTGAATAATGATTGATACCCGTGATCGTCAATTACTTGAACACATTCAACTGGGACTGCCGGTTTGCCCCAAGCCTTACCTGGAAATTGGTCGGCATTGCGACATGCCCGAAGCCGAAGTAATCGAGCGCTTAACCCGGCTTAAACAGCAAGGCCTGATCAAACGCATGGGCGTTATCGTCAAACACCGGCAACTGGGTTACCGCGCCAATGCGATGGTGGTCTGGAATGTGCCGGATGATCTTGTTAAACAACTGGGCGGACATATCAGCCGGTTTTCGTTTGTGACGCTCTGCTATCAACGGCCCAGATATCCGGAATGGCCGTACAACCTGTATTGCATGATTCACGGCAAAGACAAGGCCACCGTGTTAAACCAACTGGATCAACTCGTCGACGCTTGCGGATTAAGCGGCTTTGACAAAGACATCCTGTTCAGCAACCGCTGTTTTAAACAACGCGGCGCCCTTTATAAAAACCCCGCTTTAGCTAATGGATGAAATAGACAGACAAATTATCAACGCGTTGCAGAACGGCTTTCCGATCTGCAACGCTCCTTACCGACAAGTCGCCGCACAGCTGGGACTGACCGAGCAAGATTTAATAACGCGGTTGAAAGCATTGCTAGATAATGGCGTCCTGACCCGATTCGGCCCTTTGTACAATGCCGAGCAGATGGGCGGCGCCTTAACTCTGGCGGCCGTTAAAGCGCCAGTAGAGCGTTACAATGAAATCACCGAAATCATCAACGCCTTTCCCGAAGTCGCCCATAATTACGCGCGCAGCCATGAGCTGAATATGTGGTTTGTGATAGCGACCGAAACGCCCGAACAAATCCAGCAAACCATCAATGCCATAGAACGAGCAACCGGCCTTACGGTCTACAACATGCCGAAAATCAAAGAATATTTTGTCAACCTGAAACTGGAAGCTTAAACAATGCTTGATGAAATAGACCGTCAAATCATCCAGGCCACCCAAGCCGGCTTGCCGTTAACGCCTGAGCCTTACCAGACCCTTGCAGAACAACTGGGTTTGACAGCCGACGATGTGATGCAACGGCTATCGACAATGCAAGACAGCGGCATCATCCGCCGTATCGGCGCGGTACCTAACCACTATAAACTGGGCTATCGCCTTAACGGCATGACTGTCTGGAATGTGCCCGATGAAGTCATTGACGAATTGGGGCACAAAGTCGGGCAACTGGAATTCGTCAGCCATTGTTATCATCGTCCCAGGCATTTGCCGGGATGGCCGTATAACCTGTTTGCTATGGTGCATGGCAAAAGCCAGGAAGCGGTCGATGAACAGATTCAACAGATTAAAGCTTTGTTGGCCGACAATAATTTGGGCTGCGATGTTTTATATAGCACCAAAATCCTGAAAAAAACCGGTTTTCGCACCGCTAGCCAGCCGCTCTCTACGCAATAATCGATAGACAGCTCTCCAAATGTTGAATCCAGGGTTGCAAACCACATCCCCCTTGAGTAGCATCAGACAACCCAACGACAATCAACCCGTTACTAATTAGGATACTGATTATGTTTAGACTAAGCCAATACATGCGGGAACTGATAGACCCAACCCCCTTAAAACCAGCCCGAAAACCAGCTGCGCCGGTGGTTATCTGGAATCTGATCCGCCGCTGCAACCTTACCTGCAAGCATTGCTACACGACCTCCACCGATATCAATTTCCCAAACGAATTAAGTACCGAGGAAATTTATGCGGTCATGGATGACCTGAAAGCTTTTAAAGTGCCGGTACTGATCTTATCCGGCGGTGAGCCGTTGCTGCACCCCGACATCTTTAAAATTTCCCGACGCGCCAAAGACATTGGCTTTTATGTCGCGCTATCGACCAACGGCACTAAAATTTCTGCGGATAATATCGACGAAATCGCCGATATCAATTATCAATACATCGGCGTCAGCCTGGACGGCATCAAAGATACCCACGACCAATTCCGGCGAGTAAAAGGCTCTTTCGATCAGGCTTTACACGGCATCCATCTGTGCCTGGAAAAAGGCATCAAAGTCGGCCTGCGTTTTACGTTGACACAGGATAACCACCAGGATTTCCCGGCCTTGCTGCAGTTAATGGATGATAACAATATCGACAAATTCTATTTGTCGCATTTGAATTATGGCGGTCGCGGCAACAAAAACCGCAAAGATGACGCGCATTTTGCGATGACCCGGACCGCGATGGATCTAATGTTTGAAACCAGCTATAACTGGCTAAAAGAAGGAAAAGACCGGGAATTCGTCACCGGCAATAACGATGCCGATGCGGTTTATTTCCTGCACTGGGTCGCCCGGCATTTCCCTGACAAAGTCGAACATATCAAAGCCAAGCTGGAACAATGGGGCGGTAATGCCTCCGGCGTCAATGTCGCCAATATCGACAATCTGGGCAATGTCCATCCTGACACATTCTGGTGGCATTATGAACTGGGCAATGTCAAGGAACGGCCGTTTTCGGAAATATGGATGGATACCAGCGATCCATTGATGGCAGGCCTTAAACAACAACCCAGACCTCTCGAAGGACGCTGTGCAAGGTGCCGGTACCAGACGATCTGCAACGGCAACACCCGCGTCAGGGCAGAACAAACCACAGGCAATTTTTGGGCTGAAGATCCGGGTTGCTATCTAACGGATGCTGAAATTGCATAATTAAAGCCCTATTAACATTTCATTTTATTAATGAATTTTCAATAAAGCAGCATTGCTATGCCATATTTTCAGTAACTTGAATTCAAGCACAAACTTAGCCATGCTAAGTTTGCATCACCAATAGGTCAGAAAAGCCGGGCAAAGCCTGGCAAGTGACGTCTCCTATGTTTAGTTCGGCTTATCATCAAGAAAACGCGTGATGCCCCCCATCAGGTAAGTGTTTATACCCGTTGTATTCATCAGCAATCTATTGAATAGTAAACATCATAAAATCCAGCGAAGGTCGGGACGGAAAGTTGTGAGCCCTAAGCCCGGAAAAGCCGAACTAACGGGCGTGCTTTTTGACTTAGCACGTATACAAAAAACTCGGCCTTTTTTCACAACAATGAGAGAAATGCTGATGAAAACACTTGTTATATCAATTTTATTGAGCAGCCTATTTAATGTACCGGCTGCATACGCAGATGTTGAGCAGCTATATTTTGCGGATATTTTTTTGCCGACTTTTTCGAACGGTTACATCAAACGCATGAAACCTAACGGCACAGGATTTAAATCGCTTGTATCAACAGGAGATGGCGTTCGCGGTATTGCAATTAATCCTGTTAACGGAGAAATTTTTTGGTCTGACGCTAATCGCCATGTCATCAGCAAAACCAACTTCAATGGCAAAAATCAAAAAGATATTGTGACGTCTAAGCTGGATTTTGTTTCTGATGTGGATATAGATGTCGAAAATAACAAAATTTATTGGAGCGACCAATCACAAAATCAAATTGGTCGCGCCAACTTAGACGGCACAGAGCAATCTTTTATTATTCCCTCCCCTTGCCCCGCCAATGTCGGCTTTTTTTGCACTGCCGGGGGAAATCTGGCAATCGACGCAGTAAATAAGAAGCTGTACTGGACGACCTCGTACTGTTCGGACAATTCGTGCTCAAACGCTTCAACGTACCTCGGGGATATACTCAGGTCCGACTTGGACGGTTCTAAAATTGAAACCGTAATCAAAGCAATAGGCCGGCCTTCATCGATACAAGTTGACCCGATTGGGAAAAAAATATATTGGACTGATTACGTGAATGACGTCGTTCGACGATCCAATTTGGATGGTAGTGGGGTTGATGACTTGTTTGTTGTCGGGAAAAATAATAATCCGAATGGCTTAACGCTTGATCTGAAGAATGGATATATCTACTGGGACCAGGACGGCAACGTTCAAGATCGGTCTTGTATCAAACGAATGCATTTAAATGGCAAACATCCCGAGAACATAAAATGCGGATTCGGCAATGTACCCGACCTTGAGTTTGTGTCGACCACCGCGCATCGCCCCTTACGTAGCCGACCTGCCGATTGACATAACATTTTTACGATCTAAATCACTCTGGCATTTAAATGGGCCGGGCGTTACTCAATATAACGCCGATTAGATAGCGCCCAATACTCAATCCGTTTTCAAAGACAACAAACTAACTATCTCGTTACCTTCCCTCGCAGGATCAATCGCTGTATCCAGTATAAATATCCGTTCATTGGCTATGCCGCCTTTTTGTACGATATAGCTGGCAATCGCTTGCGCCCTTTCTGCGGCCAAGCCTTTTAGCCTTTGCTCTTCGGGTTTAATGATGGCTGACAGCTTCTCCTTGGCGATTGCATAAAACTCGTGCGTATTAGTATCAGCCTTGGTGCCTACTATGCGCAATCTGCCCAGCAATGTTCTTTCCACCATCGCCGGAAATTTTTCAGCAAATAGCTGTTCCATCAGGCGCCGGTAGTCCTGGTCGGAAATGACAACATGTTCCGCGCGTATTTTCCTGCCGCCCTGTTTATTAATCTCGGCGGCTTTTATTTTTTTAAGCTGATCGTATAAAGCGTCGTCGCTGACCGCTGGCCAATCCTGCTCCTGAAAAACCGCGCCTTTAATTTCCAGCTTTAAAACCGTGCGTGTTTTTAACGCCTTGACCAAATCGTCCAGCTTGCCGGTTTGTTTTTTATCTAATTCCGCGCTACCCGCTGGAAAGCTGATAGTGCTTAGATCCGCTTCGCTGCCGACCAGAGAGGCTAAAGCGCGAAATGGCGAGGTAATCACTTTACTGAGCGCATTAACCAATGCATCCACGATAAGATGTGTAACGCTGAATTTGGGATCTTCCAGACTGCCGGTAATGGGGATATTCAATTTTATTTTACCATCAGTATCCTTCATCAGCGCTACAGCCAACTCCAGCGGCAAAGACACGGCATTCGGATTTTCAACTTTCTCACCCAGCTCAAGCCGGTCAATCAGGATATTATTGGATGCAGTCAACTCCTTGTTGGAAACTTTATAATTCAATTCCAGCGACATTTTGCCTTTTTCAACTTTATACCCGGCAAATTGCACCATATACGATGAAATCAACGGCATCGGCATACCTGTAAAATTAATGGACACATCGTAATCGCCCGCGTAAGGACTGATCTCGCCCTTGACATCGACCGGCGCCAGATCATAGGCCGTTCCCTTTAAATTAACCTTAATCGTAGCCTTTCGGTCTGAGGAAATATTGCTTGCGCCGCCGCCCAGGCTTTTGATCTGCGCAGCGAATGGTAAAATCAGGGAAAGATCGGAGAAATCGGAAGAGCCGTCAATGACTTGAACCTTACCCAGTTTATATTCAGTCTTCTTAACTTCTGACTGGGTGTTTTTAGCGGCTTTAACTGTAGCCTTCCGCTCATCTTTCTTAACGTTTTTATCCGCTATCATGATGTCGTCAAAATTATTGGTCCTATCTACTTTAATGACGACTCTGACATAGGGTTTATTAATGATCAGCGTTTTAGCGCTGTATCGATTTGCCGGCAAATCAGCATCAATGCCTTTCAGCTTTAAACTTTCCCATTTTATAAAGTCCTTGTTTTTCAGCTGATCGCGGGTGATTAAATCGGCGATTTCGGTATTGCCGGCAAACTTAATCTCCATCTCGTCCTGCGCTGATTTGGCGATAGATACCTTGCCGTCAACGGCCAGCTTGCCGTCGATGACATCCAGCCGGGCAAATTGGTCGACATAAGGCTGGAATTTTTCCAAGCCAATATCTTTGGCATCAACGGCTATCTGCGCGGATAAAGGTTCGATAACGGTGTTGCCGTCAAGCTTTATCAAACCGGTTTCATTTAACCCGGCGCTAAGCTGAAAAGGCAGGCTCGCACCGGCATCATTGCTGAAATTAGTCAGCTGAAAATTGATAGGCTTGGCGGTAATGGTGACAGGTTTTTTTAGGGTCCGATCCTCAAAGGTAAGCCCGCAATTGTTCAGCCCGATATGATTGACCTTGATACTCCACGGTGTTTTATTCGCCGGCTCAGCGGAGGGCTCTTCAGCTTTTACATCCGGCAATAAGGACTGATAACTTAAAACGCCTTCCGGGTTCATCCATGCAGTAAAATCAGCATTATTTGCAGAAACTGATTCGACCGTCAGTTCATTTTTTTTAAGATCAAAACCAATTCCTTGCACCGAAAAACTAGCCATTTTAATCATCGGTTTGTCATGCACGGTTGCTGAAACCTGAAAATCGTGTAGTTCAAGCTTGCTTTGATTAAGGCTAACGTTAAATTTATCGTCAACATAATCGGCCTTGTAATCGGCCTCGAGCAGTTCATAACCTTGTAAATCCAGTTGTGCATGATCTTGCAAGGCCAGAGCCTGTATTCTCGGCAATTGAACTTTCTCCAGTTTGACATGCCCTGATGAAGACAGCGGATTAAGACTAATAGCGCCTTGCCAATCCAGCCTGCCGCCTGAACTTAATTCCAGCGACAACCCTAAGTTGGCTTGCTTTTCCGCTTGGGTCGTGAAGTTTTCAATAGAGAGGTTGATCGGATAAGCAGTCTCCTTTTCGGGACTGCTAAAATGCGCATCTTCCCAGTCCAGTTTGCCTTCGGCTATCGACAGCTTGGCGATGTTTACCGGGAAAATTTTATCGTCATCCTGCTTGGCTTCGCCGCTGTCTTTGAGCAGGTCTTTGAAATTGAATTCTCCTTCTTTATCCCTGGCGATACGGACAGTCGGTTTGTTCAGCGACATGTTATCAATAACCAGCGCCGCCTGACCGATGGATTCCAGCCCATTGATATCGATAAAGAGCTCATCAAGGCCGACAAACTGCTCGCCGTTCGGTTCTTGCAGCGCAAATTCCTGCACGCTCAACTTTAACGAAAAAGGATCGAACCGGACTGTTGCAACAGACGCTTTCCTGCCGGTTTGCTGCTGAATAAGCGTCGGCAGTTTCGACTTTACCAGCATCGGCAACAAGTAAAAGCCCAACAGGACATAGATGCCCAGAAGACTGCCCGCTATAAGAACAGCTATTTTTATTTTAGTGGGTATGCGTCGAATTTTCATAAACCCTGTCACCTGATTCGCGTTAACTTGCTGCCATTATATACTCATCGTATTTTAAAACCCGGCACCTTATCTCTTCGCCCGGCGGGTAAAAAATCTCTACAGGTGTAGTTGTTTTTCCGAGCACAGAGGGGCAGATAAATAAAGATTTAAAAACCGGATATGCCATCACGACAAACAAAAAAGGCGACCCTCAGAACCTGAAGAGCCGCCTTTTTGATCGAATACTAGCAAACGATTCTACAAATCAAGATAACCGGTCTCTTCATGCAGAACGGTATCCAGGCCTTGCACTTCTTCATCCGGGGTCACCCGCAAGCCTATCCACTTATCCAGTAATTTTAAAATCAGATAACTGAATAATGCACTCCAGGCCGCAGTAATTACAATCGCCAAGGCTTGAACGCTGACCTGATCCATGATTGAAACCCCTTCAGCCAAACCGAGTCCGCCCAAGCCGCTTGCCGCAAAAACGCCGGTTAACAATGAACCGGTCACACCGCCTACGCCATGAACGGAAAACACGTCCAGAGAATCATCGATTTTCAAGGTACGTTTTACATACTGCGTAGCGTAAAAGCATACAACACCGGCGGTAATGCCAATCACCAGCGCGCCGAAAGGACCGACAAAGCCGGAAGCGGGAGTGATGGTGCCCAAACCTGCGACCATGCCAGTCACAATACCTAATACGCTGGGTTTGCTAAAACGCTTCCACTCTATAAACATCCAGGTTAAAGCGCCGGAAGCCGCACCGATATGCGTCACCAGCATCGCCATGCCGGCACGGCCATCTGCGGTTAAGGTACTGCCGGCATTAAACCCGAACCAGCCGACCCACAGCATGCCCGCACCGGTAACCACCATGGTCATGTTATGCGGCGGCATGGCAGTGTTGGGAAAGCCTCTTCTTTTACCCAACACCAACGCCGCGACCAGAGCCGCAACCCCCGCATTAACGTGGATAACGATACCGCCGGCAAAATCCATCGCGCCCAAATCGGCCAGCCAGCCGCCGCCCCACATCCAATGGCATATCGGCAGATAAACAACAATCAGCCATAAACCGCTAAACCACAGCATCGCCGAAAACTTCATTCGTTCGGCAAAACCGCCGACTATCAATGCGGGCGTGATAATCGCAAATGTCATCTGAAACATAAAAAAGACTGTTTCGGGAATAGTGCCTTTTAACGATGCGGTGCCTACGTCAGAAAGAAATACCCTGGAAGCGCCGCCGATGACTTTTTGCAATTCTCCGCCGTCGGCGAAAATAAAACTGTAAACGCCGGCCAGCCAAAGAATGGAAACCAGACAGGTAATCGCAAAACATTGCATCAATACCGACAGCACGTTTTTGCTTCTAACTAATCCGGCATAAAACAACGATAAGCCCGGTATTGTCATAAACAAAACCAAGCCGGTCGATGTTAAAACCCAAGCCGTATTGGCCTGGTTTAATTGATCCGCAAAGGCAAGATCGGGTAACAGTAAGAGGCCTGAAACCAGCCTTCTATTTATTATTGATAACATTTTTTTCCTTGCGCCTAAATGGCATCTTCGCCGGTCTCCCCCGTTCTAATACGGATAACCTGCTCTAAATTTGATACAAATATTTTTCCATCGCCGATTTTGCCGGTATTGGCCGCGTTAACGATCGTCTCGACGGCTTTATCCAGAACATCATCAGAAACAGCGATTTCCAGTTTAACTTTAGGTAAAAAATCAACTACATACTCGGCACCTCTGTACAATTCGGTGTGGCCTTTCTGACGACCGAAGCCTTTTACTTCTGTTGCAGTAACGCCAGCAACGCCAATTTCAGATAATGCTTCTCGGACATCATCCAATTTGAACGGTTTAATGATCGCTGTTATTAGTTTCATGTTTTCTCTCAGTTTGATTGCAAAAAATGTCGGTAATATCGGCTGCAATCATAGTGAATTATCTATCAACATACAATTAAGAGGCTGGTTAAAACACGAACTGATGTGTTCTGTATTATGGATTTTCTTCAAACGCAAAAAAGCGGACGCGAAATAACGCGCCCGCTTTTTTGCGAAAAGGCTTACCTTCGGAAAAAGTTCACCCTGATGAATTAAATATGATATGCGGTTTCGCCATGCTCGGAAACATCAAGCCCTGCACGCTCGACCTCTTCGCTAACCCGAAGCCCGACCGTCATGTCCACGATCTTATAGGCAATAAAAGATACTGCACCGGACCAAATGATACAGGTTCCTACCCCCCAAGCTTGACTGGTAATTTGACCAAGCATGTTGTATTCAGCCACACCATTGGCAACATAATCCCAAACGCCGGTGCCTCCGAGTGAAGGGCTGGCGACGATACCGGTACCTAGTGCGCCGACAATTCCACCGATGCCATGAACACCAAAAGCATCTAAGGAATCGTCATAACCCAGGGCACTTTTCAGCATAGTAACCGACCAGAAACAAATCGCGCCGGCAGCCAATCCCAAGAAAATAGCCCCCATTGGACCGGCCCAACCACAGGCAGGCGTAATGGCAACAAGCCCTGCAACAGCGCCGGAAGCTCCACCTAACATGCTCGGTTTACCACGTAACAGCCATTCAGCTGCTACCCATGCAAGCGTAGCAGCCGCACTGGCCAGTAAGGTGTTTACAAATACTAAAGTGGCTAAGCCGTTAGCTTCCAGGTTGGAGCCTACGTTAAAGCCAAACCAACCGACCCATAGCAAGGAAGCGCCAATCATGGTCATGGTCACGCTATGCGGCGCAAGCGACTCCTTTCTGTAACCGATACGCTTGCCTATCATTAAGCAGCCCACTAAACCAGCGATACCGGCATTGATATGCACGACCGTACCGCCGGCAAAATCCAGAGCGCCTTTTTGGAATAAAAACCCAGCCGTAGCAGTCGCTGCTTCAGCAGCCGCCGCATCAGTATAAGCATCGGGACCAGTCCAATACCAAACCATATGCGCCATTGGCAAGTAAGAGAAAGTAAACCAGATGAACATAAACAACAGCACTGCGGAAAACTTAACCCGCTCGGCAAATGCACCGACGATCAATGCCGGAGTGATAGCGGCGAAAGTCAGCTGGAATGCGACATAAATATACTCAGGCACATAAACAGCTTTGCTGAACGTAGCGGCCAGAGAATCCGGTGTTATGCCTTTAAGGAACACCTTGTCAAATCCGCCAAAGAAAGCGTTGCCTTCGGTAAAAGCTATGCTGTAACCGTAAATTGCCCACAATATAGCCATCACCGAAAAGATCACAAATACTTGCATCAGCATGGATAACATATTTTTGGCGCGTACCATACCGCCGTAAAATAATGCCAATCCCGGAATGACCATCAGGATAACCAGCACAGTCGCGACGATCATCCAAGCGGTATCACCTTTATTGGCTGCAGGCGGAACCGGGACGGCTGTTTCCGCAAAAGAAAATCCTGCATGGCCGAGTAAAACCAAAAGGATGAAAGTAGTTAAAAATTGTTTCATGGTTCCCCCTAAGAATTAAAGCGCTTCTTCGCCAGTTTCGCCGGTACGGATCCGGACAACCTGCTCTAAATCGGTTACAAAAATTTTACCGTCCCCAATTTTTCCGGTATTGGCTGCCTTGGTAATGGCTTCTACGGCCTGTTCCAACATAGTGTCAGCCACTGCCACTTCAATTTTGGCCTTCGGTAAAAAATCAACCACATACTCAGCGCCGCGATAAAGCTCGGTATGTCCCTTTTGACGGCCAAAACCTTTTACTTCAGTAACGGTTACTCCGGAGACTCCTATATCCGAGAGCGCCTCTCGAACATCGTCGAGCTTAAAGGGTTTAACAACAGCAGTTATCAGTTTCATTTGAGCCTCTTTTATAAATTTAAAATCCAGCTTAAAGTAGGATATTTACCTTGCTACACCCTACTTTGCTCTTGCATCGCTTAAAGCGCTGACCTTGATGTTTCTATCAAGCTGCGTTAAAAGCTGACTGCGAAATCGGTCGAGAACAGGAATTGGTCCTGCTTGGCATTGCCGAAAGGCCGATACTGGCCGCCGGTCGCGGCAACGGTGCCATCGACCCAGTCATAACGCACGTTCGGACGGATGTTCAGCCATTTCATCGGCTTCCAGTTCAGCCCTGCGGTAACGGCGTAATAACTGGCAGCGTTACAAGTACTGTTGTTAGGCTGATCACCAAGAGCGTAACTGTTACCTGCTCCGTTGGTCGCTGCGGCGACACGGGCCGGAGAGCAGACCCTGAAACCGTTCTGGTCGCGGAACCATTCAGCACGAATGCCCGCCGTCAGGTTGTCCTTAACATCATAAGTTAAATGCGAATTGACGCCGTACCATTCGGTATCGGTAGACGCACCGCCAAGCAAGACGCCGTTGGCGTAGCCATGGTCATGCTGCAAAACCAGGTGGGTTTTATCGGTGATGTTGTGCTTGAGCACTAAGCTGTATAAACCCCAGGATTGGCTGCTGTGCTCAGACGTGCCGCCATAGGTACCGCTGACATTCGCGGAGGTGTTCTTGTCATCGCTGGTCCAGGTAGTGCCGGCCAAGCCCGCCCAGTTGCCCAACTGTTTATCCCAGCCGCCATCCCAACCCCCGGTGGCGCTGCCGGTCACTGCACCGCCCATCACCGCCCAGTTCTTGTCGACAGTGTAGTTGCCCATCACCCCGGTATGAGTGAACGGTTCGCCATATTGCATGGTGTAGGCATGGGTATAGAAGAAATTGTCCGGGGCGGGAACCGTTTCATAGCCGATCGGTGTATAGAAGTGGCCGGCCTTGATATTCAGTCCATTGCCTAGCGGGGCGTAAATCTCGGCATAAGCCTGTGGCAGCGCAATATCGTAAAAGCGGTTGTCGCTGCTGCCGAGCATATTCAGGTCCCAATGGCTCCGGTTCAATGGCTGTCCGGTGTTGACATCGAAAGCGGGCACGCCATACGCCTGAGTGAAAATCGCATCGGTACCGAACATTGCATCCACACGTCCGCCGAAATCCCAGGCATCGCCTTCGGCCGCGACGGCACGCTGCGCGAACAGGTTTAATTGGTTCAACTGAAATTCGCCGGAGCGATCGGCGAAAGTCACCGGACCGTTGAAGTTATTGTCGGGACTAGCCGCGTTATAAGTAATGCCTGCGTTGGCCCAACCGCCAATTTTCAGTCCATTGTCTTTCATGAACTTGCTTTCGTTAGGATCACCCACCGTCTCAAGCAAAGTGCTGGCCTCAGTCAGGCTCTTTGCCTGAGCCGTACCGAAACCGATAATTAAAGCTACTCCCAAAGCCAACGGCTTTAGTTCAAAACGACTATTGTTTGGATGGTTCTTCATAAATAAAAATCCTTAATAATTGATTAAGTGCAAATTCCCCTAAACAACTCCATGCAAATGCAATGCCAATTACATTTTTACAATATTTCCTGAGGAACAATACTTTAAACATACTAGTTTTATTTTTTTTACATTCAATAAGTTAAAACACTTACTCAAACTCAGCAATTTAAATGCTCTGCTAATCACATAACAAAGCAAAAAAATAATTCGCACCCATTTTGGGCATTACAAAACGCTTAGGCACCACAGCAGTGCAATTAACCAACTTACTGATCCTCCCCTTAAAAACACCGATTATTACGCTTCGTTTTTTTAGTGGCTAATCCATTAAAAAAAATGGTATCGTTATAGTGTTTGGCATATACGCTGATCCCATATAACTCATCTCAGGAAACAAAATAAATGTCCGCAGAAAAAGTACTTAAATTGATCAAGGAAAATGACGTAAAATTCGTCGATTTTCGTTTTTGTGACACTCGTGGTAAAGAGCAGCATGTAACATTCCCTGCCCATTCAATTGATGAAGATACCTTTGAAGAAGGTAACATGTTTGACGGTTCTTCAGTTGCAGGCTGGAAACACATCAATGAATCAGACATGATCTTAATGCCTGATCCATCCACTGCCGTTATGGACCCCTTTTTTGATGACAACACCTTAATCTTGCGTTGCGACATCATTGAACCCAAAAACATGCAAGGTTACGAACGCGACCCGCGCTCTATCGCCAAACGTGCAGAAGCTTACTTGAAATCAACCGGCATTGCCGACACAGCATTCTTCGGCCCTGAAAACGAATTCTTCATTTTTGACGATGTCCGTTGGGGCACCGATATGAGCGGATCTTTCTACAAAGTCGATTCAGAAGAAGCGGGCTGGAACTCTGAAAAAGTCTATCCTGACGGCAACACCGGTCACCGTCCTGGCGTTAAAGGCGGCTATTTCCCTGTGCCTCCAGTTGATTCTTTCCAAGACATGCGTTCTGCAATGTGTTTGACGCTGGAAGAAATGGGCCAAATTACTGAAGTTCACCATCACGAAGTAGCAACGGCTGGTCAGTGCGAAATCGGCGTAAGGTTCAACACACTGGTTAAAAAAGCCGACGAAGTTTTGGAACTGAAATATGTCGTTGCCAACATTGCACACGCATACGGCAAAACAGCAACTTTCATGCCTAAACCACTGGTTGGCGACAACGGCAGCGGTATGCACGTGCACCAATCTTTAGCTAAAGACGGCGTCAACCTGTTTACAGGCAACCTGTACGGCGGCTTATCTGAAACTGCTCTGTTCTATATCGGCGGTATCATCAAACACGCTAAAGCATTAAACGCTTTCACCAACGCATCAACCAACAGCTACAAACGTCTGGTTCCAGGCTTTGAAGCGCCCGTTATGCTGGCTTACTCTGCACGCAACCGTTCAGCTTCCATCCGTATTCCTTTTGTCAACAACCCAAAAGGCCGTCGTATCGAAGTTCGCTTCCCTGACTCCACTGCAAACCCTTACCTGGCATTCTCAGCAATGTTGATGGCTGGCTTGGACGGCATTCAAAACAAAATCCATCCTGGCGATGCTATGGATAAAGATTTGTACGATTTACCGGCGGAAGAAGCTAGAAACATTCCGCAAGTTTGCCACTCATTCGACCAAGCATTAGACGCTCTGGACAATGATCGTGAATTCTTGACGCGCGGCGGTGTATTCACTAATGATGCAATTGACGGCTACATTAGTTTGAAAATGGAAGAAGTAACCCGCATCCGTATGAGCACACATCCTGCTGAATACGACATGTACTACAGCTTGTAAGAATACGGGCGACTATCCAGCCGCCCTTTTTACAGCAGGCACAAAAACGCCCCGCAAGGGGCGTTTTTTATTTGCGGCAATCAGATACCCGGCTTTTACAAATGCTTCCCATCAAGTTGCCGGCAAAAAATTCATAAGCTTCAATCCCGGTTGCCATGCCCTGTTTAAAGGCTTTGCACGAACTCCTCGGACACGGCGGTTTTCGGGATAAAAATGACCAAAGCATCCTATCTCCGTGACGACTGGAAAAACCAGCCATTGCTATCATAAAAGTGCTAACCATGACTTGAAGTTAGCGCACATTCAGTTGCATGGTATCCGAGCGTCCTCGTGCCTTCAGCAGTACAACGCAACAGGAATAACAAGCATTGCAAGTCTATTTGCGAGAGTATCTTCTAGCAAATTGCAAACCAACTCTCTTTTAGAGGATAATATACAGTTACGCATAGTCTTGCTATGCTTTTGATTGATCCTGTAACACGCCATACGCTCAATGTAGAGTCGTTATGCACGCTTTGGAATACGCTATGAAAAAGACCATGTATGAAAAAATCTGGGACAGCCATCTTGTCGTTGATGAGGCTGGGCAGGCTCCTTTGCTTTATGTTGACCGTCACTTGATGCATGAAGTTACCAGTCCACAGGCCTTTGAAGGCCTGCGCTTATCGGGTCGCAAGGTGCGCAATCCGCACAGCATTCTCGCCACAATGGATCACTGCGTACCGACCAAAAACCGCAACTTGCCTATTGCCGATCCGATTGCAAAAAAACAGATCGAAACCATGGCTGACAACTGCCGCGTGAACGGCTTAAATCTGTATGACATGTCCAATCCGAACAACGGCGTAATTCATGTTGTTGTGCCTGAGCACGGTTTTGTTCATCCCGGCATGGTCGTGGTGTGCGGCGACAGCCATACCGCTACGCATGGCGCATTCGGCGCATTGGCTTTCGGCATAGGCACTTCCGAGGTCGAGCATGTAATGGCGACCCAAACCTTGCCGCAGAAAAAGTCCAAAACCATGCAAGTGGTGGTCAACGGCGAATTGTCCAAATTCGCCTCGGCAAAAGACATTGCCTTGGCAATTACCGGTAAAATCGGTACGGCGGGTGGTACCGGCTATGTGATCGAATATACCGGTTCAGCGGTCAGAGAACTGTCGATGGAAGGCCGGATGACGCTGTGCAACATGGCGATTGAAGCCGGAGCCAGAGCAGGATTGGTCGCTCCGGACGAAAAAACCTACGAATATCTTAAAGGCCGCGAATTTGCTCCATCCGGTCAATACTGGGATCAGGCGCTGGCTTACTGGAAAACCCTGCCCAGCGATGAAGGCGCGGTGTTTGACGCAACCGTCGTACTTGATGCGGCAGATATTGCTCCGCAAGTTTCCTGGGGAACATCCCCTGAACAAGTGGCTGGCATCGATAGCGTTGTGCCTGCACCGGAAAGTTTTGCCGATGAAACCAAACGCAAAGCCTGTGAAAGCGCGTTAGCCTATATGGGCTTGACACCCAACACCAAAATATCCGACATTCCCGTTGACTATGTTTTTATCGGCTCTTGCACCAATGGTCGGATCGAAGACTTCCGGGTTGCCGCCGAAGTGGCAAAAGGCACCAAAGTTGCCCAAGGCGTCACCGCGATTGCCGTCCCCGGCTCTTATCACGTCAAGCAACAGGCTGAAGCCGAAGGCTTGGATAAAATCTTTATCGATGCCGGTTGGGAATGGCGTGAACCCGGATGCTCGATGTGTCTGGCGATGAATGGCGATGAATTGACCCAAGGCCAACGTTGCGCTTCGACTTCAAACCGCAATTTTGAAGGTCGTCAGGGCAAAGGCGGACGCACGCACCTGGTTTCGCCTGCAATGGCAGCAGCCGCAGCGGCGGCAGGCCATTTTGTCGATATTCGCAAACTATAAGATCGGAAAGAATTATGGAACCGTACAAAAAACACGAAAGTATTGCGGCATTGATGAACCGCAGCAACGTCGATACCGACCAAATCATCCCCAAGCAGTTCCTGAAAAAAGTGGAACGCAGCGGTTTTGGTCAGCACCTTTTTCACGACTGGCGTTTTAACGATGATGGCAGCGACAACCCGGAATTCGAGCTGAATAAGCCTGCATTCAAGGGCGCTAAAATCCTGGTGGTCGGCGACAACTTCGGCTGCGGCTCGTCGCGCGAGCACGCGCCCTGGGCGATTGCCGATTATGGTTTTAACACCATCATTTCCACCAGCTATGCCGATATTTTCTACAACAACTGTTTTAAAAACGGCATTCTGGCGATCAAAGTCGATAAAGCTCAGCTGGACAAACTGATGGCCGAAATTGCCGCCAACGAAGGCGTGCGTTTTGTCGTTGACCTTGAAAACCAGCAGGTCACCACGCCCGGCGGTAATAGCTTTAGCTTTGAGATCGACCCGTTCCGCAAAGGCAATCTGTTGAGCGGCCTGGATGACATCGGCTTGACCTTAAAGCATGTCGACAAGATCACACAGTATGAACAGCAACATAAGCAAAAATTTCCTTGGCTTTGGGCTTAAGGATTATGTTTTGTAGGTTGGATTGGCTATTCCCCGTCCAACCTAAACGGCTTGTAACTTTATTAATGGTAGGCTGAATAATGAACATGCCAAAAGAAATCATCAACAATACAAGCTCAAGGATTCCAGATCTTTATAAGATTAAAGATGTCGAAACTCTTAAATCTTTTGGTAGTTATACAGAAGTAAAAATTTGGGTCGAAAAAAAAGTCGGTGTGACACTGAAGATTAACGGTTGGAATCAACTTTTAAAAAGAATTCACGATTTATCGTTTTCAGTTAACGAGAACATCGAAAAAATGATATTTCTTCTTGACGAAAAGGAGCATCTTAAAGAGCTTGGTTCATTTCCCGAAGCCAAGAAAAAAGTATCTGCGCTCTTAGGATTACAAATCAAAGCCCGTAGCTGGAAGCAACTTGAAAGAAGCCTGAAATCTATCGTTGTAGCGTTTAGAAATAGCGATATGACTGATTCATCGGCAATTTTTGAGAAAAATAAAATAAGAAATTTTATTCATAGCTCCAGGCTGGAAGGCATACAAATAAGCGACGCACCAGCTTTAAAAATGACCGATGTACTGGAGAAATACCGGGTAAAACAATAAATGGATAAATATGATGTCGGTAATGACCATTATTGTTATCCGAATACGACAGTATTGAAAAACAAGTTAGGGATAACGGATGAAAGAACTTTTGAGGAAGCGGAGCGGGAAATAACAAAAATATCAGCCTATAATATTAAAGACGCCAAACCACCGTACCATTTACAGTATCTTCAGCACATTCATGCTATTTTGTTTGCCGAGTTATATGATTGGGCAGGACAAATTCGTGATGTAAATATTTCAAAAGGCGGCACATCATTTTGTATTGCTCCCCGCATCGTTCCAGAGATTGGGAAGTTATTCAAGAAATTGGAAGATGAAAACTATTTACAAAATCTTTCATATAATGACTTTGTAATGAAACTTGCAGAGTATTACGCTGAATTTAACATGATACACCCCTTTCGAGAGGGCAATGGGCGCGTTCAACGTTTGTTTTTTGCGCATTTGGCTGCCTTTAATGGCTTCGAGCTAGATTGGGAGTCCATTTCCCAAGCCGATTGGATTAAAGCTAACATTGATGGTTTTTATGTTCAATATCAACCCCTAGCAGATATTTTCGAAAGGGTACTAAAGGTTCGTGTTCGTTAATCTCGAAAAATCACGCACTACCTTTTGTCATTCGACGAGACACACCGCGTATCCTACATATTCCCACCTACGGCACTGAAACCAACAAACCGAAATGAAATCACAGGCGATACCCATGTCCACCGATACAAGACACATCCAGCTGATGGACACCACCTTGCGTGATGGCGAACAGACCCAAGGCGTTTCTTTCACGCCCGTGGAAAAAGTCAGCATCGCCAAAGCCCTGCTGCAATCGCTACGGGTGGATAGGATTGAAGTCGCCTCAGCCCGTGTCTCTCAGGGTGAAAAAGAAGCGGTTACCAGCATTAACGAGTGGGCGAAACAGGAAGGTTTTGCCGGACGCGTTGAAGTCCTGGGCTTTGTCGACCATGCGCGCAGCGTCGACTGGATACTGGAAACCGGCGGCGACGTAATCAATCTTCTGATCAAAGGCAGCGAAAAGCATTGCCGCGTACAGCTGGGCAAAACACTCGCCGAACATACCGAAGATGTACTGCAAACCGTCAACTATGCACTGGAAAAAGGCCTGAAAGTCAACGTCTACCTGGAGGACTGGTCGAACGGTTATCACGACGACCCAAACTATGTTTTCGGTCTGATGGACAACTTGCAGGACTCGGGCATCAGTCATTTCATGTTGCCCGACACTCTCGGCGTTTTATCGCCTGACGAGGTATTCTCAAGCTTTAGCGACATGTGCAACCGCTATCCGAAGCTGCAATTCGATTTTCATCCGCACAACGATTACGGACTGGCAACCGCCAACGTCATGGCCGCGGTTCGCGCCGGCGTAAATGCCATACACTGTACTGTTAATTGCCTTGGCGAACGCGCAGGCAATGCCTCAATGGCCGAAGTGGCCGTGGTGTTGCGCGATAAGATGAACATACAACTGTCTATCGATGAAAGCCATATCGTCCGCATCAGTGCGATGGTCGAAAACTTTTCCGGCAAACGCATCGCCGCCAATGCGCCGATCGTCGGGGCTGATGTTTTCACCCAGACCGCCGGCATCCATGCCGACGGCGACCAAAAAGGCGGCCTGTACAAAACCAAATTGGGGCCGGAACGTTTCTCCCGCACCCGCAGCTACGCCTTGGGCAAGATGAGCGGCAAAGCGTCGCTGAAAAAGAACCTAGAAATGCTGGAACTCGACCTGTCGGAAGAGAACCAGAAAAAAGTGCTGGCCCGGATCGTCAGCCTTGGTGACTCAAAGCAAACCATCACTACCGACGACCTGCCCTTTATCATTGCCGACGTGCTGGAAAGCAAAAGCTACCAGCATATCAAGCTGCTCAACTGTTCGATCACCAGCGGCCTCGATTTAGAATCGACCGCCAGTTTGCGAATAAAAGTCATGGGCACGACACATCTTGCCTCAGGCTCCGGCAACGGCGGCTTCGATGCCTTTGTCGATGCCATCAACAAGATCATGAAGCAGCATAACTACGCCCTGCCCGCACTGGCCGATTTTGAAATACGGATACCCAAAGGCGGGCATACCAGCGCTTTAACCGAGTGTGTTATCACTTGGGATTGCGGCAATGAGCTACGCAAGACTCGCGCCGTGCATTCCAACCAGGTTTTTGCGGCGGTATTGGCTGCGCTTAAAATTATCAACATGCAATTGCATGAACTGGGTTTTAATCAGGCCTGAAAATCATTGCCATAAGATAAGCCAAACCGCATGAATACAGAGCGATACAGAAACCCAAGCACTCTATATGAATGATCTTAATCGGGATAAAAAACAGGATGTTATTTGTCACTGTAGCGGAACAACTAAAGGGCAAATTAAGGAGCTTGTTAATAATGGGGTCGACAATCTTGACGGCATATCCAGAATGACCGGCGCTTGTTCAGGATGCGGGGCTTGTGATGCTGCAATATTGGAATTACTAGCCGAAAATATAAATGTAAATTAACGGCTAACTCGTAAATGGCTCCAAAAACATGGCGGCAGCCAACTTGCCGAATATAGACACCATTAATGCCATGCATGCCAATGTCGAAACACTCTCCAAAAAACCTACGCAAAACACTTTAAGTATTTATATCAATAGACATTTATCTAATCCTGACTCACACTTGCGCTACATACGATAAAGCCAATCCTGCCGAAAGACAGGAGCAGAAAGTCGCGGATCCTAATCAATAGGAAAGCCGGACTGCCGAAAGTGACTAAAAGAAAGTCATACAGGTAGTTCGGCTTTTTTGTTTTTAGCAAAGAGGAAAGTAATGTCAGGCCAAGACTGACTGGCGATTACTACAGGAGGACACTAACTATGTTCTACAAAAATATTATCTTCCGTCCTGCCCGCATCATGCTATCAACCTTAAACGGGCTTGTTTTCTTATCGCTAATATTGTTGAGGATATTCTCACTTCCCAGGTGAAGCCCTTGATTTTAGCGATGTAGTGCGTTTTGCATTGTTGCTTCTAATAAAGCAAACCGCCAATCACCAACAGTAGACGCTTTTACAACTTGCACGGATGCGAGAAGCAGTTACCGAAGATCCAAAATCTGCTCAAACCCTTGTAAAGCGACTACTGTTGGCTTTCCTACTCTACCCATGACAGCGGCGTTCTGTCGAGACAAGGCACAACAATAATAACAATCGGGACATTTCTCCACATGGAAAAAGCCCAGGGACTACATCCCAGCACAGTTTTACTCAATTTTAATAATGTCACTCATACAGTTCAATAATTTAAAAATCCGTCTGCTCCTAAGCTGCAACAAGGCCTTGGAGGCATTGTTCCGTAATCTCTGTTTGCGAATACCCTGAAAAATAAACACTAATAGAAAGCTTTCGGCGCCGTTACGTCTCCTTACCGGCATTTATTCAGAGGGCCTATTGAGTCTCTGCTCTTATTTCCCAAAAGATCGTAATGTCATTGAGGCAAACAGCATGACAAAATCAACTAACAAATCCCAAGCCAATGCTGAAAAACATCGCCTGCTGGTGCAAAATAGCGGCAAAGCAGCATGGCGATTATGGGGGCCGTACCTGAGCGAGCGTCAATGGGGCACGGTGCGCGAAGACTACAGCGAAGACGGTAACGCCTGGGACTACTTTAGCCACGACCAAGCCCGCAGCCGAGCTTACCGCTGGGGTGAGGACGGCATCGCAGGTCTCTGTGATGAAAAGCAGCGACTGTGTCTGGGCCTGGCTTTATGGAATGAACAGGACCCGATACTCAAGGAGCGCCTGTTCGGATTGACTAATGGCGAAGGCAACCACGGCGAAGACGTCAAGGAACTTTATTACTATCTCGACGCAACGCCCAGCCACTCTTACCTGAAAATGCTGTACAAGTATCCGCAACAGTCATTTCCCTATGCGGAACTGGTCGAACATAACCGCAAGCGCGGTAGAGACAAGCCGGAATTCGAGCTGCTGGACACCGGCATATTTAACGACGATCGTTACTTTGACGTGTTTATAGAATACGCCAAGGCCGGCGTTGATGACATCCTGATGTTAATTACCGCGCATAACCGCAGCGCAGACGCTGCCCCGCTACATATACTGCCGCAGCTTTGGTTTCGCAACACCTGGAGCTGGGGCTACGATGCCACTCGCCCGACACTTTCGGCGGCCGAAACCGACTGCATCCTAATTCAACACGCAGAACTGGGCAGCTATCATTGTTATTTCGACGGTGATCCCAACCTGCTGTTCTGCGACAACGAAACCAATCTGCCGCATTTGTATAAGCAACAAGCCGCCGGTTATTTCAAGGATGGCTTCCATGAATACATCATCCACGGCGACCAGCATGCCGTGAATCCGCAAAGAAACGGCACCAAGGCGGCTGGGCATTTCAGCTTTTCCGTTCCGGCTCACGATAAGGTGGAAGTGCGTTTGCGCCTGAGCAAAAGTCAAAACCTACGTCCCTTTAATGACTTCGATACCCTAATCTGTGCGCGCCGTAGCGAGGCTGACGACTTTTATGCCGAGCTACAAACGGCTTTGACGGATGCCGACGCCCAACTGATCCAGCGCCAAGCCTTGGCCGGTATGATCTGGAGCAAACAGTTTTATTACTACGACATCCCCCAATGGCTGAAAGGCGACCCGGCAACAGTTCCGCCGCCGATAAAGCGCCGCCATGGACGCAACAAAGACTGGCAACACCTGAATAATGCCGACGTCATTTCTATGCCCGATACTTGGGAATATCCGTGGTATGCAGCATGGGATCTATCATTTCATTGCGTAACACTGGCAATGATCGACCCAGCCTTTGCCAAAAACCAACTGCTGCTGATGACACGGGAATGGTATATGCATCCTAACGGCCAGTTACCGGCTTATGAATGGAAGTTAGGGGATGTTAATCCGCCTGTTCATGCCTGGGCCGCGTGGGAAGTCTATAAATCCGAATGCCAATGCGCCGATGGTACTGGCGACCTCGACTTCCTGGAACGGATCATGCACAAATTGATCATCAATTTTACCTGGTGGGTCAACCGCAAGGACGCTGACGACAACAATGTCTTCCAGGGCGGCTTCCTCGGCCTGGATAATATCGGCGTATTCGACCGTAGCGCCCCGTTGCCTGCCGGCGGCCGTATCGACCAGGCCGACGGTACCAGCTGGATGGCGATGTACTGCCTGAACCTGATGCGCATTGCCCTGGAATTGGCGTTGCATGATCGTGCTTATGAAGATATCGCCACCAAGTTTTTCGAACACTTCCTCTATATCGCCAAAGCAATGACCAGCATAGGCGGCGAGCAATGTATCGGTCTTTGGGATGAACAGGACCAATTTTTCTATGACATCCTGCGTTCTCCGGATGGCAGAATGATCCCGCTCAAAGTACGGTCAATGATTGGCTTGATTCCTTTTTATGCGGTAGAGATTATCGAACCCGAATTACTGGATAAGCTGCCGGACTTCAAACGCCGTATGAAATGGTTCCTCGATTACCGTCCCGATTTGGCTTCGTTAGTTGCCGATTGGGACGTGCCGGGAAAAGGCAACCGCCACTTGCTGTCCCTGCTTGGCGGCCACCGAATGAAGAAGCTGTTACAACGAATGCTGGACGAGACTGAGTTTCTATCCGACTACGGCGTGCGTTCCTTATCGCGCGCGCATCATGGTAAACCTTACGTAGTTAGCTGCGTCAACACGCCGATGAGCGTGCACTACCAGCCGGGTGAAGCCGAATCCGGCATGTTCGGAGGTAATTCCAATTGGCGCGGCCCGATCTGGTTCCCAGTCAATTATCTATTGATCAATTCGCTCAGGCGTTTCGCCGGCTTCTATGGCGAGAGCTTTAAAATAGAATGTCCGACCGGCTCCGGCGTTTTTCTATCTATCAATGAAGTGGCCGATGAGTTGTCCAAACGGCTAATCCGAATTTTCCGCAAAGATGGAAACGGGCGTAGACCCGTATATGGTCGCGATGAAAGACTGCAAAATGATCCGCACTTTAATGATTACCTGTTATTCCACGAATATTTTCACGGCGATGACGGCACTGGCTTAGGAGCATCGCACCAGACCGGCTGGACCGGATTGGTGGCAAAACTACTGCAACCGCACACTTAAAAAAGAGCGCTTGGCTTATTGGTTCAGCCTCAAGGCTAGGCAAATTACGCATTAAGAATTCATTGCCATCTACATGAATCGGATAGACGACTTATTATTGATGGCTGTCAGAGTTTCTCTGTATGGGTAAAGTGAAATAAAATGTGGTTCCTTTTCCGGGCTGGCTATTGAAATTCAATGTTCCATCATGGGCTTCAACGAGTGAGCGAGTGATCGACAGCCCCATGCCCATGCCATCTGCCTTGGTGGTATAAAAAGGCGTCAATATCTTTTGTTGCTGCTCTTTATCAATCCCCACCCCATTGTCCTTCACCCTGATTTGTATGCTGTTATTGAATGTCATTCGACTAGAGATAGTTAATTGGCGCTGCTGTTTTTCAGTTAAGCTTTTCACGGCATCAACACTGTTCCTGATTAAATTTATGATGACCTGTTCAATCTGTATCTGATCCACATGGACAGGCGGCAGGTTATTGTCCAATTCAAATGTCAGCTTTATATCGTTTTGTTTAAGTTCAGCCATACACAAACCGACACTGTCATGGACCAATTTATTAATGTCGGCGCTTGAGCACTTTTGTGCATGAGATTTAACGAATTCCCTCATCCGATGAATGATCCGCCCTGCTCTTAAAGCCTGATCCTGTGTTTTATGCAATATCTCGGCGAGCTTTATCAGATCAGGAAGTTCTGCGTTAATTAGGTTTAAGCTGACTTGTGTATAGCTGGAAATCGCAGACAGCGGCTGGTTGACTTCATGCGCAATGCCGGATGCCATTTCGCCCATCAACCCCAGGCGAGTGACATGAGCGAGCTCCTTCAAATGTTTCGTTTCTTTCTGTTCCTGATATTTACGCATACTTACGTCACGCACAATATGGGTAAAAAAGTGCTCATTATCGATTGAGTACTTCGCTGTAGATATATCTAAAGGCACTAAAGAACCGTTTTTGTGTAGACCATCAATCTCTTGAATTTGGTTGAGAGTTTTTAATGCATTGGGAAAGGCGCTGTCATTCATTGCCCTTGCTGGTAATGGTATAAGCTTGGTGATACTGCAACCAACCAGCTCTTCCGGTTGATAGCCGAAGATGGCCTCTACTGCGGCATTCGCGGATACAATGATGTTGGATACGTTAATAGTAATAATACCTTCCACTGACGCATTAAAAATGGAGTTGAGCTTTGCTTCCCGTTCTATTAATTGGTGCCTTGAACGGTCGAGCTCTTCAACTTTCCGCATCAAACTCACATTACTTGCAATTAACTCATTGGTCTGTCTGTGAACCTTTTTTTTCAGCTTTTTATTAAGGCAGACAATGATTTCTTCTGTCTGCTTGCGCTCGGTAATGTCCTGAATGGTGCCCACCAGTTTTAAAGGATTACCGGCTTTGTCGAATTCAATGTAACCATGAGCGATCACCCAGCGCGTATCGGTATCGTTTGGGCGGATAATTTCATACTCCAGCAAAAGCCTTTCGTGGTTACGAATTATTTCCTGATAGCGATCGAGCACACGCTGACGATGTTCGGGATGAACCAATGTTGCCCAACTGGAAATATTCCGTTCAAAGTGCGCGTCGACGCCGAAAATCTTATCGAGCAAGGGCGAACCTTCCCAATGACCAGTGGCTAGATCAATCACGTAATAACCCATACCTGCCGTCTCATGCGCCAGGCGTAAAAGTTTTTCATTACGCAGGGCTATTTTATTTTTCCGTTTTAGTGACCTATAAGAAGCTAATAAGATTAAGGTAATAAAGCTGGTTATCAGGATGACGATTACGCCAATTTTGACATATTGGATCAGTTTTTCTTGATCGGCTTTAGGATCAGGATCATAGCTAAAACCTTGCAATAACTTATCGTTTTCAGCCATGCCCGCATTAACGAATGTTTCCGCCATGTGCCGCCAGCGCCAGGGATTCATGTGCCCCAAGTCGATCACATCCGGTATTATTAATGAATTGATTGCATCGGCTTCAAATTCAAGATGGTCTCTGGATTTGTTGACTTTGTATTTATCGATCAACAGGTCAATGATTTCCTGCGGGTGATTCATTGCGTAATACCACCCTTCAAGGCTGGCTTTGCGAAATGCTTTTACGCGCTCGGGATGTTGTTTAAGTTCTTCTTCCGTTGTAAACAGGATGTCGCTGTAAAAATCGACGCCGTAGTTGCGCGGGTTGAGCACGGTAAACTCAACCCCTCGTTGCTTTAGAAAATAAGGCTCGTTGCTCAGGTAAGAGTTAAACGCGTCTACTTTGCCGTCAACCAAATCACGAATTTCATAACTGCTGGGGATGATATGAAGGCGGTTTTTGTCTATGCCCTCATTATTAAACATGGCGACAAAATCAGCATCGACAGTTTGATCCATCAACATGATTTTTTTCCCGACTAAATCATCAGGTGAATGAATTCCGGCACTCTTGCGCGCGATTAACACGGAGGGAGAATGTTGATAGATCGCAGCCAAAGCCACCAGTGGCGCGCCGCGCAACCGCTCCAATAATAATTCGCTATTGGCCTCGCCGTACTGGGCATGACCTTGAAGGACTTCCTGTACCGGCTTTTTTTTCGAGGTGCCTTCGTGGATGATTACATCGAGCCCCGCGTCTTTATAATAACCTTTCTCCAGCGCCGCGTAATAACCAGCAAATTGAAATTGATGATGCCAGCGCAGTTGTAGATGAATGGGTTCCGCCGACACTGAAAAGCATAGGAATATCAATGCCATAATAAGTATGGCACGGGCTTGTATCATATTGGATAATCCATTTTTTATGCTCGATAGCCACTTTTATAATGAGGTAAATAAAGGAATAATTTGACGACCTCAAACCCAAAGGGGCTGCTGTTACACTATGCCTAATATTCGTATAGTTGAGATTAGAAACAAGTTATTGTTTTTTAACTCTATCTACATTTGCTTGTGTAGACATAATAAAAGTCTTACACAGTAAATTTGACTTTCATTCGGGCTGCTAAAGCATTAGCTGCTCTTGCTTTTGCAGATTACGTCTATCTACTCGGAATTTAGCCGAGTAAATGTTGTATCTTATCCCGCTTATCTGGGTGACAAACTGTCCAATTTTGTAAAAACCTTGAGGCACTATGAATTGTAAGGTTGCTCACTCAACATGAATCAGTGGACTCTCAAGCACTTCTCCGCCGTTTATGTCTGCAATACCGAACCTAACGATTTGCTTTCAATATAGGGTTTTCCATGTCCATCTACTAATTTCCTGAGTATCGTTAGATACATAATCTATCAGTGTTTTTGTAGCGTAATCTGTGTTGCTGTACAAACATACAAAATAGAATGTCCAACTTTTTTAATCAATACGTATTATCACTTATCAGAAAGCGCACTACTGAGCTATCGATGCCAACTGCCTTTGAAGCGACTTAAAAGCCGATCCAATTTTTTGATAGATGGCATCGCAAGTGAAGAAACTGCGTGATCAATAAAGTTGAAGTGCTGCAGGAGATGATTAAGGCCAGCATATTGAATGGATAAAATTCCGTTATATGCTGACGGATGGCTGATTACAGTACAGGAAAACTTTGAGTTTATTGCGAAAAAACAAACATATTCAGAAAATTACAGATTGTTACTGAATTATTTTTATTCCGTCGGGCAATAAAAAACCCGCCAAGCCTTTCGGCTTGCGGGTTTTAGAATTTTGGTGGAGGCGGCGGGAATTGAACCCGCGTCCGCAAGTACTCCGCCACAAGGTCTACATGCTTATCCCGCTCTTTTGATTTAGCTAGTGACTACCCGTCGGGCCAAGAAAATCACCAGCGATTCCGTAAGGTTTTAGCGCATCCACACCGGACAGATTTCAGCGCGATCTTATGTAGATGACCTCTGAGCGCCTCTCATACCTAAAAGGTAC
>Ga0208631_100132_pt1 | contig 38827 bp, 37 predicted proteins | sample LakWasMet38_LOW7_2_FD_183878 | JGI IMG/M metagenome (GOLD analysis project Ga0208631, IMG submission 183878) | Freshwater sediment methanotrophic microbial communities from Lake Washington under simulated oxygen tension - Sediment Metagenome... | ecosystem: Environmental > Aquatic > Freshwater >... | reverse complement strand
CCAGCAACACATCGATTAGCGGTGTGCGATCTTCGTTGTTGATTTTAGGTAATTGTGGCTTGAGTGAATCCATGCGGCCATTTTAACCTGATTTTTAAGGTATTGCCTGCGACTAATGAGAAGTTACCAACTTATTATATCCAGCCGGGTAAACGGCGGATCATTGATGATATTCTGCTGCGCAAAAATGATCTTTTCGCAGATTTCATTTTTTATCCGGTAACCGTTGTTTTCGGCGTAAAAGTAACGGGCCAGACGCTCCGGCGAAACATCGGCGACGCTATGGGCCGTATAAAATCCCTGGCGTGCATGAGCTATCGCATCCGCATCGAGGTCGGTGGCAAAAATCTGCAGCGGGTAGTGTGCGGCGGGCTTGGCCTGTTCGATCGCTTCAATGAAAATGATGGCCAGCGTATAAGCTTCCTCGCCGGTAGAGCAAGCGGGCACCCACACTCTGATTGTCTTGCCGTCCGGGTAGTTTGCTATCAGCGCGGGTATCGCGTCGGTCTTTAAAGTGTCCCATACCGCCGGATTGCGAAAAAAGCCGGTAACGCCAATCAGCAATTCCTTGAACAATAAATCCTGCTCCTGCGGGTTTTCGCGCAGATAACGGACATAAGTGGCGATATTATCGAGCTGATGCAGTTCCATGCGTCGTTCAATACGGCGGTACATCGTACTTTTCTTGTATAGCGAAAAATCATTGCCGGTCCGGACGCGCAGCAGCACGGCAATTTTTTCCAAAGCGCTCAGGGAGCTACCTTCCAATAGCTGCCCTGAATTGGCCAAAGCATCCCTGTGGGGATGCTGGAGATAATTGATGATATGCGCAGGCAGTTCTGCCGCAGTACCTATAATATCGGCTAACCCCGCATCAATAACGCTACGCGGCATACTGTCGTATTTGGCTTCGGCAGGGTCCTGCACCAGCACCAGACCGGATTTTTCCTTGATGGCGCGCAGGCCCAGCGTACCATCCGAACCCATGCCCGAAAGCAGGATGCCGATGCTTTGATCGCGCCGATCTTCGGCGAGGCTACAGAAAAAAGCATCGATCGGCAGGCGTAATCCGCGCGGTGCAATCGGGTCGAGCAGATAAAGCGTGCCGTGCAGGATGGACAGCTCTTTATTCGGAGGATTTATATAAATGCAATCCGGCTTTATTTTCATGCGATTTTGGGTTTCTAATACCGTCATCGCCGTGGTGCGTTGCAGCAATTCGGCCATCATGCCTTTGTGGTTGGGATCGAGATGCTGAACGACGACGAAAGCGACACCCATGCTATCAGGCACATGACTGAAAAATTGTTCGAGCGCATCAAGCCCACCGGCCGAGGCTCCGATACCTACAATCGGCAGTAGCCTGTTCACGCCGAGGTAAGCAGAATCAGTCGAGGTATCCAGAGAGAATGAGCCGTGGACGGCGATTGGTTTATCCATGCAAGGTTCCTGCTATCTTTATGGTTGTATGGCTGCTTATGCTTTTTTGCTTGTCAAAACTCTGTTTTTTAGATCGCCTCTCCCTGACCGGAGAAAAGAGACGATGCCTTGTTGATGTGCAACGGATGTCTATTTTACACCGCCCTTTCTGAAGCTGTTTAAAAACAGGCTAATTCAAGATTGCATTCAATCTGCATAGGAAAGTAGGTGACAGCGTATCGGCCTGATTATTTTTCTTCCTGCAGCCAATTGATTTCTCTCGCGGTTTGTTCGCCAATAACACATTCGTCCAAACTGGCCGCCATGCGCATACCGGTTTCCGACAGGGGGATGCGGCCAACCATGATTTCAGCCTTGGTTTGCGGATAAAGGGGCGACTGCTCCGGGTCGGCATAGCCTGTTGGGAACAGGGCGCGGTTATCGGCAGCGTACTTGTCCGTTGCCCCGACCGTGTGCAGCAATTCGTGGGCAATGACAATGTTGTTTTGCTGATCCTGGTCGATAGAGGCAAAAGCATGGATCACGGCTGCCAAGCCTTTGTCGAGTCCTAGTGAATGTTGCAGGCTTCTGCCTTCGACTGCTGTATGGTAAAGCACAAAAACACGGATACGGCGCATATCTGAATCCGAATCGGGCGTGTTTTTATAAGTCCAATAGCGGAACTTAAGCCCCCACCAGATAATTGAAGCATACCCCGAACCGGGTAGCGGCGCTTCGGGCGGTTGTACTGTCAACACGGGTCCCATCTGTATTTGGGTAGGCTGCTGGGTAATGAGCTTATATTTTTCGCTTTGCTGCTGCATAAACCGATCAACCGGCTCAAAAACGCCCGCATCCAGTTCATTGATATATTCATTGACGACCGGGCTATTGTTATCGCCATTGATGCGGTAAATCACCACGCTTAACGGTTCGGTCCACGATCTGGATTTTAGTTTTTGGTTTTTTGCATAAAAAGCCACGACGACAAATACGGCCAATAAAATCAGGATGCGGATAATTTTGAATAGGGTCATGGCTAATACACCATAGAGGAAATAGGGGATGCGTTGAAAGAATGCTGCATTTATTTATGGATTCAGGATTTCAATAGTTTCGTTGAGCCGGAAAAAGCCATTACTCCTCATTCCCACGCGCTGCGTCACTGCCATTAAGGATTTGGTTGAAAATAATTTCCCGAAACCACTATTTTCGATCGTCGAGCCGTTCGTGCTGAGCTTGTCGAAGCATGATCGGCTTGACGCGGTAGGCCGAAATTTTCCCGCTCACCCTTCGACAAGCTCAGGGCGAACGGAAAAATTTCACTCAATCCATATCGGGAAGTTATTACTGACCATATCCTAAGTTACAAATACGCTGGTTCCCCACTCTCCAGCTCTCATCGTTATACACAAGTGTCTGCGAGATACCCTCGTTCCCACGCGCCGCGTGGGAACGCAGTGCCGGACGCGCTGCGTCCCGTATACGGCGTAGCGTGCCTTGACCGCATTCCCACGCAGTGCGCTCGTCGTTATACATAAGTATCTAAGTAACGCGTCATACCCGCCGGGAAGCGGGTATTCAGTGCCACGGATGGCGAGCTGTGTACGTCCATGTAGCCTGGATCCCGGCACAAATCCGTCTGGAACGGATTTGCATTAACCCAAAGGGTGTCAGGCAGGATAGCCTGACATGAATCCCTGCCGGGATGACGTGCTTTTCAATACTTATGTATAACGACGAGCGCTCCAGCTTGGGAACCCAGATAACGAAGCTCCAGCTTCGCGAAACGGGAAGCTGGAGCTTCCCGCACCGAATTCCCAAGCCGGAGCTTGGGAACTAGCCTACGAGCCCCGTCCGGAAAATCATTTTTATTAACTCCCTGAGAAATCCATTTCAACTTTACCATCGACCAGTTTCAGGTTGGCGTCAAACTCTGTGCCTTTAGCCGATTTAAAGCCTTTTAACATCCCCGTCTCCCCTTTGCTTAGTATTTTTTTAGCCATCGCTGCGGTGATTTTTTTATGCGCGACGGTTTTCCAGATCGCCATTTTGCAGCCGTTGCGCCATTCGCTACAGCTGTAGGCTTTTACGGTTTCAATGATTTTACCGTTACATAATGGGCAATCGGCAATGGCCTCTTTTACTACAGATCGCTTTCCCGACTCGGCTTTAACATAGCCTGTTTCGCCCAATTTATTGAGGGTCAGTTGGGCATTGAATACCTCATCGTCCAACTTGACCGCGTAACTGTGCAGGGTTCGGCTGTTTTGCAGTAATTGACAGGCCATGTCCATGGTGACCGGTACGCCATACATTTCCTTCCATAACACAAATTGGCAACCGGCTTTCCAGTCGCTGCACCCGTAGCCTTTTCTGCCTTCGATAACGGGTTTTTGGCACAACGGACAGTCGCCCAAGCGGCTTTGGTCATAAAGCGGCCGGTCCGATTCGTCTTTTATTTTCTGGGTAAAGCGGATGATTTCGGTCATGAACTGATCGGCATCGTAATCATTGTGTTCTATTTTTTTGAGCTTGGCTTCCCATTCGCCGGTCATGGCCGCAGACTTAAGCCTGTCGTCGGCGATGATGGAAATAAGATGCCGTCCCGATTCGGTGCTGATCAGGGTCTTTTTTTGCCGCTGGATGTAGTTTCGCCTGATTAACACCTCGATGATCGAGGCGCGGGTTGCCGGTGTGCCGAGCCCCTTTTCTTTTAGCGCTTCCTTGAGTTGTTCGTCGTCGCAGGTTTTGCCGGCCGATTCCATGATGCTCAGCAAGCTCGCTTCGTTATACGGCTTGGGCGGCGTGGTTTTGCCCTGATTTATCGACGGCTGATGCGGGCCGGTTTCGCCTTGTACAAAGTTGGGCAGGATTTTTGACTCTTTATCGGACGTCTTTGACGCATCATTTTTATACAAGACCTGCCAGCCGGGCGATTCGATAATGGTGCCGGTGGTTTTGAATTTTACGGTGGAAGATTCACCTTTTAGAACCCCCTCACCCCGGCCCTCTCCCGATCGGATAGGGGGACAAACCTCACCCAGAACCGTGGTAATTTGCTTGATACAGGGCGGATAAAAAGCCGCAATAAAGCGCTGGACTATCGCTTCGTAAACTTTGGCTTCGTTACCCGACAGCGAACCCGGCAATGCGGTCGTGGGGATAATGGCATGGTGATCGGTGACTTTGGCGTCGTTGAATATACGGCTGCTCAGCGTCAGTTTATCGAGATCAATCGGCTCAATCTGCTGCCCGAATCTGGATCGTAATTTCACCAACAAAGGCTTCATGCCCGGCTTCATATCGTTGGTTAAACAACGGCTGTCGGTACGCGGATAGGTGACGTGTTTTTTCTCGTATAACTGCTGGGCAGCGCTTAAGGTTTGATCCGCAGTCAGGCCGTAGCGAATGCTCATGTCTTTTTGAAGATCGGTCAAATCGTACAATAACGGCGGGCTGAGCGTTTCCTTCTTGCCCTTGACCTCGGTGATCCGGAAATCCCGGTCCGAGATTTGGCTTAACCGGACTTCCGCGCCGGCTTTGTGGTCGAAGCGCCCGCCGACATATTGAAAATCGGCGTCCCGGTACAAGGTATGCAATTCCCAGAAATCCTTGGGTATGAAACCGGCGATGTCCGAATCTTTTTGCACGATCAGCGCCAGCACCGGTGTTTGCACCCGGCCTATCGTCCATAAGCCGCCCTGCCGGCCGAACTTGAGGGTGTACAGCCGGGTGGCATTCAAGCCGACGATCCAGTCCGATTCGCTACGGCATTTGGCGGCACGATAAAGCCCGTCGTAGGCATGACCTTCCTGCAACGTTGCAAAACCTTTGCGTATCGCATCGTCGGTTAAGGAGCTGATCCACAGGCGTTTAAACGGTTTTTGCAGGCACTCCGCCCAGGACAGAATGTACCTGAAAATCAACTCCCCTTCCCTTCCGGCATCGGTCGCGCAGATGATTTCGTCGGCTGCCTTGAACAAGTGTTTGATGGTGTTCAGCTGTTTTTGAGCCGAGGCATCGCCCCTGGCTTTTAAGCCGAATTGTTCCGGTATGATCGGCAGGGACTCCAATGACCAGCGTTTCCAGGCGGGGTTATATTCATCCGGTTCTTTCAGTTCGACCAGATGGCCGAACGCCCAGGTAATTTGGTAGCCGTTGCCCTCAAAATAACCGTCGCGCTTGTTGCTGATACTCAGGCATTTGGCTATGTCGCGGGCGACTGAGGGTTTTTCGGTCAGGATGACTTTCATGAGAATATCGTTCCCACTTTCCGGCATAGGAACGAGTAAAGATTATCACCACGAAGACACGAAGGACACGAAGTTTTATTTCTTCGTGCTCTTCGTGTCTTCGTGGTGAATAAACGCTTTTCAGTCGCTTGGGGCCACAGTCTCATTATTTGATGATCTTGTAACACGGCACGTATTTCTTCCCCGGTAATTTCATCCGATGCTGTTCAACAAACGAGGCCAGCAGAGAATCCATCAGCGCCATGATGTCCTCATCGCCGCGAATTTCGAAATGACCGTATTGTTCGATCGCGCGTATACCCTCGTCTTTTACGTTGCCCGCCACGATGCCGGAAAACACGCGGCGCAGGTTGGCGGCGAGCTGGTGATTTTCCTGGTCTTTATGCAAGGCCAGATTTCTCATGTTTTCATGGGTCGGTATAAACGGCTGTTGAAACACATGGTCGATCTTAAGCTGCCAGTTGAAATAGTAGGCATCGCCCTTTTCTTTGCGAAATTGCCGCACCTGCTGGATGCCCGCCTGCATTTCTTGAGCGACCAGCACCGGATTATCGATAATGATTTGGTAACGCTGCTGCGCGGATTTGCCCAGGGTTCCGGCAATAAACCGGTCGATTTCCTTGAAGTAATCTTCCGAACTGTCCGGGCCGGAAAAAATCAGCGGAAACGGCATGTCTTTATTTTCAGGGTGCAGCAGGATACCCAGTATATAAAGGATTTCCTCCGCCGTACCCGCGCCGCCGGGAAACACCACAATGCCATGCCCGGTACGGACAAAGGCTTCCAGGCGTTTTTCAATATCCGGCAGGATCACCAGGTCGTTGACGATAGGATTAGGCGATTCGGCGGCAATAATGCCGGGTTCGGTTATCCCCAAATACTGGCCGTTTTTTATCCGCTGCTTGGAGTGGCCGATGGTTGCTCCTTTCATCGGGCCTTTCATCGCGCCCGGACCGCAGCCGGTGCAAATATCCAAACCGCGCAGCCCCATCTCGTGACCGACCGTCTTGGTGTAATCGTATTCCTTGCGGCTGATTGAATGCCCGCCCCAACACACCACCATTTTTGGCGTGGTCATCGGCCGCAGGATTTTGGCGTTGCGCAAGATGTGGAACACGGCACTGCTGATGCCGTCCGAGCTGTTCAGGTCAAACATCGGATTATTATTGATTTCGTCACTGACATAGATGATGTCGCGCAGCACCGCAAACAAATGCTCGTTGATGCCTTTGATCATTTTGCCGTCGACAAAGGCCTGGGCGGGGGCGGACTTGACGTCCAGCTTAATACCGCGCTGCTCCTGGACTACGCGTATCTCAAAATCGGGATAGCGTTCCAGCAATTCCTTGCCGTCATCCATAGTGCTGCCGCAATTCAATACCGCAAGCGAGCAATTGCGGAACAACCGGTACAATCCGCCCTGGCTGGTATCGAGCAACTTGGTTACTTCGGCTTTGGACAGCACATCCAGACGGCCTTCGGGGGTGATGCGTGCGTCAACGACTTGAGGGTGTTTCATGATATTCCTTTTAGTTATGTCAGCGTGATTACCGGCTGTATTTAGCGGTAATCACAGCATGTCGATTCATTCGGCATTCAGCGATCTACAGATATTATTTAGCCTGGGTTAACTATCATGGGCTATAAAAATGAATTCGATCACTAAAAAAATGCTGCTCATCGGTTTTGCGCTGCTGCCCAGCGCCTGTGCCCATTATCCACAGCAACATTCGTATTATCCAGGCAACGCTGCTTATAGCAGCGGATATACCATTATGCATAGAAACTATTACGGCGAAAGACCGGATCACTATGATAATGGCTATCGCCAAGGTGATGCCTATTTTCCACATCGTGACCATCATGATCAACACAGCGTTCAGCACCAATGGGGCAATAACCGTCCGGAACCCCGGCATCAACATGACAGAGGCCATGATCGTTCTTTTAGCGACGGAAATAGTCGCCAACATGACGGCGACGGCGATAGTCATCACAATAACTTCGAGCGCAGAAACTATCATTAATAGGCTATCGGTCAATAAACGTCCCCTTTAAATTTAGGGCCTTTATCCCTCATGGAAACACGACCTTCTAAATTATCAATGGCTATACTGGGCATTAGCCTCTATAATGCAACGCTTAGTAGGCAGCACTCCGTACAAACGCGAGGCTTCTACTTAAGTTTTGCATGTTATTCAGCACTTTTCAGAAATTCCATTCGCTTTTCTCCTTAAAATTGCCCGGCATGATTTGCAATCAAACATTTTTCATTGATTTATATAGGTAATTTTATGGCAACAGGTACTGTTAAGTGGTTTAACGAAGCTAAAGGTTTTGGTTTTATTTCGCCTAGCGACGGTAGTGCAGACGTATTCGTACACTTTTCTGCAATCGCAAGCGACGGCGGTTACCGCACATTGGCTGAAGGCCAAGCGGTTAAGTACGATGTAGAATCAGGCCCTAAAGGACCACAAGCGTCACAAGTAAGCGCAGCTTAAACCGCCTTACCGTCCAACACCCAACCCCGCCTTCGATAATTAGCGGGGTTGTGGCATAACCGGATCATCCGGCCAATCAACTCACCCCCTAATTTAGGACATGTCTTTTGAAACGAATTTTTGTAGGAAACTTACCTAGCGAAGCCACTGAAGAAACTGTACAGGCTTTATTTTCTGAATACGGCAAAGTCCGCTCCATTCAGCTTGTTTCCGATATCTTTAGCGGAAAATGCCGGGGCTTCGGCTTTATCGGAATGGAAGGTCACGAAGCAAGAGCCGCGATAGCCGCGCTAGACGGCAACCTGTATTGCGGAAAACCATTAAAAGTTAAATTTGAAGATACGACTGCCGGTAAAAATGGCAGACGCCATTAAAATATTAACCGCTCAGCTCCACTATCCCCTTATTATTCAACTGCCTTAGCCGCACCACGGCAACAGGGCGTTGTCACAAACTGATTATCTAAATCATTCCGTCCAACGGATTGATTTGAATGGATTTATACCCTCCGAAAAGATAGACAGCAGCAAGGCGCGTGAATATAGCCGAGCTATCTGGGCGACCTGCTTACCGGTCGCCCCCAATTCCGGGCAACGACAGCATCCTTTTCTCCACGTATTTTCCGGATTCTTTAAAGCCATCCGCAAGCTCTTGACGCGAATATCCGTTTCAAGCGGCCGATAAATTCAACCGATTGGTTGAGTGATCAAACCTCGCCCTATTTCCACAAATAAAGCTTGACAGCGAATCTTGCGAATCAGCCTTTTCCACAAGCGCACTCAATACACTTCTGTTTCAATCGCATCACTGAAAAGCTCAGTCCGACGCTGGAAAAACACCGCCAGAATTATCTTTATACCATCTAAGTAATTGATATTTGATGCTATATTCATAGCGAACTGCACACTGGTTACAATCTGAACAATCTAACAAAAAAGCTTAAGAAGTGAATAGTTAGGGCGTTTATTTCCAGTTTACCCACAGAGTTATCCACAGAAAATGTGGATAACCTTGAGCTGCAAAAGAACGTCCATTTTTATCGGTTTAGCCGCCAATAACCATTGAAAAATATTGGCTACCTGACTGGTTGGATCTGCCGAGGCATCTTACTCCTGCTTGTCATTCACCAAATCGTAAGTGATGTCAGGATTGAACCCCATAGGCCAGTAGATAGCGGCAAACGGCGGCCAGAATAGTGAAACGGTGCGGAACTTTGTCCTCAACCTGCCCTCTTTGACAACCTTGCCGCCCTTTTCCAGACTGTAAGGAATGCCTCCTTCCGGCGGTATTCCTGCGGCCGTCCAGAAAAACGGCTTGGTGGTCACCTTGCCGTCGGCCTTGATGTCTACCGGTTCCGGCCTTTTGTAAACATGCAGATCAGTGCCGGGCGGCACTTTGAACGTACCTGTCGTGGTACAGCCTGAGACCAAAACCAGCAAAGCCAGGGCTAAACATATTTTTCTTATCATTGTTGTTCTCCAGGTTGAGTGGGATATTAGCTATCCCAGCGCTTAAAAATCAATGAAGTATTGATACCCCCAAAAGCAAAATTATTATTCATCACATAGTCGCAATCGAGCTTGCGGGCATCCTCTTTAATATAGTCCAACTGCGCGCATTCGGGGTCAATATTGTCAAGATTGGCCGTGGCATGAAACCAGCCTTCATTCATCATATTGACCGCCACCCAGGCTTCCAGCGCGCCGCAAGCACCCAGAGTGTGGCCGGTAAAGCTTTTCAGCGCACTGATCGGGGTTTTATCGCCGAATATCGCCGCAGTCGCATGGCTTTCGGCGACATCGCCGTGACTTGTTGCAGTGCCATGCGCACTGATGTAACCGATGGCGGAGGCCTCCAGCTTGGCATCCTGCAGGGCCAGGCGCATCGCAACCTGCATACTGTCACTGTTAGGCTGAGTGACATGCAGGCCGTCCGAATTGGTGCCGAATCCCACCAATTCAGCATGAATATGAGCGCCGCGCGCCAGTGCATGCTCCAACTCTTCCAATATCAAGGTGCCTGCGCCCTCGCCGATGACCAAGCCATCCCGGTCGCGGTCAAAAGGCCGGGGGCTTTTATCCGGCGTCTCATTACGCAGACTGGTTGCAAACAAAGTGTCGAATACTGCGGACTGGATGGCCGATAATTCTTCAGCGCCACCTGCGACCATCAGTTTTTGCTGACCGAACTTTATCGCCTCATAACCGTAGCCTATGCCCTGACTGCCCGAGGTGCAGGCGCTTGAGGTTGTGTAAATCCTGCCGTTTATGCCGAAAAACAGGCTGATATTGACCGGGGCGGTATGGCTCATCATCCTGATATACGACGTGGCATTCAAACCGCCGGTGGCGTGATTAAGGAGCATGTTGCCGAACTCGGCGATAGCATCGGGGCTGCCTGATGAACTGCCGTAAGCGATGCCCATCTGCCCGCTTTTGAGACAATCGTCACCCAGCAAACCGGCATCAGTCAGCGCCAGTTCGGTTGCGTATGTCGCCATTAAAGCGATACGCCCCATGCCGCGAACTTGCTTGCGCGAATAATGCTCAGGCTTGGTAAAATCGGCGGGCGCACCCAAGCGGGTATTCAAGCCTTGGTACTTATCCCAGTCCTGCATTGTTTGAATGCCGGTAGACTTGTTTTTAAGGCGCTCGGCAACTTGCCGCCAATCGTTGCCTATCGGCGAAATCCCCGCCATACCGGTCACTACCACACGTTTTAACATAAGCCACCATTGACTGAAATAACCTGCCGGGTCACGTAGGCGGCATCTTCGGACATTAAAAAAGCCACGACCGCCGCCACTTCTTTAGGGCTGCCTACCCTGCGCGCCGGAATCATTTTTTTGATTTCTTCCAGCGGCAATTCGTTGACCATCTCCGTATCGATAAGGCCCGGCGCCACGCAATTGACGGTAATATCGCGTTTTGCCAGTTCCAAAGCCAGCGCTTTGGTCGCACCGATAATACCGGCTTTTGCCGCACTGTAATTGACCTGACCGCGATTGCCCATCAAACCGGAAACCGACGATAAAGTGACAATGCGCCCCGGTTTTCGCCGTCTGACCATCGGCATGACCACCGGCTGCAAGACATTGTAAAAACCGTCGAGATTGCTGTGGATCACGCTGTCCCACTGTTCGCCGGTCAGCGACGGAAAGGCGTTATCGGCAGTGATCCCGGCGTTGCATACCACACCGTAATAAGCGCCGTGGCTTTCAATATCCTGATTGAGTTGTTCGCTACACTGCGCGCGGTCGGCAATGTCGAATTGCAAGATCCTGGCGTGTCGGCCTAGCTGCCCGATTTCGGCAACAACCTCCTCGGCCTGAGTACGTTGGCTGCGACAATGGATAACCAAATCAAAGCCCTGTTTAGCCAGATACAATGCAATCGCTTTACCAATGCCCCGACTGGAACCGGTCACTAAAACAGTTTTATTCATATTGTGCTCATGTGTTGTTTCAATACTTCACCGCGTTCCCACGCGTTGCGTTCATCTTTAATTCCGGCAGTCCTTTACCTGGCGTTAGGCGGAAAACAGGCCACTATCCAGACCTTCCAGGTTTTACGACTGCCATGGATGGCGGAAGTGCTGGAGCCGCCGGGAGCGGCTCCAGTAAAAACCTGGAAAGTCTAACTCGCAACGTTTTCGATAGACGAAACATACTGTCTCATGTGTTGTTTAACGGAGGTCGATAAACATTGAGGTTAGCCGCAACGTCCACGCCTTCCCCCAGAATTCGGCACTCAAAAACCCCCAAGCCGTCATCCTGCATGATTTTATTCACCCGTATCGTCAACGTTGCGCCGACCTTAAACGCAGCAACATTGCTGTTGTAACGACGGGTTCCGAGCAGGAAGCCCATGCGTATCGGCTCATTGGCCTGTCTCGCCTTCACGCCGACATACGCGGCTATCGCTTGGGCCATATATTCAATACCGGCCCAGGCAGGAACGGTCTGATCATCGCCAAACAAACCATCGCCGCGCACCACCAGTTCGGCCGTCAAGCCCTGCTCGTCATAGTCAATGATACGCTCCAGCAACACCATGTCGCCGGTATGCGGAATCAGCTCGGTAACGGCTGATCGCTGTTCCAGACGCGATTCTACCTTCCCCATCCGTGGAGTCGTACCTCCTGCATCCATGCAGTTGTCGGCAATATCGTTCATGCCCGCTCCACCACAATAGACAGGTTATTGCCGCCAAAGGCAAACGAATTGCTCTGGCAAATATTGATTCTACGCCCCAACGCCCCGCCTTTTTTCACCAGATTTAACGCTGGCAACGTAGCATCCGGCTCATCATCGTTGACATTCGGAATCAACGCGCCTTGCTTATCGTCATGGGTCAGCAGCAACCAACAAAAGGCCAATTCCAAAGCGGCGGCAGCGCCCAAAGTATGCCCGGTCATGCCCTTGCTGGAACTCGCCGCCAGCTTTGATCCGAACACGGCATTGACAGCTTTGCTTTCCATCGCATCGTTCAACTCAGTGGCCGTACCGTGCAAGTTCAGGTAATCGATCTCATCCGGTGTTTTGCCCGCATCATCCAGCGCATTCCGCATGGCCCTGATCACATCGGTCGCATCAGGATCGGGTGCTGCAAAATGATAGGCATCGCTGGTTGCGCCTATGCCTCGTAATACCACCGGCCCCGGTTCCTTACTCAACACAAAAAGGCTGACCGCTTCGCCGATATTGATGCCGTCGCGGTGTATGCCAAAAGGTTTGCACAAGCCGCTGCTGATCGATTCCAGCGCCGTAAAGCCGTTAACGGTCAAGCCGCATAAACTATCTGCTCCTCCCACGATGACCGCATCGCATAGACCCTGCCTGATTAATCGCCGCGCCGAAGCAAACGCTTTGCCGCTGGAAGAACAGGCCGTAGAAATCGTGTAGGCCGGGCCTTGAACGCCCAGAAAATCCGCCAAAAAATCGGCTCCCGCACCCATTTGCTGCTGCTTGTAATGAAACTGATCCGGCAATACGCCGTTTTCAGCCCAATAATCCAACGCAAGTTCGGTATTGCGTACCCCCGAAGTGCTGGTACCCAGCACAATGCCGATACGATCGGCGCCGAACCGGGCCATCATGTCAGTCACCGTCGGTTCGATCTGGCTTAATGCCGCCAGCAGCAGGCGATTATTCCGGCAGTTGTAAATCCCCCCCTTTGAAAAAGGGGGGCCGGGGGGGATTTCCGGGAGATCGGCAGCAACAGCGCCGACAATACAGCGAGTCCCGAACTCATCGCTTGCTACCAATCCCGACCGGTCACCGGCCAGCAAGCGCTTTAGTACCTCGGCTTTGCTATTACCTAACGCACACAACAGGCCTAAATCATTCAGGTATAAGGTCATAACTTATCGTTTTAATGTTCAGGCGGTAATTGTACTGAAAATTGACCAGTTCAACGGCTTTCGGCCAAACCGGATCGGGGGATAAATAGTTAACTTCAACTTGTTTTTTACCACGGATCGTTAAAAAGCGTTTTTTATCGACTTCTTCCAAACGCCATCCGGCAGGGAGTTTTTTTTGCAACTCGGCAATCGGCCAGTAAACCAGTTGCAGATCGGAAATGATAAATTCCGGGTTGAGCGACTCCGGTAATAACGGGCTTTTATCGGACACGACAGTGTTACCGTCGTAAGCCAAGTTGAACAGGCTCAAGCCGTCGTTACTGAGACCAGCCATTGCGATATGTCGCGCATCCAGCTCCAGAACCGCCAACAGGGATTCTTGCCGATCCGCCCAAACCGCGTTTATTTGCTGCACTATCCGTCTGGCAGGGCCTAAAGGTTGCGCGATCGGCATCAATTCCGGCTTAGCGGCAACTTGCTCCGGCTGCATCAGCGCACAACCGGACAGCCAGAGTAAAAACATGGCGCTGAAAATCCTTATCGGCATAACTCAACCAGAGCATTCAACCTCGAACATCCATTGTTAACATAAGAGCGTGCTAGTTCCCAAGCTCCAGCTTGGGAACTCAGTGAGGGAAGCTCCAGCTTCCCGTCTCGCGAAGCTACGACTTCACCTCGTTCCCAATCGTTATACGCAAGTGCCTGCGCAACACCGTCATCCGTGACTCGCGGCGCAGCGCGCCTTGACTGCATTCCCACACCTGTCCTGGGCTTTGCCGAAGGACCGCGCGTGGGAACGAGCGACAACAGCCTTATCGGCATAACTCAACCAAAGTATCCAACCTCGAACGTGCATTTTTGACGTAAGGATTATTTTCATCCCAAGCATAACCGGCCAGTATTGAACTGATCATCGCCTTAACCTCAGGCTGCTGCTGCGGATGAAAGATGACGTCCTGAAAACGGCCGTCATACCAGGCATCGACAAACACCCGGAAGGTATTGACGCCGCGTTGCAAGGGCTCGGCGTAATCCTGCTGCCAATCCACTGCCTCATTGTTAAATTGCCTGACCAACACATCCGCAGCCAAGCTGGCCGATTTCATCGCAATGGTAACGCCGGATGAAAACACCGGGTCCAAGAACTCGCCGGCATTGCCCAACAGCGCGTAGCCTTTGCCGTACAAGCTTTTTACATTGGCAGAATAACCGACGATGGTATTGATTTTTTCATCGAACGCAGCGTTCTGAAGCAACGCGGTCAAGCTGGGCTCTTGATTGATGATGTCCTTCAAGGCCTGGTCGTTATTGTCCCAACCTTGAAGAAACTCAGGTTCCGCAACCACGCCAACGCTGCTACGTCCGTTGCTGAACGGGATCAGCCAATACCAGACATCCTTATGCTCGGGATGTACCGTGATGCGGATTTTGTTCCTGTCGAACTGGCCGTCCCCGATCCGGTCTTCAATATGCCCGAACAAGGCTTGCCTGACCGGAAACCCGGAAGGCGATTCCAAATCCAGCAATCTGGGCAGGATGCGCCCGAAACCGCTGGCATCCAGCACAAAATCGGTGCTATAGGTCATGACTTCGCCCTGTTGATTGCGCACCGTCAGCTTCGGCCGGTCGGCGGCAAAATCGGCCGCCGTCACTTCCATTTGCCACTGTATGTCAACGCCCATGCGCACCGCTTCATCGGCCAGCAGCTTGTCGAACCGGCCGCGCTGCACCTGGAACGTGGTGCCGATGCCGGGGCTGAATTTGTCTTCAAAGGAAAATTCGGTGTGCAGGTCTCGATAGACGAAAGACGCACCGTTTTTATACTGGAACCCGGCATTGACTAACGCGTCCATCATCCCTGCCTGCTTGATGAATTCCATGCATTGAGGCAACAGGCTTTCGCCGATGCTAAAGCGCGGAAACAGCTGGCGCTCCAGAATAGTCACCTGAAAGCCCTGATTTTGCAGCAATGCACCGGCGATACTTCCGGACGGCCCGGCGCCGATGATGATAATTTCGCCTTTATTATTCTTATTTGTCATGATGATTTGTTGCTACTCAAATGTTAAAAAATAGAACGCAGATGCCAAAAGTAGGCGCCTCTAGGCGACGCGGATAATTATGATTAAATAAGATTTTTATTGAATTATCTGTGTTCATCATATTTATCAGCGTCATCTGCGTTCCATTGTATTTGATGACTGAATATCCTTAAGCCCAATCAATGGCGCGCACAGCAGCGCCGTTACAATTCCGGCAGTTACGGTAAACCCGAACGCATGCACGATCTCGGTGGAACTGGTCGCCAACAAGCCGAACGCCAGCAAGGTCGTTAGTGCCGAAAGCGTAACCCCCAATGAGGTACTGGCCCGTCTGTCTCCGGCCATGAAAAAGAACAGCCCGTAATCGACGCCGATGCCCAACACCAGCAACAACGCAAACAGGTTGAACAGACTGAACAACTGATCGAACCAGCCCAACATGGCTAACGAAACCGCCAGCGCAACAACCGGCACCGACATGATGGTTACGCTGTTGCGCCAACCGAACTTGAAGCCCAAGCCCAGCGAGGCCAGACAGAACGCAATCGCCAACAAGCCGCTGGCCCTGATCCGATAGCGCGCAAACAATGACGATATCGACTCGACCTGATCCACCCAAACTACGCCCGGCAAATCCTGTAGCGCAGCTAATGCGCCCATATCGCTGATACCGGTTAAAGCAACCGTGCTTTGGCAGCGGCCGGAATCACACCCCAACCATAACTGCTGCTTGGTTTCATCGGCAGTCGCCAGCCATTCCGGCAAGGTCAACGTATTGCGCTCTGCTGCGGCAAACTGCTTATACTCGGATTTCACGGCTGTTCGGTCAAAGCCGAGATCGGTCATATAGCGTTCAAGCAAACCTGAGTCGTACAGCTTGTGCTTTAACAGCCGGTAGTTTTGTTGCTGCTGATCCGCATCAGGCCAATAGCCGCTCAAGCCTTCATAAGCAGTCAGCGCTTTTTGCTGTTTTAACGCATCCAGGCGTTTAACCAGTGTTTGTTCGTTTTGATGCCAGTCGGCTTGATCCTTCCCCGACACCAGAAAAAACGGGTTGTCAGGACTCATCGGAAATAACTGCCGGATTTTATCGGCGGTGCGAAGTAACTCGGCCGGCGGCGATTGCAGCAAGCGCACATCATCCTGCGGCGTCAATATCCACAGACCGCCCGCGATAAAAACTATCAACAGTAGACTTAGCCAGCGCCGGTTTTTGTTGACCCAAAGCGGCCAGTGTTGCTCCCAATAAGTTGTCAGTTTAAGTATGCCCGGCTCATGATCGAACGTGAACCCGGTTAACAGTAACGGAAACAGCAATACCACCGTCAGCCAGGCGACCAGCAAACCCATCGCGGAAAATAACGCCACTTCCTGCAAGCCCGGAAACGGCGAAAAACCCAAGCCCGCATAACTTAGCAGATTGCTTAACAGTCCTAAAGACAGCCCCGGCAGAATAAACTTTAAGCCTTTTCGGGGATTCCAGTCCTTCTCGCCGAAACTGTCGCACAAAAAATGTTGCGCATAGTCGTCAGCGACGCCGATCAAGCTGGCTCCGAAAACCAGTGTAAGGATATGTATCTTGCCGAAAAACAGCACGCAGATAACCAACGCGGCAAGTAGGCCGCTGCCGATTGCGAGGCTCGATAACAGCAACGGCCGTACGCTGCGGAAAGTCGCCCACAGCAACACAATAATGCCGAGGCTTGAACCTATGCCGACCGTGGAAATCTCCTGTTTGGCCGACTGCGCGCCATGCGCGGTAAACAACGGCATGCCGGAAACCAGCAATTCGCCGCCGGCCGCTTTGACGTGCTCGGTTGCGCTGTCAACCAGGCTCGACAAGGTTTCCAGCTTATCCAGCTGCAACCTTTCATCCTGCAAATCGGTCAACAACAGCGCGTAAAACCGATGCCGGTCGGACAACACGACGATGCCCTGTTCCAGATTCAACTTGATCGGATTTTGCGCACTGAAATAACGGCTGAATATCAACGACGGATCGCTCTCAAGACTGGCCGCCTGCATTTGCCCGATGGGGCTGTTGAGTATCTCCAGATTTTGCTTGATTAACTCATCGGGTTTTGTCACCAATATGGCTTGGGTTTGCGCATCCAACAGCTGATAGCGATAAGGGAACAGTTGTTGATACTGCTTGATATATTGCTGCTGCGGAAACTCCAGCACCACCTTGTTAAACAGCTGGCTTTGCTCCAGTTGCTGCTTAAGCTTTTGCGCATGAACGATAGCCTCGTGGGATGTCGCCGCACCGGCCAGCCAGACCACTTTCCGGTTCAGCAGCTGATTATGTTGCAGGGTGGCTTTGGCGATTTCCGGCTGCTGTTCATTGGTCGGCAATAACGCTAAAAAGCTGGTCTCCAGCCAGTCTTTAGTCAAGGCCTGACTGCCGAGAACACAGATAACCAGCATTCCGACCAGCCAAAGCCCTGCGGTCAACTTAGGGTGATAAACGTTCAAAATCGGCTTCTTGTTCATCGGTTAACTGTGCAGGATGGGTGATGTTATCGAAGGCAATACGGGTGACATTGCCGCCTGCTTCGCGTATTTCCAACCAGCGCAGCTCGGTATCGCCCGACAGCACCATCGTGCTGATGATTTTTTTCAGCATCTCATCCTTGGGTGTTAGCGCCAACTGCCAGACTGTTTTTTGATCGGTTCCGGTGATGGCAAAGCCATCTGTTAACGCCGCTAAATCACCGCCCAACATAGCCTTGAAAACCTTGCCGAAAGCCGCCGGTACCGCTTGCTCGCCCTGCCCGGTTAACAGCCGCGACTCATTAACCAGCAGTAACGAAACAACCGGCGTCAGGGTTTTCCAGATAACGCCCTTGCTTTGGTCGTAGGTAAACGACCCTGTGGAAATTAAAGGCTTGTGTAGTACCTTCAGGTGTTTTTGCTGGTGAAAATCGCCCTGGGTGATCGGCGTTTTTGCCAATCGCGCGGCGATCTCCGTCAATACGGCTTCGCCTGCGACAGCTTGGCCAAACGCCAAACAATACAGCAGCAGCGCTTTTATTAAAATCAAGAAACCTCCAGGCCGAGCTTTTCAAACAACACAGCGGGCGATGCAAAGCACATTTCCCGCGTTGCCAACTTTACAGCCACTTGAACGCTATGGCCTTTGGTCAGCCTTAAGCCTGTGTGTTTATCGGTGATCAGATAATTTATTTTCAGGCGGTTTTCCCATTCGACGATTTGCGCTCTTACCGTAATGGTCTGTCCGAATACCGCCGGTTGCGCATAGCGGATGCCAAGATCGATGACCGGCCACGCATAGCCCGAGTCGCGCATTTGCGGATAGTTGTAATCGATTTCGTCCAGCAGGGCGCAACGTGCGATTTCAAAATACTTGGCGTAATGTCCGTGCCAGACCACTTCCATCATGTCGACATCATGGAAGGGGATTTGCAGGTCGATTGAAGTTTGATGAATCATTATATTCTCCGAGCCTCGGGGCGCAGCGCGCCCGGACTGCATTCCCACGCGGCGCGTAGGAACGAGGAGAAAGTGACGCAGAGGACAATTTCCAAATACTTGGCGTAATGCTCATGCCTCCCCCCCTCCATCATGTCGACATCATGGAAAGGGATTTGTAGGTCGATTTCAGCATAATGAATGTCTCTAATCATATCTTTCTCGTTCCCACGCGCTGCGTGGGAATGCTGTGTAAGGCGCGCTGCGCCGCGAATCACAGCCAATCCTTAAAAACAGGAATCAACCCGGCAACGCCCGCATAATCCCTGGCGCTGGAATACCGCCAATGCGTAGCTTCATCGACATAGCCCCGTTTCACCGGATTTTGATGGATATACTCCAGCTTTTGCCGAAGCACCTGTTCGTTTTCGATTAACTGCGGATGCGATCCCTCTTCCCAACATTGATAATCCCGATCCTCGCGTTTGTAATCTTTGCGGAAAAACGCCAACTGCTGCAATAACCGCTCGGCGCGACATTCCTTCAAGTGGTCGATCAGTTTGCGGGCAGTGTAGGATTTGAAGCGCGGCAATTCCAACGTTAGATTCTTTGCTTGTACAATCATATGAAGGTGATTTTCCAGGATGACATAGCCGTATATTTTCCAGCCGTGTTCTTCTTGCCGGTATCGTAGTGCGTCGAGAACAATGCCTGCGGTTTGCGGACGGGTAAACAGCGGTATCCAGTTCAGCACCGTGCAGGTTAGAAAGTGCGGGGCTTGTTCATGGCAGATTCGATAGCGGCTACGGCCCATGGCGTTTAATCCTCGGGGCGCAGCGCGCCCTGAACTGCATTCCCACGCGGCGCGTGGGAACGAGGAGTAGTGTCTGGGAACGGAGAATCATATAGTTCCCAATACTGCTTGCGACTCAACTCCAGAGACAACCGCAGCTCTTGTTCCAACGCCCGATCGGCACTTAAAAACGGACTATGCTCCCGCAATTGCCTGACGGTATTTTGCAAAGCCGGGCTTAACGTATCCACATTGCCCCGCAACTCAACGCCCTGAACAACCGCAAACAACACGGCCACGGCAACCTGCTCAGTCAGTTCCAAAATGCGGATGCAATCTCGGGCCGCGATAGTGCCCATGCTGACTTTATCCTGATTGTGGCATTCGGTGGAACGGGAAAACACGCTGGCGGGCATGGTCAGCTTAAGGGCTTCCGCCGTCCAGGCGGATACGGCGATTTGCAAGGCCTTGAATCCGTGGCTCAACAAGGCTTGCTCGCCAACGGCGCCGGAAAGATTGGCCGGCAGGCCGTTATTGAATTTAGGGTCCATCAACTGCGCCATTTGCCGATCCATTAAATCGGCCAAGTTAGCTACGGCGGTTTTAAGAGAGTCCATCGCAAAGGCGATATGTCCGCCGTAAAAATGGCCGCCATGCAAAACGTGTTCGCCTTCCGCATCGATGATCGGGTTGTCGTTGGCGCTGTTCAGTTCGGTTTCGATAAACTGCCGCAGCCAGGGCAATGAATCTTCCAGCACGCCGATGATATGCGGCGCGCAGCGTAGCGAATAGCGATCCTGCAAGCGGGTATCGTGGCGCGGCGCACTGCGCCGCAACTGTAAATCCGCACGTATCCGCTCGGCGACGCGGTTTTGGCCGGGATGCGGTTTGACCGAAAACAACTTTTCGTCAAAGTGATAGGCATTGCCTTTTAAGGCGACCGAAGCCAAGCTGGTGATGCGTGTGCTCAGTCTGGATAAATACTCGGCTCGCTGGTAGGCAAGGCAGGCGATACCGGTCATGGCCGCCGTGCCGTTCATAATCGCCAAACCTTCTTTGGGTTTTAAGGTCAGCGCTTCGATATTGAGCCCGGCAAAAACCGTTTGCGTGGGTTGACGCTGCCCCTGATAAAGCACATCCCGCTCACCGGCCAGAACGGCCGCGACATAGGATAACGGCGTTAAATCGCCGCTGGCCCCGACCGAGCCTTCCTGCGGAATCATCGGCAGAATGTCCTGCTTTAATAACTCAGTCAGTTGCTGCAATAGCTTGTAGCGGACGCCCGAGTAACCGCGAGCCAGACTGGTCAGGCGCGCCGCCAGTATGGCCCGTGTTTGCCGGGCATCAAAATGATCGCCCAGCCCGCAACCATGGAAGGTGTAAAGCTGTCTGGGCAGTTGCTCGACCAGATTGAGCGGAATGGACACCGTGCAGGACTCGCCGTAACCGGTGGTTACGCCGTAGACGAAGCCTTCTTCCTTTAACAAGGTATCGATAAACCGGGCGCCTTTGTTGATGCGCTCAATAAATTTCGGCTGCCTGCCTAACCTCGCCTGCGCTTGTTGGTTGGCAATTTGGCAAATCGCCTCAATCGTCAACGGCTGACCATCAAAAACTACGGTATTCTTACTGTTCATCGCTGTCTTTATCAACCAAGTGCCAAAAATCGAAAAAGTTAAACCACTGTAACGGTTCCATTAAACAATAGCGCTCCAATCGCCGGGCATAGTTTTGTATAGTGTGCTGCATGGCTTGCTCTCGGTTTTTTCTGGGGAACGTCAGCCTATCGCTGAAATGCTCAAAATAGATCACCTGCTTGTCCTGTTGTTTCAAGCAAAACAGCGTGTAAACCGGACATTTAAGCAGTGAGGCCAGGATAAACGGGCCTTGCGGAAACAACGCATCCGCGCCCAGAAACTCGGCACGGCTAACACGCGGATTCCGACCCACCGACGTTCTGTCTGCGGTAATAATGATCAATTCGCCGTTATCGATTTTATCGCTCAGCAGCATGGCCGTGGCGGCGCTGATGTCGGTCACCTGAATCAGGTTTAAGCCGCTGTTCTCGTTGGTTTGCTTTAGCAAGCGATTGAATTTTTCAGCATGTTTGGTGTGTACCAGCACGTTAATGCGGGGCGCATCATCAAGATCCGCAATCACGCGGCAGACTTCAAGATTACCCAAATGCGAACCCAGCAGGATTGCGCCCCTATCCGCCTTGACTTGAGCCAACAGTTCGTCGCGTCCTCGATAACTGATGTCGGCACGCGACAACGCACCGGACCAGGCCGCCAATTTATCGATAATGGCGTTGGCAAAACGGATGAAGTGCCGATAGCTGTCCCGGAGATTTCCGCTTAAATTTGATTCAGGCAAACGCTGTGCAACGCGCTTTAGATAAGCCTGACTGGCCGCCCTGCCCGGTTTGTTCACCAGCCAGTAATAACTCACAACGGGATATAAAAACCACTGCAACACGGTACGTCCGAACAACAGGTAAACGCGCAGCAAGAAACGCATGCCCCAGATCATGCTCCACTCGCCCATCTCTGCCCAATGCGACGATTGACTCATGAACGATGCCTGCCCAACAATTGCGGGATGCGCAGCAACATGCCGAAAAACAGTTTGGCGTGGGTTTTCGAGATCATCAGATTATCTTGCCACAACTTGAAATGCGACACGCCGTCGTAAGGGTATTGCACGGCGGTAGGTCTATTGACGACATCAACGCCCTGCCAGTACAGGCGCACCAGGATGTCGATGTCAAAATCCATGCCTCTGGCTATGCGTGTGCCATCGGCTAACTTGGCCACTGCCGCCAAGGGGTACAAACGAAAACCGCACATGCTGTCCGCAATCGCAAGCGACAAGGTGTTGATCCATACCCACAGATTGGCAATGGTTCGACCGTAAACCCGGCTCTTTGGCGCTGTTTTGTCAAACAACGGCTGGCCTAAAATCAGCGCGTCAGGATGTTCCCTGCCCGCCTCAAGAAACGCTGGAATGTCGTTGACGTCGTGCTGTCCATCGGCATCGATCTGGATCGCGTGGCTAAATCCCAAAGCTTGTGCCGCCTTAAAACCGTCCAGCACGGCAGCGCCTTTGCCGCCGTTTTCCGGCCGGTTGATTAAGGTGAGCCACTCCGGCTCACGTTCGACGCAGTCTGCCAGAATTTGGGAACAAAGCGCCGAGCTGCCGTCATTAACCAATATCATCGGAAGGCCGAAGCTTTTTAATTTGGCAAGCACCTGAGGAATCGCAGCTTCATGATTGTAAACGGGGATAATGATGCAGGGTTTCATTCCTTATCCTCGTAAACCATGCGTCCTGAGCTATGCGTACCGCGCTCCGAGCTGAAATTAAAGTACAGTTTTCCCGACGCCGCTTTCCAATCGAGAGCCAGCGTTAATTCATCGCCGGGCTGTATGACTTGGGTAAATTTAACAACTTCCAACTGCGAGAACGGTTTATCAATCACAAAAAAAAGTTTACCGAAATGTTCGACCCAGGCCAGTTGCACTACGCCCGGCAAAATCGGGTAACTCGGAAAATGATCGGGAAAATAAAGCAAATCTTCGGGCACCTTAAGGCCAAGCCGGACGCCTTCCGACGTCATTTCAAGAGCGAGTGCTTGAGGCAATTTTCGGTTGTCAAAATCCAACAGGCTTTTTAGCAACGGCTGATTTATTTTACCTTGGATCGTTAACGGCATGGTGTTTACAAACAACCATTTTCTGGGCAATACCACGGACTCAAACCATTGCTCAAGCGTTCTGCGCAGTTGCCTAATTAGCCGGTTTCTGCCCTGAATTGCCAACTGCTCCAAGCCCTGCCGGTTTAGCACCACGACCGCCGCAACGACATCCCGGTGATGGGTTATCACCAGCACATGCGCCTCATCTACCCACGGCTCGCTCATCAAGCGTTGTTCCAGTTCGACCAGGGACAGGCGTTTTTCTTCGATTTTGACTATGCGGTCCGAACGCCCATGCAGCATAAACCGGCCATCGTCCAGCAGGGTGATTTGGTCGTCCAGTTGGAATTCTCCAAATCCCCCCTTGCCCCCCCCTTTTTCTAAGGGGGGGGGATTATTCTTTGATGAAGGGCGCGATTCCTCTGGAAGACTTCTCATCCCCCCCTTTGAAAAAGGGGGGCTAGGGGGGATTTCCAAATAAGGCGAATGCAGCAACCACTTCCCATCAATACAGCTTAACTTCATGCCGGAAAATAACGTCCAAGCCTGATCTTGCTGACGCCAAGCGATACCGCCAGTCTCGGAGCTGCCGTAGACTTCAATAACCGCCTGCCTGCCATCGTTCAATATCTGCTCGGCAGCCTGCTCCGGCAACGCGCCGCCTGAACTGAAAATCGCCTTTAACTTGGCAATGTCGTCCCAGGGCGAAGCTTGATCCAAGCGTTTTAAATGTGCCGGACTGGCAATCCAGTACGCGGATTCGTGTTGAATGGCATTAACCAGCGTTTCAGGATTGATATAAGCCTGACTATGAAAACACCGTCCAGCCGACAACGGCCATAACACGCGAAACAGCAAGCCATAGATATGCTGATGACTGACCGTTGCCAACGCCGCCGCATCGCCCAGTTGTTCGCCCCAATGTTTTTCCAGCGTGGCGATTTCAAGCTGAAACTGGTTTAGGCATTTGGCTATCGGCTTGGCCTGCCCTGTAGAACCGGAGGTAAAAATGACCAACTGACTTTCCGAAGGATTCAACGGCGATAAAGACCGGCTGGAACTGGCCGATGCCTCTAAACAGTAATCGAAACACGCGCCGTTTTGCCAATCGCCCAGCAACTGACAGTCTGGCGATAATTGCTCGGCGGTGCCGGGGCGATTCTTGCCGGGTATCCGGATTTGTTTACCGGCATGCAACAACGCAAACAACAGCACGGCAAAAGGATAAGCGTCTTCGGTGTACAAGGCGTAGTGCTGAAACGGTTGCGCTTGCAGTTTATCGACCCAGTAGCTAACCGTGTTTGCAAACTGTCCTGCCGAATAATGCCGTCCGGCATGATAGGCAACAGGCGCATCATTCGGCCTTTGAGCGATTAAACAGTGGGACAACGGCAGCAACTTATCGGACATGCTTTTGGGTTCTCATCCTGACCAGGTATTCGGCGGCGAATAAAACGCCCATCAACACGTAAGCGATCAGGCCATTGTATAAACTCCACACTTCCAGGCTGCACCAAAACGCCGTTATCCATGCCAGAGTCCCGTTAACGATAAAAAAAACGCACCAAACTTGGGTCACACGACGGGTATAAATAACACCTTCCGGCGGTAAATCAGGATGCTGTAAACGGGCCAGACGCTCAATCAAGCTGGGCGGCGAAAACAGGCTCCAGCCGAAAATGAGCAACATCAAGCCATTGACCAGAATCGGATAAATCAGCAAAGTGCCTAACTGATTGCTCCACATCGCAAATACGCAATAACCGATGCCTGCAATCAATAGCGGGGAGCTCCAGTGTTTAATGGAATAACTGGCCGCCAGTCTGACTAACAACAATGCGATCAATAGGCAGGCTATTTTCCAGGGCTCAAAATAGTCTCTGCCGAAAAAAACCGCCAACGGGTATAACAAGGTTGATAACCCCATCACGCCGTTTACAAGCAAGCGCATAGTTATCTCGTTCCCACGGACTTATCGCGGGTTTCCAAGCTCCAGTTTGGGAACCCAGATGACAAAGCTCTCGGCAACTGCTCCCTGCGTTGCTCTACCTCCTGCGTCCATGCAGTTGCAGCTTCGCGAGACGGGAAGCTAGAGCTTCCCGCACCGAATTCCCAAGCAGGAGCTTGGGAACCAGCACTCAAACCCATCACGCCGTTTACAAACAACCGCATATCAGCCATTAAGCATCTTGTAAACCGCCTCGACCACATCGCCAACAGTGCGGGCCGTTTTAAAATCTTCGGCTTTGATCGCTTTGCCGGTCATTTCTTTAAGCCTGACGATCATGTCCACCGCATCGATACTGTCGAAATCCAGGTCTTCGTACAGCCGGGCTTCCAAAGTAATCGCCTGTTCATCCATCTCAAACATCTCGACCATAATCTCCTTGATGGCCATTAAAATTTCTTCGCGCTCTTTCATGCCATACCTCCGTGTACGTCGCCCTGCGGCCGCACTGTCGTACGTGAAAATTCTCTTTGCTGATAATTTTTTATCATCATAGCCTCAATCGCGCGCCGCTTGAATGTAATCCGCCAGCGTTGAAACCGAGGCGAAAATCTTCACCACGTCTTCTTTTTCGGCATCAATTTTTACGTTGTATTTTTTTCGGATAGCCAAGCCCAATTCCAGGGCATCGATGGAATCCAGCCCCAAACCGTCATTAAACAACGGTGCCTGACTGTCTATATCCGCCACGCTGATGTCTTCCAAATCCAGCGTATCAATAATGAGTTGTTTTAATTCATTTTCCATCGTGCTTATAAAGCTCTCTCTGTTGAGTAAAGTAATCTTGCTGATATTGTGTAAAGCGACGAACGCCTACCGATTTTGGACTGATACCGGCAAATTCATCCAGTGGAATATCATCGCCGACATGCATGGTCAGATGAAAGCGGCGCTCGGGAATTTGATACCACCGCTCGGTTTTGGTTAAGGTGCTGGGATAACAGGTCAGCGTCACCGGGGTCACGATGGCATTGGCCTGCAAGGCAATGGTCGCCGCGCCGCGTTGAAAATGATACGGCTTGCCCGGTATTGATCGCGTTCCCTCAGGGAAAATAATCATCGCTCCGCCTGAGCGTAACCAGGCAACGCATTCGGCTATCATTTGCTCGGGATCGCCGTTGCTGATGTATCCGGCGTTGAGTATGGGGCCGCGCATAAACGGATTATGCCACAGCTTGGCTTTGACAATACAACTAGCCTGTTTGATCCGGCTGATCAAAAACACAATATCGACCAGCGTTGGATGATTGGCGATAATCAATTGGCCGGGACGATTAAGCTTTTCCAATCCCACGATTTCGTAAGTCATCACCCCCAGCCTGTGCATCAAACCGATGAACACATAAAAACTGTAACTCACCGTTTTTTGGCCTCGGCTGACTCTTTGCCGCCGATTGCCGGGCAGCAGCGACAACACAGGAAACACGAAGACCCACAGCAATAAACCGCCCACGCCAAAACTAAAAAAACTTAATCCTGTTGCCAAAAGACGCCAGCCATAGCCTAATTTTTCCGCTATTTTTTGTGCCATTCCCAGCTATGTCTATGGTTGCCCAGCACCAACGCGTTATCGTCGGCAACAAGAAATTTTATAAAAGAGAGTATCTGCAAAGCCTGCTCGCCATCGTCGCGATGCGCGGATGATCTGTTAAATTGCAACGGTAAGCCGTTCCCGGTTAAAGACACTTTTAAAGCCAGCGCACACATGGCAGGCGCATTGAGCGCAAACGGCAACGACGGATAAAAATCCGATAGCGGTTCATCATACAACACGATCAGCACCTCGCTATGGTGTTCCTGCAAAAGCCCCAGGGCTTCAATAAACGCCGGAGCAATACCGTCCTGGCCCGGCGCAACCACGGTAATTTCCTGATGATTGGCGTAGGCTATGGAAAACAATCCCGCTATGGCGTTATGAACTGACAAACTAAAGGCTGTCGGAGAAACTTCCTCACCTTTCTGCATGCTTTTGAGCATCTCCAATGACTTATTCACTTCGCCATGGGCGGAGCTGAAAACAATGGGTAATGGCTTATCGCTATCAATACAACCGTCCGCGGCATTAAAAACCGCTCTGGCTAATGGGCTTAATCTGCGTTGCAAAACCTTGGGCACCGCAGCCGGTATGGCCGCTTTTTCATCTTGGGCAAAAGTCTGATGGTCATGCCACTTTTGCCAATCTTCGTGACAGCTCATTCCGGGGGCCCAAGCGTTCCAGCTTCGCAGTACAAAATCGACTGTCATTATATCAATCCGGTTGAACGTTTACACTTGACGGACAATAAAAAATCCAAGACGCTTGAATTCATATAATGAACGCAATTCCGGTCGGTTGTTGGAGATGGATTAACCGTTATCAAAGCGGAGACATGACGCCCAGAACCGGGGCATTACTTTTAAACATCGCCCATACCGACATGCCGGGCATAAGCGCCAGGCTTTGTACGCTTTGCGGCGTAACCATGGCAACCAGCGTTTCGCCGCCGGGTAACAAAACAATCACTTCCGCATTCACCTCGTCCTGTTGGACGCGAATCACGCTGCACGACAAACGGTTGCGCGCTGTAAACCGATGGGGATCGGAATCAAGTGTTAGCGTTATGTCGGCGCTGTTGACCAACAAAACCGCATCGGCGCCGACCTGTAAGCCAAGATCGTTAAGCGAAGTCAAGGTTACGGAGGTAATAACCTGTTCTCCCCCTTTCAATTTCACGCTGACCTCGGCATTCACCGCACCGGCTTGAATTGCGATAATGCTGCCAAAAATCTGGTTACGGGCGCTGGTTTTAACCACCAGACGCTGCAACAACAAGACCGTATCCGGGTCGTCGGCGAGACTACGATTGAGCTGATCGAGAAACTGCCGATGCTGTTGTTCCAAGCGGATAAACAGCGCCAGCAAGGAGCGTCCGGCCTCGGTTAAACAGGTGCCGCCGCCTTTGCTGCCGCCCGTGGCGGTGCTGACTAATGTTTTCGGCGCGCCGTTGTTAGCTCTTTCAATAATTTGCCAGGCGCCTTTGTAACTCAAGCCCATCTGCTTGGCGGCCTGATTGATGGAGCCGCTTTGATCTATCGCCCTTAGCAAGCCGATCATGCGGCTATCCAGTCCGACTAACCGCAATTCGCCATCGACCCAGGCTGTTGAAATATTGTTGTGATTTAAGCTGTCAGCCATAAATGATTGTGTTGCGGTACAAGAATTGAATTAATCATTATTTCCCTAATGGTGTGAGGACAGTGTTAAGTCACTGCACTGTCATTAAGCCTACAGAACAGAACAAAATGTTTGAAACACAACATTGTTTACTCTTTTGACGCAAAACAATAATCAAAACAATTCAATGATGTAACCGCCATGTTAATAATTGGCACGTCACTTGCTCTAAGGAACATTGTCACTCACAACGTTATGTACTTTAATACATAACGTTGTTAAACTGGAGCCGTGTCTTATTTTTAGTTTTCCCGAATAAGACTCTGTATGCATCGACGAATCAGCGTCGATGTAAACATTATAATTACAATTATAGGTCATTGATGATGCGAAGAAAATCTTTTACCGGCGTTACTGTTAACCATACACTCAGTTTAATAGTCGCCAGCGGTTTTTGCATGGGCGCCAACAACGCCATTCAGGCCGCCGAAAAGAAAACTTACACCAAACCACCGTTTGCCGCCTTTTCCAGCCAGATGTCCGATCCTTTACTCGGTTCGGACAAATACGAAAAACCGGTCTGGAATCTGCACGATACACTGAACCTACCGAAATGGCTGTCTCTGTCGGTGGAACAGCGCACCCGCTACGAAACCATGGACGGCAGTTTCAAAGCCGGAGGTAAAGGCGGCGACCAACAAATTCCGTTGCAAACCGACGTATTCCTGGAGGCGCGCTTCAATCACCTACGCGCTGGCGCCGAGTTTCTGGATGCACGGCAGTTCAGTTCCGATAGCGGTTCCGGGATCAATAACACCCACGTAGACGAGGCTGACTTTATCCAGGGTTATCTGGCCTGGGCCGATCAGAACGTAGCCTACAGCGGTCTGGGAGCGGAAGTCATCGTCGGACGGCAAACGCTTAATTTCGGTAGTCGCCGCCTGGTTGCCAGAAACGCGATGCGCAACACCATCAATAGTTTCGACGGCGTGCGGCTGCGTTTACTCGATTATAACAACTGGCAATTCAATGCTTTTGTGACCAAACCGGTCGGCCGCTATCCGAATAACTCGGCGCAACTTCTTGATGGATTCCACAGTTTCGATGAACCGGAATACCAAACCTGGTTTTCCGGTGGATTTCTGGAAAAATACGACATCGCCTGGGGCATCAATGCCGAATTGTATTTGTACCATTTAGACGAAGGCGACCGCAAACGCAGCCAGACTGCCAACCGGCGTTATTTCACGCCCGGCATGCGCTTTTATATGAAACCGGCCAAAGGCGCATTCGACTTTCAAACCGAAACCATCGGCCAATTCGGCACGGTGCGTTCATCGACCGCCGCCAACAATAGTACCGATTTAGACCATTCCGCCTGGTATCAACACCTGGATGTCGGTTACACCTTTGATATTCCCTGGTCGCCGCGTTTTGCGCTGGAATATGATTACGCCAGCGGCGATCACGACCCCAACGACAGAAAAGATCAGCGTTTCGATACCCTGTACGGAGCAAGGCGCTTCGAGTTCGGTCCGACCGGTATGTATGGCGCCTTTGCCCGCAGCAATATCAATACGCCGGGCTTGCGCTTAACCGCTGCACCGCGAAGCGATGTGCAGCTTGGCCTCAGTCACCGGCTCTACTGGCTGGCTGAAGACAAGGATAGCTGGACTACAGCCAATCTGCGCGATACCACGGGTAGAACCGATAACTTTATCGGCCAGCAACTCGAACTGACAGCCCGCTGGGATTTCAACAGCAGCCTGAATTTCGAAACCGGCTGGGCACATCTGTTCAAAGACACTTTCGCCAAGGCAACCACCAATGCGCCAACTAATAAGGATGACGTCAATTATGTCTATGTACAAAGCATGTTGCGTTTTTGACGGATTGATATACCGATGATGAACCGGATAAGTTAGCCGCGTTTGACAGCAGGGCACTCCATTATCGACCTATTGGATTATGCTCAGGACGATGCGAGTAAGACCTTCCAGGTTCTTAAAACCTGGAAGGTCTGGTGTACCTAGCTCGAATAACGTTTCAGGCAACCTGGCGTACAGGATTTATAAAATCGAAATAACTCTCATCATTTAAATTATTGGAGAATTTTATGTTACATAAGCACCTTTTTCGCTCTATCCTCGCCGCATGGCTGATTTTGCTTGCTCCCACGACTTGGGCGGCAACTACCCTGGTCGCCGTCGCCTCGGATTTCACTAAACCGATGACCGAAATCGCCGCCGCTTTTGAAAAAACCACCGGCCATACCGCCAAGCTGTCGTTCGGTTCCTCCGGCAAGGCTTTCGCGCAAATTCAAAGCGGCGCGCCGTTTGAAGTCTATTTGTCGGCCAGCGAAAAATACCCGCTGGAACTGGAAGAATCCGGTTTCGCGGTTATCGACAGTCATTTTGTTTACGCTATCGGCAAATTGGTGTTGTGGTCGGCGACACCCGATTATGTTGACGGTCAAGGAGAAATCTTGAAAACCGGCACTTTCAAACATATTGCCTTGGCCGATCCCAGCCATGCGCCCTACGGTGTGGTGGCAGAGGACGTAATGAAAAGTCTAGGCGTATTGGACAAGCTGCGCCCCTTGTTGGTAATGGGCGAAAACATCTCGCAAACTTTTCAGTTTGTCAGCACCGGCAATGCCGAGCTGGGTTTTGTGGGACTGGCACAAGTCATTGATGTTAATAACGGAAAAATCGGTAGCGGTTCGGGCTGGATCGTACCGGATAATCTGCATAGTCCATTTCGTCAAATGGCGGTGTTGCTGAAAACCGGCGCCGAGAATCCGGCCGCCCTTGCCTTAGTGGATTTCCTTAAATCTCCAACGGCATTGGCGATCATCGAAAAATACGGTTTTGGTTTACCTAAATAATCAAGGAGACACTTATGCCAACCGCTGCCGATCTTGGCGCATTGTTTTCAATAGGTCCCACGCTCCGGCGTACCATCTGGGGCATAAATGGGAATTCAGACGTAGGCCGGAATAAGCCTGTCCGCGCGTTAAGCGCAGGACTGGCGTTTCCGGCGCACCGATTGCCGGAAACGCCCACCCTGGCTGACGCCGGGCGGTCTTATTCCGGCCTACGTCGAGATATGTATAACGACGAGTCCCGGAGCCTGGGCACGAACAAAATAACCAGCGGAGCGATTTTATGCTAAGCCCTTCCGATCTCGGCGCATTGTTTTTAACCTTCAAAGTCGCCACCATCGCAACCATGTTGATGCTGCTGCTTGGCACCCCGCTGGCCTGGTGGCTTGCCCGGACGCGTTCCGCCTGGAAAGGCATCATCAATGCCGTCGTAGCGCTGCCGCTGGTGCTGCCGCCGACCGTGCTGGGCTTCTATCTGCTGGTAATGATGGGGCCGGCCGGAGTTGTTGGGAAACTCACTACTTGGCTGGGTTTGGGTACATTGCCGTTTACCTTTCCCGGATTGGTGATAGCGTCGGTGCTGTATTCGTTGCCGTTTGTCGTGCAACCGTTGCAAGCCTCGTTTACCGCCATCGGCGAACAACCTTTGGAAGCCGCCGCAACCTTGCGCGCGAACCCTTTGGATACTTTTTTCAGCGTCGTCGTGCCGCTGGCGAAACCCGGCTTTATGACTGCCGCCATTTTAGGCTTTGCCCATACAGTCGGGGAATTCGGCGTGGTGCTGATGGTCGGCGGCAATATTCCGGACAAAACCCGCGTGGTGTCGGTGCAAATCTACAATCATGTCGAAGCGCTGGAATACACAGAAGCCCACTGGCTGGCGGGCTGTTTGCTGTTGTTCTCGTTTAGCGTACTGCTGGTGTTGTACACCGCGCTGAAAACGCATCCTGTTGCCCATCCGCTTAAATGATTTCTGTATTCACACAAGTTATATCACACCGTCATTCCGGCAGGGATTCATGTCAGGCTATCCTGCCTGACACCCTTTGGGTTAATGCAAATCTGTTCCAGACAGATTTGTGCCGGAATCCAGTCGCCATGGATGGCAATATCGAATATCACTCCCGTTTTAAGTCTATGAAATCTTTTCTGATCTATTGTTCACGTCCCTGTGTCCTCGGCAACTGCTCCATGCGTTGCTCTACCTCCTGCATCCTTGCAGTCGTGGATCCCGGCAATCCCTGCCGGGATGACGAGCTGCGTAAAGCCTATGCTGATATGATTAAATGGACACTATGACCTCAATTCAAGCCCGCTTCCAACTCGACTACGGCGACTTTAAACTGGACGTCGATTTAAAACTGCCCGGCACCGGCATTACGGTGTTGTTCGGCCATTCCGGCTCCGGCAAAACCACCCTGCTGCGCTGCATTGCCGGACTGCAACGCGCGCCGCAGGGTAAGCTGGAAATCAACGGCCATATTTGGCAGGACAGCGAACGCGACCTGTTCCTGCCCACTTATAAACGACCGCTAGGCTATGTGTTTCAGGAAGCCAACCTGTTTACGCATTTGACGGTACGGGAGAATCTTCACTACGGTTTGAAGCGGATTAAACACAATTCGGGCACGGTCAAACTGGAGCAAACCCTTGAACTGCTGGGCATCGGTCATTTACTTGAGCGCATGCCCGGACACTTGTCCGGCGGCGAACGGCAGCGGGTCGCAATTGCCCGGGCCTTGGCGCTGAACCCTGAAGTCCTGCTGATGGACGAACCGCTGGCGTCGCTGGATTTCAAACGCAAGCAGGAAATCCTGCCGTTTTTAAGCCGCCTGCATCAGCAACTGGACATTCCGGTGCTGTACGTCACCCATTCCCAGCAGGAGGTCGCGCAACTGGCCGACACGCTGGTGATCATGGAAGACGGTCGGGCACTGGCTTCGGGGCCGCTATCGGAAACGCAAAGCCGTCTCGACGTGCCGCTGGCGCAAGATCGGGAAGCCGCCACGGTTTGGCAGGCGACCGTCGCCGAACATGAAGCCGACTATCATCTGACCCATGTCGCTTTTGCCGGAGGTTCACTTAGCCTGCCGGCGGTCGATGCAGAGATCGGCACACCATTACGGGTACAGATTTACGCCCGTGACGTCAGCATCGCCCTTGAAGCGCCAACCGCCACCAGCATACTCAATGTGCTGCCCGCGACCATCACCGGCATCGCCGACGGTCGCGACGGCCAGAGCGTAGTGCAGTTACGACTGCCAAGGATGGCGGCCGAGACAGCTCCCGGCAGTCCTCGGCATTCCCTCCATCCATGGAGGTCAGAAGTGTCGCAATCGGTAGGGAACCGATGCGACCAGGTCGGCAATCAGGCGCTGCTGGCGCACATCACCCGCAAATCGGCGTTGTTGCTGGGTTTGCAGATCGGCATGGCGGTTTATGTGCAGATCAAGGGTACATCACTATTAAATTAACCAACACCCCGGAGATTCATCATGAAAGCAAGTGCTCGTAATCAATTTGTAGGTACCGTCACTGAAGTGCTCATCGGCGCGGTCAATGCCGAAGTTCATGTCGGTTTAAAGGGCGGCGAAACCATCGTCGCCTCCATTACCAAGGAATCCGTCGAAAAGCTGGCGATCAAAACAGGCATTGAAGTTATCGCCCTGGTCAAAGCCCCGCAAATCATCATCGTCACCGATTTCGGCGGCTACCGGCTTTCGGCGCGCAACCAGCTGCAAGGCACGGTAACACAGGTCAAGCCCGGCGCAGTCAACGCCGAAGTCGATATCGAGTTAAAAGGCGGCGAACAGGTTGCCGCCACCGTGACCAACGACAGCGTCGAAGCCTTGGGCTTGAGCAAAGGCCAAGCTGCCACGGCGGTGTTCAAGGCTGGCGCGGTGATTCTGGCTGTTAAGGGCTGATGTTCGTGCAATCCGGCTGCAATCCGTATTTCGTTTGCAGCCGGGTTGCCTTTAATTTCTCCTTCCCACGTGCTGCGCGCATCGTTGTATACAAATATCTGCGGGATGCCGTCATCCTGACAGTCGTTAGGCGGGAAGCAAGCGATAGGAAGACCTTCCAGGTTTTGAAAACCTGGAAGGTCTAACTGGCAACGCTCTGAACAGGCGGGACGTTTCAAACGGAGCAACATAGGATGTAGGCCGGAATAAGGCCATCCAAGCGCGTAGCGCGAGGTGGCGTTTCCGGCGAGCTCGGGAGGTATTTGCCGGAAAAGCTTCCGCTCCTCGGCAACTGCTCCTGCGTCGCCTAAAGCACCTACTGTTGGTGCTCTATCTCCTGCATCCATACAGTCGTGCTCACGCCCCTTACCTACATAATCCACAGGGATGTGGTGAATGCAGATATTGCAGGAGCAAATATCTGTCCATGTAGGCAACGCCAGTTCTCGTTGTCACTCGAACCAACTTATTCCGGCCTACGTCTGATGTTCGGTGCAATCCGGCTGCAACCCACGTTTCGGTTGCACGCCGGGTTGCCTTTAATTTCTCCTTCCCACGTGCTGCGCGCATCGTTGTATACAAATATCTGCGGGATGCCGTCATTCTGACAGTCGTTAGGCGGGAAGCAAGCGAGAAGACCTTCCAGGTTTTGAAAACCTGGAAGGTCTAACTGGCAACGTTCTGAACAGGCGGGACGTTTCAAACGGAGCAACATAGTCCGTGACTAGCGATGCAACGTCTGGCGACGAGACAAACTTATTTCGCTTAAACGGAAAATATCCTTAACAAACAGAGGTAATCATGCTGCTGGAAATGAATGTAAAACTGCGTCGTGGACATTTCGACCTGACCACGCGCCTGTCGATCAACGACACAAGCGTCGGCCTGTTCGGCAAATCCGGCTCTGGTAAAAGCACGGTGCTCGGTTTGATCGCCGGTACCATTCAACCGCAAAGCGGGCATATCGTGTTGGACGGTAAAATCCTGTTTGACAGCCGCAAAGGCATCATGATGCCGCGCGAACAGCGTCCTGTAGGCGCGGTATTGCAGATCGATTGCGCCGATTCAGCCGAAACCGTTCGCGACAACCTGACCGCCGCCTATAACCGGACACTGAAACACCGCCGCATTTTCAAACTGGATTTTTTAATCGAGCTGTTGGAACTGGGCCCTATCCTCAATCATGTGATCGAACTGCTTTCCGCCGGTGAACGCCAGCGAGTGGCATTGGCCCGCTCGCTACTGAAATCGCCGCGGCTGTTGTTACTGGACGAGACCTTTGCCGCGATCGGCAACGGTTACCGAATGCAACTGCTGCCGATTCTGAAACGCTTGCGGAATGAGCTGGGCTTGCCGGTGCTGTACGCCAGCCAGTCTCTGGGAGAGATTCTGGATCTGACCGACCGGCTGATCGTACTCGAACAAGGCAAAGTGCTGCACAACGGCTCGTTGCTTGATGTCGCCAAACAGCAAGGCATGCTGCGCTATCTGGGCATCCGCCAGATCGACAACATTTTGCCGGTGACCGTCAGCCGTCACGACTATGTGTCCGGTTGCAGCCTGGCCCACAGCTTCGGCCTGCCGCTGACCTTGCCGCTACGGCCGCATTTAGTTGTCGGCAGTGAGGCGCGTGAGGCGCAAGTGTCGATACGCGCCAACGACATCGCCTTATCGCGTAGTTATATCGACGGCATATCGATACAAAATCAAATCAAGGGCCGAATCTGCGCGCTGATTCCCAGCGGAGAAAGCCTGATCGTGCAGGTCGATTGCGGCACTACGCTGCTGGCCGAAATTACGCCGGGCGCATGCCGGGACATGGCCTTGCAGGAGGGCGAGCTTATCTATTGCCTGATCAAAACCCACTCCATCGCTTACCTCACCGAGCTTGACGCCCTGCCCTATCAACGGGTAATCAGCCATGGCGACGGACATTATTATCTCGATACCGCCGGACCGACTAGCGACTTATTGCCTTGAATAACCCGCCGCCTGATCGATGCGGCCTTTCGCGAAGCGGGCATAACCCCCAACATCATGCTGAAAACCGACTCGGTGTTCGCGTTGTACGCCTATGTTCGTAGCGCGGGACTATACAGCGCGGTCGAGCAGGAGCTTAACCTGACCTATCACTCCAGTCTGGAAAGCCTGACCAAAGTGTGCGACGTCGTGACCTTAAACTGTCCGCTGCATCCTGAAACCGAGCATATGATCAACGAGCAGGCGCTGAAAAACTTCAAACGCGGCGCTTACCTGATCAACACCGCACGCGGCAAGCTATGCAACCGCGATGCGATTGTCGATGCGCTGGAAAGCGGTCAATTGGCGGGTTACGCGGGTGATGTCTGGTTCCCGCAACCGGCGCCCAACGACCACCCCTGGCGCACCATGCCGAATCATGGCATGACACCGCATATCTCAGGTACCAGCCTGTCGGCGCAGACACGTTACGCTGCCGGTACCCGCGAGATCCTGGAGTGCTACTTTGAAGGCCGACCCATCCGCGATGAATACCTGATTGTCCAAGGTGGCCGGCTGGCCGGTGTCGGTGCGCATTCCTATAGTAAAGGCAATGCAACCGGCGGATCGGAAGAAGCCGCCCAGTTCAAGAAGGATTGATAACAATCGCTTAAACTGAAAGCGGGGATGCGCAGGTCAATGCCGGCATCCCCTTTACCGACTTGGAAGGAGGGGCTTAACTAATGTCGCTTAGGATTTGGTTGAAAATAACTTCCCGAAACCACTATTTTCGATCGTCGAGCCGTTCGTGCTGAGCTTGTCGAAGCATGATCGGCTTGACGCGGTAGGCCGAAATTTTCCCGCTCACCCTTCGACAAGCTCAGGGCGAACGGAAAAATTTCACTCAATCCATATCGGGAAGTTATTACTGACCATATCCTTAGAAATATAATCAGAAATGGCGGTAAAGCCCTTCCGCCAAGACCTTCACTATCGTCTATTGCGCTGGCCTGGCTCGGATCGAGTTTGGCCATTGCTTCTATTGCCGTCTTGAGTCAACTTTCCGGTCAGCCCTGGATATTGGGCTCTTTCGGTGCATCCTGTGTTTTATTGTTCGGATTCCCGGATGCGGTATTTTCGCAACCGCGCAATCTAATCGTCGGCCATGTCCTGTGCTCTTTAATCGGCTTGGGCTTTCTCAAATTCGTCGGTCCCGACTGGTGGAGCATGGCTTTAGCTGTCGGCACCGCCTTGGCTGCGATGCTGGTCACGCGTATCGTTCACCCGCCTGCGGGTTCCAATCCTGTGATTATTTTTTTAACCCGGCCGGACTGGTCGTTTTTATTGTTTCCAACCCTGGTTGGCGTAATAGTTTTGTTGTTCCTGGCTCGTCTTATGCTCAAGGTAACTCGCACGGTTCATTAACCCGCTTATATCTTAGCAGCGCAAATGCGTTGCATAACGGCAGGCCGTGGCATTGTCTCTTCACCCTGCTCAAACGCGATGATATTCAGCACAGGCGAATAGACTTCCAGCAGTTCATCCGGCTGCAACAAGAAATCGGGATTGCTGGGCTTGCCATAGCGCTCGTTACCCGCCATGAATGTTTCATAAATCAACACTCCGCCCGGATTTAGCATTGCGGGAAGAGCATGGAGCAACGGCCGATACAGATAACGGCTGACGATTAATCCGTCATACTTCCGGTCTGAGTAAGGCCAGTCGCCTGCTTCGAGATCGACAATAAAAACGTTGATATTGTCCATCCCCTCCATGCTTGCTACCACCTGCGCATCGCGATCAATCGCATCGACCTGATAGCCTTGCTTGGCAAGCCAGATTGCATGACGTCCGTTACCGCAGGCAAGGTCGAGTACTCGCCCCGCTTTAGGTATCAACGGAGCGTGTTTAACAATCCAGGGCGACGGTTTTTCCAGCAAATAGTGTTTCATTATGAGTGAACCTTGGCTATAAGTTGTTGTCGTTATTTCGTAAATACGGGGTTATTGACTGATGTTACACAGTTAGTCGATTTTCGACCGCTTTAACATTAAGGAGTCGCTAGCGCGACACTTGATTGAATCGGGTTTTCGCACCCGAAGACGAGTTACTTTCTTTTGCTTCGCCTCGGCAACTGCTCCTGAGTTGCTCTACCTCCTGCATCCATGCAGTCGAAAAGAAAGTAACCAAAGAAAAGGCGACCCGGTTACCGCTTACTTCCTGTGCTCCTCACTTTTATCGAGGGTCAGCAGAAGGGGCTCCTGCCCCTCTGCTGACGCGCGGCATCCCTGCCGCGCCCCTAACGGGCTGTTCTCGATAAAAGCTCCGGTGCTCGGCGCGGCAAACGGGAGAAATACC
>Ga0208631_100126_pt1 | contig 42647 bp, 37 predicted proteins | sample LakWasMet38_LOW7_2_FD_183878 | JGI IMG/M metagenome (GOLD analysis project Ga0208631, IMG submission 183878) | Freshwater sediment methanotrophic microbial communities from Lake Washington under simulated oxygen tension - Sediment Metagenome... | ecosystem: Environmental > Aquatic > Freshwater >... | reverse complement strand
CGAATAAAGACTTTGAAAAATATCTTACGATTTTCAAAGAAGACGCTAAGAAGGCCGGCGTAAATATCGACATTAAATATGTTGAGTGGAACGCGTTCCTTAAACTTATTGACGAAAGAAAATTTGAAGCCGCAACACTTGCATGGAGTGGTGGAGACCTTGACTGGGATCCAAAACAAATCTGGCACTCTTCTTCAATTGCTAATGGCGGATCAAACTTCGTCAGCTACAAAAATCCAGAAGTCGATAAATTGATCGATGAATCGCGTGTCATCATGGATAAGAAAGAACGTATTAAAAAACTACGTCAAGTTTACAAGATGATCGCAGACGACGTTCCATATCTTTTCATGTTCAACGGAAAATATATTTTCTACGCTCATGGAAAAAATGTTGGAAAAGAAAAAGATGCTTATCAGTATGAAGTTGGTACAAATTTCTGGTGGCTTCAAAAACCATAGTTACTATAAGCTACGCGCCTTAGGAGCTCTCTTTGTTTAATTATATTTTAAGAAGAATTTTAATAATGATCCCGACTTTGATCGGGGTCACTGTTATTACGTTTGCCATCATCAACCTTGCGCCTGGTTCACCAATCGAGCAGAAAATTCAACAAATGAAATTCGGCGGCGGCGGTGGTCACGACGGTGGTGGTGGCGGCGGCTCCAAAAGTTCTGCTGTTTCAGAAGAAGTTATTCAGGCCCTGAAAAAACAATACGGGTTTGATAAACCTGTTCACATTCGCTATTTGATCTGGCTGAAAAATATCGCCAAGCTGGATTTCGGTGAAAGTTTCACTTACGAAGAGCCAGCATTGAATGTCATTGTCAGTAAATTTCCCGTTTCACTCCAATTCGGGATCATCTCGCTGTTTTTGACTTATATTGTTTGTATTCTTTTGGGCGTTCTTAAGGCCGTTAAACATGATTCAATATTTGACCATGTCACCAGTTTTGTACTGGCGGTTTTTTATTCAATACCTGATTTCATGCTGGGAATTTTGCTTATTGTGTATTTTGCGGGTGGAAGATTTTTTCATTGGTTTCCAATCGGTGAACTCTATTCAGACAATTATTATGAATTGACGGTATGGGGTAAAATTCTCGATCGCGTTCACCATTTTGTTCTTCCGCTGATTTGTTACATGATTGGTTCTTTTACTGTATTAACAATGTTGATGAAAAACTCCCTGCTTGATGAAGTCAAAAAAGACTACATCAGAACAGCGCGAGCTAAAGGTGTTTCTGAAAAATCTGTGTTTTTAAAACATGCTTTAAGAAACGCTCTTATTCCAATCGTGACAGGGATCGGTGGATTTCTCATGGTATTCTTCACGGGTTCACTGCTTTTAGAGAGCATTTTCCAATTGGATGGAATTGGTCTTCTCAGCTACAAATCTATTTTACAGCGCGATTATAACGTCATCATGGGAATTATTTTTCTTGAGAGCGTTCTCTTGCTGATCGGAAACTTACTGAGCGATTTAGCTTACGTTGCAGTTGACCCAAGGATTGATTTCGAATGATTTCCAATAAGATTTTTAAAAGTGAGTTAAGCAGAAAACGCTGGAGAGTTTTTAGAAAAAACAAAGCAGCTGTCTTTTCGACATTATTTCTACTCTTTTTTTTATTTGCCACTTTAATCTCACCATTAATTGCCAACAGCAGACCTATTGTGCTGAAAGTGAAAGATCAAGTTTTTTTCCCCGTTTTTAAAGACTACACGGCAGATCAGTTCGGCATCACTGATACTCTGGATATTGATTACCGCAATATGCAGCTGGATGCTAAAAAAGGTGAATTTGCTTACTGGCCACCGGTGCAATGGGATCCATTTGAAAGTAATTCAAAAGTAGAGTCTTACCCATCTAAGCCTTCGCAGACCAATATTTTTGGTACTGACGACAGAGGCAGAGATGTTTTTACAAGAATTCTTTACGGCTTTAAATATTCAATTGTGTACGCCGTTGCTGTTTGGTTTATCAGTTTGGTCATCGGAACAAGCCTTGGGGGAATCATGGGCTTCTTTGGAGGCTGGATCGATTTCATCGGTCAGAGAATTGTTGAGGTGATGAGTACTGTTCCTCAGTTCTTTCTATTGATTATTCTTGTTTCGATTTTCACTCCTTCGTTATTTCTACTTATTCTTATTTCCTGTGTCTTTTCATGGATTAATATTTCCTACTATGTTCGTGGAGAGTTTTTGAAGAATAGAAATAAGGAATTTGTTGAAGCCGCTCACTCACTTGGCGCTTCAAACTTCAGTATTATTTTCAAACACATTTTACCAAATTCATTGACTCCAATTATTACATTTGCTCCATTTACGATTGCGGCTCATATTACGGGGCTGACTGCTCTTGATTACCTGGGATTTGGACTTCCGATTCCAACTCCAAGTTGGGGAGAACTTCTTTCGCAGGCCCATAAGAACTATACGATTGCCTGGTGGCTTGCTTTCTATCCTTCGCTTGCTCTATTCACCGTGCTCACGCTGTTGAGCCTGATTTCTCAAGGTGTAAGAGATGCGATGGATCCAAATATGAATTAAAAAAGGAAACGGGCGCCGATAGAAAGTGCCCGTCCTCCTGTTCCAAAGCCATAAATTTCTTCATAATTTTTGTTAAACAGGTTCTTCACTTTAAAGAAAAATTCACCCTGATTATTCATGTTGTATTTATACATTACATTTGAAAGCAGATAAGAATTGGTCTTAACAGTGTTGCCATTGTTGTCTACATCCAGCCTTTGCCCAGTGAAACTGATTTCATAATTGAAGTTATGCTTCTCTGAAACACTAAAATCAATATTATTTCTGGCATTGATGTCTGGTCTTCTTGCAAGCTTTTCTCCGCGGCTCAGGTCTCTTGTTTTTAGCAGAGTAAAGGCAAGAGTATGTGCCAACTGCTGTGACCATCTCTTGGCCATAGACTGTTCGAAGCCACTTATTTCTGCAGATCCGCGGTTTATATTTACGAATGTTATTGGAACATAACTGAAACGATCATCAATTTTAGTATGAAAAAGCGCACTCGATGTTTTAAACGTTTCAGTCCAATTTTTATCCAGTGCTAGATCAATACTTTTACTCGTTTCGGGCACAAGATTTTTATTTCCATAAAGAGGAGTAAAAAGCTGGTTCAGGGAGGGTGCTCTGAAGCCGGTACTATAGGACAATTTAACCAGACCGTTCTCAATTTTAGCGCCTGCAGCTGTTTTATAGGTAAAATGGTCATTGAAGATTTGGTTATGATCCATTCTCACGCCAAAATTAAAAATATATCTTGCAAGCTCCAGCTGATGATATAAAAACGCACTGATGTTTTCATTGCTATGACCGATTTGATCATCTTCATGTTGATAGCTGAGATTTATATTTTGAGTAAGCTCGGGATTGATAAAATAAGTGTGTTCAAGATTCAGGTCGTTGAGTTTCCCCTTGCTGATGGCAGTACTCATCGTTGGGTTTTGGCTATCGTAAAGCACATCAAATTTTTTATGATGACTGGTGTGATTAAATCCTAATTTTGTTTCAGCTGAGCCTGATTCCCAGGTTTTCTTCAATTGAATTCTTGAATAGAGTTCTTCTTCGACAAGCGAATCATTCGGATCATCCGAGCCCGGACCACCGCCCTTATCAAGATCAGCATCGCTGTGATTGTATCGTAAACTTACGCTGGCATCATACTCTTCAGATAGATCGTAAGTAGAATTAAAATCTAGCGTAGCTCTTTGTGAGCCGTCTTTTTCGGCCCCTGGATTTGATTTTTCATTAGCGGCAGAGAATCCATCTGTTCTGAAAAAATCCATCCCAAAGGATGAGCTTAATTTCCCAAAACGCTTCTGAAAATTAGCTCCGGCGTTGGTTGTTTTGAATGAACCCAAATTGTAATAATGTTCTCCGTGCAGTTCCTCACTTCGGGCCTTTTTGGTCGTGATTACGATGACACCGCCAATGGCATTGGAGCCGTAAGCTAGCCCTTGCGATCCTTTTAAGATTTCAACCTTTTCAACGTTGTTGAGACTGAGTTTGCCGATGTCAAACTGACGATTGGGATTGCCTGGATCGTTCATAATGATGCCGTCTATGACAACCAAAGTATGAGAGGAGTCTGTTCCTCTTATAAAGACACTGGCGCTTGAGTTCTCCTGTCCTGAGCTGGCAACATATAAATCAGATTGATGAGAGAGTAATTCAGTTAATGTCTTTGAAGAGCTTTCACGAATTTCTTTTTGAGAAAAAATAGTGACGTCATTACTCGTTTTATTAACTTCAGATTTTATCCGATCAGCTGTAACAAGAATGACTTCTTCTGCATAGAGTGATGATGAGAGTAAAATAAAAGGGAAAAATTTACAAAGCACGGCCGATACATCAAATGACATATTCCTCCTCGGGATGAATGGAAAAACTTCAGCGGGATCTGGCTTTACAGTTGCGGGACAGCGAAGGAGTCACACCTTACTTCACCTTCTGAGTTTTGCTTAACTATACAAAAATGGAACATTCTTTACAAGAAAATCTTTCACTTTTAATATCGAGTGATGAAGGCAATCACTTTTTTTATATCTTTGTTTTTTTGTTTCTCTGTATACAGTGAAGGTTCTTCTGCATGTCTAAAATCGAAAGCTCTAAAATCTTTTCTTCCGAAGTATGCTAAACATTTCAGGATAGATTATTTTCAGAATTATAAAGTGGTTCATGTCGGAAGCGATGCTTATCTGCTTTCGCAATCAGAAGTTAATTGTGCGGAAATTTTTCAGGCCAAAATCAGAACACCTGTTAAACGTGCAGCTTTTATGTCGACAACCTATTTGCCTGCGCTGGAGATTTTGGGAAAAACTGAAACACTGATTGCTTTTCAAGGTAAGCAATATATTGTCAGCAAGTCGTTTGATAAATCAAAGCTAAGAGATCTTGCATTCAAATTTAATCCTGAAGAATTGATTACACTGAAAAGTGATCTGGTTATGGGCTATTCATCAAATTTATCTGATGAAAAACAAAAGCAAACATTCCGAAAACTGTCACTTCCTGTTGTTGTTAATAAAGATTTTGAAGAGCTTACACCGCTTGCAAGAGCGGAGTGGTTAATTTTTATTTCAGCTTTTTACAACATGGAAGACAAGGGTATTTCCGTTTTTAATGAAATTGAAAACAACTATAATGAACTGAAGAAAAAGAATGAGCGCTTGAGTAAAACAAAAATCCTTGTCGGCAGTATCGATAATGGTTATTGGATGACTTGTGGTGGGAAAAGCGATCTTGCTCAATTAATAAGCGACGCTGGCGGTGAACTCGCTTTTAAAAATAATAGCAATGAGACTCAGAAGGTATCGCTTGAAAAATTGATCAAGAACAAAGCTGTTTACGATGTCTGGTTAACGCATAATATGTGGAGATCGGAATCAGATAAACTTAAGGCCATTCAAGATGATCAGCGCTATCGTTATGTAAAAGCTAAAAGCGTGTACAATAATAACCTTAACAGCAATGAAAATGGCGCAACTGATTTCTGGGAAACAGCAGTTCAAAGACCAGATCTTCTTCTTCATGAATTGAGTGTCCTTTTTCATCCCGAGTCTTATCAGGCTCCGTTAAAGTGGTATCGCAAAATATGAAGTTAAAATACAGTATTCTTTTCATACCAGTTTTAGCTCTGGCGCTTATACTACTTTTCGTCGGTGAAAGTGGCATCAGCAGCGATCTGATTTTGATTAATGAGTTAAGATTACCGAAAGTTCTTGCATGTCTTTTTGCGGGGGGATTGCTTGCGGTCGCAGGACTTCTCATGCAGGTCTTTTTTCAAAACCCGCTGGCCGGTCCGGACATTTTAGGAGTCAGTTCAGGTTCTTCATTCTTTGTTGCCATCTGGATGTTGGCGGGAGCAGGTCTAAACCCAATCGTTCAGAAATGGGGGATGAATGTTATGTCATTCCTGGGCGCAATCAGCGTCTTTTGCTTATTGCTATTTTTCTTGAAGCGAAATGTTTCAAGAGTGAGCTTAATCATCATAGGACTTTTGATTTCTTCATTTGCTTCAAGTGGCATTTCTGTTCTCGTAAGTATGAGCCAGGCACTGCAATTGAAAAACTTTCTCGTCTGGAGCATGGGAAGTTTTCGCAATATTACCCAAGCGGATCTTCCACAGTTCGTGCTTCTTTCCTGCTTTTCTTTATTTCCGGTCTGGTTTTTCTTAAAGCCGTTGAATCAATTTCTTCTCTCTGAAAATTATGCAAAGAGTGTTGGGGTTAATGTAAAGAAAATGCGAATTGTGTTTGTGACGATAGCTGCTTTACAAATTTCAATAGTGACTCTTTTTTGCGGACCTATTGGTTTTATCGGAATCATTTCACCACATCTGGCCAGGATCTATTTAAGAAGAGCGCAATTGATTCATTTATTGCCTGCCGTTTTTTTAGTAGGATCTTTTCTCGCACTGGTAACAGAACTGATCCTTGTGATGACACCTTCGTTGTCTATTTCAGTCAATGCTATTCTTGGTTTGATTGGAGCTCCCATAATTGTATTGTATCTCTATAGACAGAGGAGTTTGAGTCTATGAAGACGATACTAGAGTTAAAAAATCTATCCATTGGATTCAGCAAGATTCTTTTCCGCGATATCAATGTCGAACTGAAGGAAGGTGTGTTTGCCTGTTTGTTGGGAGTCAATGGAATTGGAAAAAGCTGTTTATTGAAAACCATGGCAGGGTTGCAGGATAAAAAAAACGGGGACATCTTTGTCGATAACAGGAACTTTTCTGAGATTGATTCCGATGAGCTTGCCAAGAAAATCGGAATTGTTCTGACCGAAAAATTGCAAATCGACTACTTAACAGTTTTCGAGCTGGTTTCTTTCGGTCGCGCTCCTTACACAGGAAGAAACGGAAATCTGTCTTCTGAAGATACAGCAATCGTCCAAAAAATTTTAGATGATGTAGGGATTGCTGAAATTGCCACTCATTATTTTTCTGAATTGTCGGATGGGCAGAAGCAAAAAGCATTAATTGCGAGAGCGCTTGCGCAGACACCTGAACTGCTTCTCCTGGATGAGCCGACGACGTATCTGGATATTCCTTCAAAGATTGATTTGATTGAATTGTTGAAACGACTTACCCGAGAAAAGAAAATAACAGTTCTCCTCAGCACTCACGATCTGGATTTAATTAAAGACATGGCGGATGAGTTTTGGTTGATGGGTAAAGACGGAAAATTCTCTGCGGGAAGCCCGGAAGATTTGACTTCTTCCGGACTGATTGCAAATAATTTTTTTAGATCTGGATTAAAGTAATTGAAGCTAGCTTCTCTTTGTTGTCACGGATGTATTTTACTTTTACCGTGTCTCCGATTTTATACTTATCAATGACTGAAAATAAATCGTCATAACTTCTGATCGGGTTGTTATCAATTCCTACGATAATGTCACCGATGAAATATTCACCGAAACGATTACGGGTAATTCCTCTGAGGCCGGCTTTTGCAGCAGGGCCTTTCGGATCAACAAATTTCACCATGACGCCTTCTCTGAGACCAAAGCGTGCGGCATAGTAGTCTTCAAGAATGGCAACTCCCAGACCTGGGCGAATGACTTTTCCGAACTTAATTAATTGTGGAACGACGTTCTTAACAATTTCAACTGGAATGGCAAAGCCTAGTCCTGAACTCGCTCCAACTCCACCACCATTGTAGATAATTGTGTTGATGCCGATAAGTTTTCCCTGCGAATCTAAAAGAGGCCCGCCTGAGTTTCCTGGATTGATAGACGCGTCTGTCTGGATCATGCCGTTGATGGAAACGCCGCCGTAACCCTTGATGCTTCTTTCCAGTGCTGAAACAGTTCCGGTGGTTAATGTGTGATCAAGTCCAAGCGGATTTCCGATGGCCAAAGCTTTTTGTCCAACTTGAAGTGTTTTTGAGTCACCAGGTAAAATTGGTTTTAAATCTTTTGGTGTTTCAGTCAACTTTAAGACGGCGATATCTTTTTTAGGATCTCCACCGACGAATTTTGCGCGGTAAGGTTTCTTGTCATCTTTAAATGACACAATAAATGAATCTCCGCCATCGACTACGTGATAATTGGTGACGATATAGCCTGTCTTATCCCAGACAAAGCCTGACCCGGTACCAGATTCCACCTCTGTGGCATCCATCTCAAAAATAGAATGGGCCTTGCGCATATTGGAAACGTTGACGACTGAATCCACAACATTCTGGAAAACACTGATGGAATTGCGTTCATTTTCCAGCAACATTCCTAACTCAGTTTTATTTGCAGCAAAAGCGTTCGTGAAACTGCATAAGAAAGCAACTACAACTATGAGACTCAGTTTGCTCATCCAACTCCTCCTTGCTACTGATACTCAGTATAGATATAATCCTGTTACAAAATTTGTTCAAGAGGAAGCCATATATGGACATTCAATTTTATAATCGTGTAACCCAGGCAGTTGAAAAGGAAAAAGTTTACGGTGATAAATTTGTTGAATGGCTCTATAAAACCGAAACCGGGAAGGCCCTTTCGACAGTAGTGTGCAAGGCTCCGATCAGTCAACTTTACGGGGCTTTACAAAATACTCCTTTTTCAAAAAATAAAATTGCCCCTTTCATAAAGAATTTTAACATTCCCATGGATGATTATCTTCCGGAAGAAGGGCGCAATACTCAATCGCCATACTCAAGCTTCAATAAGTTCTTCATCCGCAGATTTAAAGAAGGCAAGCGTCACTTTGTTCAAAAGGCAGAAGAAATGCCCGCTTTCAGCGAAGCCAGATATTTTGGTTATACAACAGTTCATGATGAAGAAGTGATCCCGGTCAAAGGTGTTTACCTGAAGCCAAAAGCTTTGCTCGCCAATAAAAAGTGGGAAGACACTTTTCATGATGGTCCTTTGCTGCTGGCGAGATTGTGTCCAGTTGATTATCACCGTTTCCATTATCCTGACGATGGAACGATCATTGAAGATTATCGCGTTGAAGGACTTCTGCATTCAGTGAACCCTCTGGCCTTAAAAATGAAGCAAGATATTTTGATGACAAATGAAAGACACGTGACCATTGTTGAAACCAAAAATTTCGGCAAGCTCGCTTATATTGAAGTCGGTGCAGTTTGCGTTGGCAAAATCGTTCAAAGCCAGCCTTTAGTCAAAGGTGGATCATTCAAAAGAGGCGATGAAAAAGGATATTTCCTTTTTGGTGGATCTACAGTCATTGTTGTCGGTGAAAAAGGAAAATGGAAACCTTCGCAAGATATTCTGGATTACACCAAAAAAGGGATGGAGACTTATATCCAGCTTGGAATGAGTGTCGCCCAAAAAACTATTTAAAATATTTTTCTTTTAGAACCCGTGCGAGCAACCAGTAAGCTTCCGGAGATGGATGTCCGTCTACCGGAAGACTTAGTGAAAGATTCCCACCGAAGTTTTTATCTCTTTTATAAAGCAATTTTTCAAAATCAAGCACTTCAAATCCATTCTCAATGGCCGTTCTTTTTAGCTCTTCCGTCTTGTAGTGAGAAGTGTAAAGAACGAGAATTTTCTTATCAATTTTTTTACCCGTCTGTTCCAATGATGATAAAGAAGCATTCAGTAGAGTGATAAAAAGTTCATAGTGATTTTGAGTATAAACTTTCGGCAGCTCAAGATGAAAAGCACGCGTGAGAGAAAGCGCAGCCATGCCATTAATTAGCTTCCGGGCCATTCTATTGCTATTGTTGAAATAGCCATGAAAAATCAAATCGCCATCGCTCAATGTATATTCCGCTTTTTTAGCTATGTATGAGAATGTGTAAGCCGTGGTTGGATACACAAGACGTTGCATTTGAGCGTCGTTATAAATCCAGATGAAAATTCCATGAGACTCCTTAAGAGGAGCGAAGAACTGTGAATCAATGGTTGATCTATAAGCAAGATCGTTGGCGCTGTCACCGCTAATTCCGTAATTATAGACAAACCAATCGGGTGAAAGAAGTGAGGCCAGTTGCGAAGGATAGTCCTGTCCTTGATTAACCCCTTCTCCGAATGTGTAGGAGTCGCCCGCCGTGAGTACAAATGAAGTGCTCCGGTCTTTATTGGCCTGGTTTTCAACAATTCGTTTGCTCCAGGGATTCATGCGATAAATGACGTTGTAAACTTCCTTATCAGTCCCTTTGATTTTTTTTATAAACCGGGCGCTTCTGACAAAGCCGTCTGAAGAAACAGTCCATTGCCGGTTCTGCACAGGTGTCTGGTCGATATCCGCGTACGTATAGCTTTTAAGAGAGTCATTTTCACTGGAAAGAGAAGCCGGCGGATTGAGAAGCGCTGAACTTCCAAAATCCTCCATTGGTTGATTTTTGAAACGAGAGTCGACAATGTCCCTGTAGGGTTCAGTTTTAAAAAATTCTACACCTGTCATTCTGCAAAAGAGTTCCAGTATCACGAACAGAACTACCAGTCCGATCAGGTTATAAGCAAAAATCTTTAAAACTTTCATGTCTTGAGTCTAAAGCAAATTTGCCTGAAAGAAAAAAGTTTGCGAACATTTTTGTATGAAAAAAGAATTCCAAATGCAAAGACTCTCAGTTCTGTTTTTTATTACATTTTTGTTTCTGATCGTCGTTGTGGGGTTTCAGGCGATCGCCGTGACTGATGATTACTGGCTGGCAACTTACGTTTTAAAAAAAGGGAAGCCATTCGTTTCGCCGTTTATGTGGGCTTATGAACAATACTTTTTCTGGTCGGGGCAAATCCTTAATCATTTTCTACAAGGTCTTTTTACTTTTAAACCACTGAAGACCAATTATACAAGTGCACTGCATGCCTTTATCTTTGTCGCCGCCAGTTTGACCTGGATTTTACGTTTTTATAAAAACTTTGAAGAAGATCGTATGAACCGATTCTCTTTTGGAGCAGTCATTCTCACTGGCTTTTTTATTTTCACATATTCAGTCATGGGGCTTTCAGTTTATCTGGCCGCTTCCACTATGATCTGGTCCTATTTATTTTTCATGCTCGCGTACGCGATTTTTTCATCCGAGCTGTTCACTAAATATCATTTCCTTCGCTACGTCGTCTTTTTCTGCGCTGGAAACTCATCTGATTCTCTGTTGATTCCGCTTTTTATTTTATTCTTTTTCAATAGAAAAAATGAAAACTTTCCCAACAGGAAAAAATATTTCATTGTCCTTTTAGCCGGAGTTTTAGTTAACGTTCTGGCACCATCAACACTGGGGCATTTAAAAGTCGGTGTGATGAATTTACCTTTGAATCCCGTCGATTATCTGTATCGTTGCTATAAGCTTACCCTTGCTGTTGCTGAAATGATTGGTTGGAAATTCTTCTTGTATCTTCCTCTTTGTTTCTGCTTTCAAGTGAGCAGTTCAATGAATCCAGACGATTTAAAAAAGGCTACTCTGGAGAGTTTAGCGCTCGCCTTTGGTTCCGTCTTTCTTTTCCTGTTTGCCAATGGACCGGTGGATAATAGTTTCTTTTTCTTTTGTCTCATCTTTTTTTCACTGACTGTTTTCTGGGGAATACAACTTTTGAAAAGAAAAGTTCTTCAGTTTAGAATGCCGAACTGGATTCATCACTTCGCTGTCTTCCTGGGACTTCTCGGGTGTATTGAAGTCCTAGGCGAAAACTTCATTAATGCCGCAAGGGTGAGAGTTAGTTTTCTTCAGCAAGTTGCAGAAATTGATTATCAAAGCGCTGGTCATGCGCCCGTTGCAGCTCCTGCACATATGATCCCAATGGAAAGACATATTCTTTTCTATGAAGACATTACTAAGAACAAAGACGATATGAGCAATCAGGCGCGCAGAGAGTATTACGAAGTGGAGTCAATCGTTGCGAAATAAAAAATTACTGCTTCTATCTGGCTCTATTATACTTTGTTGGCTTCTTTTAGAAGCGACTTCATTTTTTCTCGTTCCGGCGAATCAGCGTTCACTTTCTCCGGCACAGATGATGAAAAAATATCACAATGAATATCTTCAGGAGTATTCATTGAAAACGGGGTGCACTTTTGCCGAATCCGTCATTGCTCATCCGACGCTGGGCTTTGTTCACAGACGAGCTCCCTTTATTTCCAAAAAATGTACTCAGGTTTTTAAAGCAAACAACATCGGTGTTCTCTCTGAGCGCGACTTGCCTCTGAAAAAAAATCCTGACGATTTTGCGATTATGATTCTGGGAGGATCGGTCGCAGATCACATGGCCAATTATAAAATAGGCAACATCTTTCAACTGGAAAAATTATTAAACGAAAAGTTTGTACCACTTTCCGGAAAACAATTTAAAATTTACAACGGAGCCATGGGGGCATGGGCCATGCCTTCGCAGGTGAATATGCTTTTGATGTACGGTGATCGCATTGATGGCGCTGTTTCTATCGATGGCTATAACGAAGCTTTTCCTGTTCAGGAAGGAGCGCGGCTGGAAAAAGTTCCGGCGGGAACTTACTTTTTGTCGTTTGCTGACAGAGGCAGTCTTAAAATCCGTTATCTCAATATGCTTTGGGCCTATCAATATGCCGTTTCACATTCTTTCTTAAAACATTCCTATTTCTTTCCGACTTTCTACCATGTGCTAACTCAGATTTATCAAAACTTTATTGTCTCACCTGAGGATCTGGATCCCTTCATTACTGGAAATACAGAGCAGATCAATTTGCCAAAAGCAGAGGCCCGACTCTGGAGCGCTGAGAGCCTGGGAAAATACATGCTGGCGTTTCATGAAACCGGACGCTTTAAAAAAGTTAAGACGGCTGAATTTCTCCAGCCCACTAGATTTACGGGCAAGGTTCTGACTGATGAAGAAAAAGCCTTTCACGAGTTTATAGAAGCTCCGGTGTATAACCTGATCTCTGCTCAATATGCCCGTCTCGAAAAAGAAAAGTATCCGGTCAAAAGCCTGGCCGCCGTTTTCGAAAAAGAAAAGGGGACGATCTATTCCGACCACATTCACTACAGGACTGATCCGGATGGCGAACGCTCGCGTGGAAAGGACCTGGTGGCCGAGGCCATAGTTAATGAACTAGGCCACCTCTGGAACTTAAAAAAACGCTAATTCCGTGCTGAAATCAAAACGCGAGATTCTCTTTCGAGAACGTTCCGCTTTTTTACACGCTTGTCGCTGCTGATTTTCCGGTAGCTTACCCCTTTATTTTTTTGGCACACGTCCTGCTTTAGAGGACTACATCAAAACCAGAATAGGGGGAACAATGGATCTGCAAAAAATCGTGTTGAGTCAGTACATGCTGCTAAATAATGAGCCAACTTTAAAAAATATTTCTACAGACACCGGCATTCAGATCACCAGAATTTTCAGACTCTTTAACGGAGCGACGATGAAGCTTTCTGAATATCAGATTTTTCAACAGCGAGTCCGCGAAAGAATGGGACTCGATGATTCACTTGAAACAATCGCTCTCGATTGCTCGCTTAAATTGAGCCCATCGGCCATCAAAGAGATTGAAACATTTCTCAAGCGCAAGATCGAGATCTGGAAAATTAAACAATCGGCTGAAGAAAAAACAAAAACAGCAAAACAACTAACTGCCTAAGAGGAAAATATGAAAGACGGATTATTAATTATCGAAAGAATCATCGTTGAATCGCTTTCAAAAAAAGAAAGAAATCTTCAGGAAATAATTATGGATACCAATCTGGACCATTCTCTTCTCCTGAGTGTACTTCCCAATCTCATAATGAAAAACATGGTTCGCTATACAAAAGGTATTTATTCCCTTGAAAAGGAAAATTGTTTTCAGTGGCTTAATGAGATTAACCAGGTTGATCACGTAAAAGAAGAAGCTAAGGAATTGTTTATTTCTCTGGTTAACCAGTACTTCGCAAAAAGCAATGAAAGAAAATCTTCCACGGAGCCACAACTTAAGATACAAAAAGTATGGTTGACCAGAGATGAGGAGGTCGTTCTACGCTCTCATATGGCCGGTCTGGAGAGTTTTTTCACTCAGGTGAAGGCCTCAAGAAAGCTGAGACCAGAAAGGGAAAAAACGTGCGAACAGAGAGTGGTTATCTGGGGATTGTCTCAGTATTCGGATCTGGTGGACGGGGTTCTTCAGGCCGTTTAGAAAATTTTGCAATGCTTCATGAGAAATTTTTTTTGCGAAATAGTTGACTTAAATAGCGCATTAGTAGTAAAAATTTATAGCTCATTCATTGTGCGCGTATAACTATCATCTTAACGTATTTTAAGGAGAATAAAGATGAAAACATTATTAGCTCTAGTACTTATCGTTTCTGCTGTTTCTTTCGGCTGTTCAAAAAAAGAAGAAGCTACAACTGAAGCTGCACCAGCTGCTGCTACAACTGAAGCTGCTCCTGCTGCTCCAGCTACTGAAGCTGCTCCTGCTGCTCCAGCTGCTACTGAAACTGCTCCAGCTGCTAACGCTGAAGCTGCTCCAGCTGCTCAAGCTCCAGCTGCTACTCACTAATTATTCAAAACGCGAAAGCGGATTAAATAATAATAAAAAAGGCTCGGATTTCCGGGCCTTTTTTATTTGTGCAGAATGAATAGTTTTAGCCGACGTATCCGTGTTCTTTAATCATCTCTTCAACCAGATCCACGAAATTTTTTTGAATGTCTTTGTTCTCTGGGGATTCTTCACAGCACTGAAGGTAGCCGAGCATTTTAAAGAAAGGCGTTTTTCTATTTTCTTTCTCGAGCCAATTTGAAAAATAGGTCACAGCTTCCAGCCAATCAAAAAGAGCAAACTCCGAATAATCGACTACTTTAAAAAATTGATCGATGCCGGGAATGCCGACCGGTCTTTCTTTAGAGTCCATGTAGAGAAGCTTCACCATCAGTTCGAGGTGGGGAATAGTACAGCGGCCTTTGGTGAGGCGAATAAGATTGCGATCGCTTAAGTGTTTATCAGAAATAGTCGTGCGTGCGTATTCAAGAGGCGCGCGCCACTCTTCGCCTTTTTCTGCGATCACATCTTCTAATGTTCTAAAAATTCTATTTTGGTTCATAACCTAAATTAGGAGCGAGCCATCGTTCGATGGTGCTCACGCTCATCCCTTTTCTTTCAGCATAGTTTTTTATCTGATCAACGCCAACCTGGCCTACGTTAAAGTAGCGTGCTTCCGGATGATTGAAATAATAACCGGACACAGAGCTGGGCGGATTCATTGCAAAGCTTTCTGTTAAGCTGATTCCGGTTAAGGCTTCAGCGTTTAAAAGCTTCCAGAGAGTTTCTTTTTCAGTGTGATCAGGGCACGCAGGATAGCCAGGAGCGGGTCTGACGCCACGGTATTTTTCTTTGATCAGATCTTCGTAGCTTAAATTTTCCGTCAGGCCGTAGCCGAAAATTTCTCGTACTTTCTTATGTGTGAGTTCAGCAAGAGCTTCGGCAAGTCTGTCTCCGATCGCTTTAACCATAATCGAATTATAATCGTCGTGTTGCTCTAAGAATGTTTTAGCGTAATGTTCAACTTCGTGGCCCATCGTTACGGCGAAAGCGCCTACATAATCATTTTGTGATTTTTCCGGTGAGACAAAATCAGCCAGAGAGTAATACTTGATTTCATCCCCGATTTTCTCTTTTTGCTGACGGAGGAAATGAAGAGTAGTGCCGTTGTCGAGATGAACATCGTCGCCTTCAGCGTGGGCCTTAAAAATTCCCACAACTGCTTTTGGAGCAAAGATTTTATTTTCTACAATGGACTGCAAATGCTTTTGAGCATCGTTGTATAATTTCTGCGCTTCCGTTCCGTAAACTTCGTGGCCTAGAATTTTCGGGTATACACCTTTGAGTTGCCAGGTCCAGAAGAACGGTGACCAGTCGATGAAAGGCACAACTTCATCAAGTGTAAAATCAAGAGTGAAAACTCCTGTGCGCGAAGGAGCGGCGATGGCGGCTTCCTTCCAGTTTGTTTTGAATGATTGAGCTTTCGCTTCTTCGTAGCTGATCAGCTTGGTTTGATCTTCCATGCTGCTCGCATGACGTTCTCTAAGTTTTACGTAAAGGTCGTTTAACTCCTGAGTGTAAGCTGAGCGCTTTTCTGGATTTAAGAGATTATTGCAGACTTCAATAACCAGCGAAGCATCGCCAACTTGAGCGACGGCGGATTGATAATGAGGTGCAATTTTAATCGCCGTGTGGGCCTTTGACGTTGTCGCTCCTCCAATCAGAAGCGGAAGCTTGAAGCCCTGGCGTTGCATTTCTTTTGCAACGTGGATCATTTCATCTAACGAAGGAGTGATGAGACCGGAAAGACCGACGATATCTGCCTTATGCTCGATAGCTGCATCCAGAATTTTCTGGCAAGAAACCATAACTCCAAGATCGATGACTTTGTAACCGTTGCAGGCGAGAACAACGCCGACAATATTTTTTCCGATATCGTGAACGTCGCCTTTAACAGTCGCGATGACAAAGACGCCCTGTTCGCGGGCATTGGCATTGTTTCTCTTTTCTTCTTCCATGAATGGCTCAAGAAAAGCGACGGCTTTTTTCATGACCCGGGCAGATTTTACGACTTGAGGAAGAAACATTTTCCCTTCGCCGAAAAGATCGCCGACGACTTTCATTCCGTTCATCAACGGGCCTTCGATGACATTCAGCGGGCGACCGTATTTCAGGCGCGCTTCTTCTGTGTCGAGGTCAATATAAGTGTCGATGCCTTTGACAAGTGAGTGGCTGATGCGTTCTTCAAGAGAAAGAGTGCGCCATTCTTCAGTTTGCTTATCTTCTTTTTTATTTGAGCCTTTGAGTTTCTCCGCGAGTTCAAGAAGCTCTTCAGTGGCGCGCGGATGTTTGTTTAAAACAACGGCTTCACATTTCTCTTTTAATTCTGGTTCAATTTCATCGTACAATCCGAGCATGCCGGCATTGACGATTCCCATGTCGAGACCCGCTTTAATGGCGTGATACAGGAACACGGAGTGAATGGCTTCGCGGACAATATTGTTTCCGCGGAAGGAGAAGGAAAGATTGGAAACACCACCGCTGGTTAAGGCACCAGGGCAGACTTTTTTAATTTCTCTCACGGCTTCGATGAAATTCACACCGTAAGCATCGTGTTCTTCAATCCCCGTGGCCACTGTGAGGATGTTGGCATCAAAGATAATATCGTGTGGATCAAAATTTAATTGTGAAACAAGAAGATCATAGGCGCGTTTACAGATGCGCACTTTTTCGTCTTTAGTCGCGGCCTGGCCGTTTTCATCAAAGGCCATAATGACAACGGCAGCTCCGTAGTGCTGAATCAGTTTAGCTTGCTCAAGAAATTTTTCTTCGCCTTCTTTAAGAGAGATCGAGTTGACGATTCCTTTTCCTTGGATGCATTTCAAACCTGCTTCAAGAACTTCCCATTTGGAAGAATCGAGCATGATGGGAACTTTAGAAATATCAGGTTCACTCGCGACAAGATTTAAAAAATGGGTCATGCACGCTTTTGAATCGAGCAAACCTTCGTCAAAGTTGATATCGATAATGTTTGCGCCGTTTTCAACTTGTTGTCTGGCGACTGATAAGCCTTCTTCGAAATTGCCGGCCTTGATAAGTTTGGCAAAGAGAGGAGAGCCGGTGACGTTCGTTCTTTCGCCGACCATATAGAATGGTTTATCTTTTCTATTAAAAATAGTCAGAGGTTCAAGACCGGAGAGTCTTGTGGCCTTTTCAATCGCAAGAATTTTTCGCGGTTTGATATCTTTAACTTTTTTAACGATCGCTTCAATGTGAGGAGGAGTTGTTCCGCAGCAGCCGCCGAGAATATTGATAAATCCGCTCGTCGCAAATTCAGCAACAAACTGGGCAGTCTTCAAAGGCGTTTCATCATAACCTGTGGGAGAAAGTGGGTTAGGAAGTCCTGCGTTTGGATAGCAGCTGATAAAGCAGTCTGCAATTGTGGAAAGCTCTTCTATATACGGGCGCATTTCTTTTGCGCCGAGGGCACAGTTGATTCCCACTGAAAGAGGCTGTGCGTGTCTGACGGAATTGTAAAAGGCTTCGACGGTCTGGCCGGATAAAGTTCTTCCGCTGGCATCTGTAATCGTTACAGAAAGCATCAGCGGATATTTGGTCTGAGTTTCGTCTTCGTATTTTTTAATCGCGAAGATGCACGCTTTCAAATTGAGTGTATCGAAAACTGTTTCAGGTAAAAGAATATCGACTCCGCCTTCGATCAGCGCTTTGGTTTGTTCGTAGTAGTTGTCTACGAGTTCATCAAAGGTGACGGCGCGGTAAGCGGGATTGTTGACATCAGGTGAAAGCGAAGCAGTTCTGTTTGTCGGGCCCAAAGCGCCGGCAACGTAACATTTGCGCCCGGGATTCTTTTGCATGAATTCGGTGCAGGCTTCTTTTGCTAATTTAGCAGCTGTGAAGTTGAGATCATAAACAATATGTTCAAGATCGTAATCTTTTTGAGCTAGGCGCGTACCTGAAAATGTATTTGTCTCGATGATATCTGCTCCGGCCGCAAGGTATTGCGTGTGAATCGCCTTGATGACATCCGGTCTTGTGAAGACGAGCAAATCGTTATTGCCTTTCAAATCTTTAGGATGAGATTCAAAATAGCCTTTGCGAAAATCTTCTTCCTGCAGTTTATAGGTTTGAATCATGGTGCCCATGGCACCATCGAGGAACATGATTTTTTCTGCGAGTGTTTTCTCGAGTTCAAGAAGAGTGGAATGTTTTTTCATATGCTACTTTTGAAAAGTTTTAACAATATCAACAATCGTGCTGGTGTCGTTCATAATATAAAAATGAACACACGGAGCTCCGCCTTCGAGAAGTCCACGGACTTGATTGGTGGCCCATTCTTTTCCGATGGCGTTTACGTTTTTTGGATCTTTTGTAATGGATTCAACTAATTCATCCGGAAAATCGATGTAGAAGTTTTTAGGGATGCTGGTAAGTTGAGTCGCATTCTTTAAAACTTTAATTCCGGGAATAATTGGAATAGTGATACCAGCTTCGCGGGCAGCCTTCACAAACTCGAAGTAGTGTTTGTTGTCGAAAAACATTTGAGTGACGACGTAATCAGCGCCGGCATCAACTTTTTTCTTCAGGTTCAAAATGTCGAGTTTTAGGTTTGGAGCTTCGAAGTGTTTTTCCGGATAGCCAGCGACGCCGACGCAGAAATCGAATTTAGAGCATCCGTCTAAAGGCTCGAGAAAAACGCCGTTATTGAGGGCCTTAATCTGTTCAACAAGATCAGACGCAAAGAAATTCATTTTGCGATCTTTTGAAATTTCTTTTTTATAATTGGGCCCATCGCCCCTTAGGGCGAGAATGTTATGAATGCCAAGGAAGTTCAATTCAAGAAGCGCATCTTCCGTTTCTTCTTTAGAGAAACCAAGACAAAGTAAATGAACAACGGTGTCTATGCGAAAACGATTCTGGATAATTCCACAAATGCCGATTGTCCCCGGGCGCTTTTTAAAGATCTTGCGCTCAATAGTTCCATCTTCTTTTTCGTTGTAATACGCAGAAGAGGAGTGGGCAGTGACATCAATCCAGGAAGGATTTATCGGATTTAAAGCCTCAACTATATCGATAATTTCCTGAACCGATCTTCCACGCGGTGGAGGAACGATCTCGAAACTAAAAAGAGGATTCTTGGCTTTCTCTAAATGTTCAGTAACTTTCATAGTGTGGATTCAATTTTAGGGTGACTTATTAGTCTCTCATTGTAACAATTATTGAGGAATTACACTAGAGAAAACAGAATTTTCTATTGGAGAATTGGCCAATGTCTGATTGGTATCAAATCGAAAACAGCTACTATACAGTTCAACTGACTTCATTGGGAGCAGAGATGAAGAGACTCTTTTCCAAACCATGGAACAGAGAATTGCTGTGGAATCCTCAAGATGAAAACGCAAAACGCCTCTGGAGCCGTTCGGCTCCGGTGTTATTTCCCATTGTTGGTAAATTAAAAAACGATGCGTACGGATGGGGTGGAAAGACTTACCAATTAAATCAACATGGCTTCGCTCGCGACATGGAATTCAAATGTATCGAGTGCAGAGCGAGTGAAGCGACCTTTCGCCTCGAAGCTACGAAGGAATCTTACGCTCGTTATCCGTTTCTTTTTCAACTGGATGTGATTTATTCGTTAGAAGGGAAGCGTCTAAATATCATTTATACAGTTAAGAATGTCGATCGCCAGGACATTTATTTTTCCATCGGGGCTCATCCCGGATTTGCCACGACTCAACTCGAAGATTATGAAATTCATTTTGAAAAGAAGGAACGCGGTTTTTTCCAGCTCGAAAATGGTTTGGTGAATTGGAAGAATCTCACGGCTTTGCCTGAAACTGTTATTGCTCCTACAAAAGAAACTTTTGCCAATGATGCTTTGATTTTAAAAGATGTGAAGTCTCGGTTTATTGATCTGGTCAACAAGCGTCGTCATGAGACTATTCGCGTTCACGGGACTAATACGCCTTTTCTTGGGGTTTGGGGGAAGGAGTCGGTGCCGTTTATTTGTGTCGAGCCTTGGTATGGGGTTGGGGATGATTTGCTGACTGATCAGAAGTTGGAAGGGAAGATTGGGGTGCAGGTTTTGGGTGTGGGGGGGACGTTTCGGTTTGCGTTTGGGGTTGAGTTAATTTAAAAGAGTTTATGGGACAATTTTTAATTCCATTAAAGAATAGAGGCGAATCCGCTTCAAGCACAGACAACTTTCTCTGGCGCGAAAAAAATATTTTCGTGATGGATAATCACCGTTTGGCGCTTTGGTGCTGGTTTCAGGCGATGAAAAAAGGGCAGAGATATAATCTTTTTCATATCGATGCTCATCCGGATATGAGTGAGTCGGCACTGAAGTATTTTTCGCACGATTTGTGGTCGATGAGCCTAGAAGATTTTCGCACGACTTGGCAAGAGGATATAAATATGCCTCTTTTTCGCTGGGACAATTATATTGAGATTTTTTTACAGAAATATCCTGCTCAGGTAGGACATACGGTTTCTGCGACCCATCATCTCGGTTCGGGGAAAGGCCTGAGTGAAGAAGTGAAGCCGTACGATATGCTAAAGCGTATAAACGAAATTTTTGGCGGCGAAAAATACGTTAACGAGCTGCCTTGGATTTTTAATTTGGATCTGGATTATTTTTATTCTGCTGCGCCTGAGAAAATTGAGCTTTTTAGTGAGAGTTATATTCAATCTCTAGCGGATTCCCTCAAGCTTGGACTTGAGAATGGGATGATTGAGGTGCTGACTGTTTCGCTTAGTCCGGAATGTTGTGGGGATTGGGAGAAGGCGGAGAGTATGCTGGCGAAATTTGCGAAAAGTTTAGATTTATCGCTGAAGTTAGCATAAAATTTTTCAAACTCAAATCAGGTACGAAATGGATATCAAAAAAATTCACTGGCTGACTTATGCCTCATTAATGTCTTTGGCGCTGGGTCTTTTTACATCGATTACATTTTCAGCTCTTCATCATATTTTTTTGGTGATTCCTTGTTTGTATTTTCTGAACAAGACCGATTTTAAGAAATGGCCGAAAAGTGCCTGGGCATTGCTTGGTTTGGTGGTTGTGATTTTTCTTTCGGTCATTGTGAATCATGACATTATGAAAGAAGGTTATGCTCCTTTGACGAGAACGAAATATTATATTTTGGCGGTGCTTGGGATTGCACCGGTGTCTGCTTATTTTCAAAGTTTGACTGGGGAGGAGAAAACGAAGCGAGTTTCGTGGCTGCTTTATGCTTTGTTGATAACGACGACGCTTGCGAGTTTGTCGGGAATGGGGGCGCTATTTTTTGGTTATAATGTTTTAAAGTTTAAAGCAGGTTTTGTAGATCGTAACGGTGGGCTGTTTGGAATGCTCATGAATTATGCTCAGAACATGGCTTTCTTTATGACATTTGTGACTGGGCTGATAATTTATCGTAATGAAATTAAGAAATATATTAATTTGAATTTTCTCTATGTCGCTTGGGCTGTGAATTTGTTAGGACTTTATACTAGTTATACTCGTGGAGCCTGGTTGGCGTTTGCGGTTTCGATTCCTTTCTTTTTTATCCGGAAGCATTTGAAAGGTTTTTTGATTAGTTTTGTCGTGTTGGCGATTTTGGGTGCAGGGGCTTATTTTGTTGCAGGGAAGTCGGTGGTGAGACCGGATTCTGATAGAGAAAGGATTAGTCAGTGGAAAGCAGCTTATTATGCATTTACCGAAAAACCTGTCTTGGGTGTTGGGTATATGAATTTTGAACCGCTTTGTTATGGAATCAAGTTTAAGTATAATATAGAGAATCGAACTTTTTGCGGTCATGCACACAATAACATTTTGGAAATGTTGGCTACGACAGGAATCCTGGGCGTAGTTTTATTTTTATTGTGGTTATTTCTTTGGTTTAAAGAAATGTTTTTCAAAAATATTATTGTTACAAGAGTTGGTATGCCGTTGATTGTGGTATTTATTGTTGGTGGCTTGACTCAATCGACTTTTACATTGGGGGCAAGTTTATTTTTGATAATGCCTCTGTATAACTTAACCCAACTTCAAGGACTAGGACAATCAATTGCTAAAGGGTAATTACATAATTTTGTTTCTCGCTTATTTAATAATCATTTGCGGTGAATTAGAAAAAAATGTCTTTTAATGTATTTTCGATTTAACTATAGTTTTATAAAATAACAAGGATTCGAATGAAAAAAGCAATTATTACGGGCATCACTGGTCAAGATGGGGCTTATCTAGCGGAACTATTATTATCTAAAGGGTATGAAGTTCATGGGATTAAAAGAAGAGCTTCTTCTTTTAACACTGACAGAATTGATCATCTCTTTAAACCGTTAGAGCCAAATCATATTCACCCTAATATTAAGTTACATTATGGCGACTTGGTAGATTCAACCAATCTAATTCGCATAATTCAGCAGGTCCAGCCTGATGAAATCTATAATCTTGGTGCGATGTCTCATGTTCATGTGAGTTTTCAAACTCCAGAATATACTGCAGACGTTGATGGAATTGGGACTCTAAGATTACTTGAGGCAATTCGCATTCTAGGGTTAGAAAACAAGACTAAAATTTATCAAGCTTCTACGAGTGAGCTTTACGGATTGGTTCAAGAGACTCCGCAAAGAGAAACAACGCCATTTTACCCTCGTTCTCCTTATGCCTGCGCTAAGCTTTACGGATACTGGATTACCGTAAATTATCGTGAAGCTTATAATATGTATGCTTGTAATGGCATTTTATTCAATCACGAATCACCAATAAGGGGTGAAACTTTTGTAACAAGAAAAATAACAAGAGCAGCGGCAAGAATTAAATTGGGTTTGCAAGAAAAACTTATGTTAGGAAATTTAGATTCTAAGCGCGACTGGGGACACGCTAAGGATTACGTTGAAGCTATGTGGTTAATGCTTCAGCAAGATAAAGCGGAAGACTTTGTTATCGCTACAGGCGTAACTAATACAGTAAGGGAATTCTGTCGTCTTGCTTTTGCGGAACTAGGAATCGAACTTGATTTTAGAGGCGAAGGGGTTAACGAAGTTGCCATCGATAAAAGCAACGGTAAAACAGTCATTGGTATTGACCCTAGATATTTCCGTCCTACTGAAGTTGATCTTCTTGTCGGAGATGCTTCAAAAGCCAAGACTAAGCTAGGTTGGAAACCTAAGTACGATTTAGCATCACTAGTTAAAGAAATGGTTCTTTCTGATTATGAGCTTTTTAAGCGCGACCTTTATTTAATGAAGGGCGGATATGAAATTTATCAGGAGCATGATTATTAAAAAGATCATGGCTTTGGCTGAGACAATAAAATTTGTAACTAGCCACCCTTTGAATTCAAAGCGAAAGATTACTTCACTTTGGAAATTTTTAAAATGGCAAATTGGAAGCAGGCTCGTTGACGGAAATGTTGCGGTAAAGTTTGTAGGTGAAACGAGGCTTTTGATTTCGCGTGGAATGGCCGGGGCTACAGGTAATTTATATACTGGCCTTCATGAATTTGAAGACATGTCATTTATTCTACACGCTTTGAGAGCAGAAGATTATTTTATCGATATCGGTTCAAACATCGGTTCCTATACTGTATTAGCATCAGGGGTTGCTCAAGCTAAATGTATCGCCTTTGAACCAGTTCCTCAAACTTATAGATTTCTTCTGGATAACATTCATCTTAATGGTTTATTCAATAATGTCATCGCGAAGAATATGGGGGTTGGAAACTGTCACGAATTATTAAAATTTACTTCAGGTCTAGATTGTATCAACCACGTTCTTTCAAAGTCGGAAGAACACCTTCCATATATATCTGTTCCCGTAGAACCGTTGGACGATAGCTTGAATGGCTTAGTTCCATTTCTGATAAAAATAGATGTTGAAGGTTTTGAAACTAATGTCATCCGTGGAGCTGGAAAAACTTTAACTTCTCCTGATCTATGTGGCGTTTTGATGGAATTAAATGGCAGTGGCGATCGTTATGGCTTCAGTGAGGTAGAGCTTCATAATCAAATGATAAAGTATGGCTTTCAGACTTATAAATATTTACCTTTAACAAGAGAATTAGTTTCCCTTGAAGGTAAAACTTCAGGAGCTGGAAACACGCTCTATTTAAAAAATATAGATCATATTAAAGACCGAATAAAAGCAGCTCCTAGATTTGCGACGAATAACGGCTGGCTTATCTAAACTTAAAGGTTGGTTTCTTGTGAAAACACAATTTTCAGATAAAAAAATTTTAATAACAGGTGGAACAGGGTCATTTGGTAATGCGGTTCTTGGACGCATGTTAAAAGATGGGGTTGGAGAGATAAGAATTTTCAGCCGCGACGAGAAAAAACAAGATGACATGAGAAGAATACACAATGATCAAAGATTAAAATTTTATATCGGTGACATAAGAGATTTAGCCAGTGTAACAAACGCAACCAGGGGGGTAGATTATATTTTTCACGCCGCTGCCTTGAAACAAGTTCCATCTTGTGAATTTCATCCAATGGAGGCAGTCAAAACTAATGTTCTCGGAACCGAGAATCTTTTAGAAGCCTCTATACAAAATGGTGTAAAGCGGATTGTTTGCTTGAGTACCGATAAAGCGGTGTATCCCATCAATGCAATGGGAATTTCAAAAGCTATGATGGAAAAAGTAATGGTTGCGAAATCACGCACAGCTGATGATTCTAAGACAATCATTTGTGGAACACGCTACGGCAACGTTATGGCCTCAAGAGGATCGGTAATTCCTCTATTCATAAGCCAGATTCTTAAAGGTAATCCAATTACCATAACGGATCCTTCTATGACCCGTTTTATGATGACGCTCGAAGATGCAGTTGATTTAGTAATGCACGCTTTTATTAACGGTAAAAATGGAGATATTTTTGTTCAAAAAGCTCCAGCAGCAACTATGGAATGTTTGGCTCAAGCTTTACTTGAAATAATGGAAAAGTCGAATCATGAAATAAAAGTAATTGGTACTCGCCATGGTGAAAAGTTATTCGAAACGCTTTTGAGCAGAGAAGAAATGGCCACTGCTCAAGAAATTGAAAATTATTTTAGAGTGCCACCTGATTTGCGCGACCTCAATTACGGAAAATTTGTGGATGAGGGGGACAAAAAAATTTCTCATAGTGAAGATTATAATTCTCACAACACCAAACGCTTAGATGTTAAAGAAATGAAATCTTTATTGCTAAAATTAGATATTGTCCAAGCGTTGGCACGTGGTGAAAAACCTTCTATTGAAGGCTTATAATGAAAATTTTGATCACCGGAGCAAATGGATTCGTTGGAAAGAATCTTCAGCTAAGACTTAGAGAAAGAGAAGGAGTTGAAGTAATTTCTTTTTTGAAAAAAGATTCTCTGGATTCTTTGGACAAGAAGCTTGATGGAGTTGATTTTGTTTTTCATCTGGCCGGCAGCAATCGTCCTGTTGATGAAAAAGAATTTAATGAGGTGAATAGAGATTTTACTAATAGTCTTTGTGAAGCAATCAAAAGACTTAATAAGTCGATTCCTATTATTTATTCATCATCAATTCAGGCGGAATTATCCAATGCTTACGGCAGAAGTAAATTTGAAGCCGAAGAGATTTTGAGAAAATTCGCCAGTGTAACTGGAAGTGAAGTTTTTATTTTCCGTTTACCAAATGTTTTTGGAAAATGGTGCCGCCCTAATTATAACTCCGCTGTAGCAACTTTTTGTTACAATATTGCAAATGATCTACCCGTTACTATTAATGATCCAAAGGCGCTCGTTCGATTGGTTTATATTGATGATGTGCTAGATGAATTTTTAAATATTATTGATGGTAAAAAAACGAATTGTGAAGTCAGTCCGGTTTACCAGGTTACTGTTGGAGAAATTGTTGAAAAGCTTCAGAACTTTAAAGAAAATCGTTCCAATTCATTAATCATTGATGAAGTTGGAACTGGATTTACGCGTGCGCTTTATGCAACTTTTATTTCTTATTTAACTCCAAATCAATTTTCCTATGATTTACAAAAACACCAGGATCCAAGAGGTGTATTTGTAGAAATGCTTAAAACGAAATCATCGGGGCAATTTTCTTTTTTTACGGCTCATCCAGGAATTACTCGTGGAGGACATTATCATCATACTAAAACTGAGAAATTTCTAGTTGTCCAAGGCAAAGCAAGATTTCGTTTTTTTAATATGGTTACTCAAGAAACTCATGAATTATTTACTGAAGGTGCTAAGCCGGAAATTGTCGATACTATTCCTGGCTGGTCACACGATATTACTAATATTGGCGAGAGTGAAATGATTGTCCTTTTATGGGCCAATGAAATCTTTGACAGGAATCATCCTGATACTATCGCTCACAAGGTTTATTAAATGATGAAAAAGCTGAAAGTTATGACAATTCTTGGAACAAGACCTGAAATTATCAGGCTATCATGTGTGATGAGTAAGCTTGATGAATTCTGCGACCATAAAATTGTTCATACGGGACAAAATTACGATTACGAGCTGAACGGAATTTTCTTTTCTGATTTGCAAATTCGAAAACCAGACATTTTCTTAAATGCCGCTGGCGCAAATGCAGTCGAAACGATAGGACAAATTTTAATTTTTGTAGATAAAATATTAGAGAGTGAAAAACCTGAAGCCGTTTTAATTTTAGGCGACACAAATAGCTGTCTTGCTGCCATTCCAGCCAAAAGAAGAAAAATACCGATTTTTCATATGGAAGCAGGCAATAGATGTTTTGATCAAAGAGTTCCAGAAGAAACTAATCGAAAAATAGTTGATCATATATCTGATATAAATATGCCTTACAGTACCATTGCTCGAGATTATTTATTAAGAGAAGGCTTACCTCCCGAGCGAGTTATCAAAACAGGAAGCCCTATGTTTGAAGTTTTAAAAAGACACGAAAGTGGAATTAAGGCTTCGGATGTTTTACAACGCTTAAATTTAGTAGAAGAAAATTATTTTGTAGTTAGTGCTCACCGAGAAGAAAACATAGATTCAGATCAAATTTTTGATAAGCTGGTAAATTCTTTAAATTTAATTGCTGAAACTTACAAGTTGCCGATTATAATCTCCACTCACCCGCGAACTCAAAAGCGTATTGATAAAAAAGGAATTTCATTTAATTCTCTTGTAAAGTTGCTCCCCCCTTTGGGATTTAAGGATTATGTTAAACTTCAAATTTGTGCAAAGGTTGTTCTTTCTGACAGCGGCACAATTAATGAAGAATCATCAATTTTAAATTTTCCAGCCTTAAATATACGAGAAGCCCATGAAAGACCAGAGGGGGCAGAAGAAGCTGCTGTCATGATGACTGGATTAGATTCTGAAAGAATTCTTCAGGGTATTGAGATTTTATCAAAGCAACCACGCGGCTCAGATAGATTGCTACATATTGTAGAAGATTACAGTAAAGATAATGTCTCAGACAAAGTGGTTCGGATTATTCATAGTTACACTGATTATGTTAATCGCGTGGTCTGGAAAAAATATTAATTCAAAAATAATAAACGATTGTCATCTATATCTTTCTTACTGAAAAGTTTTTCCTCGGCATACAGACGAACATTTTCATTTATAGCTTCTTTTTCTTCCTTGCTTAATGAAAAGAATCGATCGATGGCTTTCGCAAACTCTGATTGATCGTCAAGTTTTCTAATCCAACCCGCTCCATGCTTTTCAGCATCGTTCCATGGGGTTTGATCACTGAGCAGTACGGGTAACCCAGCACAGAGAGCTTCAGCTATCACGTGACCATAATTCTCACCGCGAGTTGGAAAAAAGAATAGAGAATGCTTTTGAAGATTCAACGTGACAAGTTCGGGATTTAAAGGACCATGAAAAAAAACCGTAACGTTCTTTGGTAAGCCGCTTATAATCTGCTGACATTCTTGCCAATAAGTTACATCCTCAACCGTGCCATAAATATGAAAATCTATGGTGCTTGAAACTTGTTTTAAAGTGCTAAGAGCATAAGCTAGATTTTTTTTAGGAGTAATCCTGGAGATAAAGACTAATGAGTTTGTACTGAGTGGATTACAAAATGGCTTGGGCAAATCTGATAGATCACAGGCATTGAATATAGCCTGACCGTTACCAATGTTAAACTTTATATCAGTACTTTCGATTTGAGTACTAGCATGCCAGACTACATTTCTTAATAATCCAATTGTTTTGACCAATCGTAAATAGGATCTTTTCTTTTCACGCTTTAGTTCAATTGCCCCTGGAGAGAGTTCACCTCTTGGTGCAACGATTAGTCTTGATGGATGAATGAGTTTTAATTTAATTGCCAGAAGAGGTAAAAAAGTAAAAATTGGATCAAAAAGGCTATTGAGATAAATGGATGCGTTGTTTAACCTTCTCAATTCTAGAAATAATTTGGGAATTGATGTAATTGTTTTCCCGTAATACCAAACTTTTGCTTTTTCGACATTGTTCCATTCATCAAAACGGACATGGGGATATGGAGTTTTATTTTTTAAATCCCATCCCAGCGTGATGATTCTAAAGTCAAATTCGTCACCCAGATGCTTAACTATGTTAGCAATTGATTTAACTGGCCCGCCTGATTCATACCCAGGCAGATAGTAGTGGATGAAAATAATAATTGTCTTTTTTGTCTTCATTAATTTATCAACTCTGCCCATGTATCATAGAAAACTTTCGCAACGGCTTCTTCTGAAAAGCGTTTTTCAACTGTGCTTCTTGCAGCTACGCTCATTTTTAAGTTTAGTTCGTCATTGAAACATAATTGCTCGAGTTTAGCACATAGTTCTTCAGCGTTGCCAATTTCAGTTAAAAATCCATCAACACCATCAGTAATGATATTGTCAGGGCCACCACATCGAGTAGCCACCACCGGAATGCCACAAGCCATAGCTTCTATTAATACCATTCCAAATCCTTCTTCATCAGAAGAAAGAGCAAGGCATTTAGCATTCTGGTACAGTAGCTTAAGTTCATTGGCGTTCGGGTTAGAGACAAATACTACTTCTTCATTTAATTTGTACGTTTCTACTTTGTTCCAAAACTCTTCAGTTGGACTGCTGCCACCTGCGAGAATCAATTTTAGAGGTCCAGGATGTTTGATTTTTAAAAGTTTAAAGGATTCTAAAAGCAGAGGCATGTTTTTTCTTTTATCTGCTAAACGACCAACAGCTAAAACATAAGATGAATCTTTCTTTTTGTTTGTATCAGGAATGAACCAATTAATATTCACTCCTGCTGGAGCATAGACAACAGCATTTTTAAAAGGATTGATTTCTTTGGCATAATTTTCAACGAGAGAATTCATGACCATCATCTTTTTAGTACGAGCGATGACTCTATTATCAATTTTGCTTGTAAGATAAGTCATTAATTTCCGGAAAGAATTTTTCATCCCGCTAGAATTAAAAAAAATCGTTCTCCGCTCCCAAGCACACAAAGTTGCAGACCAAACAGCTACTGGTTTATCATGTTTTATTACAACGTTTCCCCAGGCAGGAAATCCAGAGACAACCTGAACAAGATCACATTGATTTAATAAATCATTTAAAATTTTTCTAGGTTGATATCTCATGAATTCTAATTCTGTGAAATAGCAACCAACATGGGTAATTTCTCTATTTCTCCACATCATCTTTTTTGTTTTCAACCCCTGAATCCAGGATTTGGGCTTTGTCAGTTTCACACTACACTCATCTGATGATGAAGTGGCTAAAGAAAAGATTCGGCACTCATAATCGGGGTGAGATTCAATTTGTTTTATGACCATCTCTGCGATGGTTTGAACTCCGCCGCTATCGGATAAGTCTGGAACAACAACTCCAATTATTTTTTTCATTAACTAACCTTTGTCATGATTTTCTTTTTAATTTTTTCAGTTTGGGATTCAAAAGCTAGCCAGAATGAATAGCTAAGGAGAGTAATCAATAGAAGCCATGAAGCGTAGTGAGCGAAGCCCAGAAGTGTGGGGGACATTTGATTTTCTTTGTAAAATCGGGAAGCGATAAAAATGATTATAGGAAAATGAATTAAATAAAGTGAATATGAAATTTCTGAGATAAAAATAATATACTTTTCGGTCTTATGTATCAGCTTGTTCTTACTTTGATTGCTAATTAAGGACAGCATTAATAATGAGAAGCCAATTCCTATTAGTAAATCGTCAAGCAGTGGCGAAGTATTATATCTCTGGGAAAATTTACTAAAAAAAATGACTGAAAGGAAAATAATGAAGCTAATAAGAGTAGAATTAATGATTTTAATTTCTTTTTTATATAACCAATACATAAGGGCGCCCAAGCACCAGCTCAAAAATCCGATTTTTGCATCTAATGGTAAAAAAACAAGTATGGTTATAGATATTAATGCAGCGACTGCTTTTTGTATTGGTCGGGAAGACTCACTTGTTGTCTTCAGTTTTCCCAAGCTCAAAAGCAGCACTGGAAATAGTGTGTAATACCAGAACTCATAAGCTAGACTCCATAGAGGTCCGTTTGAGCCATAGACTTTGAAAAAAATATTTTGCAAAAAGAACAAATTACCTAAAAAAGTCGATAGTGATCTCGAATAATTTCCAAAAGTCGGACCTGAACTCCAAATTTCTGCATATTGCCCATTTATAACATTGGGCGCTTGGGCTGTGATAAAATAATCAATAACAACAGTTAGAATAAGTGCTGGAATGAGTACTACCCATAGGCGAGTTAGTCTTGCTATATAGTAAGATGTCCAATTAAAACGCTGGGATTGTTTTAAGATTGATCCGCCTACCAAAAAACCAGATAAGACAAAAAAGATGATAACGGATTGATGACCAAGCCCAGTTATAAAATAAAACAATTTAATTAATGGCGAAGGATTGGATTGTTGAGCGTAATCAAAAAAAATAGCTGAGCGTAAATGATTCGCGAGAACTAAAAAAGCACTAAATCCTCTAATGAAATCTAAAGAAATATATCTTTTCATGCATTAACCTTTGTACCATCAGGTAAACAGTTCGTTTTTATTCTGGAGATGCTTTAAGATCACTAAAGCCATCGAGCCAATAGCAATAAACCCTGTCCAATTGTTTAATGTCATTGGTAATAAGATTAGGGATAGAGCCGAAAAAATCAAAAGCTCCATAGCATTCTCATGCCATTGATATTTACGTAAAAGCCTAACAACGAAAAAAGTCATCAGTAAGCTTTGGCCAATTAAAAGAGCTGAAGCTGAACCAATCAGTCCAAACCATTTAGAACCTACAAAAAAAGCTCCCAAGGTAAAAGCATTTACAGGAAGCTGTAATCTTGCATAGCTTGAATGGTTATTGGTAGACATTAGTAGATTGCCACCTAAGGTCCAAAGAGTATTGATAATGACAAAACTGCTAAGTAAGAACATCGCTATAGGTTCATAGTGAACGCTACCTTTAAGCCACCAATTAAATAGAGCGGAGCCAATATTATGCAAAATCGCTAAATAGATTACCCCGCTCAATAAGCTTAAAAGAAGTATCGTTTTAAAAAGGTAATTAAGTTTTGAAGTTTCATTAGTTTTGTCGAGCTTGGTAAATTCTGGCCAAGCAGAATGAGCGAGCATTGCAAGGACCTGAGCTAAAACATTGGCTACGGTTCTCATTGAAGAAAAAGCAACTACTTCTATCGGGCCCAATGTTCTAGCCGTTACTAACACACAGCCTTGAATGATAATTGCTTGTGAAAATTGAATGCCCAAGAAATGAAAGCTAGGTACAATTGCGTCTTTTAAAATTGCTTTTCGAGTATGTTTGAAATTGAAAATTTCAATTTCTTTTGGAAGCCTTTTTTTAAGAGATACTATAACTATTGCTGTGACAATTAGAACCGGAAGAACTTCTAAACTTGCAAGAACGACTATGCCTTGCTTTGTGAGCAGGGCAAGTGCACTTCCTAGAAATTGAATAATAAGCATGAGGTTAACAAACATCACGCTTGTTGCTTGCGCTCCTGTAGCACGAAAAACGCCAAGTAATATTCCAATTGGAAGCGAAATAGTAAATTTGAAGGCAATGAGAATTAACACTGATTCTATTACCGAGGGACTTAAAAGTTGAATGTCAAGCCACTGCGGGATTGGCATAGTTAGAATACATAAAAGGACTATAAAGAACATTGTTAGTGAAGAAACTATGAATAAAGCCAGGCCAGTAGAAAGCAGTTCTTGAAAATGAATCAGCTCTTGAGCTGCCCAGGCAGCAGTTAATCTATTTACAAAATAAAGTTGGCCGCCAAGATCAGCCAGACTGATCCAGGCAGCAACTGAGACTAATGTTAACCAATGTCCATAAATCGGAGCTCCCCAAGTAGAGATAAAAAGCGGAACCAATAATAATCTTATGGCCACATTCAAAACTTGGCTTAAGGCTTCAGCACCTACGGCACGGATGATTCTTCCAAAAGTAGAGGTAGAGGTTTGGCTCATGAATTTACCTGAGTTTTTATAAAGCTGGTCAATCTGCGACCATAGCTATTCCAATCGTAATACTTTACGGAATCTTTTGCTTTTAGCCCAATACTTTTGCAAAGCTGAACATCGTTTGCGAGTTGTATTAATTTTTCACTTAATGCTTCAATCGAACTTGCAGGAACAATAATTCCATTTTCGCCATTTTTTATGAGATCTTTGGCGCCTACATTTTCAGTCACTATAACAGGCAAGCCACAGGCCATCGCTTGAGGTACGACCATGGCAAATCCATCTGCAATAGATGCTAAGACAAAAACGGAAGATTGAGAGTAGTATTTCTGAAGATCATTTTGCTCAACGGGGCCATGAAAAATGATTTTTTCATTTTTTAATTCTTCAATTTTTTCTTTTATTCCATGATTTTCTAAGCCACCACCGATAAACCATAATTCTGAATTTGGAATATTTGCTTTTTTAAAAGCTTCCATTAAGTTTAATACTCCTTTTCCGAGGCTTATGGCACCCACCTGTATGACTCTGAAAACATCATCGCTTTTTTCTCCAGGAAAAAAAGCTTTTAAGTCTACTCCAACAGGATTAATGAAAATTTTTTGGGGATCAACTCCGTTTCTTACCAGACTATCTCTAGCAAAGCTTGAGAGCACGAAAACATGATTTGCAGCTTCGTATTCTTTATTCTCTTTTGCTATTACCCATGAAGGAGTTGTATCTTCCGGAATTCTGACATTCCATTTTTTAGCTTCATTTATTAAAAGATTTCTTTCATCGTTCTGGTGAATACTGCCGTGGTCAACGGCGCAAAGAATATTTTTTGATTTACAAAACTCAAGAGCTTCGAGGCAAAAAGAAGAGAGCCCTATGAAATATTCAGTATCATTTGGAATGTAATACTTTAGTCCTTTTGAAAAAAAATTGTGTATCCATTCGATTATTTGGTTACGATTCTTTTTAGAAACAAATTTAGAAAATTTTAGCAATAACCAGAATAAAAGTCCGGTGCAGGTTAACGAACGTACCTTTTTTTTGGGTATACCAAACTTTGTACAATAAATAGCAGGGTAATCTGTAATTAGCTTATAAAGTGCATTGTTGCTGTTTAGTTCTCTTGCTTGATCAAAAATGTGGAATCGGCTTCGAGCTGAGGTTACAACCTTTATCAAAGGTACTTCGTTTCTATTTTTTTCGTTCATAAATAATTGTCATGCCCGATGTAAGTAAGTCCAGAAGTTCTAAGTTTTTCAAAGGAGCAGATTCAAAGAGTTTTTGATTCATACAGGCGACAGCATTTGGATCAATAATTGCCGAGATGAATAAAGGTGAAAAACCCGCTTGTTCTAAATTTTTTAAATACTCTCTTGGTTTCAACTTGCTGAAAAGATCATTTTCAATCCAAGTTCTTCCATCATGTTCATCATGTGAATGTTCGCCCATTTTGTCCAAGTACTTTTTGTATTCAATCTGATTCAGCATTAGATGATTATATCCTGCTAAAACATCATCATATCCAGAGACATGATCACCGCCCCAGCTATACCAAAGCGGTCCAAAGGTTGAATAAAGTATTCCTCCAGGCTTTAAGATACGTTTGAATTCTTTTAGAACTGATGGAAAATCTACAATATGTTCAAACACTGCATCTGAACTAATGATGTCAAAGCTTTCATCTTTAAAGACTTTCAAGTCTGTTAAGCTGGCTTGTACAAAGCTTACGTTTACTTCTGGCGCGATAAAGCTAAATCTTTCTTTCCATTTGTTCCACGCTTTTTCGTAATTGAATAAATCAACACCGATTATTTCCTTAGGATTTAATATTGCCCAAGACTCTATATCTCTTCCCGTTCCACAGCCAGCCACTAAGATCTTTTGGCCCTTAATTTTGGTATAGGATGCGACTCTTCTTCTGTGCCTTTGATAATCGTTTCCTCTTTGTCCCCAAAGAAACAGATCAGGCTTAAAATCTTGGAAATGAAATTTTCTTAATAGGCGGTAATGGTTAAATGCATTGAGGGCCGGATAAAGAATCTTCCTTATAACTTTTTTAAATTTTTCTGATGAATGATCAAGAGGGAGCTCATAATTATCTGGAGTATGATCTCCTGAGGGTAAAGTGCTCATGCTTTTACTCCGGTTAGCTTTTCTTCGGCTTTAATAATCTTATTCAAGCTTTCAAATTCACCAACGCTAAAAGAAGCTTGTTCAATTATCCAAGCCCAACAAAAAGGAATAACATCTTTCAAGCCACGTTCTGATTGTTTAGCGTATTGATAGCAAACAGAAATCATTGGCAGAAGAGTTAAAAGCATAAGAATATTTTTGATAACTCTCAAGCAAGCTCTGGTTCTGATTTGAGAATAACTCCATTTTTCAAGGAAACGTCTCACCTGGGGACTTCCTTGACCTCTCCCTTTTCTTATGTACCAGTATTCGGCAAAAGAAGCTGGAGCCACATGTGTAACGACAATACTTAAGTCTACCTTTTTCTTAGCACCTAAAGCCCTTAAGTTAGTACCAAAAAATCCATCTTCACCCGCGCAAATAGGTACAGCGAAACCAGTTGGAAATAATCCAGCTTTTATTGCTAAGTTACGACGACAAGAAAAACCTTCTGTCCACTCAATGAATTTTTCATCACGATTGTAAAACATCACTTTTCCTGCACATTCAACATACCTTGCGAAAAGATCTTCCATGTTTTCAACTACAGATGAAACAAGCACGTAATCAGCGCCATTTTCATAATGTGGGCTTAAAAGTTGAAAGAAATTTTTGGGCAAATGTGTATCCGCGTTTAAGATAACTACAACTTCACCTTTTGCTTCAATAATTCCCAAATTCCTAGCTCCACATCGTCCTTCACGTTTAGCTGGTCTGATGAGTTTCACGCCTTTTTGTTCATATCGATGAACGATGTTTGGAGTATTGTCAGTTGAATCATCTACGACAATAATTTCATAATCTGGCCATTCGATAGCAATTAAACTTAAGAGTGTTTTCTCAATATCATGTTCTTCATTATACGTTGGAACAACAATGCTATACTTCAAGTTAAGCTTCTCCTTGATTAAGACCCAGAATTTTTCTTAATCCCCATACATTCTCAGGTATTCCCCAGTTTTTAATAATTTTTAAACTGTTTTTTCCCATTTCCTTTGCGGTTCCATTTTGTATACAAATGTTGAGGGCTTCAGTAAGGCGAGGGATGTCGCAAGGTGGAATCACGATTCCATTTTTGCCATTTTGGACAAGGTCCATAGCACTTCCGACATTTGTGGTTGTCACTATTGCACATTCAGCATTCATTGCTTCATTTACGACCAATCCCCAAGTTTCATTAATAGCTGGTAGAACAAATATATCTGCAAGAGCATAGAGACCTGGAAGCTCACTTTGATTGCAAAAACCTAAAAAGCGAACTTCAGAAAGATTTTTTTCTTCTTTAAAACGTTTTAATTCTTCGCTCAGTTCCCCATCACCTGCATAAAGCAAGTACGGGCGCGGTTCACTAAGTTCCGCATAAGCTTTTAAAAGATGATCCGGGAATTTTCTTTTTATTAGTTTTCCGGAGTAAAGGATAATTTTTTTATCCGCGGAAAGATTATATTTTTGTCTTAACAAATTTAAGTCTACGTCATGGGATTTAGAGAAAAAATGTTGGTTATCTACACAATAAGGCATACAGCCGATACGGTTTTCAGGGATTCCTCTAGCAAGATAAAAGTTGCGATTATGAGTACCAATAGCCAGACAGTAATCCACTTGCTTGAGTAAAAATTTAACCAAGAGTTCTCTGACTTGTTTTTTCAATCCAGTAGAAGTCGTTACGTGATCAGTAGCTTCACAGCGAAGCAGAACTGTAAGTCCAGCTTTCTTTGCCCACCAGGCAGCTTTGACCATTTCTATATTTTGCCAGCCTTGAATTAAGACTGCATCGAAATTATCTCGTGTAAGTTTATCTTTTAGCCCATTCACCTTAGGGCTTAAAAAACTTACGCTTTGAACTTGTTCTCCAGTGCCTGGAAGGAATTCATGTTTATATCCTTCAAGCAGGGGGGTATCCCATTCGATTGTTCTACCAAATTCTGGATCACTGAACTTTCTAGTTGAGAAATTGCTGAAAAAAAGCGCTGTCAAATCTATTCCGGGACTTTGAGCAATTGATCTTAAAAGAGGGGCTTGATATTGTATTGGATGAGTTGAAAGCCAAGCTAGTCTAACTTTGCTCATATTCTTTTTCTCCATATCGTAAATGACCTATCGCCACGAAAATGGCAAAGAGACCGCGAAGAACATTAATTTGGTGTGACTTCCCACTCTTGATCAAAATAAACCGTCCTCGAAATTAAAGAAAGACTACATCATTTTTTTGAATAGATTGAATCATAAATTGCACAGTTTCGCGCGTACTTTTTAAAATCTATCTTCAGGAAGGAGAGTCGGTGGCAATTGAATATAAAAAAGGCAGTTTTTCATTTCATGTATTGCATTCAAAAGCTAATTTGGGCGTGAAAGAATTAACAATAGTTCGAGTGATTAAATATGTTGTTAAGCAAAGAAGAGTCATTTTTACACACGTAGCCAACAACACAGAAATAGGACTTTCTAATCCATGGATCATAATTGGCCACAGCATGGAATATATTAGAAGAAAAAGCCTATTATCGCTTTTAGAAAAATCATTTATAAATCTATAGAGAATTCCCATGGAAAACATGCCTATTATAACTCCAATTAGTCCAAGGTGAAGAAAAAAATCTCCTACATTTGTGATGGCAATGCCTGTAGCAAAATCACGTTGAGAAATAATTCCGTAAAACCTGCCCAGTAAGTTTCCATCTGGAACGGCATAATCAAAGCCTGGAATATTTAAAGAATAAAAAAATTGCTCTGAAACTCCATATCCATATTTAAAAATGGGATTATTTACAATTGGAGCAATCACATAGGAAGCTCCAATTCGATAAATCAAGAACCAAGCAAGTGAAGATGGGCTTGTTTCACTTTTAGGATCGTCCAATATAAGATTTTTTATAGTAATCTTCAAAAAAATCACACTAATAAGTATAAAAAACCCCATTATTAGATGTCTTTTTTTGAATGGCTTATAGTGTTGATGAATTGCCAAATGTATTGCTATGGGGAAAATGACAAATGACGTGGCTCCGTTCAATGATCCGCAGATAACATAAAATGCAAAAAACCACCTGTAATATTGGCCTGGAATTTTTTTTTGATTTTCCGCTTTGGCTTTGTTTTCATGATAGAAAATACCTAGAAAAGAAAGTGCCAATAAATGAAACCAATTAAGAGATAGGAGAAAAACTACGGTTGGATTCTCTATTAAACCAATTTTAGCTGTCGTGACTTCAATTGATGAGCCACTTATAAGTCTCAAAATTTTTAGAACAAAACCCAAAGCAAATGCAATCCAAGCTGTTCTTTCAACCCATCTCTCACTCCAGTCTGTGTTAAAAGTTATGGCTGTAGGTTTATAAAGTTTAAATAATCCCCCTGTATAAAAAAACATAAAGCCTAAGATAGAAACGATTAATGACATCTGGTTGAATGGCTCTAAGTTTAAATCGGAAAGCATTGTAAACAATGTAGACTCTTTGAATAGAAAAAAAATTATTGGCATACTAAACAATTGAAGGAATAAATAAATTCTGGCAAAGGTTAGTAAGTTTAAGACGCTCTTGTTGGGCATGTTTTAACTTTTATTTTAAATTAATTGTTTCATATATGATTGAACCATTTCTTGAACAATTTCAGGCATAAATTTTTTAGCTTTCCAATTTAACCGTTTTAACGCCTTTGAAGGATCTGCTTTAAATATTTTAACATCTGTTGGCCTTAACATTGAAGAATCACTTTCAACGAAATCTCTCCAGTTAAGGTTTACGGAGGTAAAAGCTGTATCAATTAGCTCTTGAAGGGAGTAGCTCTTACCGGTCGCAATTACAAAATCCTCGGGTTCTTCCTGTTGAAGCATAAGCCACATGGCTTCAACAAAATCAGGAGCCCAGCCCCAGTCTCTTTCAATTAATAAATTACCTAGTTGCAAAGTGTTTTTTCGGCCAGCTGCTATTTCACATGCTCCACGAATAATCTTTTGTGTTACAAATTTTTCTGTGCGTAAAGGCGATTCGTGATTGAATAAAATTCCCGTGCAGGCAAAAAGCTTGTGTGCTTTTCGATAGCAATCGACTTCCCAAAATGCACATGCTTTAGCAATGCCATATGGATTCCCAGGTTTAAAAGGTGTTGTTTCTTTACAAGCAATACCGTTTGTATCTCCAAAGCATTCCGAAGAACCAGCGCTGAATAATTTAATATTTTTATTGGTATTTTTAATGGCTTCAAGAATATTTATGGTAGCCGTGACGATGCTTTCTAAAGTTTCTTTTGGCTTTTCAAAAGAAACAGCGACAGAGCTTTGCCCTGCTAGATTATAAACTTCGTCTGGATCAATCTGATTAAACAGTGAAGCAAGGCTTGCCAAGTTCAAAAGATCTAATTGAAAAATTTCAACTTGCTCACGAATTTGAAGACGTGCGAGATTTTGTAGATTACTCTCTTTGTCATCGCGAGTGGTTCCGAAGACTTTATAGCCTTTTTTCAGTAGGAATTGTGCTAAGTAAGAACCGTCTTGACCTGATATTCCTATAATTAATGCTTTTTTCATTTAGCCCTACTTATTTATAAGCGACAGCGTACAAGTTCCTAGTTAAAATAGCATTTCTAGATAGATCGCCCGTTTCTGCAAAAATAGCAAAACTCAAAAAAAGTCTCGTTATTTTCCACATCATTAATCTTATGAAACTCGAAAAGCTATAGATTTGCGGTGCGCATTCTCTGCAGATAATTTTTTGAAAATTTGAAGCAGTTAATAATTGATCTATCGAGGTTTGAGTAAATGCCAATTCATGAGTGAAGTCACCATATCTAATTGATCCAAAGAATGGAGACGCTCCGTTTGGCGCATGTATAATCCAACAACCTCCACTTTTTAAAACTCGATGAACAGCATCTATGAAATCTATCAGCTCGTCTTTACTAAAGTGCTCAATAACATCAAAAGCGATTATGACATCCAGACTATTTTCTGGAATTGAGCTTAGTCGTTTCATAAGATCATCTTCTGCTATGTTTTTTATACCTAATTTTTTAGCGAGAGCAACCTGCTGTGGAGAGACATCAATTCCATGAGTATTCGCATAACCGGCAGCATGTGCGAAGTGAACGAGAGTCCCATGACCACATCCAAGATCTAATATCCTCGAATCTTTATCCTTCGGAAAGAATGAGTTTATTAAAAAATTCATAGTGGGAGCTCTGTTTTTAAGCTCAGATGTTGATTGCGGTGCCTTGCTTGCGTTCCAAGCTTTGACATATTGAGAATATATTCGGTTTCTTGCTTTTATCATTTGTAAATGATCCATATATAAAAAATAAAAAAATGTTAAATTACAATTAACGGTATTACAATCATGAAGGATCTAACTTTGCAGACAATAATGGAACAACAAGCCAAACCCCCATCCCGTAAGAATTTCCAAACAAAGATGAGGCTGCGGTCGTTACCAATGCAAAAAGCAAAAGAGATGTCTTGAGCACATCTTTAGACATTGAAAAATTAAAAAACAATGATCCATAAAGATAAAAAATGAAAATGCTCCAGAGACCATAGACGGCAAAAAGAAAGGTGAAATAAGACTCTGAAGTTGCTCTATAGATATTGTTAACCAACTCGTTTTCATGTTGAACATTGAAATTTCGAAGCTCTTCCCCCCCACCTCCAAACGGATGTTGTGCAAAAATGGAAGCATGAAGATTCCATAGCGCAGATCTACCAGCGCTTGGATCTTGTAGATCAGCTTTAGTAAAACTCGTAACCAGATTATTAGTGAAAGAATTTTTAAAAGCCAGAATAATTGTGTCTGAACTATAGACAATAAAAAGTGAAACAATAAGTATTCCCCAAGAGCTGAAGGCAAATACATTTTGGTATATATTTTCTTTTTTATGAAAAATATAATCTATGGTCATAGCTAGAATTGAGGCAAATACTCCCAGATAGACAGCGCGCGATCCTGCAAAAAAGCAAAAATAGGTTGCTATAAGAACAGCAATCAGTCGCCTTAAATTCCATCCTAGATTTAAGAGTGAATTAAAGCTCAAAATTAATGCGAGGCCAGATATTAGAGCAGTGAAATGGATATTTGACCCGGGGGGGCCGATGTTCAACTTTAATCCAGTTTTAACTGATGGAATAATCTTAAAAGGTGAATAGCGAGCATCAATAGGGGGATTAATTCCAGCCTTATTCAAAAGAAATGAAAAACTTGTACTTATTAAAATCCAATAAAAATAAATATCAGTTTTGATTTTTTTATCTTTGAAATTATACCAAAGACAAAAATAAATCAGAAGCAAGTATAAAAATTTTAGAATATCTACAAGGGGACATGTTAAAAATAATAATAACGAAATGATTGTCGCAGCAAAGAAATATTTTTTTAAAAATAAAAGTTCTCTTTCAGTAAGACTGTTTCTTTTTAAAAGTTTAATTGTAGTCCAAGTAAAAATGCCTAAACTAATTCCATGAACAAAGTAGCCATACTTATTTACATCATTGAATAGAAAAAATATGACCAGTAAATATATGATCAGGAAAAATAGTGTATAAGTAGAAATTTTTAATCTAGGCACTTTTTGCGCATCCATATTCTCGGAAGTAAGCGAGTATACAGCCTAACGCTAAACCTGAAATTACTCCGATAAGTGAAACTGAAATCTTTTTTGTTGTATTCTTGATTGGCCGAGTCGATATTCCTTCAATGCGTCGTGTGTTAAAAAGAGGATTTAATTTTTGCTCAGCGGTGATTTTTTTTAATTCTAATTCAGAAGTTTCATTTCTCAAAAAATGAATTAATAATGCATTGTCAGTCCGTGCTTTACTTTTACTTAAGTTCTCGATTTCTCTTTGATTTCTAGTGATACTGTCATTAATTGTTATGATTTGTTTCCTTATGTTGTCTACGTATGGTTTTTTCAATTCTTCATGGATTTGTTGAAGTTCTTTGACGTTTTCTTGAATCAATAAAATACCAATTTTTTCACTCGTGGATTGAATTTTAATTTCAATTATATCAACATCTCTTGTTGGAGAAACGCTAAGGTTTTTATAGTAATCTTTGAAAATTAGTTTAGAGCTTTCATCATTTATGTTTTTTAAAACATTTTTAATAAATTTTTCTTCACTAATATGTGAAGCTGCGGTTGACGCTGATTCTATCAAAATTAAATTTTCGCCCATTGAAATTTGAGCAATTTTGATTTTTGTAGAAGCTTCCCAGCCAGATTTAAAAGTTAATGTAAAAACAAATGCAATGAGAAAAGTTGTAAAAGAACAAAGAAAAGCCAAACCTTTATTTCTTTTTAACAAGTGAATTAGCGTTAAAAAATCAAAGTCCCTACTTTGTAACTCAGCTTTCAATATAACCTCTCGACGGATAATAAAAAAAAATAATAAGATATATATTTAGTTAATACTAATATAAAGTTTAGGTAAATTTTAATCGTGGATCGTTTCAATGGAGAAGTTAAAAATTCTTGTGGTCACTCAATATTTCTGGCCAGAAAATTTTAGAATAAATGACCTCTGTGAAGCATTAACTGAAAGAGGCTACGAAGTTACTGTCTATACAGGTTTACCCAATTATCCCGAAGGTTCATTTTTTAAGGGATATTCTTACGGTGGACCCTACGTTGAATCAAAAGGTAAAATTCAAATTATTC
>Ga0208631_100111_pt1 | contig 48107 bp, 45 predicted proteins | sample LakWasMet38_LOW7_2_FD_183878 | JGI IMG/M metagenome (GOLD analysis project Ga0208631, IMG submission 183878) | Freshwater sediment methanotrophic microbial communities from Lake Washington under simulated oxygen tension - Sediment Metagenome... | ecosystem: Environmental > Aquatic > Freshwater >... | reverse complement strand
TTGTGCCGTTGTTTAAAGAGCAGATCGCAAGAGGCGGGCCGGTAACGGTGACTGATGAAAGAATCATTCGCTATTTTATGACCATACCTGAAGCGTCGCAGTTGGTTATTCAGGCGGGTGCAATGGGCCATGGCGGCGATGTGTTTGTGCTGGACATGGGCGAACCTATTCATATTGTTGACTTAGCCAAGAGAATGATTCATTTGAGCGGTTTGGAAATCAAGGATGCAGAGCATCCCGACGGCGATATTGAGATTAGCTATACGGGTCTAAGGCCTGGAGAAAAACTGTATGAAGAGCTATTGATTGGCGATAATGTTTCCAAGACCGATCATGCAAGAATTATGCGCGCACAAGAGCTTGTTATTCCCTGGGCCGAGCTGGAGAAAATGCTGGCAACCTTGGAGCTGGCAACAGAAGACGATGATTTTGAACAGGTCAGGGGCGTTTTGGCCGATGCCGTTACCGGTTTTATACCGCAGTGTGAAATTGAAGACATGCTATGGAAAGAAGATAGGCGGCTGGTGAATGGAAAAAAGCGGTCTATGCAGTCAACCATGTAAGAATATTTGTTGAATACAATATAACGTATAATGACGCTATTATTTTGATTATAAGAAACAATTGGCTTTGTTAAACCGGCCCCCCCTTTTCAGGATTTAAAGAGATAACCCCATGGATAAATTAACCAGCATGAATGTTTTTGTTCGCGTGGCAAAAGCCGGAAGTTTTGCTGGTGGCGCGCGTGATCTGGATATTTCCAGAGCCATGGCAACCAAGCATATTATGCATCTTGAGGGTGTGCTGGGTACGCGATTATTCAACCGGACCACGCGCAGTTTAAGCCTGACAGACGTGGGCGCATCTTATCTGGAACGATGCCAGCAAGTGTTGCTTGAGGTTGAGGAAATGGAGGCTGCGGTAACGCATCTGCAGACTGAACCCAGGGGAATTTTAAGAATCAGCGCGCCCCCGGTCATTGGATCGACGCATATTGCTCGTGCCGTGTCCGAGTTTTTGAAACTGCATCCCGATTTAACTATCGAGATGATCATTCAAAGTAGCCCCGGCGATTTGATAGATGAAGGGATTGATGTCGCTATTTTTTTAGGGGCATTGGATGATACCAGCATGTTTGCCCGGAAATTAGCCAGTTCATCGTTGCTTGTTTGTGGGTCGCCGGAATATTTTGAGAAATATGGCATTCCCGAGACACCGGAAGATTTGGAAAATCATAGTTGCCTGGTTAATTGGGCTATTGCGCCAAGGAACAAATGGCTTTTCAAAGGCGAAGCCGGCTATACGGGAATTAATGTTTCCGGGAGAATGCAGGCAAATGTTGCGGATCCGATACGGATCGCTGCAATTAATGGCTTGGGACTGGTGATGTTACCCACTTACATTGTGGGTAGGGATATCGAAAAGGGCAAGTTAAAAGTCGTTTTGGAGAATTACACTTCACCGCCTTTAGACGTCCATGCGGTATATCCGCATCGAAAATATTTGTCAGCTAAGGTCAGAAGTTTTATGGACTTTTTGCAGGAATGGCTGGAATATCGGGTTAGCTTGCCGGGAACTGAATAAGCAATGATTGGTAGCGTATTTGGCGATGGCTGCCTGTATGTGGCTTGTGCCGATGGCTCTATAATGATTTATGCAAGTCCGGCAAAGCTTTCGTTTCTGTTCATGTTTTTATCCGCATCCTTGTAGCCGAGAGCTAAACATCAATACTCGTCAAGAAAAAAATTATTCGCTCTGGTTGTGATAAAATTGATTTTAATAGTATCGGCATGAGTCGATTTCTTGACCGCAGCCTAGGGGATGAGATAATAGGCGTTCATAAACCGGAGGAATTACTGCTTTATCGGAGTTTTACGCGAGAAAAAGCAGGGGCTTAGGATGAGCCGGAGGTAGCGACGCTCATTAGTTCCATCACTGCAATGTGTTTCGTGCCTAAGCACAATAAGTCTGACGCATGAGCGTCAGGAGCAGTTGCCGAGCGGTAAAAACGCACATTGAGATTAAACGATGATAGAAAATTTAGATCCACAACAAGCATGGGATTTGTTACAAAATAATTCTGATGCCGTGTTAGTGGATGTAAGAACAAAAGTTGAACATTCCTTTGTAGGACACCCGCCTGGTGCAATATCAATTCCTTGGAAGGAAGCGCCCGATTGGCAGGTTAACCCGCAGTTTGTCCCCGAAGTTAAAAGAATTGTAGCCAATCGCAATGCGCCGGTTTTATTGCTTTGCCGTAGCGGCCAACGGTCTCTGGATGCGGCAAAAGCGCTGGAAGAAGCCGGGTATCAATTACTCATTAATATTGTTGACGGTTTTGAAGGCGCCTTGGATGAACATAAGCATCGAGGCAATCTTGGGGGCTGGCGTTTTCAGGGCTTGCCTTGGGAGCAGAGTTAATCTTATATCTATAATTGGACCAAGCGGGAGCGTCCAACAAAATCTAAACAGCAGTCATGACGGCAGGTCGTCCTTTCTTCCCCCGCAATTAATCCATTAGGGTGCTACAGCACTCATCATGCTTAAAGAATGCGCACAACGCATTCTACATTTATTTATTTAAACCTTAGAGTACATACAAGTGATCGAAAAATTAAGAAATATTGCAATTATTGCCCACGTTGACCATGGCAAAACCACCTTGGTTGACAAATTATTGCAACAGTCCGGCACGTTCGCCGCTCATACTAAAGTGACTGAGCGGATTATGGACTCTAACGATATTGAAAAAGAACGCGGTATCACTATTCTGGCCAAAAATACGGCGCTGGATTGGAACGGCTACCATATCAATATCGTTGACACCCCGGGCCACGCCGATTTCGGCGGCGAAGTGGAGCGGGTGTTATCGATGGTTGACTCGGTATTGCTGCTGGTCGATGCGGTGGACGGCCCTATGCCGCAAACCCGATTTGTTACCCAAAAAGCGTTTGCTTTGGGTTTGAAGCCGATTGTGGTCATCAATAAAATCGACCGCCCTGGTGCTCGTCCTGACTGGGTTGTCGATCAAACTTTCGATTTATTCGACCGCTTGGGCGCAACCGATGAACAATTGGATTTTCCTATTGTATTTGCCTCGGCAATCAATGGTTATGCCGGTTTGGAACACACTGTCACCGGCGGCGATATGACGCCGCTATTTGAAACGATTGTTTCTAAAGTTAGCCCGCCGCCGGTTGATATCGACGGCCCTTTCCAAATGCAGGTTACCAGCCTGGATTACAACACTTACACCGGCGTTATCGGTATCGGCCGGATTCAACGCGGCACCATAAAGCCCAACATGCCGTTGGTTATTGTTAATCGGGAAGGTGTTGAGCGTAAAGGTCGTATGCTGCAAGTTTACGGCTTCCATGGTTTGGATCGTGTTGAAGTTCAAGAAGCCCGTGCCGGCGATATCATTGCCTTTGCCGGCATTGAAAAGCTGGAAATATCGGATACCATCTGTCATCCCGATGCCGTAGAAGCCATGACCCCCCTATCGGTTGATGAGCCGACGGTAACCATGACTTTCCAGGTCAATAATTCGCCGTTTGCCGGACGCGAAGGTAAATTTGTTACTACGCGCCAAATTCGCGATAGATTAGACAAAGAGTTGCAACATAACGTCGCGCTAAAAGTTGAAGACACCGGCGACCCGGATAAATTTAAAGTATCAGGTCGTGGTGAATTGCATCTGTCGGTATTGATCGAAAACATGCGCCGCGAAGGCTTTGAAATGGGCGTATCGCGTCCTGAAGTTATTCTAAAAGAAATTGACGGTAAAAAGTGCGAACCGTTTGAAATGGTCACCATTGAAGTGGAAGAAATCCATCAGGGTACGATCATGGAAAAATTGGGTGAGCGTAAAGGTGACTTAACCAATATGGTTCCTGATGGCAAAGGCCGTATCCGTTTGGAATACATGATGCCGTCACGCGGTTTGATCGGCTTCCAGACCGAGTTTATGACCGCGACTTCAGGCTCCGGTTTGCTTTACCATGTATTCGACCATTACGGTCCGATGAAAGCGGGTGAAGTGGGCAATCGTTCGCGCGGCGTGATGATTTCAATGGTTGCAGGCAAAGCCGTAACCTATTCGCTGCATCCGCTACAGGAGCGCGGCGAGTTATTGTTGGTCAATGGCGATGAAGTCTATGAAGGGATGTTGGTTGGTCTGCATTCCCGCACCAATGATTTAACGGTTAACCCGACCAAACCTAAACCGCTGACTAACGTCCGCGCATCGGGTACCGATGAAAGTTTGGTGTTGGCAAGAATCCAAAAAATGACGCTGGAGCAAGCGTTGGAATTTATTGCTGAAGATGAACTGGTTGAAGTTACGCCAAAATCGATACGCTTACGCAAGAAGCTGTTAACTGAAAATGAACGTAAAAGAGCATCGAAAGGATAAGGCAAGGATGTAGTGTCATTGTGTTGGCTTGCCATCAGGCAAGCCAACTCCTTTACAGTAAAAACAGGGCTGTTTAGTGCCCGTTTGTCTTTCATTGCAAAGGGCGTATTTGTACAAGTCAGCCTGGATTCTTAGGCAAATTCACCCCATAAATTCAACAATTCAATTAGGCTTTGCGGCCTAACTGCCCAGCATGAACATGCAAAGCTTTCGCTTTCGTTCCTATCCCTGCAAGCAAAGTATTTTGATTGCTAAGTTCCTAAAAATTCATAAGGTTTTAAAAGTTTGCTGTTACGCTCATGATGAGGCAATCGGCATAGTTGTATAATCGCCTGAAACTATACGCATAAGGTTTTATTTATGAATCGGTACGATGATCGGGTTAAAAGTAAAAAAATTAAAGCAACAACAATCCTGGCGGCGATGATTTTGATCGCTTTCGGGGCAGGTGGATGGTTTTACTTTAATCATTTGCAAAACGATGCCTCAACAGAGCCTGAAACGCGAACTTTGGCGCTTCCTTCAGATCCCATAAAGAAAGGCGCTGTTGACCCACTATCGCTCGGTAGAGCGATAGACGGAATGGTAGAGACAGAAACCGGTCCTGAAGCAACGGCTGGCACAATTGTAGAGCAGCAGGATACCTCGTTTATTCTGCCTGATCTTGAGCATAGTGATGCGCTGCTGAGAGAGGAAATGGCTGGGGTTTCCCCAGCGCTTGCCGAGTGGCTGAAAGCTGAGCAGCTGATCAGAAAATATGTTGTGATTGCCAACGATTTTTCTCAGGGCTTGCGCCTTGACAAGCATTTGCGTTTTCTTGAGCCGGATCAGCCGTTTGCAGTCGACCAGGATAATGGGAAACTGTTTATAGCCACTAAAAGTTACCAGCGCTATGACCGGCTGGCCGCAGCAATCAATGCGCTCGATGTACAGGCAACACTTGCAGTATATAAAAAGTTTAGGCCGCTGTTGTTACAGGTTTTTAAGGAGTTTAGCTATCCGGATGAGTACAGCCTGGAAGATACTTTCACAAAAGCGGCGGCAGTCATTCTTGCCGCACCTGTCAGAGAGGGGCAAATTGTAGTGGAAAGGCGCGCGGTGCATTATAGATTTGCCGACCAACAGCTTGAGGCGCTCAATCCGGTACATAAACAGATGTTGCGCATGGGGCCGGATAATACTCGGGTTATTCAGAATAAAGTGCGCTTGCTTGTTGAAGGTTTGGTTAATCTAAAAGAATAAGCCTGGGTTGAATGGTTACATCGTAAGGTGGACCGCCGGCACGACAAGGCTACAATTCCTATAAGAAAACAGCAAAGAGTGCAAAAAGGGTCGTTTTAGATGAGGAGCAATTGTCGATGACTAGCGGTGATGGCGGAGACAGCGCTTCTGATAGAAGATGCTTTCAGGCGTTACCGTGTGCCAAACACCACAATGGTTTTGCCATGTGCGCTAATCAGTTTTTTGTTTTCCAGTTCTTTTAAAACGCGCCCGGCCATTTCTCTTGAGCAGCTGACCATGCGGCCGATTTCTTGTCTGGAGATATGCAGTTGCATGCCGTCAGGATGTGTTATTGCTTCGGGACTTTTGCACAAATCGAGCAAGGTTCGGGCAATTCGCCCCTCAACATCCATAAATGCCAGATCGCGTAAATCACGGCTGGTTTTTAATAGCCGCGCCGACAATTGTTCGCCAATCATAAAAAATATGTCATAGGCATGCGCCATGAGATCTTTTTTCAATACTTGCCGAAGCCGCTCGTAGCTTATTTCGGCCAAATGGCATTCGCCGCGTGTTTTAACGCTGACACTTCGCGCTTCAGTTGCTTTAAAAACGCCAATTTCACCGATAAATTCATTTTTATTTAAGTAAGCGAGAATAAGTTCATGCCCTCCGTCGGAGTCTTCCACGCAAACGCTAACCGATCCGTTTATGATAAAATACAGCCGGTCTCCTATGTCGCCAGGTCGAATGATGGTGGTCTTGGCTGGATATTTTTTAATGTGGCAAAAACGTAAAAAATGCTCCAGTGCTTCTTTATTGTGGTTTTCTTGAACTCTAAGTGTCATAGCAACAATTCATTTGTTATCAGTGCTGTAGTAATAACCGCAAACAATGCAGGATTTTAACAAAAAAATCAATATTGTTACTCTGGCAATAAACGATTTTATGCTACTCTATGCGTCATTTTTAATCGGGAAAAAAAATGCAAGTAACAGTTAAATGGGTCGATGGCGTGATGTTCGTCGGCGAAACCGGCAGCGGACATGCTGTAATTATGGATGGCCCTCCTGACCACGGTGGTCGTAATATGGGTATACGCCCTATGGAAATGCTTTTGCTGGGCGTGGGCGGTTGTTCGTCTTTTGATGTGGTGCAGATTTTACAAAAAGGCAGAAATGACATTGTTAAATGTGTGACGGAGGTCACTGCCGAGCGGGTGGATGCCGTCCCGAGCGTATTCAGCAAAATCCATCTGCATTTTATTGTTACCGGTCATGATTTAAAAGCGTCGGCTGTTGAAAGGGCGGTAAAGTTATCCGCAGAAAAGTATTGCTCTGCATCCATTATGCTAAGCAAAGCGGTGGAAATCACCCATGATTTTGAAGTTATCGAGGTTTAACTATTTTGAATAAATTGCAATTACACGGCTTTAATAATTTAACAAAGTCGCTCAGTTTCAATATATATGATATTTGCTACGCACCGGCTGAACAGCAGCAGGCTTATATCGAGTATATCGATGAAGCTTATAATGCCGATAAACTGACCCAAATTCTTAAGGATGTGGCCGACATTATCGGCGCACAAGTCCTTAATATCGCCCGCCAGGACTATGAACCGCAAGGCGCCAGCGTCACCATGCTGATCTCCGAGGGCGAAGCGCCGCCACCGCCCAGCATGAACAGTCAATCGCCCGGTCCGTTGCCTGAAACGGTACTGGCGCATCTGGATAAGAGCCATATTACCGTACACACTTATCCTGAAAGCCATCCCGATAACGGCATCAGTACCTTTCGTGCGGATATTGACGTTTCAACCTGCGGCCGGATTTCGCCGTTGAAAGCGCTCAATTACCTGATTCACAGCTTTGAATCCGATATAGTGACGATGGACTATAAAGTGCGCGGCTTTACCCGTGATATTTCAGGCAAGAAGCATTATATCGATCACAAAATCACCTCTATTCAGGACTATATTGCGCTGGATACACAGGAAAGCTACCAGATGATTGATGTGAATGTGTATCAGGAAAATATTTTTCACACTAAGATGATGCTCAAGGAAACTGAGCTGGAGAATTATCTATTCGAGAAGGAGTGCGACTTGACTGACGAGCAAAAAGCGGAAATAGAAAGCAAGCTGCATAAGGAAGTGACTGAAATTTTTTACGGTCACAATTACCGCCAGCGTTATGAAGAAGTTAAAGCCTGATTCTCGATCTCATCAGGGCCGGCTTTCCGGTAGCCCCTGTTAATCTTTGTAAATTCCTTTCTTAACATCCCCCGTAGGCTCTTTAACATAGCCTACGGGGAGTGTTTCATTTTAATTGCCGCGCAATTAATGTAATCGGATGCAGCACTTCAAGCGCCACCCCTCTCTCTCTTAACCCCGCCGAGATATGCAAAGTGCAGCCTATATTGGAGCTGACCAGATACTCGGGCCGATCTTCTAAAGCTACATTTAATAAATCATTTAACAATGCTTGTGACATTTGCGGATGATCCAGCATATAGCTGCCCGCCGAGCCGCAACATTGAATTGCCGCAGGTAACGGCCTGATTTTGATATCAGGGATTTGTTGCAGCAGCTTTAGCGCTCCTTGCTCCTCGCGCATGACATTTTTCAGCGAACACGGCGTATGCAGGCAGACCGATGCGGCCAATGGCCGCAGTTGATCACTGAGATCGCAGCCCGATTTGACTAAAAACTGGCTAATATCAACCACCTTTTTAGCAAAGTCAGCTTGCCGGTATTCCCGCATCTGGCTGCCGCAACCGCTGGCAATAGTCACTACCGCATCCAGGCTGTTTTCCGCAAAAGCGCTGCAATTAGTTGCGGCCAGCTGTTCGGACGTTTGAGTGTCGCCATCATGCAAGTCCAGCGCGCCGCAACAGGTTTGCTGTTCAGGTATGGATACATTAAATCCCGCTGCTGTTAATACCTTGATTGCCGCATCGACAGTCTCATGATCCAATAAAGACCCCATGCAACCGACAAACAAGCCTACATTGCCTTTCACGTCAGTCGTTGCCGGGTAAAACGGCGCCAAAGGCTTGGGTTCATGATAATCAGGCAATAGTCGATCAATTTTATCCAGTCGTAATAACTCGGGTAATTTGAGCAATCGCGCCGTTTTTTGCAAAGCAGTGGTTTGATAGAACTTTAACCCCGATTGCGCCAAACGACCGGCCGTTTTATTGTGGGCTATTCTCTTCATCAACGACACCGACAGCGTAGCATCGCGCTCGCCCTTTATCTGTTCGCGAAAGTTATTAATCAGCCGACCGTAAGGTACCACGGCAGGGCAAGCCCGCTCACAGGATCGGCACAGCAGACAGTTGTCGATATGCTCAACCAGCTTTTTCGATGTTTCAAGATGCTTTCCGGCCCAGGCCTGAATTAATGCAATGCGGCCGCGAGGCGACTCGTTTTCGTTTTGGGTTTTGTTGTAAGTGGGGCAGTGCGGCAGACATAAGCCGCATTTGACGCAGAGGTCCGCGTCAGCTAATAAATTATTCATGGTTTTGTGCGGATATTGCGTCAATTATTTCAAAGTATTCATCGGCTTTGGGTCGGTATAAAAACAGCCCCAGGGCCGATAGCCCGGTGAATATATATAAGGTATTGAAACCATCGCCCAGCATAAACATGACCAGGCCAAAAGCCCCGACAACTTCAACCAGCGCCATGGAGACAATAACAGTCACCAGATAGCGGCTTTTTGCAACGCTAGCAGCTTCTTGTTTGGCGGAAGACATCGGCATGGTTTGATTCAACCGAAGCTGGATGTGCCGAATCAGATTGGTCAGCGGAAAAGTCGCGATGGCGATGACATAAAAGATCGTTCTAAGCATCACACGGCGGTCTTCCGGCAAAGGCTGTTGCAACTGCTCGCCCAAGGTGTGGCAGGCAACCAGATAAGCCGCCAGCGATGCAAGCATTATGCCCACGATGACCCAAGGCAGGATGAGATCGGATTTTAAAGATTCATGTTCAACCTGGTCGCCCATGTTGTTTCCTGTGAAGTGGATGTAGCGGTCTATGATATCAAACCCTGTTGTTATGGGGATTGAATTTGTTTGGGGATTCTATGAAAGAGGAAACGCTAAGGGCGAGCAGACAGATCTTCAAATTCCGGCGTCTTTAGCCTTTAGCTCTTCGCCTTTCCCCTATTCAAAAACAAAATGTTTTGACAATTTGAGACAACCGGTCGTATTATAAAAACATGGCTGAATCTATAAAAAAACAAATTAACCGGGAGAATCTGTTAAATCAGGGCGTAACCTTGCTTATGGAGCAGGGCTATCACGGCACCGGATTAAAAGAGATTCTGGAGGCGGTGCAGATTCCAAAAGGCTCTTTTTACAATTACTTCGGCAGCAAAGAAAACTTCGGCGCCGAAGTCATCCAGCATTATATCGAGCCGTTCATCAAACAATTGGCCGCGCATTTGCAACAGTCTGACGGCGACGCGCTCGGCGCATTGCAGCGCTACTTCGACGAAGGCATTGCGGAGCTGGAAAGAGCCAATTTCAAAGGTGGCTGCTTGCTAGGCAATTTAATGGGCGAGCTCGGTGACACCAGTGATATCTGCCAAAAATCCCTGCAATCCGCTATCAAGCGTTACCGGGATTTATTGCAATCAGGCTTGGCTAAGGCGCAGCAACAAGGCACGGTAAGAACCGACAAATCGGCGGAAGACATGGCCAACCTGCTGGTCAATAGCTGGCAGGGAGCTCTGCTCAGAATGAAAATTGAAAAATCGTCAGCACCGCTTAAGCAGTGCTGTCAGGATTTATTAGGAGATTTTTTTAAAGCACAATCGTGATTGCGCTTTAAAAAACCGATCCACTATTTCCACAATCAACCAGGAGACCAACATGCCAAAATATATTATCGAGCGCGAAATCCCCGGTGCAGGCTCACTCGCTTATCGGGAATTACAAAATATTTCACAGAAATCCTGCGGTGTTCTTAACGACATGGGGCCGAAGATTCAGTGGGTGGAAAGCTATGTGACCGACGATAAGGTGTATTGCGTTTACATAGCGCCGGATGAAGAGACAGTCAGGGAACATGCCGAAAAAGGCGGATTCCCGGCCAACCGTATCTCTCAGGTCAGGTCCGTCATTGATCCCACCACCGCAGAATGAGCCATTGGCAATATCTGCCGCAGCAGAAGACCGGCCGTTTATGTATGCAGCCGGTCGATCAACTAACCAATAAACAGAGGCACTCCGATGAAGCCAAAAATATTACAAGCCGCCCGCTCCCTGCTCGCTTGCACAGCATTGCTTAGTCCTGTACTGGCGCAGGCGGAAATACTGGCCATGGCCAATTACGAAAGCAAGCCAGGTCAAACGCCAAGACGCGAAGGCATCGCAATTATCGATGTCGACCCGGCATCGAAGAATTTTGGCAAAATCCTGAACGATATCCCGTTACCGGACGATTTAGTCGCCCATCATATTTTCTACAACAAAGACCTCAGCAAAGCCTATATCACCTCGTTAGGCAACGGTGCGCTGCATGTAATGGACATGACGCATGTTCCTTACCGTCCTAAAAAAGTCGACGTGCCTGACTGCAAAGTCGCCGAAGACGTGGTCTTTTCCAAAGATAACAAGACCTGGTACATGACCTGCATGGGCTCAAGCAACGTCATCGTTGGCGATGCAAAAACCGACAAGCAAATCAAAGTGATTGCTGCCGATGCGGAAAACGCGTTTATCCGCTATCCGCACGGCATCAGCATCAATGACGATATCGACCGCATTATGGTTACCAGCACAGTGAGTCCGACGGATCTCAGCGATGCCGGCGAAACTGTCACCGTTATCGAAGCGTCCAGCGGTAAAGTGCTATCCAGCCACAAACTGTCCGACAAGCCGTCTCCTTCCGGCGTGTCGCCCGTTGAGGCGGTGTTCCTGCCCGAATCGAATCCGCCGGTGGCTTATATCGACACCATGTTTGGCGGCGCACTGTGGACCGGCACCTGGAATGCGGGAAACAAGAACTTTGATTTCCAGCAGGTGTTCGACTTTAACGAGGTTAAACAGGTCGTGCCGTTGGAAATCTACTTCAATGACAAGCGCGACCGCATGTACGTCACCACAGCCAATCCGGGCTATTTCAATATTTTCGACATCAGCCAGTCCCCGGACAAACCGGTGCTGTTAAAGGCGATTCCAACCGCAGGCGGCTCTCACCATGTGGTGCTGACACCCGACGAGCAATATGCCATCGTGCAGAACAGTTTTTTGAATTTGCCGGACATGAGTGACGGTTCAATGACGGTAATCGACTTGAACAAGCAGGAAGTGAAGGCCACTATCGATACATTCAAGAAACAAGGGCTTAACCCCAACTGTATTATCATGATGCCGAGATGGCATCACGATACGGCGCATTAGAAAACGGTGCGGTTTGGTAGGGCGCGCTGTGCGCGCCTTATAATCACCACAGAGGACACGGAGAGCACGGAGCTTTTCGCTTCAAAACGGCCTGTTACTTGATTGCTCGGGTTGGATTAGTTCTCCGTTGATCTTTCTGAGATAAAAGAAGCTGTATATCATCCAGCTAGGAGTCTGTCGGATAGGTGCTATCTCGATCATGGAAGTGGATATTTTTAGGTTAGCTGACTGAGTGAAACTGATAAAAGTGGTTTTTTTATGGTATTTAACAGGTCTTTTTCTGTGTTCAGTGGAATTATTTTAGTATCGATTCGCTAAGTCCGACAGGCTCCTAGGGATGATATAAAGAAACCGTATAATCATCAATTAATTAGCCATTCCAAGGAGAAGGGGTTGTTCACATATGCCGAAGGGTTAGAGAAGTATATTGCTTCTCGTCGTAAAAAGGTCACTGATAAAAACGCTGAGACAATTGAGCGAATAGAAGTCTTAGCTGAAAAGTTTTGTGCGGACACTATTGCAACAGAGCTAACTTTGAAAATAGTTGATTCTGTTAAACGATGTATTGGTGAAATTTATGAATACCCCAATTCAACTATCACTTTCATATCAAACTTAAGGTTTTTGTTCGAAACATGCGTAACTACAAGACTGCTTGTTGCAGAGGATAGCTATAAATACAAGCTCAGGTATTCGATATACAAGCACCAGCTTGATAAATCAAAAAGTCTGACAGAGTATGCTCAAGAAGATCTCAGGCGCCTTGATAAGCTTCAACAAGAAGAGAAGTCTCTTGAACCAAATGAGGCAGATATTGATAAAATTCAAAAGTCGTTTTCAGAAATCAACAAACTTTATGATCGTTTAGATGAAGAAATATCTATTTTCTTAGATATGGCTGAGTTTAATGGGGCTGACTTTCATAAAACATATATCTACTCATTTTTAGAAAATCATCAAAAACGTGAAGATGAAATTCAAGATGAATGGGAGGAAATGAAAACCCTTTTGTTAAAAAACGAGGAAGCCAACCGATTCTTTGATTTCAAAGGCCAGGTTAGCAAGATTGAAAAAGAGCTTAAAGATTGCAGAAATTGGAGGCAAAAAGCTTCTGATGTTGGCTTAGAAAAAATGTATGATTTCATATACGACTATACGAGCTCTTTAATACATAGTACCTCGTACTCGATACTTGTTCCGAACCAGCTTGAAGCGGCTGAAATAACCATGATTACGGGGTTATCAACGCGAATAACTAACGATATTTTGAAAAATCTTTGCATCTTCGCCAAGATTCCTAATATGAAAGTACTGAGAGTGGATGGCTAACAAAGCATTGCAGCGGACAAGCCGCTGAATGAGGCGTTCGCGCTGGTTCCCAAGCTGGAGCTTGGGGACCAGCAACCTACATATTTCGCGGTGGCCGAAACCGCCCGGGTCTTCGTGACTACTTCTGCAACAGTGTTAGCGAATCCGAGCTGTTTTGCTTGTTGCCTGCAACCATCATATGCCGCTGCTTAATCGCCTGTGCCAATTGATGCACCGCCATCGCATACTTATCGCTGTTATTGTATTTCTTGATCACCTTAAAATTGGGATGGACGCGCCAGTACTCACTGCCGTTAATTACGCCCAACTCAATAGTTGACTCACCGCCATAGCCTCGGGTTGGTTCCGCAACCAGCATTTTTTGTTGCCAGCCGTTGCGCGAAAAGTAATGCGCTACGCTGCCGATTGCATCGCATTGATCCCAAAGATTACGATGCCCGTCTTTGTTGAAATCGACCGCCAAGCTGCGGAAACTGCTGGGCATAAATTGGCCCAGGCCCATTGCGCCGGCCCAGGAACCTACCGGTTGTAGCGGATCGTAGCCTTCTTCCCGGGTCATCAGCAGAAAATTTTCCAGTTCCTGGGTAAAAAATTTGGCGCGCCGGTGGGTATCGAATGCCAGCGTCGTCAGTGCATCAAGGGTACGGGTTTTACCGACATTGCGACCAAAAAAAGTTTCCACGCCGATAATGGCGACGATATATTCGGGATCGACGCCGTAAGTCGCGCTGGCTTTTTGGATGGTATCGGCATTATTGCTCCAAAAGGCTACGCCATCGTTGATATGCGCCTCGGTAAGAAATTGCCGGCGGTAACGCGTCCAGCCTCCCGACTTGGGATGAGTTGGCTTAGGGCCGTGATAGGGCTCCGGATTTTCAAGGCGAATAACGTAATCCAGGCGCTTGGCCTTGGCGAACAGGTCCTTTAAATAGCTTTCTGAAAACTTGTGTTCAAGCACCATGTGCCGGATAAAATTCTGCACGGGCAACGAATTGGCATAAGTTCCGGTAAAGGTTTGCGCTTGAATTTCAGGAGAATGATGAGTAACAGCGGCGGCGGTATTGTGATGCGGTGCGTCGGTTTTAACGGCCGGGTTGCTGGAGCAACCGGCAAGCATGAGTGTCAAAGTCAGTTTAAATAAGCGTTTATAGCTTGTGTAGTTCACGTGCATCTCTTGGTGAATGTGTGGGTTGATACGGAACCTATATTATGCACCCGAGAGCACTATTTCATCCTCATCTTTAAGCCCGCACTGCAAAAAAATACCTGGTCGCAATGTCGGCCCATTAATTGAGCGGCTTTGCCGGACAGGTCGACAAATTGCCGGGCCAGGCGGTTGTCGGCAATGACGCTCAGCCCGACCTCGTTATGCACCAGTACCATAGACGATGGTAAACATAGCACCGCTTCCAATTCCTGTAAAATGTCTGTTTCTGGAACTTGGTGATAAAGCAGGTTATTCAGCCACATCGAGATACATTCAACCAATACCGGTCCTTGGCATTTCTGCATTGCTTCAAACAGTTTAACGGGCTCCTCGATAGTGATAAACGCGTCCTGACGGCGCTGTTGATGAATGCGGATACGTTCCCGCATCTCGTCGTCAAAGAATTCGGTAGTCGCCAGGTAATAAGGTTTTTCCGTTGCCGCCAGCTCTAAGATATAGACTTCCGCGAGCCGCGATTTGCCGCTTTTGATGCCGCCGGTAAATAATGTTTTCATGACAGCAAGGCTCCGGCTGCCAAAAGGCTCAGAACGATCAGATTGATGCCTGTTTTCATATGCAATGCTTGGGTTAATGTGGATTTATCGACCGGATTGACGGGCAAACCGAGCGTGGGTTTATGTTTGATTTGGCCGTGGTAGCTGGCATCTCCACCCAGGGCAACGCCCAACGCACCGGCCATGGCCGCAATAGGGTGGCCTGCATTCGGGCTTTCCAGTTTATTGCCGTCCCGCCATAGGCAGCGCCAGGCGCGTTGCTTGTCCTTTGCCAATATAACAATCAGCAAGGCCGTCAGCCGTGCAGGAAGGTAATTGGCAATATCATCGACTATCGCCGCCGTTTTGCCGAAATAAAAATAACGTTCGGTTTTATAGGCAATCATTGAATCCATGGTATTGATGGCTTTATACACGGCAATACCCGGCAAGCCGAACAACAGCAGATAAAACAGCGGCGCGATAACGCCGTCGCTGAGGTTTTCCGCCCAGGTTTCCAGTCCGGCTTTGTAGATGTCGGTTTCGGTCATGTCCTGGGTGTCGCGGCTGACCAGATAGCTTAACGCCTGTTTAGGTTGCTCGGCGGTTAACAGGGCGGCGACGCTTTCGTGCAGCATGTTCATGGCTAGCCCGGTGGACGCAAATATCGCCAAGATGATCAGTGACAACCAAGCCGGTAAAAAGCCGCACAGGTAAACTAGCGTAACGCTGACCAATAAGGCTAATGCGATTACGCTGATGACCAATAGCGCACCGGGCAAAACTCGGTCGCGGTAGAACCGCCGTTCAAATGCATTAATAAAATCTCCCATCAAGACTACCGGGTGCTTGCAGGGGAATTCACCAAAGACCATATCGACAAGATACGCTAAAGCCGCCAGTTCAAAAAACATCAGTCCGCCTGTAACGCTTGCAAAATGGCAGCTATATCCAGATTTTTTTCGACCATATCGGCAAAGCCCTGTATTTCGGCTTCACGGTAATCTGAGTAGGCATAGCCCTGATAGTGCGGATTGATGGCTTTAAAATAGTCGGTGCGGAACGCATCGTCATCAAAAACCCCATGCACATGGGTACCTGCGACTGCCAGGGATGGCGGCCGAGGCTGCTCCCGACAGCCCTCGGCATTTCCTCCATCCATGGAGGTCAGAAGTGTCGCAAGCGGTAGGGAACCGCTGCGACCAAACAGGCCGCCCTGATAATACAGAGGATACTTGTCCATGCGGCCGCAATGGATCTCATAGCCGCTGATATTTTCATATGAAAACAGTGGGTATTGGCCGCGCGTGAGAATCTTGGGGTTTTGGTACAGCACCGTATCGTCGATAAGATTCAAGCCTATTTCGACAATCGCAATATCATGCTCAAGCGCATCAGGATCGTGCAGGCTTTCACAGAGCATTTGGTAGCCGCCGCAGATGCCGAACACCGATTTGTTGAATCGCAAAATCTCCTCAAACAAACCCTGATTTTTCATCCAGTGCAAATCGCGAATCACGGTTTTACTGCCCGGCAGCAGCACCATGTCGAAGCCTTCCAGCGGACGGTAGGCAGGGATCAGTTCAACATAAAGCTCGGGATCGCCCATCAGTACATCGAGATCGTTGTAATTGCTCAGGCCCGGATAGGCGATGACTGCAATGCGGATTTTGGCGTTGTCCAAGCGTTGCCGGTAATTGCTCAGCGATTGGGAATCTTCCATGTCGATGTTCAGCGGCTGAAACGGCAGCACGCCCAAAACCGGAACGCCGAAACGTTCAGAAATAATTTTTTCGCCTTCGTCAAAAAAACGCCGGTCGCCGCGAAACTTGTTGACCACCACACCGATCAGGTTTTCGCGCATGATCGGGTCCATCAATTCCAAGGTGCCGTAAATCGACGCAAACACGCCGCCGCGCTCGATGTCCGCGACCAGGATGTTTTTGGTGTTGAAACTATTCGCAACAAAGGTGTTGGATAAATCCTTGTTCAATAAATTCAGCTCGACCGGCGACCCGGCGCCTTCGGCTACAATCAGGTCGTAGTCCTGCTGGAGCTTGGAAAAGGCCTGCTGAACCTCCGCTTTCAGTCTGTCGATTTCGGCGTAATAGGCCGCAATCGACTGGTTTTGATAGACCAGCCCGTTGACGATCACCTGCACCGAACCGTTGCCGTGCGATTTAAGCAGCACCGGATTGAACAGATAGCTCGGCTCCACCCGCGCGGCCTCGGCTTGCAGGCATTGCGCCCTGGAGATTTCCCGGCCCTCTTTGGTAACCGCGGAATTGTTGGACACGTTCTGCGCTTTGAATGGCGCAACACTCAGGCCGCGGTCGGCAAAAATCCGGCACAAGGCCATGACCAGTGTGGTTTTTCCGGCATCTGAACTGGTGCCGAATACGGCTAATGGTTTCATAGGTAGTTTCATTTAAAGGGCTTTTTCACCACGAAGCCAAAAGTAGGCGCCTCTAGGCGACACGAAGGGCACGAAGAAAAAAATATAAAACTTCGTGCCCTTCGTGTCTTCGTGGTGAGTTTTTTATTTTTTAATGTTCTTAATAGTGTTGGCAAGCCGGGCTATGGCCTGCTCATCTTTGACCGCAAAACGCACATGGCTTTTATCCAGACCTTCGAAATTGTCGCAGACGCGGATTAAAATCCGCGCCGGCTCCAGTTGCTCCTGCAACTGATAGCCGTCGAGGTTTGCAAGACGAGCCAGCAGGAAATTGGCCTGTCCCGGATAAATCTTATCGAACAGGCCGGAATCTTGCAGCGCCTGATATAGTAAAGCACGTAGATGCGCAGTCTGTTCGCGGGTTTGTTCGATGAATGCGGTATTTGCCAGCGCCTGCTGCATATAGGCCATGTCCAGGCTGGATAACTTCCATGCCGGTTCAAGGCGCTGCAGTTCCTTGATTGTCGATGCCGCCGCCCAAATAAAGCCGATGCGAATACCCGCGCATCCATAAAACTTGCTCAGCGATTTGATAACGTAAAGTTTATCGTAATTCGTTATCTGTTCTGCCACCGAATCGGCTTCACAGAAGTCCAGGAACGACTCATCAATGATGATCGTGCAATCCGCCGCCTGCCATTTTTCCAGCAAGTCCTGCAAGTCATAAAGCTGGCCGTCCGGCGTCGACGGATTCACAAAAATTACCGTGCTGTGGACGGGAATATCGGCCATGATTCCATTGAACCGGTTGATGTTATGCACTGTGCAACCCAGTTCCCCGGCAATATGCGCATATTCGCCATACAAAGGCGTGTACAAGACTAGGTCTTTCGGCTGCAGTCGGCGTAACAGCGCAAAGATGGCCGCGCTGGCGCCGTTAAACAATTCAAGATCAACGCCGGCAGGAGCTGGGTAGCGGCGGTTGATCGCCTGTTTTAGCAGGCCGTAATCGGGGTCGGCGTACGGCGTCAGCGCAACGTCCTGCAGGCAGCTTAAATCGACCGCTTGCTTCGGGTTGATGTTGGCCGAAAAGTCCAGCACCTGTTCCGGCAGGCAGCCGAGACGCTCTGCGAACCGGTAAATATTGCCGCCATGGTTCATTATAAATTGATGTATTCCACGTAAAGGTAATCGTCCGCACGGCGCAGTTTATGCACGGAGCCCGAATCGATCCGCAGTTGAAACGAATTAGCCAGCGGCAGATTCAAAGCGCGCGCCAGCAGAGCGCGAATAACACCGGCATGGGTGACCACTAAAACTTGTTTGGCTTGAGTCGCCAGCAAGTCCTGCCAGAAGCTGCCCGCACGCTGGTACAAGTCCTCAAAGTTTTCCCCTTTGGGCGGAGCCGCAGTCACGAAGTTGCTGGTCCAATGCTGCAAAACATCGGCGTCGATGTCGTCAAAATGCTGGCCTTCCCAATCGCCGAAATTAAGCTCTTGCAGGCGTTCATCGGTGGTCACCGTATCAGAAAAAGTCTCGGCCAGTTGCAGGCAGCGCGTCAACGGGCTGCTGAAAACCTTACAGTCGTCCCCAAACTCGGGCAGCTTGTCGTGGAGGCTTGCCATCTCGTCGGGAAAACTGTCGGCCAGGGCAATGTCGCTTTGCCCGTAACACAGACCCGGATCGGTCGCGGTTTGGGTGTGGCGAATCAAATAAATTTCCATAGGGCACTCATGCTTAAATAAAAAACAGTTTCGGCAACTTGCTGGCTTGCGCCCAGGCAGTCGCCGGTATAGCCGCCGATGCGGCGGTAAAAATAATGTCCCAAGAGCAAGGTAGCAAGCAGGGCCGGAATAAGGGGCAGCGCAGATGATACCGGCAGCAACATCAGTGGCAACAAGGCTATGGCGGTAGCAAAAACCAGTTCCCGGAAATTGGGCCGGTAAACGGCGCTTGAGGCTTTGCTGTGCTGATCACGCGCATATTCATAACGCTGCATCAGCAACAACGGCGACAGACGGCTGACGCTGTGCCCGGCCAGCAGCAGCCAAGGCACGGCGGTGGCAGGCATTTCGATCAGTACACTGGCCTTTAACGACAGCAACAACAACAGCCCAATAACGCCGTAAACCCCAATATGGGAATCTTTCATGATTTCCAGGATGCGCGTTTTATTCATGCCGCCGCCGAAACCGTCGCAGACATCGGCAAAGCCGTCCTCATGCAGTGCGCCGGTCAGTAAGATGCCGACAATTAACGCCAAAATCACCGCAGTCGTCTGCGGCCAAAGCCAGTCAGCCAGGTAAAAGACCAAGCCGCAGATGCCGCCGACCAGCCAGCCGATCAAGGGCAAATAAACGGCAGACTGCGGCAATAGTTTGTAATCCAGTACTTGAGGATGGGGCAGCCGTGTATAGAAGCTAAGGGCTAACAGCAATAGTTTGGGATGGGGCATGGCTGTTATGCTCTATCTATCCAATAATCAGGTTTTCGATGTAAATGTGCCACGGCAATAATGATGATTTTGTCGGCGTCTATGCCATACAAAATCCCGTAAGGAAAACGTTTAACCAAACAACGCCTTATGTTGGCGCCAATCAACACATAAGATGCAGGATAGCGAATCATTCTTCTAACTGAAGCTTCAAATTCATTTAAGAACTGCGCACCTAGATTTTGTTGTTGAGTTTCATACCATGCAAACGCTTGATCCAGTTCAGTTCGTGCCGCTTCAAGGAATTCAACTCTCATCTGTATTTTTGCATGACCGCTTCGTAACTCAGCGTTTTTTGTTCACCGGCTTTATAAGCTTGCCATCTTTTTTCAGCTTCTTCGCGCCAGATAGCATCGATTTCCGGATTAGGCGTATCCAAATCGGCAAGCAATAACTCCGCTAGACGCAATTTTTCTAATGGCGGCAAATGGCTAACCTGTTGGTAAAGCTCTTGGCTGTTAAGCATGATTGTGTCTCCGAGAGTTCTGAGAGAGGCCTGAAAAGATTAATCTAATACTTCTCTCGTTATATGAAGCGTTGACGATGATTGTAGCATTTCAGGACGTAGCGCATGGAAACGAGAAAAATGATTTTAAAGCAGATGAAAGGCCAAGATGGAATCTCTTGGATTTTTCACCTGTTTTTCTTAATGATCAACCCCTGCCTCAGTAAACGTAGCCATCTCGTTTAAAAACACGACCGCCGATTGCACCAGCGGGTAGGCTAAGGCAATGCCGGAACCTTCGCCCAGGCGCAATTCCAGGTTCAGCAAGGGTTTGGCATTGAACTGGTTCAATAAGGATTGGTGCCCCTGTTCGCTGGAAACATGGCTGAATACGCAATAATCCAGCACATGAGGGTACAGTTTACTGGCGACTAACAGCGCGGTGCCGGCAATAAAGCCGTCGACTAGTATGAGCATACCCAGCTCGGCGGCTTTAAGGTAAGCCCCGACCATCATCGCGATTTCAAAGCCGCCGAAAGTAGCCAGTACATCCAAGGGTTCGATGACATCTCGATGTTTATTCAACGCCCGCTGCAACACCACTAACTTGTGTTGCAACTGCCCATCATTCAAACCGGTGCCGCGGCCTACGCACCGTACCAGCGACAGGCCGGTCAAACGGTGCATCAGCACGGCTGCGGATGAAGTATTGCCGATGCCCATTTCGCCAAAGCCGATGCAGTTGCAGCCGCTTTTATATTGCCGCGAAACCTGGTCTGCTCCTGCTTGTAGGGCTTTAGAACATTCCTCGGCCGTCATCGCAGGGTGAGTTAGAAAGTTTTGGGTGCCTTTGCCGATGCTGGCATCAATCAGCTTGGGATGATTATTCACGTCGGCGTTAACGCCCGCGTCGACAATCAATAATTCGATGTCGTGCTGTTTGGCAAAAACACTGATCGCTGCGCCGCCAGCCAGAAAATTGGCAATCATTTGTGCGGTAACGGTTTGCGGATAAGCGCTGACTCCGGTTTCGACGATGCCGTGGTCTCCGGCAAAAATCAGCATGCACGGTTTGTTTAAACGGGGGGTCAGGCTGTTTTGGCATAGTCCGATTTGTAAGGCCAGGGATTCCAATTGCCCCAAAGAACCTCGCGGCTTGGTTTTCTGGTCGATTTTGGCTTGTAAAGCGGTTTTAAGTGTTGAAGCGAGCGGGGGAATGGCAAAATTTAGCGGCACGGTGTATTCCAAACATTTTCAAATAATAAATCTTTCAGGTCCTTACGATCCGCCCATTGCTCTTGTTCCAGCATCGGTTTGTCGTAGAATTTATCGACATGGCCGAGGCACAAAACCGCGAACGGCTGGCTATCTTCAGGCATGTTTAACAGGGTTTTCAAGGCTTCCGGTTCAAACATCGACACCCAGCCCAGGCCGATGCCTTCCGCCCGCGCCGCCAGCCACATGTTTTGTATGGCGCAGGCCAAGGATGCCAGATCCATTTCCGGCAAGGTGCGGCGGCCGAATATATACTGCTCCCGCTGTTCGCACAAGGCGGCAATCAGCACTTCCGGACATTCCCGTATACCTTCCACTTTCAGCCTCATAAACTCGTCTTCGCGCTCGTTTAACGCTTTGGCGGTGCGGATGCGTTCCTGCTCGACCAGCGCGTGTATGGCTTTACGAAGCTCGGGACAGCTGATGCGCATAAATCGCCACGGCTGCATAAAGCCGACGCTGGGTGCGTGATGGGCGGCATTCAGCAGGCGGAGCAGCAATTCGGGAGCGATAGGGTCGGGCAAGAAGTGGCGCATATCGCGGCGCTCAAAAATCGTGCGATAGACGGCGGCGCATTCCGCGTCAGAGTAGCGGTTTTGAGTCATGGACGGCTGGCGCAATTCTTAATTAATATCAGACGTTATAAGGATGAGCGGCTTCAAAGCCATGCACTTTGGCTTTAGGGGTGAAAACCGGGGGGGTCCAATCATCCAATCTTTGTCCGGCCAGAAATTCCGCCAGCCATAAGGCCTGATTACGTATCGGCAAAATGAAGGCGTAAAGCTTTCCGTTCGGCAGCTCGGCGACATCGCCCAGCCCGTAAATGGACTCGTCGCTGGTTTGCAACTGCTGGTTAACCTTGATGCCGCGGCCGGTTTCAAGGCCCGCGCGTTCAGCCAACTCGGTTCTCGGCTTGAAGCCGCAAGCGACTAGCAAGCCGTCAAACTCGACGGTTACATCGGTTTTGACGCCAACCTTGTCATTTTCCTTGGTGAATTCTTTTACCGCCTGATTCAGCAATACCTTGACGCCGGAATCCTGCAACACCTTTTGCAATAATGCCGAATCCTCGGCCACCAACTGACGTTCCATTAGCCGATCCGATGCATGAAACAGGGTGACGTCATCGCCTGCCACCGCCAAATCGGACGCTACTTCGCAGCCGATTAAACCGCCGCCGACAATTGCCCAGTTGGGTCGCTGGTTTTGGTTTAAAAAATCTTGCCGAAATTGTCGCAACGCCTTCAAATCAACCAAGCTGTTCAAGCAAAAAAACAGCTTCTCATACGGCCTGTATGGCGGCGGAATGAATGCGGAAGAGCCTTGAGCGAGTATCAGTTTATCGTAGTGCAAGGTTTGTTCTTGGGAAGCGCCTGTGATGTCGATCGATTTATCGCTACGATTAATAGCCGTTACATCCACGCCGCAGAGTACATTGATGTTGCTTTCGCGCAGTTTGTCAAAGGGCTTCAGGATAATGGCTTGTTCGATATCGGCCATGGTGAAACCGCGGGACAGCAGCGGCCGTGAATAATAGCCGTCACGTTCCCGGGTTACCAGGGTAACGTCATCATCGGGCGATAATGCGCGGTATTTTTCGGCAAAGCTGACGCCGGCCACGCCAGAGCCGATGATGACAATCTGCATTGTGTTTCCTGACAAGAATTAATTAGACCAATAAATTGTATGCGCTTTTTTCCGCGCCGCACTCCGGGCAACGCCAATCGTCAGGGATGTCTTCCCATAAGGTGCCTGGCGCAATGCCGGTATCCGGGTCGCCTTCCGCTTCATCATAGATATGGCCGCAAACGCTGCATTGGTATTTTTTGAAATCAGGCATAGTTATTCCTCTTTGATGTTTAAAGCTCGATTGACTTTAACAGGTCTAGGTTAATTTTCAATCCGAATCTCAGTCTTTAATCGATACAGCGCTGAAATATCTTCCTCCCCGTAATTTTCCGCCATTAGCCGCTCATAATCGGCAATCGTCATATCGATCAACGTAGTCGATGCGCCGGTTTGTTTTGCCATGCTTTGGCAGATAAGCAGGTCTTTATGGTGCAGCGCCAGTTTAAAGCCCGGCGCGAAAACGCCTTGAGTCATGGTCGGGCCGCGGTGCTGCAAAAACCAGTTGCCTGCGGCGCCGCCGGAAATGACTTCGATCACCTTATCCATGGGCAGGTCTTGAGTCTGAGCAAAAGCCAGCGCTTCAGTCACCGCCTGATTGATGCCCGCGGCCATGATTTGGTTGACTGCCTTGGCGGCCTGGCCGGAACCGGTTGGCCCCATGTGCATGATGCGTCCGGTCATGGCTTCCAGGATCGGGCGGGCTTGTTCCAGCACCTCCGCATAACCGCCTACCATCATTGCCAGTGTGCCGTTTTTGGCGCCTTCGACGCCGCCCGAAACCGGCGCGTCGAGGAAAGCCGCCTGTTTTTCGGCCAGCACCGCGGCGGCTTGTTTTGCGGTATCGCTGCTGACTGTGGACATATCGACGACGATAGTGCCGGGCTTGATGGTAAGGGCTATCGTTTCAACCATTGCCAGCACATCCTGATCGGCGGAGACGCAAATCAGCACGACATCGACGATTGCAGCCAGTTCTTCCGGCTGATCGAAGGCGATGACATCCAATTCTTCGGCCAGATTTTGCGCCTTTGCCGTGGTGCGGTTATAAACGCCGGTCAGATATCCGGCTTTGGCGATATTTTTAGCCATGCCGATGCCCATTGCACCGAGGCCGATCATGCCTGCTTTCATGCTATTTCTCCACGCTTGCTTGAATGTAACCGGTTTGCGTTATTTAGGGCATCCTTCCATTTTGTAAATAGCGTATCCCTGCTTTTCAATGTCGGCTCTCATGGCTGCCGGAGCTTCGACGCTGTGATAGAAGTAACAGTTTTCGGGAGTTACGACCGCATCTTCCAGGTTAATGCTGGTCAGCCAGTGTTTGGCATAATTAATCGCTTTTTGCTGATCTTCTTCGTCCAATACCACATTAAAATGCAGTTTTCTGCCTTCTGCGGTTTTTGCGTAAGTGTCGAATACATGCGAAATAGTCATCGGTTTTCTCCCTGGTTGAATCCGTAGGGTTGAGTAACTTTTATTTGGCTAAATAAGTGTAAGACGTCAGCCCGGCAATCAACTCCTGTTCATATTCCTGCCGCTGCTGTTCGCTCAGATCGCTACCAGCCAGTTTTTCCCTATAGGCGGTTTTCAAGTCTTCGCAATTGATGTGCACATAATCGAGTAAATCGGAGACATGCTCGCCTTCATGCAGGTCGTAAAAATGATAACCCTGGTCGTCGAGTTCGATGTTGATGGAATGGGTATCGCCAAACAGGTTGTGCATGTCGCCCAATATTTCCTGGTACGCGCCGAGCATGAAAAAGCCGATCAGGTACGGTTCGTTGCTGTCGATTTCATGCACCGGCAGGGTTTTTTCGATATTCTGCCCGTCGATATACTGGTCGATACGGCCGTCGGAATCGCAGGTTAAATCCTGGATCACGGCGCGGCGCGTGGGTTGCTCGTCCAGCCGGTGGATCGGCATGATCGGGAAGATTTGATCGATGCCCCAGATGTCGGGCATCGACTGGAACAGCGAGAAATTGCAAAACACCTTGTCGGCCAGTTTCTCGTTCAATTCCTGCAATATCGCGGCTTCGCTTTGGTTGTTCGGGTTCAGCTTAGCCTGAAGCTGCCGGCACAGCAGCGCATAGTTGTTCTCCGCCTCGGCCAGTCCGGTAATGCTCAGTTTATCCTGGGTAAATTGGGCGCGGGCTTCCGATAAGTCGAACTGCGCATCATGATAATGCTCGACCAGGTTGTCCGGTTCCGGCAGGGCTTGCAGCTCGGCGTGGTTGGCGTAAACCGATTCGATATCGGTCACGTTGGTGATCAATACCGCATGATGGGCAGTCAGCGCGCGGCCCGATTCGGTGATGATGTCGGGCTGCGGAACCTGTTTTTCCGCGCAAATATCGGCAAAGCTGCGCACGATATTCTGGGCGTATTCATCCAGGCTGTAGTTGATTGACGACTCGCGCCGCGAATGGCTGCCGTCGTAATCCACGCCTAGGCCGCCGCCCGCATCGACGATTTTCACGTTAGCGCCCAGACGATGCAGCTCAACGTAAAACTGCCCGGCTTCTTTCAGCGCTATTTTGATGTCGTGAATATTGGCGATTTGCGACCCCATGTGAAAGTGCATCAGTTTCAAGGTGTCCAGCAAACCGGTTTGTCTCAAGCGCTCGACCAGCAGCAGCAATTCATGGGCATGAAGACCGAATTTGGATTTTTCGCCGCCGCTGTTTTGCCATTTTCCGGCGCTGATGCTGGACAGCCTGATCCTGACGCCCAGTTGCGGCTTGATATTCAGGCGCGCCGCCTCCTCGATAATCAATTCCAGCTCCAGCGGCTTTTCAATGACCAGGTACAGGTTCAGCCCCATTTTCAAACCGATCAGCGCCAGTCGGATGTAAGCGCGGTCCTTGTAGCCGTTACAGACCACCACGCCTTTATTGGACAGCGCCATAATCGCCAGCAATTCCGGTTTGCTGCCCGCTTCGAGGCCGATATTGTCGGCCGCCAAAATGCCTTCAACTACTTTGCGTTGCTGGTTGACTTTGATCGGATAAACCGGCGTATAGCGGCCCTGGTAATCGTTATTGGCGCAGGCTTTTTGGAAAGCGCGGGACAGCTGGCTAACGCGGTCTTTTAAAATATCGGTAAAGCGCACCAGCACCGGCAAGGACAGCTTTTTGTCATTCAGCGATTGGGCGATTTCGTACAAATCCAGTTCCACGTCTTTATCGGAACTGGGCTTTACGCTGACATGTCCTTCGGCATTGATCGAAAAATAGTTTTGTCCCCAGCTATCTATCGCGTAGGTTTGTGCAGATTGGCGGGTCGTCCAGGTTTTGCTTTGACTTAAATTCAACTTTATTAACTCCGTTGTGCCGTGAGATGCCGAATTCTAATATAATGGTTAAATCTTTATGCGTTTATTTTTCCAGGAATCCACACTATGAACCCATCCGAATGGTTTACCGAGCAACACGCAGACGCCGGCTCGGCCTTTTCGTTAAAAATTAAAAAGAAGCTGCACGAGGAGCAATCCGAGTTTCAACACCTTGAAATCTATGAGACCGAAACTTTCGGCAACTTGATGATTATCGACGGTTGCACGATGGTATCAACCCGCGACAACTTTTTTTACCATGAGATGATGAGCCATCCGGCTCTGTTTACTCATCCCGATCCAAAAAGAGTATGGATTATCGGCGGCGGCGACTGCGGCACATTAAGAGAGGTGTTGAAGCACCCTTCGGTGGAGCAGGCCGTGCAGATCGATATCGATGAGCGGGTGACGCGTCTGGCGGAAATTTATTTCCCTGAATTATGCGAATCCAACAACGATCCCAGAGCCGACCTGAAATTCATCGACGGTATTAAATGGGTCAAAGATGCGGCTCCGAATTCGGTGGATATTATTATCGTCGACAGCACCGACCCGGTTGGTCCGGCTTTAGGCTTGTTCAGCGAAGAGTTTTACCGCGACTGCTTTGCCTGCCTGTCGGAAAACGGCATGGTCGTGCAACAAAGCGAGTCAGCGCTGTACCACATGAAACTGATCGGTGAAATGCGTAATGCAATGAGCAATGCCGGTTTGACGAATTTGCAGACTTTGTTTTTCCCGCAATGCCTGTATCCGTCCGGCTGGTGGAGCGCGACGATTGCCAGCAAAGGCGATCTGAGCAAGTTCAGGGAAGCGGATAGTGCGAGCAAGCCGTTCGACACGACTTACTACAACGTCGATATACACAAAGCAGCTTTGGCGCAGCCTGAGTTCGTTAAAAAAGCGTTTAATTTATAAGTGATTTTTACCACGAAGGGCACAGGGAACACGAAGGTTTTTACTTTGCTTTTCTCCGTGTTCTTCGTGCCTTCGTGGTGATGCTTTTATTAGGTTACCCGACCAACCATAATATGAGATTGCGATAATGTTTGATCCTAAATCCTTTGATGATATCGCCAGCCGTTTGGCTGGCGCCATACCTCCGGGCTTAAGCGGCCTGAAAGACGATCTTGAAAAAAGCTTCCATGCCATTTTACAAGGCGCGTTAGGCAAGCTGGACTTGGTGACCCGCGAAGAGTTTGAGGTGCAAAAGCTGGTGTTGGCAAAAACCCGCTCAAAACTCGAAGACCTGGAAAAACGCGTCGCCGAAATGGAGCAGCAGTTGTTGAACAAGGAAGAAGTGTTTTCTCCAAGCAAAGAAGAGCCGATTGACGACTGATCACGCTGTCGATAAGTCGCCATGTCGTTAGCAGTTATCTACAGCCGCGGCCGCTCCGGCATAGAAGCGCCGCTGGTGACCGTCGAGGTCCACATTTCCAACGGCCTGCCGGCGCTTAATATCGTCGGCCTGCCGGAAGCTGCGGTTAAGGAAAGCAAGGATCGCGTCCGGGGCGCGATATTAAACTCCAAGTTTGAGTTTCCGATGCAGCGCATCACCGTCAACCTGGCTCCTGCCGACCTGCCCAAGGAAGGCGGGCGTTTCGATCTGGCTATCGCATTGGGCATACTGGCGGCGTCCGGCCAGATTCCGGTGGCTCATCTGCATCATTACGAATGCGTCGGCGAGCTGTCATTGGGCGGCGAGCTGCGGGCTATCAACGGCGTGTTACCGATTGCAATACAAGCCCGAAACAATGACCGGAAACTGATTCTGCCCAAGGAAAACACCGCCGAAGCGGCGCTGGTCAAGGATATTGAAATCATTCCGGCCATGCATTTGCTGGAAGTATGCTCCCATCTGACCGGGCAACGCTTGATACAGGCCGAGTTTCAGCAGGAACAGCAGGCCGTAAAGGCAATCGACATAGACTTTGCCGATGTGCACGGTCAATATCACGTCAAGCGAGCCTTCGAGATTGCCGCCGCCGGCGCGCATAACCTGATTATGCTGGGCCCGCCCGGCACCGGAAAGTCGATGATCGCATCGCGCTTGCCGACCATCTTGCCGCAGCTGACCGAGCATCAGGCGCAAGAAACTGCCGCGATCGCATCAATCAGCGATCAGGGCCTGGACGTTGCGAATTGGTTAAAGCCGCCGTACCGCGCTCCGCATCATACCGCCTCGGCGGCGGCCCTGGTTGGAGGCGGCGGAAATCCGAGGCCCGGAGAAATATCGCTGGCACATAATGGAACGTTATTTTTGGACGAATTACCGGAATTCGACCGCAAGGTTCTGGAAGTGTTAAGGGAGCCGCTGGAGACTGGTCACATCACCATTTCCCGCGCTGCGAGGCAGGTCGATTTTCCGGCGCGCTTCCAACTGATTGCGGCGATGAATCCTTGCCCATGCGGCTTTTTGGGCGATGCTTCGGGGCGTTGCCATTGCACGTCCGAGCAGGTGATGCGCTACCGGGCTAGAGTATCCGGCCCGTTGCTCGACCGTATCGACATGCATTTGGAAGTGCCCAGAATTTCGCATGAAGTATTGCGCAAAGGTTCGCCGGACGGCGAGGAAACCAGCGAGCAAATCAGGGCGCGGGTAGTTGCGGCCCGCAACTTGGCCGTTGCGCGCAGCGGCAAAGCCAATTCGGCATTGACGGCCAAGGAAGTGAAACAGCTATGCGTGCTGTCCGAACCGAGCCACCAGATTTTAGAGCAGGCGATGGACAAATTCGGCCTGTCGCATCGAGCCTATCACCGGATTTTGAAACTGGCACGAACTATTGCCGACCTAGCGCAGTCGGAAAATATAGAAACCGCGCATTTAAGCGAAGCGATCAGCTATCGCAAGCTGGATCGTAAAATTTAATGCGTTTTGTTGTATAGAATGTATATATTACGCCGGTTCACAACCTCAACTTGGGAGCCAGCTATACTGGGGACAAACAAGATATTTTTAAGTAACACAATCGGAGTCCTAATCATGAGTTTCACTATTGAACAAATAGCCGAAGAGGCGCTTGCTCTTCCCAGCGATGCACGCGCATTGCTTGCCGATCGTTTGGTTGAGAGTCTTGATCCTTTGGAGGATGTTTATATCCGACAGCTTTGGGCGGCTGAAGCTCGCACTCGTCGCGACGATGTTAGGAGCGGCGCGGTTACCACTATCCCAGGACAGAATGCTTTGGAGCGTGTACGGAAATCTGTTGCAAAATGAGATTTGAGTTTCATCCAGAGGCGCTTTCCGAATATGAAGGCCGCTCGATATTATGCAAATTGCCAGCCTGGATTAGAACTACGCTTCATGTCAGCGGTCGAGCATGTCATCCAACAAATAGTTGAAGCGCCTGAACGTTGGCAGATAATTGAAGATGACATTCGCCGATGTTTAACCCGTGTTTTTCCTTATGCCGTTCTTTACTCAATTGAAAAGGATTACGTGCTTATTCTTGCCGTCATGCATTGCCACCGTGAACCAGGATATTGGCGCAATAGGTCTGCAAATAATCAGTAACGTAAGTCACAGAAAAACACCACGAAAGCACGAAAGACACGAAGAAAAAATATAAAACTTCGTGCTCTTCGTGTCTTCGTGGTGAGCTTTTTAAGGTATCAATGTCCAAACTAAACCCCCAACAACAAGCCGCTGTTAAAGCGATTGATCATCCCTTATTGGTGCTGGCCGGAGCGGGCAGTGGCAAGACGCGGGTGATTACCGAAAAAATCGCTTACCTGGTCAAGCAAGGCCTGCCTGCGCGGCATATTGCGGCGGTGACCTTCACCAACAAAGCCGCGCGGGAAATGAAAAGCCGGGTGTCCAAACTGCTCGACGACAAACAACAACGCGGCCTGCGGGTATCGACTTTCCATTCGTTGGGCCTGGATATATTGCGGGCGGAAGCCAAGACGCTGGGCTATAAAGCAGGCATTACGCTGTTTGACGAGCAAGATAAATATACGCTGCTGCGCAACTTGATCAGCCATGGCGCAAAAGATTGCGATATCGACAATATCGATAGCTATTCCCGCCAAATCGGCCAATGGAAAAACGCCTTTGTCACGCCGGAGCAGTCCGTAACCATCGCTAAAGCCAACGAATACCCGGCGGCTAATCTATACATCGACTACACCCGCAGCCTAAAAGCCTATAATGCGGTCGATTTCGACGACCTGATACTGTTGCCGGTGCTGCTGTTTCAACAACACCCGGCCATCCTGGAAAAGTGGCAAAACAAAATCCGCTACTTGCTGGTCGACGAATACCAGGACACCAATATCACCCAATACCAACTGGTGCGCTTGATCGCCGGTAACCTGGGCCGGTTTACCGTGGTCGGCGATGATGACCAATCGATTTATGCTTGGCGCGGCGCGCAGCCGGAAAACCTGGCGCAATTGCAAAAAGACTATGCGCGCCTGCAAGTCATCAAGCTGGAGCAAAATTACCGCTCCACCGGGCGCATCCTTAAAGTCGCCAACCAGCTGATCGCCAACAATCCCCATGCCTTTGAAAAACGCCTGTGGAGCGAGCTGGGTTACGGCGATCCGCTACGGGTTTTGAGCCATAAAGACGAGCAGATCGAAGCCCAGCAGGTCGTATCCGAGATCATCCATCATAAATTCAAGACCGGCAGCAATTATCAGGATTATGCGATTTTATATCGCGGCAACCACCAGTCCCGCTTGTTCGAGAAGGGCCTTCGGGAAAACAACATCCCGTATTTTATCAGCGGCAGTACCTCGTTTTTCGCCTATTCGGAAATCAAGGACATCCTCGGCTACCTGCGCCTGTTTGTTAACCAGGATGACGACGCGGCATTTTTGCGCGTGATCAACACGCCCAAACGCGAAATTGGTCCGAGCACTTTGGAAAAGCTTGGCGCATATGCCAACGAGCGGCACATCAGCCTGTTTGCGGCCAGCACCGAGTTCGGCCTGAGCCAAAGACTGTCCGAAAAAGCCATGCACCGGCTGACAAAATTCCGCGACTGGGTGATCGATACCGCCGACCGTATCGAGCGCGGCGATACTTTTGCAGTCATCGAGCAGTTCATCGATCAAATCGGCTATCCGCAGCATTTGCAGGAAGAGAGCAAGACCAAGGAATCCGCCGACCGTAAAATGAAAAATGTCTACGAGCTGATCGAATGGCTAAAACGCATCGCCGATAAGGAAACCGACGGTCAAAAACCGCTGGCGGAAATCGTCGCCAAAATCATGCTGATGGACATCATGGAACGTAATCAGGAAGACGAAGCCAGCGACCAAGTCAGCCTGATGACCCTGCATGCCGCCAAAGGACTGGAGTTTCCGCATGTATTTTTGATCGGCATCGAAGAAAACATCCTGCCCCATCAAAACAGCATCGAAACCGACAATATAGAAGAAGAGCGCCGCTTGGCCTACGTCGGCATCACCCGCGCCCAGCGCACCTGCACGTTCAGCTATTGCACCCACCGCAAACGTTACGGCGAAGTCGCCGAATGCGAGCCCAGCCGGTTTTTAAGCGAATTGCCCGAAGACGACCTGGAATGGGTCAACAAAAAACAGCTGGACCCGGAAGTTATCAAAGAGCGCGGCAAAGCGAGTCTGGCGCACTTGAAAACAATGTTGTCGTAATTGCAGCGCCGATCGGTTAGAATACAACTTACGCGCCCGTAGCTCAGCTGGATAGAGTACAGCCCTCCGAAGGCTGTGGTCGGACGTTCGAATCGTCTCGGGCGCGCCATTTTTGCTTCACTTCCCAAACCACATATTTGGCTATGTGCCCTGTATGTGCTACGCATCTAAAATCACTTAATGCCCATAAAGAGTTTTCAATCTTAGCCCTCATTTGGTTTCTGGGGCCCATCGGTGACATATTCAAATAGGCTCCCCACTGAACAACCGAAGTAAATACACAACTTTCCATTGCGTCTAATTCAACTCTAGGAGGCTGTCGGATTTAGAAGCTATAAAAATATAACAAATTGATATATAAGGATATTGTTTTATTGATGAAAAATACCAGAAAAATATTTTTTTAACAGTTTCAATAGCTTACTGTTTTTTTGTGAATCATAATCCGACAGCCTCCTACCTAGAGCTTTTCTTTGTTAGTTAGAAACATCGCCTAAATTTTTAAAAATAAACTGCCTCGTTCCCGCGTGCTACCAAGGAATGCCGTCTGGGATGCGTGACCTTGTGGTTTAAGAAGTCGCTGCCGCGACCGCTTGCTTGAATCGAGGTCTCGCTCCCGAAGGTGAGATACTTTCTTCTGCGCCGCCTCGGCAACTGCTCCTGCATTGCTCTACCTCCTGCATTCCCCACAGGGATGTGGGGAATGCAGAGAAATGACTGGATCATTTCCTGTCCATACAGTCGTCGGCAACTGCTCCTGCGTGCCTAAAGCGCCTACTGTTGGTGCTCTACTACAGGCCATCCATGGCCTTATGCGATATCTGCATTGACCTCTACGGGTGGAGGAAATGCCGCAAGATTGCTTGGAGCAATCTCGCGGCCACCACATCCCTGTGGATTATGTAGGTAAGGAGCGCGAGTCAGCAGGCGGCCCGTTGCCGCTTGAAAATCACTCGGCACATCCCTTGTGCCTCGCCTCGCCTCGCCCTACGGGTGCTACGCATGCAAATCGGCTGTCCTGCCGATGTGTCCCGGCGAAAGCTCCGGTGCTCGGCGCGGCAAACGGGACCCAGCCCGTGCCACTGCCTACTGATTAATGGATTGAGTTTAACAATGGGTGTGATCTTAAATAACCGGAGAATTGCTCTAGCACTAACCGGTGGTTAGCTTTTTAGCAGGGCTCCGTCTTCGAAATTTTTTTTGAACAGCTAACCGGCATAAGCTGGATGTTGATCGCACCGCTGTCTATATTAGGCAGGCTCGACAAATCCTATGATCTCAACAGTGATGTTTTTTAGTGTCGCATTACACCTATAATTCTGTATGAATTCAACTACATCGTAGGCAATTGATTTCGATTTGGTGCAGTCAATAATTACTTTTGAATTTGCCGGGATGGCGTCCAAAGCCTGTATTATGCTGGCTTTATTAAAAAACGTAACTTCTTCCGCCAAAACAATGTGATGAACCTCTTGCCCGTCTTCTGTAGTGATGACATCTTTCATATAATAAGCGTTGCGGTAACTGTGGCGTAAAGTGTAAAAAATGCCGAAGAGGATGCCTATGGTAATTCCCTTTAGTAAGTCCGTTGCCAAAATGCCGATAATAGTCGCGGCAAAAGGGACAAATTGTTCATCGCCCAATCGATACATCTGTCTAAAAAGAGCCGGTTTGGCCAGCTTATATCCCACCATGATCAAAATGGCCGCCAAGCTGGCAAGCGGGATCAGATTCAGCAATTCGGCAATGGTAATTGCGCTGATTAATATGAATACGCCGTGAAGTATTGCGGACAGTTTGGTTTTGCCGCCAAACGAAATATTTGCAGAACTGCGAACAATAACCTGGGTGATAGGTAAGCCACCGATTAACCCTGAAATAATATTGCCCAAGCCCTGGGCCTTTAGTTCCCTGTTGGTCGGCGTGATTCTTTTATACGGGTCAAGTTTGTCGGTTGCCTCTACACACAGCAATGTTTCCAAACTCGCAATAATCGCCATGACAAAAGCGGTTTTCCAGACTTCGAAATTTGTTATTGCTGAGAAATCGGGAAAGGTAAACTGGTTGAAAAAGTCGGCTAAGTTTTTGGGAGCCGGAATATTAACTACTTGATCGGTCGTTAAACTGAAATCCAAAAATCCCTGTTGGTAACAGTAATTCATTACCATGCCTAAAACAACGACCACAATCGGGCCTTGTATTAATTGAAATAGTTTATGTTTTTTGGTTAAAACCGCATCCCATAACATAAGGATCGTAATTGATATTGCGGCAATCAATATGGCGCCCGGTGTAAAGGCATCAAAAGCTCTGGCAATGGATGAGAAGGTGGTCTCTCCGCCTGTTTGAAGGAACGAAAAATCGCCTATGGCGTTTTTATCGTACCCTAATGCATGGGGTATCTGTTTCAAAATAATCAGAAGCCCAATACCGGTAAGCATGCCTTTAATGACGGAGGAAGGGAAAAAGTAGGCGATAAAGCCCGCCTTGGCAAAGCCCATGATAAGCTGAATAATGCCGGCCAGAACGACGGCTACCAAAAAGGCGGGCCAAGAACCCAGTGTCGTAATCGCGGATAAGACAATGACGGCTAACCCGGCAGCCGGGCCGCTAACGCCCAATGGCGAACCGCTGGCGATACCTACCGCAATGCCGCCGACCATACCGGCTATAACGCCGGAAAATAAGGGTGCACCCGATGCCAATGCAATGCCAAGGCATAAAGGAACAGCCACAAAAAACACTACGATACTTGCCGGCAGATCGCTTTTTAATTCTTTAAATATACTCGTTGCTCTCATTGCGCTTTTTTAGCCTTTTTGTTTTGATAGATTGAAACTATACCATTGAAAACTTTGATGCTCGAAACGGATTACCCGCCGGAATGCTTTGTAATAGCTTGGCATTTGCAAATGGTACGGCGCGTACCCTGCTTCGCTAAAGGGTCTTTTTCAACATCTCCTTAACCCTGTTGCGCCGGTAATCTGCGAACATCTCGTCTTGGTATAAAAATGATTCCCACGCAGAATAATTTATTAACGGATGAGTGTTTTCTAATATACCACTGTTGGGTTGTCTATATTAGTGTGGCGTCGCTGTGGATATTTATTCAATTTATGATTTATAAAACAGGGAGTTTGACACAGTGACGCCAAAAGAATTAACCAAACAAGTCTTTAGACTTTATGACCATATCAGGCTTCAAAGTTATAAGGTTCCTGTGCAATCAGGTGCGTTTAGATGTTACGCGATTCCGAGCTTATTCAAGATATCAGCGGCGCTTGAAGCTTGAACGCGGAACATTTTAAAACAGGACATTAATACCCAAGACGCCTGATTTATAGAATATTGCCGAGGTACAGCGTTTAAATTGCGCGGCGGCAGTTGGGCAAGTGTTTTTGCGCTTTTTATGGCTATGCTTAATGGCTGGCTTAATCAGGTAGCGCCTTTCAGGCAGGGGGACAGGCTCGGCTTTGAGGCATTCGCCATTTTTCATATCGAGAACTTACCGGCCCGGATGCCAACAGAGCCTATATTTCCCGTTCTGAAAGCAGGTTGCAGAGGGCAGTGAAGTTCAAAGGCTTGACCAGGTGATGGTCGAAACCTGCTTTATGTGAACGGGCTAATTCCTCTGGTCCCCCGTAGCCGCTGAGTGCTATGAGTAGTAAGTCATCACCGTTGGGCAGTTGCCTGATGCGTTGTGCCACTTGATAGCCATTCTCTCCAGGCATCCCGATGTCCAGCAGCATTACATCAGGGTGGAATTCATCGATCAGCATTACGGCGTTTTCGCCGGAATCAGCCATTTTGACTTCGTAGCCATTCATCTCCAGGAGGAGAGCCGTACTCTCCCTTACGTCGGAATCATCGTCCACTACCAGTACGCGCGTACCTGCGTTAGGCGAGGAGGCTGACGTCTCGGAGTCAGGAGCGCCGGCAGCTTCGGTAAGCGTTGGCAACCGGATGCTGAAAGTGGAGCCCAAACCGGCTCCAGGGCTTGATGCCGATACCTGTCCGCCGTGCAATTCCACTAATCGTTTGACTAGCGTAAGCCCGATGCCTAATCCGCCCTGAGCCCTATCCAGCGTACGCGCGCCCTGTTGGAACAGGTCGAAAATCGTCGGCAATAATTCTGCCGGGATGCCGGTGCCGTTGTCTCGCACCTGAATCTCGACTTCAGCTTCGAGCTGTCGAACATTAATCTCGATTTGGCCGCCTTCCAGAGAGTATTTGCTGGCATTGTCGAGCAGGTTAAGTAACACTTGAGACAGGCGCACGGAATCGCCCTCCAACAGTATCGGTTGCTCAGGCAGGCCGACATTGAGCTGTTGTTGTTTGGCCTGGGTGAGGTCGCGCGCCGTCTCCAAGACTGGTTTAATCACGTCCACAAGGTTAAGCCGCTCTTTCTTCAGCGAAATTTTGCCGCGCGCAATACGGGAAACATCCAGCAGGTCATCCACCAGATGAGTGAGATGCGTTACTTGCCGCTTAATAATGTCCTTAGCCCAGCTGAGCCTTGGATTTTCCAGCTTCAGCATATCCAAAATATGGGCTGCGTTGCTGATGGGGGTCAGCGGGTTTCTCAGTTCGTGAGCCAGCATGGCGAGGAATTCGTCCTTATGCTGGTCGGCTTCACGCAAGGCCGCTTCGGCTTGTTTACGCGCGGAGATATCACGGCTCACGGTGGCGATACCCACTGGTTCGCCGGAGCTGTCCTTGATGAAGAATGCGTTGTAGATCATCCAGATGGCGGCGCCGGTCTTGAAATGGCGGAACCTGATTTCCACATCAGCGTGACCCTCGCTCACAACGCGCGGAAAGAATTCATCAAGGATAAAACGCTGGTCTTCCGGGAAAAAAAACTCCTGGACCGGCGTTCGGATGCACTGTTCCAGGTTGTCGAGGCCGATCAGGCGCATACCGGCTTGGTTAATGTAGAATGGAATGAAATTCATGTCGCACATGCTGATGAATTCCATGCTGTTGTCGGCCAGCGAAACGAACTTCTGCCGTTCCAACTCCATATGCTTGCGCTCGGTAATGTCGCGCAGGGCGATGACGTAGCCGGGTTGCCCGTCCCAGTCCAGCGGCGCAGAACGCATTTCTGCCCAGGCGAAGCCGTCAGGACGGATCAGGTTAATGTCCTGGTAGGTGGTTTTATCAGGATGGACTGGAATCGCCAGCGATTGACCGACCATCGAGCTACGCGCCAGCAGGATTTCGGCAGCTTGATTGGCATAAAGCACTACGCCCTGACGATCTACAACCAAAACACCGTCAGTGATAGTGTCAAGGATCAGATCAAGCTTGGGGAGATTGGAGGACATAGGCGCTAAATTTGCTTAAATAATAATGGTTTGTACGCCGATGCCTTTTGCTTGGGTGGTAATGGCCGCGATAACGGAAGGCACTCGCGACAAGTCGCCGAGCAGCTTCAGTACGGGTTCCGGCATATCGCGCACCAGCATTGGCGTCGCAAATACATCTTTTTCCAGGGCTTTTTCCGGCATGCCCAATACTTCGACGACGTCGAAAACCCACTGCCCGGGTTCGTAAAGGTTAGCGAGCGCAACGGTAATCTGCTCGACCAGGCGACGGGTTTCACTGTTTAATGATACCACATACAGGGTTAGAACCAGTTTGTGCGGCATCGATGCGCGTCGGTCTTGTTGAGGCGTGGCAACCTGGGCGATATTGCGGATTTGTACGGAAGACAGCGGCTTGCTGGCCAGTTCGAACTGAATGCCTTCCTCATGAATGCCTTTCAGCTGCTCCATGTATTCATTGGCAAAGGCGGTGACAATATAAATGTTCAGTGTATCGTCAATGGCTTTCAGGCGGCGCAAGACTTCTACGCCATCAATGCCGGGCATGCGCAGATCAAGAAAAATCAAGTCGGGCCGCTCGGCTAGGGTCATTTCGATGCCTTGCAAACCGGTTTCGGCTTCGCGAACCAAGAAGCCATCTTCCAAAATCAATTTGAAGGCTGCGCGCACCGCAGGGTCGTCGTCTATTACCAAAATTTTTCGTACCATGTATCGTGCCTCTTGTGTATTCAATTTAAACGCTAAAATACTGGGAAATCTTAGCCGCAAAAGACTGCCATATCCAAGTGATGTGTATGGGTTGATGTTCAAGCATGGGAAAACCGAAGCCTCATGCAACAGCCGTGTCCGGGCGAACTCTCCACCTGTATAGAGCCTCCAACATCCTGAACCAGACGGCGGATGACTGACAAGCCCAGGCCGGTACCTTTTCCGGGAGGCTTGGTGGTAAAAAAGGGATCGAAAATTTTGCTTTGCACATTTTGCGGGATGCCGGGACCGTTATCGGTCACGCTCAATTCTAGCATTTCCCCGATGGGCCTAACCATGATTTTGATTTTTGGCTGCGGTTTCGGGCTATCGGCCAGCGCGTCGCGGGAGTTAATAATCAGATTGACCAGAATCTGTTGCAGGCTATCTGCGCTACAGTAGACTGGCGGCAGACCTTCGGCGTCATCGACCTCAACGGCTATGCCGCCTTTGCTCAATTCGCCTTCCAGCAGCAACAGGCTTTGCTTGACGACTTCAGATATTTGACAGTTGCCGCTTGGGGCGGATCGGTTGTGCACAAATAGCAGCATGTTGCTGACAATCTTCTTGATCCGGTGAATTTGCTGTAGCGCCTGATCGAGAATTTCCTTGGACCGGCCATCCGTGCTCCTGTCGGCGGCGAATTCGACAAAATTCATTACGCCCATCAGCGGATTGTTGATTTCATGCGCTACGCCGCCGACCAATGTACCCAATGCCGAGAGCTTTTCCATTTGCAGCATGTGTTCCTGGTTTTCCTGGAGTTGCGTATAAGCCAGCCGGGTTTGCTCCAGCAGGCGGGCGTTTTCCAGGGAAATCGCAACTTGGGCAGTCAATAGCTCGGTCATATCGGTTCTTTCGGCAGTAAATACACCTGGCGACAGCCGGTTTTCCAGATAGAGCAGACCGATGAGTTCGTTTTGCTTGATCACCGGCAAGCACAGCACCGAGCGCAGTTTTAGCGCCTGCACTTCCGGCGTATCCTGAAACTCGCCTTCGGCCATCGCATCGTCCAGTAGCACTTTTTTGCGAGTACGCAATACGTAATTGGTGATAGAGCGGCTGATGATGGTGTTGCTGCGGGACTGGTTAAGGCTAAGACGCCGGCGTTTAACGGTTTGTTTTTTGCCGACATGTTTTTCAGCGGCGACTAGCAGTTCATCCCCTTCCTTGATCAGCAGGTAACCGTGCTGCGCCCCCGAGCTTTCCAGCACGACACTCATGATTTTTTGCATGAGCTGATTCAAGTCGACCTCCGCCGACAGGGCCAACGCCGATTTGATTAAATAATTGAAGTCGAGATTCGGTAGCGTAACCGAGGTGTCGAGGGCAAGGGTTTTCTCGGCGCGAACTGCATTGTCGGGATCGGTGTAGGGGTGGCGCTGTTGCAATAATGCACTTTTGCGGTCGGCGCGGCACAGTCGGTACATGCGTCGGGCTTCGTTAAAGTAAAGCTGGGCGTCGCCGAGATTGCCAGCTACCAGCACCTCGGCCAATGACTCGTATAAATGCCCGGTGAGCAAGCCGTAGTTTTGTGCCTGGGCGATCGCGATAGCGTCCAGGTACAAGTTGCGGGCGTCGCGCATTTGGTTCCTGGCGCGAGCGATCTCGGCGTGAATAAAGGCCAGAAAGGGTTTTAGCAGCGGTCCGAGACCGGCCCAGGTTTCCAGTTGGGCCAGCAACGGTGTGATTTCCGCTTCAAGCGTCGGCCAGTCGGCACCCTCTGGCCAGCGCAGGCGATTGACGATACGGAACACATACCAGAGACGTTTCAGCACGTTATCGGTCAGGCCATGCAGATAGCGTTCCACCGCTTGCAAGGACTCTGCCGCCGCCGCGTAATCGCCCATATAATGCTGGGCGAAACCGAGCAGTGCAAAATAGCTGCCGGAAGCGGAGACATAATTTTCGGCTTCCCAGCGCTCCAGCGTTTCGGCCATATCCACCGGCTGGTAATCGGGTTTCATCGGCGCCACCCAGCCGGCCAGTACGGCTTCGGCGAGGCCGACCGAGAATGACAGCTGGTTCTTGCGGGAAAAATGCAGGCATTCCTCGGCGGCTTCTTCAACCAAGCGCAGATCTTTGCCCTGTATCTGCAAATTCCACATCAATGGTCCATAGGACAGGCCGGCGTTATATAAATCGCCGCAATTCTTACCGCACTGTATGCCTTTGTGGCAATAATCGACGATCCCGGCCGGATGGCTGCGCGAATGCATGTTGCACCAGACAATGCCGTTCATGCCGCGGGTGGCGCCAAAGGTATTGGGATGCTTGGCGCACAGGTCATGGGCCAGGTCCTCATAAAGGAATGCCTGCTCGAACTTGCCCTGTTCGCCGAGATTGAGGCCCATGATCGAAAACGAGTAAATCACCGATTCGTCCATGCCGCCTTGCAGGCAATGCAGAGTAGACTGCGCCGCTGACAGATACAGCTGCGGCACCAGGCCGGACATATAGAGGTCGGGGATTAACTCACTGTAAAACGCCAGCTCGATCTTGCTTTTGCGATCCTGGGTAAAAGGCATGTGCAGGATAGTTGTCCAGACGTCGCCTTGCTGTTCGATTTCCGCCATTAAAGCCAGCATCCGCTGCCGGGCTGTCTCGGGCTGATCGGGGATTGACTTACCGAAATAGGCCAGGCCGCGGTTAGCGGTCGCTATCGCCTTGTTGAAATTACCGAACGAGGACAACGAAGTGGTTTGTTCAGCCAGGGCTTCGGCTTTGTCCAGGTCGCTGACGGCGTGTTCGACCAGGTGATTAAGCAGTGATTCCGAGGCTTCATAATGGCCGCACATCAGATTGGTTTTGGCCAGGCGCTGATAGATGCGGAAAGTCAGATCGTAAGCCTGTTCCCAGCAATTGTCCGGTAGATAATCGTGGGCTTTCAGGAAAAAATCGTTGGCGGCATCGCCGGCCAGCGCATCCAGCGCCTTGTTGCCGGAATGGAAGTTGATATTGACCAGCCGATACGCCAATTCCTGATCCATGTCAGCCGGATGGCCCAAATTGAGGTGGGCGGCAATGGTAAACAGGTTGTCAAGGGATTCAGGATCGGTTCCGGCCGGTACCGCTTGCAGCAGCCGGTTGCCGATGCGCCAGTGGATAGCGGGCTTGATCTCGGAATTGACTTGGCGCAGTACCGCTTCCTGAACCCGGTCATGGACGAACTGCAAATCGGATTTGTTTTCCAGCAGCATGCCCAGATTCAATACCGGCTTCAAATCTTCAAACAGCTGTTCAATGCGAATATCCAGCACCAGCGCTACATCATCGGCGCTGAAACGGTTGCCCATGCAGGCGCAGTGATCGAGGATATGCAGGGTTTTGGCCGGTAGCCTGCTCACTTTGGAGCTGAATAACTCCACTACCGAAGTCGGCATCTGGGTATCGCGAATCCGCTTGATGTCCCAGTGCCAGTGTTGTTCGGTGTCTGTATTCAGTAAGTTCTCGTTGTACAGCCAGGCCAAACTTTCGCTGACGAACAGCGGGTTGCCTTCGGTAAGGTGGGCGATAAATTCCGCCAGATTGGCTGTGGTTTCCAGCGAGGAATTGAGGATATAGGCCACCATTTCGTGGCAGTCGGCGTCGGTGAGCGCCTCCACGCGAATTTCCGCGAACGGGTCGTTGTTTTCCTGAATCTTGCGGATCAGTTTGCTGAGCGGATGGCTATTGTCGACTTCGTTGTGCCGGTAGGCGCCTATGAAAAACAGGAAAGGGTGCTCAAGGTGGCTGTCGAACAGGTTTTGCAGAAAATCAAAGGTGGCGCTGTCGCACCATTGCAAGTCGTCGATAAACAGCACCAGCGGATTTTCCTCGCTGGCCAGGCAGGCCAGAAACCGGCCGAACAAGTTGTTGAAACGGTTGCGGGCCTCCACCGGCGGCAAATGTGGCACTTCCGGCTGATGGCCAATGATGAATTCCAGTTCCGGCAACACGTCGACGATGACGCTGCCATTGCTGTCCACAGCGTCGAGTATTTTAGTGCGCCACTGTTGCACCTGCGTGTCACTTTCGGTCAAAAATATACGGATCAGGTTGCGCAAGGCCTGAATCAGCGAACTGTAAGGGATATTTTTCTGGTATTGGTCGAATTTGCCGGAGGTGAAGTAACCCCGGTTTTTGACCAATGGTTTTTGCAGTTCCTGAATCAGCCGGGTTTTACCGATGCCGGACAGGCCGGAAATAAACATGGAACGGAATTTACCGCTGGTGACCTCGCTGTATTGCTGTTGTATCAATCGGCTTTCGGTCTGACGGCCTACCATTTTCGAGATAAAAACGACCCGGCGGCTGCGATCATGCTGACCGATCGTAAAAGCCGATACGCTGCCGGTGGCGCTGTATTCTTTCTTGCAGCGGATCAAGTCGGCCAGCAAGCCCGAGGTGCTCTGGTAACGTTTCTCCGGCTGCTTGACGGTGAGTTTGGCAACGATGTCGGCCAGGGCTTGAGGGATTTGCGGATTCAGCTGATTGATTTTAGGCGCTTCCTCGGCCAGATGCGAGTGAATCAGCTCCAGCGGATCGCTGGAAAAAAACGGCAGTTGGCCGGTAAGCAGTTCATAAAATACGATTCCCAACGAATACAAATCGGTGGAAAAATCGACTCTATAGTTGATGCGGCCGGTCTGTTCCGGCGAGGTGTAGGCCAAGGTATGGCGTACGAATTCCGGGTCGTAGATAAAATGGCTGACGTCACGAATGTCGAGCGGGGTGATGAAATCGGTCAGCCGCAAGGTCAGCGTTCCCGGTTGCAGCAGAATATTGTGCGGTTTGACGCCGCCGTGAGTAATACCTGCATCGTGTACCGCTTGCAGCGTATCGGCTAATGTACAGGCCAGCGTAAAAAAATCGTTAAGATCGAGTTTATCTTGCTGTTTGGCCCAACAGTTCAGCGGTTGTCCGGCGAACCAGGGCTGAACGATAAACTGCTGGTCGCCGTAGGACTCCAAGGCGAGCGGTGTAGAAACTCGTGGATCGTGCAGCACTTTCAGGCGTTCGATTTTTTGGCGCAAATGCCGGGACTGGTCATCCCAGCTCGACATCTGTTTCAGCAGTTTGATAACTAACGGATTATCGGGAACATGTTTGTGGTAGCCCTTGAATACTACGGCCTGCAAGCTCTCCCCCAGCTTTTCGTTAACGGCGTAGTTACCCAGTTTCGGCGCATCCTGCGGTTGATTTTTTGCGGTTATATCAATCATTTGGGATGCGCTTTCGGAGCGGAGAGTGGTGCTGGGCATGATAAAGTCATCGTCAGGCCAAAATTAGGCTTGTAAGTTATTACTGTTGAGATGCATGGTATCGACTGAATTTGAGCACTGTTATGCAGGCACCCAATCCCTACCCGAAGCTTGCCATGCTTTGCGAGGTAGTCATTCGGCTTCCGCGGGGTTCAAGTATGTCAATAATTTCATTGCACTTAATGATATTTTCCTCGCTCGCCAGAATATAGTCAGCCAGCGCGGTAACCGCAAGCCAGTTCGGCCGTCTGCTGACAAAATTGAATGCCGCCAGAAATAGCTCAGTCATTTTTCTTTCCCTCAGTTCATCGTTGTCGATAAAACACTCAAGATATTCGTTGGCAATCGCTAAATCGGATGAGCCGCCATAATATTGCAGCGCATTGATATTTATCAGTTCCGGGTTAATCGGTTCGTTGTCGCGCAGTGCGACATATCGGGCTTCGGCGATAGGTCCTGCGAGTAAATTGATTATATCGGCCTCGAAGGCGTGTTGATAAGCATGCTTCTGTGCAACAGAAAGGTCTTTTGTGGCCTCATCAAACGATAACGGTAGGGTATGAATCAGGCGACCGCCCTCTACTTTAGCGATATCGCGCTCAGAAGCCCGATTTAAAAAACCGGATGACTGAGCGCCACTGTTCGACAGGCTAATAAAAATCTGAAAGAAAACCGGCGGTAATCCTTTTTGCTGGTTGCCAAGATAAATCGCAGCTGCATGTCCAGCTTCATGGATAGCTGTTTCCCGGCTAATTTCCTGATAGGCTAACTGAGTTGTATTTTTTAAGTTGTTGGTACGGTTCATTGAATATCTAATTGAAGTATATGGTGGAAACAGCTGGCCGCATACAGGTAAAGAGTAATGTTTCAGAACAAAAATCTTGTGCTGTTTTCCATGAAAAGAGGTTTAGCGAAGTGACGGAAAATAGTCCCAGAAGCCGAAGTGTGTTCACAGGGTAAAAATGGAGACTTTCGGAAGCCGTATTGAGTCATTGCACGCTCAGTTTTTAGGTATAAAACGAAGAAAGCAGGACGGCTGAGGCCGAGTAAGCAATTAGCAATCGCGTATTTTGTACTTGTTTCCTGCAAATTCACTAATCCCTGACGCGATTTGTTACTCAATGATTGAAAGCATATCCTGATATACCGTCATACTGATCTCTTCAGGATATGAAGTGGCCTCATTTTACTTTTTAATGGCATAGCCTGATTTTGTTAAATTATTGCAATATTATTCTACCGGGCAACAACTTATTTATTTACATTAGAACAAAAAGTAAAAATGAAAAAAATACGTATAAACACCTATTAAACTCATTCAAAATGAATTTTCTGGGGACTTGCCACTTTAATTGGCAGCGCCAAATAATATTCCATTCTCTTCTGTATTTATTTTTAAAAAGCTTTCTTTGGATTGTTGGTTTTATAAGATTAATATTTACTCAATCCGACGATACAGGAGTCTGACTGAGTCTGCATTTGCAAAGCCGTTGATGGCGCATCCAAGCAAACCGCTTTTTATTAATGGCGTAAGCGAAAGATAGAGTTCCCGCATGGGCTAATGATGGTAGGATAAAAAGGATTGTTACGTGTTATAAAATTAAATTTTTCCTCGGCTTGAAAAATGACAATAAAATTCAAAGAGGCCACTCATGAATAGGCGTAAGACCAGCAATATTAAGCTTCTATTAGTCTGCTTTGCGGCTATGGCGATAACCGGTTGTGCCACTACCACGCCTAAGGAAGCCGTAGAAATGGATCCTTGGCAAGGATGGAACAAAGGTACGCAATCTTTTAACGATAGCTTTGACAAGCACATATTAAAGCCGGTTGCTGTAGGTTATTTGCATGTTACCAATAGCGCTGTTGATAAAGGTGTTACTAACTTTTTTAGTAATATTAACGACATAGGCGTCACTATTAACGATATTTTACAGTTGAAGTTATTGCAAGGCGGCATGGACATTAGTCGATTCCTTATCAATACAACTGCCGGGGTTGGGGGTATTTTTGACTGGGCTAACGAAATTGACTTGCCTAAACATAATGAAGATTTTGGTCAAACCTTAGGCTATTGGGGTGTGCCGGCAGGGCCTTATCTGGTATTGCCGTTTTTTGGTGCAAGTACGCCCAGGGATACCGTAGGATTGCTTGGTGATGCCTTTTTGGATCCTTTAACCTATGTCTCTATCTTTGGCGGTTTTGCGGGCAACATCGCGACAATAGGTACCAGTGCGCTGGATGTGACGGATTATCGTGCGGGTGTTATGTCCAGCGAAAAAGTGGTTAATGAGGCAACCGATGGCAATCGCTACGATTTTATAAAAAACTCCTATCTACAGCATCGTGAATATCTGATACACGACGGCAATCCGCCGAATGAAATTGATCCTTTGGATGTTGATGAAAGCGGTGGCGATAATTCTGATGATGCTGGCAATGGTTCCAAAAATAAAAATGATAATAGTGCAAAACCGATGCCGCCCAATTCCAATAAGCAACCACCTGTGCAAAATAACATTAGGCATGACCTTGATTTAAAAGCACCTGACGAGAAGCAGTAACGGGCTGAGATTCAAATATCTGTTCAGTCGTATTAGAGGATTGGTCTCATAAGTCCAATCGGCACTGATCGGAAAAGAAAAAGGTTGACGATACAGTTTTACGCTTTTTCCGCTTATGGTATAGCGACTTGAGAGTTGTCGAATCGGTCGGTAAATTAAATCCGAATTATAATTGGCGCAATTTTTTTGTGAACTGGATAGCTATGCGGCAAATAATAAAAGCAAAACATGAGCTACGTTTGTATGAGCTTAAAAAAGCGGTGAGCGACTTTCTTGAGTTCACTGAAAATTTAACGTTACTTCAAGCGGTTAATGAAAAGGCTCAGGAGGTGATGCAAGCGATTGATGTGCTGCAACAACTGTTACAGCAGGGTTTGGCAGCAGATGAGCTGGTTAAGGCTATCCATGCTTCCGAAGCGGCGACTCTGCTCGATGAGGTTGTTGATGCCGATGCGGTTGGTGAGCTGGAGGCTTATGTATTGTCGGCAGCGGAAGGCATTGAAAATGCCGAAGTAACGCAGTTTTTAACCGAAGTAATGGATAAGGTTGAGCATAAATATAATCTATTGCTTGAGAAAGCGCACGCTTACAATGCGCTACTCAAAGCCTAAACGCGGCGTGTAGCTCTAGTAATTGCGTTGGACAGAAAACAACGCCAATAAGGTTAACGCTTGTTTATATTCGGAATCAGGCAAGACACTTAATGCGGAAATCGCCTTTTGAGCTTCTTCGTCGGCGCGCCGCTCTGTGTAGTCAATGGCCTTAGTACTTTGCACGATAGCATAAACTTCGTTAAAGGCATCACGGTCACCATTTTTGATCGCATCGATAATGGTTTTTGCCTCGTTTTCGCTGCTGTTTTGAATGGCATAAATCAGCGGTAAAGTTGGTTTGCCCTCGGCAAGGTCGTCGCCGAGATTTTTGCCCAGTTCATCTTTACTGGCTTTGTAATCGAGTGCGTCATCAATCAGTTGAAAAGCGATGCCCAGATGCTGGCCATATTGCGCCAGTCCCTGTTCGATTTCGGTTGATGCGCCGGCAATAACTGCGGCTAACTTGGTAGCTGCGCTGAACAAGATAGCTGTTTTTCTGGCAATCACTTCGAGATATTTTTGCTCTGTCGTCTCGGGATTATTGCAGTTTAAAAGTTGCAGTACCTCGCCTTCGGCAATGGCGGTGGTGGTTTTTGACAGGATTTCCATTACTCGCATATTGCCGGTGCGGACCATCATTTCAAACGCGCTGGAATAAAGGTAATCGCCTACCAATATGCTGGCTGCATTGCCCCAGACAGCATTGGCGGATTCTTTGCCGCGTCTGAGGTCGGAGTCATCCACAACATCGTCATGCAGCAGTGTGGCAGTGTGAATAAATTCGATGACCGCCGCCAGCAGCAGGTGGTTATCGCTGGCTCCTCCCAATGCTTTAGCCGACAATAACAGCAACATTGGACGTAATCTTTTGCCGCCGCTTCCAACTATATAATGACCCATCTGGTTGATGAGGACGACATCGGAACTTAACTCGTTAATAATAAGCTGATCGACAGCTTTTGCCTCAGTTGTAGTTAATTTTTTGATTGAATCAAAATCAATGGGGGCAGGGATGTTAGTCGAAGATTGTGGTTGCGATGCCATTATTTTGTGATGCGTGTAAGTTTGGGTTAGTTTTCATGGCGATAGCTATGAAAATCAAAGTCTGTTAAGCTATTATAACTTAATAAAACATTAATCGCCCATGCTATTGAGCCGGTGGGTTGATAATAATAGCTTTTTTATGCTATTTTAATAAGATATTCAGGGTGCCAATTTAATTTAGATTGACTTGGGCTTGTTTTAAAAATATAATTTTTTGTTCACTTTAAACAGATTAATGCTTGATGGAGCTTGCGCCGATGTATGCGGTAATTCAAACAGGTGGTAAACAGTACCGCGTAGAAGAAGGTACTTACTTAAAA
>Ga0208631_100104_pt1 | contig 53223 bp, 64 predicted proteins | sample LakWasMet38_LOW7_2_FD_183878 | JGI IMG/M metagenome (GOLD analysis project Ga0208631, IMG submission 183878) | Freshwater sediment methanotrophic microbial communities from Lake Washington under simulated oxygen tension - Sediment Metagenome... | ecosystem: Environmental > Aquatic > Freshwater >... | reverse complement strand
TCGTTGGGCTGGTCAAGTAAAGCCTCGTGTAATTACGCTTGAGAATGTTAAGCAGGTTCAAAAATGGGGGCCATTGATTGCAAAGCGTGATAGTGCAACTGGTCGCGTGATTACATTGGACAAGTTAACTGATGCCAACGGCAAGGTTACTAACCGCATTGCCTCACCTGGTGAAGTTGTGCCGCGCGAAAAGCAATATCTAATTCCAGACCCTAAGCGTGCAGGTCAAACTTGGCAACGTTTTATAAAAATGCTTAACAACATGGGCTATGACGTTAAATGCCAAAACCTTGTTGCAGCTGATTACGGTGCAGGCACTACGCGCGACAGATTATTTATGCATGCGCGTAATGATGGGCAGCAAGTAAGATTCCCTGCACCTACGCACTTTAAAAATCCTAAGCGCGGTCAGAAGCGTTGGAGCGCTGCGCATGAACACATTGATTTCAGCATTGAATCTCAATCTATATTTGACCGTAAGAAGCCATTAGCAGAGGCCACAATGCGCCGTATCGCTAAAGGCATGATGAAGTACGTTATCAATAATGCTGATCCGTTCATCGTTCAAGTAACACAAAGCAGCTCAAATGGTATTCATGATATTAATCAACCATTGAACACCATCACAACAGCCAAAGGTGGTGAATTTGCCTTAGCAACACCAATCATGGTGCAAGCAGGCCACGGCGAAGGTAGCGGCAAAACTAAACGATGGGGCGATGGTGCTAAATCAAGCCAAGAGCCATTAGGCACAATTACTGCAAACGGTGGTGGTCAAGCTTTGGCAATGGCACACCTGCAGCAATACTACGGTGACAAAACAGAATCTGGTAATGATAGAAGCTCAGGCTTAAAAGGTTCATTGCCTACGATCACTACAGAGAATCGTCATGCATTAGTCACAACGTTTCTTGCTCAATACAACAACACTGGCAACGGTCAACCAAACCTTGGCCATGATGTACGTGAGCCTGTAAGTACCATCATTTCACAAAGAACTGTTCAAGGCCTTGTTTCTGCCAGCCTACTTGAGATAAATGAAGAAGCTATTACCGAGAAAGCTTTACGTGTATCAGCTTTCTTAATGAGCTACTACGGCACTGACAACATGAGTAGCGTTAATGAGCCGGTGCCAACCATTACAACTAAAGACCGCTTGGCCTTGGTGACAGTAATCTATCAAGGCATGCCATATCTGATTGTTGATATTAAGTTGCGCATGCTCAAGCCTAAAGAACTTTATTCAGCTCAAGGCTTTGACAAAGACTACAAATTCACACATGGCCATGATGGACGTGCTTTTACCGTAGCAGAGCAAGTGCGCATGGTTGGCAATAGCGTTTCACCTTATCCGGGCGCTGCGTTAGTTGCAGTTTGCCATGAAGGTGATGAGATGAGATTGGTCGCGTAATGAGCAGCTTACCTGAACCACTAACCCCAATAGATTGCGACCTTCGCAATTTTCCATTTATGCCGCTTGATGTAGTCAGGTTGCGCGATAGTGATTTAGCCGCATTGGAATCACCAGAGGCTTGCTGGGCGGCTGTATTGCTTTGGTGCGCATCATGGCACCAGATGCCAGCGGCTTCATTGCCAAATGATGACAGAGTGCTAGCAAACCTTGCAGGCTTTGGTCGCGTGGTTAAAGAGTGGATGAAGGTAAGAGATGGTGCGCTTAGAGGCTGGACGCTTTGCTCTGATGGCCGCCTATATCACCCTGTAATTGCTGAAAAAGCGCTAGATGCATTGGAATCTAAGTACAAGCAAGAGCACCGCACAGAGCTTGCGCGCATTAGAAAGCACAACCAAAGACACCCACATGACGCGCAACATGAAATTGACTTTGAAACGTTCATGTCTCAAAGGACAGTTAAAGGTTGTCCTATGAGACAAGGGGTTAATGTCTCACAAATGTCTCATGAGAAACAGCATCCAACAGATACAGAGACGGATACAGATACAGAGACAGATATTAAAAACATTAAACCCATTGTGCGATCTTCGACCGCACGATTTGCAGAATTTTGGGATGCATGGCCTAAAACGCCTCGCAAGGTAGCCAAGAATCATTGTGAAAAGAAATGGGCAACCAAGAAGCTAGACGCGATTGCTGACCAGATCATCCAACACGTAACGCAAATGAAAAACACTAGGCAATGGCAAGATGGCTTTGAGCCAGCGCCATTGACTTACATCAACCAAGGCCGTTGGTCAGATGAAATCTTTGTTGGTGAAAACAAAAGCACATCAAATACCAAACCTTGGTACATCAGCGTAACCGGCATTGAGGCTAAAGCAAAAGAGATGGGAATCGTTCAGCTTAAAGACGAAAACTTTGCTTACTTCAAAGAGCGTGTTTACGAGGCCGCAGGCATTACGAACGAAATGATTCGCGCAGCCAATCAGGACTTTGGAAGGAAGGCTGCTTGAGTGGGGTTTACGACTTCAACCTTGATTCAGAGAAGGTGCGCTGGCTAAAGAACTCATACAGCCTACATGCACTAGCGATGCTTGATAGGTGGATGGCAGAGGATGCAAAAGTAATTGGAATGGAAAAAGCAGTAGAAAAACGAAAGATGTTAATTCAACAGGCAAAAGAAAAGTAACCATGATTACACCAATCATTTTATTAAACGCGATGCGCAAAAACATCAAACAAGCAGACGTGATGTTTACCAACGGTAAATGCTTTCAGCTTTACATGATGCTGGCTGATTTATACCCACAAGCAGTGGCTTGGTATGAGCCTATCGATGGCCATGTGTTTACGCAAATTGGCGATAAGTTTTACGACATTAACGGTGAGCATGAATCATTGCCAGAGGGTAGCTATTTGTTTGCTGAGGAAGAGCAGGCATCGCTAAAGGATGCGTTTGATTGGGATTATCAACCAACATTAACGGAGTTAGCTTAAGCATGAAGCCTTTACCAATCAACAGTTACGAAAATTGCCGTGGACAATCACCAGTAGGCACACACGTATGCGCAGACCGTGAGTTTTGCAAGCGCTTCGAGCCTAACCCTGTTCGCGCTAACTTCAAAGACTTTTGGCTGGCTAATGCTTGCCCTAAGTTTGAGGCAAAAGAGCGTGCTGTAGAAGAGCCGGCAAAGTTAGGGTGGTAGGTATGAGCGAACATAACATAATTAGCGTATCAGGCGGCAAAGATAGTACAGCATTGCTTTTACTTGCTATAGAGCGCCAGCCAGAAGGCTTGCAAGCTGTATTTGCCGACACTGGCAATGAGCATCAAATTACTTATGACTACATCAAATATCTACAGGACAACGTGTTTCCAATACGTGTGGTTAAGGCTGACTTTACAAAGCAAATTGCACATAAAAAAGATTACATTTTAACCAAATGGAAAGAAAAAGGCGTAAGCCAAGAGGCTATTGATCGCGCATCAAACGCGATGACCCCAACAGGTAACCCATTTTTAGATTTATGCCTTTGGAAAGGCAGGTTTCCATCAAGTAAAGCCGCTTTTTGCTCAGAAGAGTTAAAACGCAATCCAATTATCAATCAAGTACAAAACCCACTGCTTGAAGCTGGTGACGATGTTATTAGCTGGCAAGGTGTAAGGCGCGATGAATCAATTAGGCGCGCAAATCTACCAGAGAATGAATTGAAGTCTGTAGGTAAAAATGGTGCTGAACTATGGAATTACAGACCAATTTTAGATTGGACTGTAGAAGATTGTTTTGCGATGCACAGAAAGCACAACGTAAAACACAACCCACTGTATGAAATGGGGATGGGGCGTGTTGGGTGCATGCCTTGCATTAACTGCCGTAAAGACGAATTGCTAGAAATAAGCAAACGATTCCCAGAGGTTATTGAGCGAATTCAAGATTGGGAATTAGCTGTTAAGTTGGCTAGTAAACGCGGCGCGTCAACATTCTTCCCAGCGCCAAACAAATCAATGCTTCATTTAACCGATGAACAAAAGCATGAATGGTCTTCAATGCAAACAATTGACAAAGTTGTGCAGTGGTCACAAACAAGTAGAGGTGGCAAGCAGTTTGACTTGTTAAGAGTTGGCGATATTCAAGGTGAAGCCGTTATGTGCACTTCAATTTATGGGTTGTGCGAATGAGCGACTTCACCATAACCAAACGCGCTGATGTAGAGCTATCAGAAACGCACAAAGAGGCGCTATATCAGTACCTATTCAGCGTGCTTGGCGGTGTAAGTGAGCAGGATAACAAAGCATGGCGCAAGTTTTGGAAGCGTATCAACAACCTTGAAGTAGGTGAGATTGTAGATTTTGAGGCGATATTCCCACGTAACGGCAAGTTTCACCGCAAATTCTTTGCGCTTTTGAACTTTGCTTTCGAGGCATGGCACCCAGAGCGCAAACACAAACAGTACAAAGGCCAGCCAGTAGCAAAAAGCTTTGAGCGATTCCGTAAAGATGTAGTGATTCAGGCAGGTTATTACGATCAGACCTTTGACCTTGATGGAAATATGAGGCTAGAAGCGCAATCAATCAGCTTCGCCAGCATGGATGATGTGCAGTTTGAGCAGGTTTATAGCGCAGTAGCAACGGTAGTGCTTGAAAAGGTGCTCACCAACTACGCAGGCCGCAAAGAGTTGGATGATGTGATGGCTAAGGTGGTGGGGTTTCTATGAAGATTGAACAAGGCGTAATGGTCATGAAAGACGGCAAAGCGTGGGGCGTTAACTATTCAGATGGGAAAGCAACGAGCTATGGCTGGATTGATCCAGAGAATAATAATGCGCGAATCACTGACGCTAGTTGTTGCAAGAAGCCAACAGACGTCACCTACAAAGGCAGCCCTTACGTAAAAGAGCTTTCAACAGCAAAGATTGTGCAAGTTGTTCGCATAACTCAAGTGTTTGTAAAAGATGAAACCACCTAAGAAGAAACGCTGCAAAGCCTGCAAAGAATACTTTCAGCCAGAGAAGCAGATGCAATCGGTATGTGATTGGAGTTGTGCTGCAAAGCATGCTGAAAATCTACGAATTAAACGTGAAGCGAGTGAGGCCAAGCGAGTACGGAAAGAAACTAAGCAGAAGCTTGTAGAGATTAGGCCGCTATCAAAGTGGTTAAAGATTGTAGAGCGCTACTGTAACCAGTATGTGAAGTTAAGAGATTTTTACGAGCCGTGTATTAGCTGCGGAACGACCAACCCAAACATTAAATACGATGCAGGGCATTACCGCACTGTGAAGGCAGCACCACACTTGAGATTTAACCTAGACAACATACACAAGCAATGTAGCAACAACTGCAATGTTCATTTAAGCGGCAACACATTTCATTATCGGCCTCGCTTAATAAAAAAAATAGGCATGAAAAGATTTGAAGCGATAGAAAACAACCATGAGATACATCGGTACACGATTGATGAATGTAAAGAATTGATCGCAAAGTTTAAATCAATGATTAAAGAGTTGGAACAAGAAAGGTTAGCAGCATGAACGAAAAGCAAAAATATGAAAAAGTGCTAAGAATGTTTGAAGAGCCATCAGGTGCAAAAGATAAATCAGAACACCAATCTGATTACATCAAACTAAATCAAATGTGCAATCTATTCGTATCGCAAGGATTAATGACTATTTCGCGTGGCACAAGCAAAAACGGTAGATGGTGCAATTTATATCAATCACTCAAAACAGAGCTCACTGATCGTGAGGTTAACTTTGTTAAGCGCTTATCAGGCGTAAAAAACGAGCTGAGAAAAAGTAAGTACATTAAAGCAGGCCAAGTAACCAACTTAAGTACAGCAGAGATTAGGCAGAAGATTTTGGATGTTTGCGCTAATGGAAAGAGAGGGGCAGAAGTCAGACTGTTAATAGGCCTGCAATCAGATAACGCATTTTACGCTCACTTTAGATTCTTACGTGATGCAGGCTACCTTGAAGAAATATCAGGACAAGAAAGCCAGCGCTTAATGCTGTATAGAACAGTTGAGCCTTTGTATGACCAAGGTAGTTTAAGAGAGCCAGATGTTAAAGATTTGCGCATCAAAAAAGATGAGCCCCAAGATAAGCCAAAGTATGTGAACGGCGTGATGACAGTAAAAATGCAACATGTACCAAGAGTGCCTAGCAGGACCGGCAAGGTGCATATCGGCTCAACGATGGGTATGTTTTAGTAAGCAGATTCAAGCAATAAAGCATAAGCAATAAAACAAAACAATAGCAATAAAGGGAAAACAATGCGCCAAGTCTGTATAAACCGCCAAGCCGTACTAGATTACATCAAACAATCAGAGGGGAACTTAGACACATATCAAATTGCTGCAGCACTAAGTACGCCAGAGCGAACTATTCCAGAGCGTTCAGTGCGTGCATCAGTTACCTGGTTGATTCTTGCTAACTTCTTGGAGCGTTCAGAAAAGCCAGTGTTTAGAAAGTCAGCACCAACAGACGGCAAGCCATCGCAAACGTACAAAGTGTGGTTATACCGATACACAGGCAAGCAAGCCCCCATATCTCGCGTAAGGCACGACCCAGAAGAGCGCAAGGCACAATCATGGAATGAGCCAAGTGATAGCGGCGTTTACCTTCAAAATCTATTTCTAAAGCTAAGGGCTTAGTAATGAGATCGCCGCGACTAACAGCATTAATTGCTATCTCTATTTTGTCGTCATCCAACATGGCTGTGGCAAGGTACGAGAACGATTACAGCTTGAATCAATGGCAATGGCCTGACAATAAGAAAAGTCAGCCATCAAAGGCCTATCCGCAAATTATCAACAATGGCTTTACGCGCCAACGGAATAACCGTGCTCAGCGTAGAGCGGTAAAACGAGGTCGGTAATGGCTAAAGGCCTAACTCTTAAACAAGAAAACTTCTGCCTCGCCTACATTGAAACAGGTAATGCTAGTGATGCGTATAAGTCTGCATTTAATACCGAAAGGATGAAGCCAGAAACTGTAAATAACAATGCTTATATGCTTTTGAAGCGAAGCGAGATTGCAGCGAGGCTAGAGGAGTTAAAAAAACCAGTAATTGAAAAGACGCAGCTAACCCTTGAGCGCGTTCTATTAGAGAACATGAATGTGGCTTTCTTTGATATTCGCACGATTCTTGATGATGATGGTGCTGTAAAGCCTATTAGTGAATGGCCGCCAGAAGCAGGCGCAGCAATCTCAAGCATTGAAGTTCTTGAGCAGTACGAAGGCTCAGGGAAAGACCGTGTGTTTGTAGGTTACCTTAAGAAAGTGAAGCTTGTTGAAAAAGGCGCGGCACTTGACCGGCTCATGAAGCATTTAGGAGCTTATGAGAAGGACAATAAGCAGAAAACAAACCCAATGCTAATGCTTGTTCAGCAGCTAATGGGTTCATCGTTGCCTATTGCAAGTTCAAATATGATTGATGTGCAAGATGATTGAAGCTGCAGTTAGTATTAACGATGAATTGCTAGACGATTCTTTAACTGACGAACAAAAGTCTGAAATTAAAGAGCTGTTTAAAAACCTAAAGGATCCATGGTGGAGGATTACGTCCGGCAAAATTTATAAAATCATCATTAAAGGTGAAGTGTCAGAGGACGGTGAGCAGCTAACAGAAGATACTGTGCTGCCTTTTATCCCTAATAGGCACCAACTGCGCTTTATGAAGCGCATGTGGAATAGAAACTTAATACTAAAAGCTCGCCAGCTTGGGTTTACGACATTAGTTGCAATTCTTTGGCTGGACCATGCGTTATACAATCCAAACGCACGTTGCGGCATCATCGCTCAAGATAGACAAAATGCTGAGATCATATTCAGAGATAAGGTAATGTTTGCTTATAACAACATGCCTGAATCTTTGAAGGCAATGTTCCCAACAGCCTCACAAAACAAGTCAGAAGTTGTGTTTGCACACAATAACTCAAGCGTTCGCGTTGCCACATCTTTACGTGGCGGCACAATCCACAGGCTTCACGTTTCAGAGTACGGAAAAATTTGTGCAAAAAGCCCGGACAAAGCAAAAGAAGTTAAAACAGGCTCAATCCCTGCTGTGCCAACAACTGGAATCATCATTATCGAAAGTACTGCAGAAGGTAAAGAGGGTGATTACCACGACAAGGTGCAGGCTTCTATAAAGCGTGAAGAGGCTGGCAGGGAGGCAAATAGAAAAGATTTTAAATTGCACTTCTACCCATGGTTCGCTGCAGATGAATACAGAATAAATCCAGATGGTGTGAACATAACTGACAAGCAGCATGAGTATTTTAATGAGATTGAAGTGCTCATGAATACAAAAATAGATTTAGAACAGCGTGCATGGTATGTCGTGACTTTAGAAAATGATTTTTCGTGGGAAAAGGAAGTGATGAATCGGGAATATCCAAGTACGCCTAAAGAGGCCTTTGAAGTATCTATTGAAGGCAATTACTATCACAAACAAATGTCTATCATGCGTAAGCAAGGCCGCATACTAAAAATACCAAAGCTCGATTTGCCAGTGTTTACCTTTTGGGATATTGGCAATGGTGACGGCTGTGCTGTATGGTTTATGCAGATGGTTGGCATGGAGTATCGATTTATTGATTACGAAGAAGGGCATGGAGAAACGATAGGCCATTACGTTAAGCTTCTTCAAAGTAAAAACTATATTTGGGGTAAGCATTTCATGCCGCATGACGCCGACCATAAGAGATTGAGCGAGGAGAACAAAAGCGTCAAAGAAATGTTTGAGGATAAAGGACTTCTAAATATAGAAATTGTACCGCGCATAACAAACATTCAAGATGGCATCCAGCAAACGCGCGAGGCTATGCCTGAGGTTTATATTGATAAAGAATCGTGCGCACTTGGCATTACTCGGCTGGATAACTACAAGAAGCAGTGGAATGAGAAACAAGAGCGATGGAGCGAGTTACCAAAGCATGACATTAACAGCGAGGGCGCAGACAGCTTTAGACAGTTTGCACAGGCTAAAGCATTGGGTCTGATTAAGGTTGCTGGCCAAAATAGACCGAAGGCCAGAAAATCAGGCAACTGGCGCACGGCATAGAAAAAGAGGCCGAAGCCTCTTGGTTCTAGTGCGCCAGATGCGAACCTGGCATTACCTAAGTGGCTCCGGTAACGTATGCAACCTAACGGGCAGGCTCTCTCACTTTGCTTAAGTCATCACGCTGCGTATCGCCTACGCATTGCACTAGAGGTTTAAGTATACACCTAGAATCAAATGCAATTATGTACGGCAGAATTTGTGGACATTCTCATAGGATTCTCACAAATGCCTGTAACTCTAGGTGGCGAAAAAGCTTATAAAATCAGAACGATTGGCGACATTGTTTGCTCGTTTCAATGGGTAAATGAAGAGCCAGCAATGGTTCTATTTCCAAAGGTTAAGCGCACGCTTACTAATGGCGCGTTTGTATTGTGCCTATCAGCAGCGTTCAAGTACACAAACATCAATTACTTGGTTAGCCAATCCTTCGCCGCAGCTAAACAAATGGGCTTTGAGGCTTCTAAGTTTTCCGCACATCAAATCGCAGACGTAATCATTGAAGGCTTACCAGACCTGATTGAAATGCCGCCAGAGCCTACGCAAGAACAAAAGGTTGAGCAGGCCATTGGTGAAATGCTAGTCAAGGTTGATGGCAAAACCATTAGGCACGAAGAGGTATCAATGCCTGATATGGGGCAGATGGCATGAGCCAGAACGGATTTACCAATGTGCGCGGCAGCAGTTCGCATGATCCATTCGCCAATGTAACGAGTGAAGTTGAACCGGATGAGCAGCCAGAAAACCCACTAGATAATCAGGCCAGCCAAAAGCGCTTAAGCCAGATTCGTGAATGGTACGACCAAGAAATGCGCTTGCAATCTGCTAACCGCTATCAAATGGCGCTAGATGAAGATTATTACGATTCAATGCAATGGTCGGTTGAAGATGCACAGGTGCTTATGGAGCGCGGACAAGCACCACTGGTGTTCAATGAGGTCAAGCCAACCATTGATTGGATTATAGGCACGGAGCGCCGCACGCGCATTGACCATAAAGTATTGGCTAGACGTAAAGACGAAGGCAGTCGCAAAGATGCAGAAATTAAGACAATGCTGCTTAAGTATTTGTCAGACGTTAATAAAACGCCATTTAGCCGTAGCTTTGCATTTGAATCAGCAGTAAAGGCTGGTGTTGGCTGGATTGAATCAGGCGTTCGCGGTGACCCAACAGAAGAGCTTATTTATACGCGCAATGAAGATTGGCTCAATGTTCTTTATGACAGCAACGCTAATGAAATGGATTTGAGCGATGGGCGTTACATTTTCCGTAACCGCTGGCTTGATGCCGACATTGCTGTGGCTTATTTTCCTGAGCGTTCGGACATTATCAAATCTAGCATTAGCACAAACCAGCGATATGAAGAGGACGAAGAATCTTATTACCTTGGTGCGCGAGTTACTCAAGCAGGATTTGATTATCAACCAACCGCAAGCATTGGCAAATACATGCCGTATGACGGCAGCGCAAAAGGCTTAAATGCCAGAGAGCGCGTGAAAATGACTGAGTGCTGGTACAAAGTACCTGTGTTAGTCAGAAAGTTTAGCGGCGGTGACTTTGATAACCAGGTGTTTGATAAAGAGAACCCTGAGCACATAGAAGCTTTACGCAATCAATTCAGCTTGTATGACAAGCTGGAAATGCAAGTGCGCTGCGCTATTTTCTGTGACGGTGGATTAGTTGCAGACAGTGAATCGCCCTACGAGCATAACCGTTTCCCATTTGTTCCGGTGTGGTGCTATCGCCGCAGACGCGACAAAGCACCTTATGGCGTGATTCGTGGTTTACGTGACCCACAAGATGATTTAAACAAGCGCCAATCAAAAGCGCTATGGATTCTTTCAGCCAACGGCATTATTGCCGAAGAGGGTGCGGTAGAAGATTGGGATGAATTGCGAGAAGAGGCATCGCGTCCGGACTTCTTAATTGTAAAGAAAAAAGGTGCAGAGTTATCATTCAACCGTGATATTCAGCTTGCAGAGGAGCAATTGAAGCTGATGGACAGAAACGTGCAGCATATTCGTAACGTTTCAGGCATCACAGCAGAGAACTTAGGCCGCCAAACGAACGCTAATAGTGGCGTAGCGATTACAGCACGCCAAGAGCAGGGCAGCGTATCAACTACACAGATTTTTGACAACCTACGCTATTCAGTGCAGTTAGTGGGCGAAATCGAACTATCTAACGTAGAGCAGTTTTATACCGAGCAAAAGGTAGTGCGAATTACTGGTGAAAAAGGCCAGCCTAAGTATGAAGAAATCAATGTGCCGGATGAAGAAGGCAACATCATCAATGACATTACACAATTCCAAACCGATTTTGTAGTAAGCGAACAGGACTACCGCAGCAGCTTAAGACAAGCAATGTTTGAAAGCTTGTTTGATATTGTTGGTCGCCTAGCCCAGATGAACCCACAAGTAGCGTTGAACTTGCTGGATTTAGTGATTGAGATGGCAGACCTGCCTAATAAGCAGCAGTTAGTGGATCGCATTCGTTCAATCAATGGACAATCAGATCCAGAAGCAGAAGAAACGCCAGAAGCAGCACAGGCAAAGGCTCAGGCCGCAAAAGTGCAATCAATGCAGCAGGAAATGGCAATAGAAACGATGCGCAACCAATTATCTAAGTTAATTGCTGAAACTGACAAGCTAGATGCACAGGCATTAACTGAGCGCATTAAAGCGATGTATGCAGCATTACAAGCAGGTCAAGTAGTTGCAACGGTACCTAATGCCGCAGCCGTAGCTGATGAAATCATGAAAGGCGCAGGCTTTAAACCAACCAATCAAGAGCAAGCAGCAGTCAATCAGGCGGCAGAAGTTGCGCCAGTACAACCATTAGACCAAGACCCAATGAATGGCGCTGCAGCTCAAAGTGCCATGCAAGGGGTAAATCAAGGTATTGAAACTATCGAAAATGACGGGGTGAGAAATGGCTAAAACAAATGCAGGGAAAGTGCAAATTGCAGAAGATTCAAACATGAACGAATGGCAGGCGCAGGAAGATATGCGCACATTGGTAGAAGCTGAGAAGATCAAAAAAGACCCGAAGCGCTTTGCAGCTGCCCGGGCCTGTGCCAAGAAACAGTATGACGCGATGGAAGCATCCGGCCTTGCTGGTAAGAAAGACAGAAAAGAGCCTGACGGTGATAGTGACGATTAAGCAGTAACCAGTTTTACCAACCACAACCCAAGAAACAGGAGTAAATATTATGGCAGTAGAAGATGACGACCAATCACTAGCAGGGCTTTCACCAGAAGAGTTGGCTGCGCTTAATGATAGCGAAGATGACGGCGCGGATGATGCGGACGCATTGCGTGCAGTCGCTGGCGATGATGATTCCGAAGATGATGCTGATGCCACAAGTGGCGATGGCAACGATGTTAATGCTGACGATGCCGCAGACGATGCCTTGTCTGATGAAGCCGAGGCCGTAGATGCATTTATCCCAAAACAAACGGCTGAGTTTGTTGATGATTTTGATAAGCGCATGGCTGACATTAAAGCCGCTAAGGCTGAGTTGCGTGATCAGTTAAACAACGGCGACATTGATCTTGACCAGTATGAGGCTAAGAAAGATGAAATTTCTGATGAAGAAACCGCACTGCGCATCAAGCAAGCAAGCGCAGAGAATGCCGCTAAGCAAAATGCTCATATTGATAATGAGCGCTGGAAGTGGGAGCAGGAACAATTCTTTGGCGATAAACGTAATGCTATCTACAAAGACAAAATCGTAATGGCCGCACTTAATGCCGCGGTGATTGACCTGGCTAATGACCCTAAATACGTCAATCAAAAAGGCACATTCTTTTTAAATGAAGCTGACAAGATTGTGCGTGAGCGCTTTGGTACTGCTTCTAATACAGAACAGAAGCGCACAGTCCGTAAGCCAGACCTTAGCAAGATTCCAAAAACGTTAAGCAATCTACCTGCAGCTGATACCGATTCAGAAAATGGCGGTGAGTTTGCGCACTTGGAAAAACTAACTGGCATGGACTTGGAACGTGCGGTAGCCAAGCTTAACCCAGAGCAAGTGCAACGTTATTTAACAAGCTAATAAAAGCATTGAAGGCTTATTTTGAGTAAAACCATAAAGCAAGATTTAAAAGTAGGCGAATCAATCACGTTTGATAATGGACGTATTGAGATCACTATTCTTAAGAAGTCTGGACAGATTGCTAGGCTTGACATTAAAGCAGATAGCGATGTTGTTTTGGCGGTAAGTAAGGCTGGCGGCAGCGCTTCGGCAATCGCTAAAAATGGTTTAACAATGAATAAGCCTTAATGCAAATGCAATTATTGGACGTATAAATGCATTTGTAATAGCAAGAACGTAACAAAACTGACGCGCATGAGTGCCTCGGAGTGAATTTTAACTTTTAGAGGAGTAACACTATGGCAAAGTCAGTAGTTGGCGTTGGCGATCCAAAAGCCGTACAGAAATATTCGGCATTATTAGCGGTTGATGTAAGCCGCACTTCATATTTCAACAAAAAGATGATGGGTGTTGGCGAAGATGCACAAACACCTATTCAAACTCTTACCGATCTTGAGCAAGATTCAGGCGACAAAATTTCGTATGACCTGGTAATGCAACTCAAGATGAAGCCTGTTCGTGGCGACAAAACCTTGCGTGGCAAAGAAGAGGACTTGAAGTTCTATACCGATAGTCTTTTGATTGACCAATTCCGCGGCGGCGTTAACGGCGGCGGCAAAATGAGTAACAAGCGCACGATTCACGACATTCGTAAGATTGCGAAAACACGTCAAGCTGAATGGTGGTCACGTTTGTTTGACGAAACGCTATTCACTTACCTTTCTGGTGCTCGTGGTATCAATGATGATTTCATTGAAGATACCGACTTCGCCGGCTACGCAGGCAATGCTTTAGTTGCGCCAGATGACAAGCACTTATTGCATGGCGGCAACGCAACCAGTAAAGGCACGATTGATTCAGCAGACAAGCTTGATCTTGCTTTGATTGACCGTACTGTTGCGCGTGCTGCAACGATGGGCGGCGGTACAGGTGGCGTTCCATCTATTCAACCAGTGATGATTGATGGTGAAGAGCACTACGTTATCGTAATGCACCCTTGGCAAGAGTATGACTTACGCCGCGATGCTGGCGCTGGTGGCTGGATGGATATTCAGAAAGCAGCAGCTACGGCAGAAGGTCGTAATAACCCATTATTCAAGGGCAATTTGGGCATGTATAACAACGTGATCCTGCATTCTCACCGCAATGTAATCCGCTTCAATGACTACGGCGCAGGTAACAACGTAACGGCAGCGCGTGCATTGTTCTTAGGCCGTCAAGCCGCTGTAGTTGCCTTCGGTTCCGCTGGTACAGGCTTGCGCTTTGATTGGAACGAGGAAATGGAAGATCGCGGCAATCAAGTTGTGATTACTACCGGCTCTATCTTTGGTGTGAAGAAAACCGCTTTCACAGTGGACGGCACCTCACGCGACTTTGGTGTAATCGCCTTAGATACTGCGGTAGCTGACCCAAGCTAATTAACTGACTAGGCCGTTAAGTCGGCCTAGCGGTTACTTTGAAAACGAATTTTAAGGAGTAAAAGCATGGCTAAAATTGATTCACTGTATGGTTCTGGCAAGTTGCCAGCGCCTAGTCCAGTAGCCCAAGAGGACTTGACTGTAAAGGGCAAGGTGTTATTAACATCAGCACAGAATGCTGCAGGCAATATCTTGGCTTTGGCTGTATTACCAGCTGATTGCATTCCAGTTGGCTACACGCTTAATGCAAGCGACCTTGATAGCAACGGTGCGCCAGCTATCTTGCTAAACCTAGGCATCTTGAATGCTGCTGAAACGGCGATTGAAACATCTTTGTTGGCAGGTTCAACCATCGGTCAAGCAGGCGGTATTGCGCTACATCACGCATCAAAGACCACTTATGACGCACTTGATGCGGTTACAGCAGTAGATTATGACCGTGTTGTAGGTGTTGTGATCGCTACAGGTGCCGCAACAGCCGCAGCAGGTTCAGTTCAGTTAGAACTGCGTTATCGCGCAGTATAAAAGTTTGGGGTGGGGGATATAGCAGGGCGGTTCGCCGTCCTGCCGTGTTCCTTCTACTAACCCAACATCCCACACAACCCAAAATTATTACGAGGTTTTCAAATGAAAATTGAATCCATCATCAAACGTAAAGCAGGCACAACCGTAGAAATAGGCGATATGACCTACTTCTTTAACGCTACTGATACAGAGCCTCGCCATTTATGCGAAGTAACTAACCAGTCGCACATTGACCGCTTTCTTAGCATTAAAGATGGTTATCGCGTGCCGGAAGGTGAGGAAGTTAACCCAAGCCAAGAAAGTACCGTGCTGCTTGGTAGTTCATTGTTTCCATCAGTAGTAACTATTGCCGAAGGTATAGAGCTGCCGTTAGGCGATATTGTGCGTGGTGCATTTGAGTACACTGGCATGACTATCAGCGAATGGAATGCGCTAGATGAAGATGAGCGCGAAGCAGAACTAAATGCTCAAATTGAGTTTTTGCGTACTCCAAAACTTACTGACGCAGCGCCAGCAGATGAAGGCCAAAAGCCGCAAACAGCGGAAGGCGGCAAGCAAGCCGAGCCGGTAGCGCAGGAAACAGAAAGCGCACCAGCTACAGAGCAAAATCCAGCAGTTGAAACGAAAGAGCTTAACCGTGATGCATTACTGGCAGAAGCTAAAGCATTGAAGATTAAAAGCCCTCACTTGTTTGGCAATGAAAAGCTAGCGGCAGCAATCGCAGCAGCAAAGGCTAGCGTTTAATCATGGCGACATTGGCTAATTTTGCTAAGTACGTGCGGCCAGAGGTGCCAATGTGTCCAGAGATTCAAATATTAGATGCAATCCTACGTGCTGGCATTGAGTTTTGTAAGCGCACCAAGATTATGCAAGAGGTGGTAACACTTAACACAATTGCTAACACGCCTAGTTATGACCTAACCACTTTAATGCTAGACGATACCGAGCCTGATGATGTTATTTCAGTTCGCCGTGATGGTCGTGAGCTTGACCCATCATCACAGCATGATGCACTACGAAGCGAAGAGGACACGGAAACAGGCACGCCTTACTACTATTACCTAAGTGGTAGAAGCCTTCACCTTATCCGCACGCCAGACGCGGCAGAAGCGTTAGTCGTTACCATAAAAACAAGGCCATCAGAAACTGCAACCACTTTGCCAGATGACTTGTATCAACGCTACAACTCAGAAGTAGCCGCAGGTGCTAAGTCATTTCTGATGATGCAGGCTAATCAACCTTGGACTAACTTGCAACAGGCGGCCATTTACAAAAACACATTTGATTCAGCTATTGCAAAAGAGAGCTTACGTTATTCAAAAGGCGGCGGCTCCAAGCCATTGCGCGTAAAGATGCATTCATTTTAAGGGAAAACAAACATGCAATATTCAGTTACTTTGCGTAATAACCAGTTAGACCAAATGGAATCTACAGCAGGCGTGTCGGCAAAGCTTCAATTTAGAAGTGGTGCTGCACCAGCCAATTGTGCCGCAGCAGATAGCGGCACCTTGTTAGCTGAAATAACATTACCTAGTGATTGGATGGCGGCAGCTTCTGCAGGCTCTAAAGCGAAAGCTGGCACATGGACAGTTGCAGGAATAGCCGCTGGTGTAATCGGGCATTTTCGCATTAAAAACTCAGCAGGCTCAACTTGCCATGTGCAAGGATCTGTAACGCTTACAGGCGGCGGCGGTGATATGTCCGTTGACAACACCAATACTGCAGTAGGTCAATCAATTACTGTAAACACATTTACCATCAATGCAGGTAATGCGTAATAACGCGCTAGTGGATAATGTCATGGGCGTATAACAGCCAGGCTTATAACATTGCCGCCTTTAATGGTGGTGAAGATTTTATACGCGCCGACTTATCGCAAACACAAGATGATAATACATTAACGTCAACTACAGCGGTTAGTGTTCAGGCAACATTAACCGCCAATCAGGATGAAAACTTACTTTCATCTGATGCGCGCGGATTAATACAGGCTACTCTAACAATCACGCAAGATGACAACGCCATTGATGCTCAATCAGTGCTGCCAATCGTTGCTGATGCTGCATATTCACAGCAGAATGACGGGCTTGTAACTGACGCATCATTACCCATTGCTGCAGACGTTACATTCACTCAAGCAGACGACACGCTTGAATCAGACGCTGAAAACGGCACTTCTGCCACATTAACAATCACGCAAGATGCTAATCAGCTTACATCAAGCGCGGCATTGGTTGTTTTAGCTGATCTGATCTTTATTGCTCAGGACGATAGCCTAACCAGTAATGGTGCATTAGCAATAGTGGCCGAGGCATCAATTAACGCTGACGACAACTTGCTTTCTTCAATCGTAAGAATACACGGCATAAGAAATAGACCAGATTTAGGCAGTATTTCCATAAATGATTTTTCTGGAAGTTTAACGCCAAGACCTCATACAGCAAGCGTTACGCCTATCAACATTATTCAAACTTAGCAGCAAGGGATATGCACCATGACACCGCAAAGCATTATTAACATTGCACGCAGTATTTATAACGATAAGGACACCGTATCTTTGCGTATTAGCGACCCTGAGTTATTGGGGTATGTAAATGACGGACTGAAAGAGTGCTCAACCATAGCGCCGCAATACTTCAAAACATCTGGCGATTTCAGCTGCACCGAAGGCCAGACAGAGCAGGCTATTACATTTTTAAACGCTCAGGCAATTGAACAGGTAATAAGAATTAAAGACGGCAAGGCGATTTTACCAATGGATTTGATGGCTATGTCTGCATTTAATCCGGATTGGGCTAGTGACACGGCAGGACCAGCGCAAAATTGGACAAGATTCGCAGGCGATCCGCTACGTTTCTACATCTACCCCAAAGCACCTGATATGCAATTATTAGAAGTAATCTACATCAGGAATCCACAGACCTACGCACTGAATGATGCAATAACCGAAGTACCAGAAAGTGTAGCGCCTGCTTTAGCTGACTATGTTATTTACCGTTCCGAATCACGCGATGACGAACATAGCAATTCTGGCAGGGCGGTTTCACATTACCAGGCATTTGTTCAAAAGCTAGGTGGAAAAGTAAGTGCGCCGCAGGGTGCGCAAGGGGCATAACAGATGACATATCAGGCAAAGAATAACGCATTCAGCACATTGGCAGGTTCACTTACCAATGTAGCAACAACTTTAACGGTGCAAACAGGGCATGGGGATAGGTTCCCTGTAGTTACAGCACCAAACCATACAATACTAACTCTTGAAGATGCCAGCGGCAATCGAGAAATAATAAAAGTCACGGCTCGAGTTGGCGCATCTGATTCAATGACTATTGTTCGTGGGCAAGAGGGGACAACCGCACGCGCATGGGCGGCAGCTGATAGCGTTGAATTACGAATGACAGCAGGCGAGGCTCAACCGTTATTTGACCATATAGACGATACATCCGGTGCGCATGCAGCGTCTGCTATTAGCAACACACCTTCTGGCAACCTAACTGCAACAACGGTGCAAGCGGCCCTCGATGAGTTGCAAACTGAGCTAAACGGCAAAGAGTTATCAATCAATGCCGCGACCGCAAAAGCTACACCAGTAGATGCGGACACGATGGGGCTTATTGACAGCGCGCAATCCAATGCACTCAAAAAAGTTACGTGGGCAAACGTAAAGGCAACGCTTAAGACTTACTTTGATGGGATATACACCACTGCTTCGGCTACTACAACAGCTATAAACGCTGCATTAACTGCCGCAATTGGCACAACCATACAGGCATACGATGCACTAACGGCCAAATTAAATGTGGCCCAACAGTGGGATGCTGGACAGCGAGGTAAGGTTACTGCGCTTACAGATGCTTCACCAGTAGCCTTGAATTTGGCGCTTTCTAACAATTTTTCATTGCTCATGACCTCAGCGGTTGGCGCAACAAGACAATTAGCAAATCCAACAAATGCCGTGGCTGGTCAATCAGGAATTATTGCGGTCACTCAAGATGCAACAGGCAGCCGGTTACTCACTTACGCAGCCAATTACAAATTTACAAGTGGTACAGCTCCATCTCTATCTACCGCAGCTAATGCAGTAGATTACTTAGCATATTACGTAGAAACATCTACACGTATCTTTATTAGCCCAGCCAAGGATGTGAAGTAATGACAATTCCTGCTGGCTTAATAGCACAACTTGTTACTGGAGGGATGCTGACACTCAATCTTGTGGTTTCAGCAAATGCATCCGATCTTAATATAAGAACACTTGCGGTAGCTGCTGGATGGGATGGTGTATCGCCAGTCAATTTAACTCTGACCATCAATTCTGGCATTTCCGTTACATCCACCTCAACATCTACACCAGCGCTTCAAACAGGTTCTACGTTCCCAACAGGCTCAATTGTTAAGGTAATTAATTACGGTTCAATACTTGGCAAAGGCGGTGCTGGTGGAGCCTCCAATAGTGGAGTTGGTGGTAATGGTGGTAACGCTTTCTTAGCATCTAGCGCAGTGACAATTGACAACCAAGGAACAATCAACGCTGGTAGTGGAGGTAATGGCGGTAATGGGGCTTCCTATAAACCACTTGGGAGTGGAGGCGCTTCCTATTGCAGCTCCTACGGAGGCACAACATCTAATACCTACTTTTGCAGCGTAACAGCAAATGGTGCTGCTGGTGCATCTGGCGGTACTACTGGTGTTAATGGTTCAAATGGCTCTGCTGGTAGTGGTGCTACTTCCACAGAGCCTATTGGCTGTCCGGCTACTTACCCATTTTGTGGCGGTGCCGCTGGTGGAGCTGGTGGTGCGCGCGGTGCATATATCTCAGGAAACTCTTTTGTTACTTGGTTGAACACAGGGACTAGAAACGGAGCGGTAATTTAATGAAAAGATTTTTTCTAAACGGAGTGGAAATTTCGGATAAGACAGGGTTCAAGGACGAGCTAGGCGCGTCTTACCCTATTGGCTGGTTATCTGCGATGCCTGAATCTGATTTGTTGGGCTATGGCATTACCGTGGTTAATGTTCAGCCGCAAAGTAAGAGTTTAGCTGATCTTAAAGCTGATAAGAATGATGAAATCAACAAAGAGAGATTAGCAGCTAATCAAACAACATTCTCGCACCTTGGTAAATTCTTCGCGTGCGATCAGTTAAGCAGAAGCGACATTGATGCGATAAATGGTCATGTTGCGACAAGACAAGCGTTGCCACCAAATTGGGTAGGTGGATGGAAAGCCGTCGATAACAGCATACTACCAATTCAAGACGTTGCAACTTGGAATGCGTTTTACGACAGCATGATTGCTCAGGGGCAGGCTAACTTTACAAAAAGCCAATCTTTGAAATCTCAGCTCGCCTCTGCAACTACCGCCGAGCAAGTAGCGGCAATTACTTGGTAAAGCCATGAAGCTCTTATTCAGCCGCAGGCATCACATAGGCTCTTGGCTTATCCGTTTTGTTACTTGGTCTGAGTATAGCCATGTTGATTTGATTCTTGATAACACGCAGCTTATCGGTGCAATCGCAGGGGATGGCGTTGTACTGAATAAAGTGAATGAGCGTTTGGCTATATCTTCTAAGGCAGTCGTGATGCATGTGCCGGTAAGTGATATTGCAGCTAGTGAGGCCTTTGCAATTGGTCAGCTAGGCAAGCAATACGATTGGTTGGGTGTGATTGGCATTGGGCTAAAACGTAACTGGCAAGAAGATGATAAGTGGTCATGCGCTGAATTGGTTGCAAGTATTTTAGCGGCAGGAGGGCAGCGGCCGTTTGATAGTAAGTTTTATCACCGGATTACACCCCAGCAGTTGCTAATGCTGAATTTTGAAAAGATAAGAGTTAAATAAAAATAAGAAAGGTTGTAGATGGAAGCGCAGACAATTATCAACATATCTATTGGCTTAGTTGGTGCTTTAGGGGGGTGGGTTTTGAATAACTTGAAGTCATCTATTGATGAGTTGAGAAAACAGGACTCATTACTTGCTGACAAGGTGCAGCATATTGAAGTGCTAGTAGCTGGTACTTACGTTAAGCGTGACGATATGGACAAGCTAGGTTCTGCGCTATTTGCAAAGCTAGACAAGATAGAAGCAAAGCTTGATGGAAAGGCTGACAAGTGAAATTCATCAGGTGGGCAGATGCAAAGAACTTTATTTCAGTTCGCTCATTTGTTCTTTATGTGACCGTCTGGATGACTTGGGAAGCATTCGCATGGGCTGCAATATTTGCAACAGCAACAGAAAAGACCGGTGCGGATGTAGCTTTGATTATAGCAGCGGTGACAGCGCCTATCTCAGTATTGCAAGGTTTTGTATTTAAGGTTTATTCAGAAAGTAGGGCGTAATGAAACCACTAAAGATTTGTAAGTTACGCACAGCAGGCTTGGCTAGTGTGAATAGCGCTAAGTTTGGGCTAGTGCGTAGAAATGCGGACGGCTCAAAGCGTGCGCACCAGGGTATTGATTTACAAGCCAACAAGGGCGATATGGTACTTGCGGTTGCTGACGGCACTATCGTTGGCGTAAACATGGGGCATGACGGCTACGGCTACACAGTCACGCTTCAATTTGAGCACGAAGGCAAACCACTATATGCATTCTATGCGCACCTAAGCCTAGTCGCGGTAAAAGTAGGCGACAAGATTAATGCAGGCGGCTGGATTGGCAAAACTGGCAGCACCGGCAATGCCGCTGGTATGGAAACTATTGCTAAAGGCGGCCACTTGCATTTTGAGATACGCACCAAGCAAGTGTGTGGATTAGGTACGGCTAACAGATTAGATCCGTTGGAATTTGTGGAGTTAGATTAATGATTACTTTTGGCTTGTGGTTACTAGGTAAGTTTAAATCCCTATCCCAGTTACTAATCACGCACTGGCGCATTGTGCTGGTGGTGCTCATGCTGGTAGCTATCTGGCACTACAAAAGCTCGTTTGAGCAGGAGAAGCAAGACTTCAAAGAATACATTGCTCTGGTAAAGCAAGAGGCCGAGCTACAAGCACAAAAGAATCAGATCATAGAAGCCAATACGCAAAAGGCAGTGGCGCTGGAAGTCAATAAGCACAAATCAACCATTGCCGCTTTAAATGTAGATAGGTCGCAACTTCAAAAGAAAGTGAGTAATTTATATGCTAACAAAACCAATGCTGATTTTAGGCTTGCTTCTTATGCTGACCGCATGTTGCTCGAAGCAGGTAGTCGCAGTGCCTCAGGCGAAGCTACCAGCGATACCGAGCAATCTGCCAGCTGCAGGCGAAAGCTTGACGCAGCCGATACTCGATTATCAATTGTCGAAGAAGCGTGCGCAGTAACTACCGCCGACTTCAACCTGGCGCGTGGTTGGATTGATGGTGTGTGTAGCAATCGTAAATGCGGCGGTGAGGGCAGCCAGTAATGGTTATGCTAAGAATATCGCCATTTGGCGGCATCATTCCGCGCACCGGTGAACGCCTTATAGGCGACAGTAATTCTGTTGTAGCTAATAACATCAAGTTGCAATCCGGCAACATGGTGCCATTGCGTGCGCCAAAGCTTATCAATGAACCAAATAAGTCACTACCAGCACTATCAATATTTAGAGCATGGTATTTAGACCAGAATGCTTGGTTAACATGGCCGATTGATGTTGATGCGGTGCGCGTGCCGTTATCGTCTGACGTTGAGCCGCGCTTTGTTTGGTCTGGTGATGGCATTCCAAAGATTGCGACTTACTCTCAGATTATATCTAGTGGCAACAATGACTACCCTGCAACTGAATATGCGCTAGGCATCCCTACACCAATCGCAAAGGTTAGTGTTGCGCCATCTGGCGGCGTTGGTGCCGCAACTACTCGCATTTACACATTTACATACTTTTCAAACCTTGGTGAAGAATCTGCACCAGCGCCTGTATCTGACTTGGTTACCGGTAAGGTTGATGATACTTGGGCGATTACTGGTATAGGGGAGTTGCCAATCAATAGCGGTGACATAAGCGCAATCTCGTACAGTGGCAAAAATGTAACTATCACCACTACAGCGCAGCATTTTAATCGAGCAGGTGAGCAGGTTACGATTGCAGGCGTTACTACTGCTACTAACGTTAATGGAACATGGACACTTACCGAGGCTAACTTAACAGCCAAGACGATGAAGTTTACCGTTAAAAACACGCCAACCGGCGCCTACAACAACGCAACAGATACGGCAGACACATGGACAAGAACAGTACCCCTCAACCTATCAGGAATGAAGCGCCGACTTTACCGTTCTACTGGGTTGACCGGTACCGTCCAGTTAGTAAGTGATGATGTAGGCACTTCATTCAATGACAATATATCAGATGCCAATATTCTTGGTGACGAACTAATATCAAGTGGATGGGAACAGCCGCCAGTAGGATTGAAAGGGTTTAAGGTTCACTCCTCTGGTTCAGTCATTGCCTTTGTTGGTAACCTACTGTGCCTTTCAGAACCTTATCAACCGCACGCATGGCCTATCGGTTACCAGATGAGCACTGATAGCGACATTGTAGCAATCGGCACATTTGGCAGTGAAATAGGAGTAGGCACTAAAGGCATCCCCTATATGGCCTCTGGTGTTGACCCGACTTCAATGAGTATGGAAAAAATCAATTCACTTTATCCATGCTTATCAAAACGTAGCATGATTGAGTACGGCGATGGGCTTGTTTATGCTTCGGCTCATGGACTTGTCTATGCCGGCTCTTCTGGCGTTAGTCTGCTGTCAGATCGCTTTTACACTAAAGACGAATGGCAACTACTCAATCCTGCATCAATGGTAAGTGCCACGGCTTACGGCAGACTGTATATTAGCTATCAGCGTGAGGATGATTCACGTGCAATGTTGATATTAGACGGTGACTTATTAGTTACGGCAGACGTGCAGGCGCATGAACTGTATGCAGATGAATCTACCAGCGAGCTTTTTATATCTGATGTTGATGGCATTAAGGCATGGGATAGTGCAGACACGTACCCATTAAATGCGTCATGGCGTAGTAAAGACTTTGTATTACCTACTCCAGCAAATATGGCAGCGGCAAAGATTGAATTTGATGCGGCGATTGACGTTGCTACACAAGCCTCAATTAACGCTGCGATTGCCTCAGCAGAAGCGGCCAATGCGGCACTATTGCTTACTGGAAACATTAAAGGAAGCATTAACTTCTATGGATTTAATGAAAATGGACTGCATGCAACATCGTTACAGAAAGTTCCAGATAACCCACCAGCTAACCGAGTGACGTTTGTACTTCGTAAGAATCAAGATGAAATTGTGATTTCTCGCGTAGTCGAAAACAACAAAGCTTTCCGGTTGCCAGACGGTTACAAGTCAGATGTATTTTCAGTAGAGGTGTTTAGCCAGTGCAAAGTTAAAGAAATACGCATAGCCGATAGCATGGATGCATTAAGAAATGCGTAAGCCTGCCATTCCATCATTACCAAAAGACAGTGCCAATGAGAGGTTTAACAAGCCTGTCAAAGAATGCTTAGAGATCATTATGGGTAGGCGTGGTGAGCCGATTAAACCACTAAATGCAGATGCAAGTAGTAGTGATGTAATAGCCAAAATCAATGAAATTATTGAAAGGCTGCAATGAGGCGCTTAGTAACTGATGATAAAGAGCGTGTTAACCAATGGCTTTATAAACGTGTAGGCAGAGCGTCCCCCTTCGCTCCTGCCAACACTTATAACGCCGTTGGTGTAGAAGATGAGCACGGCAATTTAATTGCAGGCGTGGCGTTTGATGCATTTAGCCCAGAGGTTAGATGCTCAATGCACTGCGCAGGCGAGGCCGTGAATTGGTGCAGTAGAAAGTTACTCAAGTTTTGTTTTGAGTATGTTTTCAAGGTTGCTAAGTGCAAGGTAATTATCAATGTCGTAGCTTCAAGCAATCAGCGCTCAATAGAATTTACTAAGCATATTGGCTTTACAGAATCAACACGCATTAAAGACGGTGCATCTGATGGTGACCTAGTTGTTTTGACAATGCATCGTGATGAATGCAGATGGATTAAGGGGTAGTAATGTTTAGCTTGCTCAAATTATTTTTATGTCCTCACCTTTTGGTGACGGATTTTTTCACCTTTTATGGTGATGGCGGCAAGGGTGGCGGTGATGCCCCGGACTTTACGGCATTAGCCGCAGCTGCCGATAAAGCAGCGGTGTTAGGTAAGCAACTAGGCGATGCTCAGTTAGCTGAAAACAAGCGCCAGTACGATCAGAATATGTCTGTCACTACGCCGGTTGTCAATGCGCAACTTGGCTTAATGAACATGACCAAAGAGCAAGGCGATGATTACTTCAACTACATGAAGCAATACGCTAGACCTGTTGAGCAGCAACTTTACTATGAAGCGATGGGCTTTACTCCGGAAGAGGTAGAGCAAATTGAGGCGCTAAGAACCTCTGAAACGGCAACTCAAAAAACAGCGGCGCAAGAAAAAGCTGCTGCATCTGCTGTAACAAAGTCTTTTGAAATTCCTACATCATCTTTTGCCATCCCTGATGGTGCAAAGAAAGGTTCAGACCTACCATCCGGTGCAAAACTTTACGGAAGTGGTACCGCAATGCCAGACACAAGGGGCATGGCTACCATAGATTCACTGGTCGCACAGCCTGTTAGTTTTGGGGATGCTGTAGATAAAAACGCTTACTACGTTCTTAATGAAAATAATCAATGGGTAAAAACTAGCCCAGAACTTAAGCAAGGCACTCAGAGTTTTGAATATACAACGCCTGCTGCAGAAGTTTCTAGCGTTTATGATACCCCTGAAACTAACGCGCTAACGACCAAGCTTGCAATGCAGGCCAAAGCTCGCATGGACGCACTAGATCAGGCTGGCCGCGATAAGATACTTAACAAGAATAATGAGCTTGCTGGGCGTATTGGTGAAACAGATACGCAGGTTTATAACCGCTATGCAGATGACATTGAAGCCGAAGCAGGGCAGGCCGTTGCAGATTCTCGCGCAGGTTATACCAATGCCGTTAACTCAGCAATTCGCCAAGGCATTCGTTACGGATTCTCGCCTAACAAGTTGCTAACTAATGCTAATGCACAAGCAGTACAGCAGGCAGGGGCGCAGGCAGGGGCTGCAAATCAAACGCGCAAGGCAGCAACACAAACTATGTATGGCCGTGGTGTGGGCCAAGTAAGTGAAGAGCTAAAAGGCATGACCGCTGATCGTAACTATAAAATTCAAGATAGTGCGATTGCTACAGCTAAGAAACAGGACGTTGCAGGCTTGTACCGTAACTTGCCAGCGGCATCACAAGGCTCATATAGCCTTGCCACTAATGCAGGTAATTCAGCAGTTAACAACCAAAACCAGACTAGCAACCAATACATGCAGGGGATCAACCAAGCAAACGGCTTAATTATGCAAGGCCAACAAACCGCAGTAAGCGGCCTAAGTAGCATGGTCGGCGCACAAACTGGCTATGCGAACAGCGGCAGCGGTGATGCAGTTTGGGGTGCGCTAGGGCAGGTTGGTGGAGCTGCGCTTGCCAAATACTCTGACAAGCGCATGAAAAAAGATATTAAACCTATCAATGAAGATGAGGCGCTTGAAGGTATCAAAAAAACAGGTATCTCTAAATGGAAATATGATCCTAACAAGGTAACTGATGCAGAATTCAAGGATATTGACAATAAAGAGCACATCGGAGCAATGGCGCAGGATCTACACAAAAACCTAGGCAAGCAAGTGTCTGATGGCAAGATGGTAGATTTAATTTCAGCAGTAGGCGTAACAATGGCCGCGACTAAAGCATTGGCTAAAAAAGTGGATAAATTAGCAAAGGACAGTAAATAATGGCTAGAGGTAATAGAGGTGCAGGTGGCTTGGTTAGCTTTGCCGCTGGCTTTGGTAACGGTTACCTTGCTGGTGAAAAGCAGAAGGAAGATAAAAAGCGTCAGGATGAGCTAGATAAAATCCGTATGGAGGAAAACGAGCGTGCGCGTGCAGACTTTGAAGAGAAGCAAGAAGCGCGGCGTAAGGAAAAGCGACTTAACGAGGAGCTTGCGGCAAACTCTAAGCCTGAATACAAAAATAAAACTAATATTGCAGCAGAAGGCTTAACAATGGCTTTGCCGAAAGTATTTAGTGGAGATGATGCAGAAAGCCGTAATAGCCAATATGTTAAATACCCAAACAATAAAAACTACACTACATCACTATCTGCCGAAGATGAATCAAAGTTTAATTCATGGGTTAAAGACAATAATGTGCCGTTTGATCCGTCAGAAAAAGCAGATTATGACATGCGCGGCTATTGGAAAGATGTAGCATCACAAGGCCAAAACGGAACACAGGTTAATGCTAATGATGGACAGATGCATTTTCCAGATACTTACAAAACACCATATCATCAATCATTCTCAAATGAATCAAAGTATGCAAGTGCAGATGCGCCAGCATGGAATGAAAAAGATCAGTTAGTAGCTAAAGATGGGAAAGTGGCGTTTGACGAAAAGAACCCTGCGGCACAAGGCCTGACTAGTTTAGATAAAGCCAAACACTTCATGGCTAACTCCACACCAGAGCAGCAAGAGCGTTTCAGCAACTTTTATGCACAACAAGGCTTATCCGCAACTGGTAACGAGGTGTTCACCAAAGGCAGCAATGGCGGCCTAGCCGTAGCTGATAAAACGCAAACACAGGCTAAGCCAATGTGGCAAACCATGCAAGATCGCGCCATGACCTACTTAACCAGCGAGAACAGCAAACCAGAGTATCAATCGCAAGCGTTCCAAATGATTAAACAGGCTACTGAAATGAAGTCAGAAGAGTACATGCAGAAGATTGTTGAGGCGCGTAAGGGTGGGTTGCCTGCGCTACTTGCACTTGCTAACGGCCACTCTAATGATGAATTGCCGTACACCGATTTGAAAGTGGAGCCAACATCTGACGGCAAGGCCAGGTTAGCTGGTGTTGATTCAAGCACTGGCAAGCCATTTGAGAAAGTGTATGACTTGAAGGATGGCAGCATTGAAGATCAAATCACGCAAGACTTATCTAACCTTGCTTCACCTACCATGATGCTTAATGGTATTGCACGCAAGATTGAAACCGCACGCCTTAACCGTGAAGAATCACGTAAAGACAAGCTCACGGATGGGCAACTCAGAAAACTTGATCAGGATATTCAAGAGGGCAAGATTAAGCTTGAAAGCCTGCCGGAAAGCATTAAACTTGACCTTCAAGGCAAGCGTGCCAACATTAACCAAAGCAACGCAGCAACCGAGGCCAGCATAGCCAATACTGAAAAAACCAGAGAAGAAACCAATATTGTAAAATCTGGCGCTGGCAATGACAAATTGCCTACTTCTGTACGTGAAGCAATGTGGTACAAGAGCGCAACGCCAGAACAGCAAGCTATCTTTGACCAGATGAATGACAAGAGCGCTAAAGTAACATCTGATGGCGTTGGTGGCTTTATGATTAACAACAAATCTGGCATGTTCCGCATGGATGATGCTGGCAAGGTTACAAAGGTTGAAGGACTAGACGGCAAGGGTAAACCTCAGCCTGCCAAGAAGCCTACATACAATGACCTTTGGCGGTAAATGCAATTATAACGAGTACGATTTCAGCAGAAAATCAATCTACTGGAATCGTATCTCATGGCAAAAAAATGGAATGATGTTGTCAACAACCCAGAGTATCAGAAGTTAAATGCATCGCAAAAAGAGGCGGCACGAAACGAATACTTTGAATTTGTTGTAAAGCCCAATGTTCCAGATGAAGATTTAGAAAAAGCACGCTCTGAGTTTGATAGTTTTAGCACGCCAAGCGCAAGCGACAAGTTAAGCAATGTCTATAAAGAGGGCTTAACTGGCCTTAAAGATTTAGGCAAAGCTGCTTTAAGAAAAACAGTTGAGACAGGTATATTCGGCCTTGATCGTGCAAACGATTTAGTGCAAGGCGCTATTTCGGTTCCAGAAGCCGTAGTAGGGTTAGCAGACATTCCAACTGGTGGCCGTGTAGGTAAGGCGCTAGAAGAGGTTGGCTATAAACCAAACGAGGCTAAGCAGTTCTTAACAGAAAAGTTCTCTGACGAACAAAAAGCAGCTAATCAAGCTGTGTCTGATGCAGATGGATTTATAGATAAGTCTATTGCTGCCATTCAAAACCCTAGAAGTATCGTTTCCGCTGTCACGCAATCAGCACCTTTGATGGGCGCTGGCGGCGTGGTAGGCCGTGGCGCAGTTGCATTAGGCGCAAATCCAGTGATTGCCGGTGCAGTTGGTGAGGGTGTGATAAGTGCAGGTTCCGCAGCGGAAGGCACGCGCCAGCAAACTAAAGATGGATTGCTTACTGGCAAACAGTCTGGCTTGTCGGTTGCATCAGGCTTGGGGACTGCGTTAACTAGCGTGTTTGGTGGCAAGCTTGCACAGAAGCTAAGCATTGCCGATATTGATACCGTTATTGCTGGCGGTGTAACCGAAGAGGTTAAAAAGTCACTAGCTAAACGACTGGTGTTAGGTGGTATGTCAGAGGGTGTTTTCGAGGAAATGCCGCAATCAATCCAAGAGCAAATTTTATCTAACATTGCACTTGATAAACCACTAACAGAAGGCGTGGACGAAGCCGCGGCAATGGGCTTGTTATCTGGCACTGCAATGGGTGGCGGTGCTTCTGCTTTATTAAGTGGTAAGAATAAAGAGCCTGGCAAAGAAGATTTAGCACCAGCCTCTAACGCCCCTGTACAGGAAAGTAACGGACAGTTACTAACTATCTCACAAGGCGGTGAGTTTGCCGATGATGCACTGGCCGCACAAAAGCAGGCCGAGTATGATGCCGCAGAAGCAAAGCTATCAGAACAAAAAGCAGAGAAGTTCAAAACGCTGCCAGATAAAAACTTACAAAATCTACGCAAGACAGCGCAAACCTTAACCCCTGCTGATGTGCCAATGATTGATGCAGAGATTGAGCGCCGCGCCAATTTAGGCACTCTCACACGCGCAGCAGAGATAGCACAACAAGTTGATCCATTGGCAACGCAGCCAGTAGTTGCGCCTGCTATTCCTGTAAACAACGAGGCAATTGATGCCGCAGATTTATTAGAGGCCGAAAATGTCAGCGACCTACCGAATGATGGAGTTACCAATGTGGTTGCAGACCCCACTCAAGAAGAAGGTAATTACGTTCAAGGAAGCTTGGGAGATTTACCTAATCAGCTTGCAGGACGGAGCGATACAGGACCAATTGATAACTCTACCGAAGCATCTGCACAAGGCAGCGGAAGCGATCAACTTAATGGAAATGGAATACAAGGGAACGATGCAATAGCTATACTTAATGGCGAAGATGCAGTATCACGTCCATTCGCCCAAGCCACAGACGACTTCTTGCCGAAGATGCGCAGCATGACCACTGATGATAAGGTCAAGGCGCAGATTGATGAAGAGTTGAAGCTACGTGGCATTGCTAATGTCGATACCGTAAACACACCAGCGGTACGTGTCGATGAAACAGAAAAAGGCGTACATGTTGGTGAGAAAATTAACAAAGAGTGGACTGCATTTAGTCCTGAATCTGGCACGCTAAACATTCCACGCTCAGAAATGCCGCAAGTGAAAGCAGAGCACCGTGGCGCGATGGTTAACTTTCTTAATGCTAGAGGCGTGGACCATACTCAAGAAACGGTATCAGCATCATCACTTAAACCAACGCAGCAAGAGTTTTCAGAAGCCAAGGTTAAGAAGGCAAGCAAGTATGCAGGCGGTGACCGTTCAATCTTGGTTTCATCTGATAACCATGTATTAGACGGCCATCATCAATGGCTATCTAAATTAAACAAAGGTGGCGATGTTGATGTAATCCGTTTGAATGCGCCTATTGCTCAGTTGCTTAATGATGTTAAAGAGTTCCCAAGTTCAACCGTTGAGAGTGGTGCTACAACAATTGAGCCGTCCGAAAAAAGCGGACAGGTGAAGGTGTCTGATGACGTTGATTACTCAACGATGAGCTACGATAAGCTACAGCAAGCAAGAGAAGAGGGGCGTGCAAAGAATAAAGCTTTGGATTTGGCCGTTATAAGAAAGTATGCAGGCGATAAGCTTGCAAATGAAGCAAAGTCATGGAGCCAAAGATCCATTGATAAATGGTTTGAACAGAACGCTACTGCTGAAATCGAAAACGAATCATCTGCTTTCAAAGGTGTTGATGTAGATAAAATCGATGCATATTCACAAGCATTTAATAACTTTGATGAAACATCACCACAAGCATTAGGTTCATCAATTGCGCTAAAAATGCGTGATATTGATAAGCCTGATTTTGTTGGGTCACCAGAGTTCGTGACAATCAGAAACGCGCTTGCCTACTCTAAAGAACAAGGGTGGAAAGAATCAGATGTGCTTGATGCTATGCGTGAGCGTGCAGAAAGTTACGCGGGCCGTGATGCCCCAGAGTTGTTTGAGCGCTTATTCAAAACAAAGCCTATTACATCTGGAAACGGAAAGGTTACGGAAGCCTTACCAGTAGAAGCTTCTGAACAACCAGCCAAAGCATCAAAACCAAAAACAAGTAAACCAGCCAAACCTAAAACGCTACTAGCAACACTGCGCGACTTAGGCGGCATTGCCTTAACTGAAAAACGAGATGTTACCGGTGAAGTTAAAGGCTTTGCGCCTGGCGGTTATAACCAAGTATTCAAATCAAATACAACACGTTCACTCAAGGGCTTGATTGAATCAGGTGATTTAGACGATTACCTACCATACAACATGCGCCTTGAATCTAACGGCGCTAATGATGATGCTTTTGATTCAACAGAGGCGTATGATTACCTTGCGGACAAAATCCGAAACGGTGAATCAGTATTGCCGTATGCGGTAGAAGAAGAGGTTAAAGCTAATCAATACTATCAAGAGGTTGAAGCAACCGCTCAGGATGTTTTAGATGACTTTGCAAAAAACTTTAATGAGGATGAAATAAATGCAGAACTCCAAATTGCAGGAACAAACGAAAGAGAAGCGTTTGCAGATGTTCAGGTCTTTAAGCCCGACAGCGAGAGTGGCGATACTGGAAGCGGCGAAAGAGGTACAGCAGCAACAGAAACTAACGCCAGTCAGCAAGCGGAAGTAGATAACAAAAGTGCCAATAAGACCGCATCAATCAAGGATGCTGAGCAGGATAAATCTTTATTATCAGACAGCAAAGATAATAAATCCGACCTACTAGGCGACAACACTACCGCCAAACAAGCCGTTGCTGATGCCGAGCGTGCGAAAGACGCTAAGCGCAATTCAGGAAATGACAATCAAGACACATTCACACTAACTGGTTCAAACAGTGAAGCAGATCAGGCCGCCGCAGCAGGGGCGCAAGATTTGTTTGCAGCGCCTAAATCTGAAACAAAACCTCAAAACGAAGTAGCCAAAGCCGCAGAAGCGCTCACCGCCGCAGGCGTTAGAGGCAAAGAGAAGCTCGACACTATCAAGGATGTGCGCGAAGGTAAAGTCACAGCTGATGAGGTGGCTGATGCTTATGGCGAACCAGCTACACAGAAACCTAAAGGCAATGTAGATGACTTTGGCGAGAAGCTAGAAGGTGCACGTAAAGATATGGTGCGCGCAATGGCTAAGGAATACTCAGATGATGAACTAGCCTCATTGCCACTTAGTAAGATATGGCCCATTACCGATGTTAATTTAATCGAGAATAAAACTGCCGCAGCAATTGCATGGACAGCCAGAGAGGAAATCCCATCTAAACCACGTAAGCCTTATGCGCTTAAAGTTTGGGTAGGCAAGGTTAAAATACTTCGTGATATAGGCAGGATAGTAAGCAAGGCGCTTGAAGTAAATCCAGAGCTAATGTTGCAGAAGCTCAAAGATGCTCAACTAGGCCAGTTTAAATCTAAAGTTGCATTGCTTGAGGCGATTGATCGTGACGCATGGAAGCGCATTGGTAAGGTTGAAGAGTACCCTAATGCTTACAGTTACGTTGATGGTGTAAAACAAATTAAACCGATGGTGCGTATTGATGTTGATGGCGTAACTACAACCTACGAAGCCTCAAGTGTTGCCGATGTAATTGATAATGTAAACGAGAAACTTGGCAAGGAAAAGCAAGAGAAGCGCATGGCGTTTGAGGTGCGTGGCTCATCAAAAGGCGGTTACTTTATCAACAAGAAAGGCGATAAAAACTACACCAAGCTTAAGACCTTTGATAGCTCAAAAGAGGCATTTGAATTTTTACGCAATAACTACGATGAAGTAGTTGCCGCATGGGATGCTACAAAAGACCGATTGAATGTTAAAGAATCAGATGTTCGAGGTAAAGAAAACAGACCGCGCACAGGTGAAGATTATCGCAAAGGTAAAGATGTAAGCTCAGAAGAGTTCGCAACTACGTTTGGCTTTAGGGGCATTCAATTTGGCGAATGGGTAAAGCAGGGCGGTAAAGATAATGACCGACAAGGTGCGCTAAACGCCGCCTACGATGCTTTAATGGACCTGGCTAACATAGTAGGTGTACCGCCTAAAGCAATGTCATTAGAAGGCACACTGGGGCTTTCATTCGGTGCGCGAGGCAAGGGTAGTGCTGCCGCGCATTTTGAGCCAGGCAATTTAGTTATCAATCTTACAAAAACGCAAGGTGCTGGTACTTTAGCTCATGAGTGGTTCCATGCTTTGGATAATTACTTTTCACGTAAGCGTGGTGGTGAAAAGTCAATGGCAGAGGTCAAAAGCCAGCAAGCCTACCGTGAAGGTAACTACATTACTTACAAGCCAGAAGCTTTATACATAAATAAAAATTATGGCAATAAAGGAATCACAAAAGCAGAGCTTGAGCGTTATCGCAAACAAAGCCCTAATAGCAAGTATTGGAGCGAAGAGAATTGGATTCTCGATCCGAAACATCCTCAAGGCGTAAGGCCTGAGGTTGAGGTTAGATTTGCTGACTTGGTGGATGCACTTAACACTTCACCAATGAAGCAACGTGCCAGAAGTATTGACAGTGTAAAAGAGGGCACAGATGGCTATTGGTCAAGAATTATTGAGCTTGGCGCGAGAGCATTTGAAAACTACGTTATCCATAAGATGCAGTTGAATGGTTACGACAATGACTACCTTGCAAACGTAGTGCGCGTGGATTCATTTAACCGTGATAGTTCAAGATTCCCCTATTTGTTGGATGAGGAGGTTGCGCCAGTAGCAGAGGCGTTTGATAACTTATTCTCTGAGATTCAGACTAAAGAAACCGACAGCGGCAATGTGGTGATGTTTAGCCGTAGCAATGCCAATGCCACCCCATACCGAGGCATGGACAAAGATAAAGCACAGTCGATTATCGATGAACTGCAGAAGTCACACAAAGGCATCCCCAAGGTAAAGCTAGTTGACCATCATTCTAAATTGCCAATATCTTCAAATCTTATTGAGGAAATTAACGGAAGTGAACAACTACTAATTGAGCGCTTAGAGTTGGTCACTCAACTGCCTAGCGAACAAAACATTCAGGCCGCATTGAGCGTAAGAATCAATGACGTGGAAGGGCTGTATTCAAATGGTGAAATATGGATTAATACCAATGCCATTAACAGTGAGGAGCGCTTAAGAGAAGTGTTTGCGCATGAGGCAATCGGGCATATGTCGGTTGCGAGCATGCTGAATGAAGTTGATAAAACTTTATTCCCTAAATTGCTAACGCAGGTTAAAACATTAAATAAAGCAGGCAATAAGTACATTCGCGCTATTTGGGATGATGTTAAAGAATCACAGCCAGATATTGACGATACCGCAATGGCTGGCGAAGTCTTAGCCTTTATTGCTGAGCGTGGCGACCAAGATGTTGAAATGTCACCTGTTGTCAGGTCAATATGGCAGCGCTTGATTGACGGCATCAAGGCATTCGCAAAACTGGTATTCAATGTTGAGATGACGGATGTTGATGTGAGAGATATTGTTTCAATGGCATCACGCTATGCTAAGGGCGAGGATGTTGTTAGCCTTATCTCAAGCAATAACATGTATTACAGCCGCAACAACCGCGAGCCATCCAAAGAGAGCGGCGATACATTCCTGACCGCAGCGCTTGAGTTCACCGCTAGAAACGAAGATTTATTTGAAAATGCACCTTCCGATTCAAAAGATATTGCTGATATTGCCAAAGATATGAACACGCAATTCCGTGTTGAGCCATTTGGTAAATCTCAAACGAAGCTTGATGGTGCCGAAAAAGCGTGGGAAGTTTTCATGCCAAATTATAAGTACAGATCTGCGGTGATTTATGAAAAAGGCAATGAGGTTTGGATAAACGTATCTAGATTACAGTCTGGCGAGAATCAAGGGAATGAAATTTACTCGCTTGCAGCGGCTTATGCCTATAACAATGACAAGGTGTTTATTGGTGATCCGCTTGGATTAACTGATAAGGCATTCTACCGCCGTGCAGAGAATATGTTGTCAAGCGCGTTGAAGTACGGCACCACCAAACACATTGAGCCGCATGTGGCGCAAACTGACCCAGATTTGTATTATTCATTCGATGAAAAAACAAAAGACTTTGGCGAATCAGTGCGTAAAATTAACTGGAAAAAAGGCGACGATGCACACAACATTAAAGAACTGATTTATACTGTTTATCACGGTGCAATAACCAATATACCTGAACTTAAAAATGTTATCTTCAACCCTACAACACAAGGCTTCACAACCATTGACGGTGAGCAATTCACCGACAAGGACTTTGCTCGAGTTGTTTCCGACTATTACGCCAGAACAGATAGCGGAAGTGGATCACGAAACGATGATGGAAATACACGATCATTGGGGGATAACGAACCTAAAAAGAGCAATCCTTATCGCGCAGGAGTGCGAACGGCAAAAAGAGCAGCACTCTTCAATACCTTTCTACGCGAAAAGAGCGGCGAAAGAAGGAGTGAAGTATTGGGTTCGTATGTGCGTGAGTTACAGAATCGCGGACTGGCAGACAGTTTAAAAGGTACATTCTACTCACGCAGTACGTCTAACCCATCACAATCAAGCTTAACACCTAAATGGGATGCGCTAGAAAACAGCACTTGGTCTGAAAATCTACGCCGCACACTTCAAGACAAGAATATTGACCTTAAGCGCGTAACGCAGAACATTAAAGCTGCAGGCGTTAACCTAGCAGATCGTTGGGATGCTTACCTTCAAGAAGAGTTGTATCACGGCAGAGCTGCTAAGCGTGTAAAAGACTTCTTGGACAATGAGCTTAATCCGCTAATTGAAGATATGCGCGCACGTAAAGTCAGCATTGATGATTTGCAACAATATCTATGGAATAGACACGCTGAAGAGCGCAATATTCAAATAGCAAAAGTCAATCCAGATATGAAAGATGGTGGCTCAGGTATAACAACTCAGGATGCCAAAGACTATCTATCAGCTCTAACACCAGAAGATAAATCAAACTATGAGGCATTAGCTGCTAGAGTTTATGCAATAAATGCAGGCTCACGCCAAACGCTAGTAGATTACGGCCTTGAATCAGCCGGTACGATTTCCACATGGAATAATACATACAAAAGCTATGTACCATTAAAGCGTGATGAAATGGACTTAGGCTTTGGCATGGGTACAGGTCAAGGATTTTCAGTGAAAGGCGGCGCGGCCAAACGTGCGATGGGTTCAAGCAAGCAGGTCGTGGATATTATCGCTAATATTGCTCAACAACGTGAGCAGTACATTATTAGAGGTGAAAAGAATCGCGTTGCTACTGCGCTAGTTGGTTTGGCAAAAACAAATCCAAATGAAGATTTCTGGGAAGTAGATAATCCACCGCGTATTAGAATGATTGGTAAAGAGAGTGGGCTTGTTGAAGAGTACACAGACCCTACTTACAAAAACCATCCTAATGTAATTGTTGCACGCATTCTTAATAAGCGTGGTGAGGTTGAAGAGCGCTCAGTCGTATTTAATAAATCAAATGAGCGTGCTATGCAGCTGTCTGCTAGCATGAAAAATCTGGACGTAGATCAGATGGAGGGCTGGCTACGCGATTGGGTTGCGCCTATCACCAGATACTTTGCCAGTGTAAACACGCAATACAATCCTATATTTGGCACATTAAATATCATTCGAGATGTGCAAGGCGCTTTACTGAACTTAAGTACAACGCCGATTGCAGGTAAGCAGAAAGGTGTATTGAAGCTGCTTACGCCTGCATTGCGCGGCATATATGCCGACACTAGAACGGCCAACGGAATTAAAAAACCTTTACAGTTTTTTAGCTACACACAATCCCAGAAGCAACAAGCACAAGCCATGCGCACACTCTGGGAAGAGTTCCAGCGCGAAGGCGGCAAGACAGGCTACCGTGATATGTTTGCCAATGCCGCAGAACGTAGCGAAGCCATACAAAAATCAATTGATCCGACTTGGTGGGCTAAAACAAAATTAGGTAAGGTTGTTTCTGCAAATGGACTGCTAACAGTGCCAGAAGAAATGATTAAAGATAAGACCATCAAACCTATCTTTGATTGGTTATCTGATTATAACGAAACGCTTGAGAACTCTGTGCGCCTGGCAGTTTATAAAGTGGCGGTTGATAACGGACAGACTAAGCAGCAGGCGGCAAGTATAGCTAAAAATATTAGCGTTAACTTTAACCGCAAGGGCAACATGGGGCAGAACTTAGGCGCGCTATATGCCTTCTTTAATGCATCCGTTCAGGGTACCGCACGTATTGCTGAAACCCTGACAGGGAAACGTGGTCAACAGATTGTTGCAGGCGGCTTGCTGTTTGGTGCGATGCAGGCAGTCGCATTAATGCTGGCTGGCTTTGGTGATGAAGAGCCGCGAGAGTTTGTGCGTGATAGAAATATCATAATACCGCTAGGCGACAAACGTTACGCAACAATCCCAATGCCATTGGGCTACAACGCTATCCCAAATTTAGGCCGCATCTTAACTGAATGGGCCTTGTCTGGATTTGAGAAAACTAACGACAGATTCACACATATATTAAGTATGTCTGCAGAGGTGTTTAACCCGATTGGCGGTAACGGTAGCATTATGAGTATTGTTACTCCAACGGCACTTGATCCGGTTAATGATTTATCACAAAACAAGGATTGGACGAATAACCAGATTTCACGCGAGGATATTAACCAGAACGCGCAAACTGCAGGCTTTACACGGACTAAAGATAAAACTTGGTCTGGCTATGTTGAGATTGCAAGATTTATTAATAAACTAACCGGCGGCACGGAATATACAGCAGGAAATATTAGCCCAACAGGCGATGCGATTGATTACCTTGTTGGGCAGGCTTTCGGTGGCGTGGGTAGAGAGTTAAGCAAAGCTGGCACAACAGCAGAAGCTTTGTTGACAGGTGAAGAATTGCCGCCTTATAAAGTACCGCTTGTAGGACGTTTCTATGGCGATGCTAAAGGGCAGGCTGCGCAAAGCTCAGAGTTTTACAATAACTTGCGCATGCTAGGTAAACATGAAACTGAGATTAAAGGTCGCCGCGCTGATAATATTGGCACTCAGGAATATCGTAAAGAAAACCCAGAGGCTGCGTTAATCGCTCACGCAAAGCAATCAGATAAGATTGTACGCAACCTTCGCAAACTTAAAGAAAGCAAGGTAGAGGCAGGAGCACCAGCATCAGAGGTTAAAGCAGTTGATGAGCGAATCACCAAGCAAATGCAAAAACTAAACGAGCTGGTTAGAAAAAAGAAAGAAGCAGTCGCCCAATAGAAAATAAAGCACAGCCAGCTAAAACCACCCAACCAGCGAGCAATAATATTTTATCCATGCGATATAATAAGCTCATTGGTTGAGCGTGTGTATTTATTTGCATCGATTACTTAAATCCAATAGTTCTGAATATAAATGCAATTACGTTTATAATCGATTCTAGTTAGCTTGATGTGTGTAACGTTTTTTAAGTGTTAAAGGTAGTGATTTAATACTATGTTTAACCTAGTTACACATAAATTACACTAGATGGTCTGAAAGCCGCTTATTTGCTTGTTATTTGGTGCCCAGAAGAAGCACATTTATCTGATATTGTTTAACATCAAAACTTTCAAATAGTATCAAATTCAATCACTTATTGTATTACAATGCGTTTTGTTGAAACTGTAAAGCGCATATAATATCAATGAAATTACACATAAATTACACACAAAGTCATGGCCTCAATTAAGCCATCAGCCAAGGGCTATCGAGCTTTTGTCTATGTCAAAGGCGTACGAGACAGCCAAACATTCCGTACAATGCGTGAAGCTAACGCTTGGGCAAGTGCGCGTGAAACAGAATTACGTGCCAGCGATAAGCTGCCTGTATCGGATAAGCATACCTTGCGCGATCTATTAGAAAAATACCGTGATGAAGTTTCAATCACAAAGCGCGGATCGCGTTGGGAAGTGGTGCGTATCAATAAGTTTTTAAAGAGCGCCCTGCCAATAGATAAGCCTTTGTCAAAATGTACTACCGAAATAATAGGCCAATGGCGCGATAAACAGACGCTTAGTGCTGGCTCTATTATCCGTGAGCTTGGTATGTTGCGATCTATATTTGAGTTCGCCAGGCGCGAGTTAAAGTGGGTTTCTGAAAATCCGCTCAAAGATGTGCGAAAGCCGCCGGCACCAAGGCATAGAGAAGTGACAATAACACGCTGGCAGATTAAGAAAATGCTGAAAGCGTTTGGTTTAACCAGAGGTGAGATTAAAAACAAATCACAGTCAGTTGCGGTATGCTTTTTAGTAGCACTTAGAACTGGCATGAGGGCAGGTGAGTTGTGTGATTTAACTTGGGTTAATGTTAAGTCAAATTATTGTATTCTGCCGATGACAAAAACCATTCCGCGCAATGTGCCGTTATCAAAGAAAGCAATCAGGCTGATAGAGCGAATGCGAGGCTACGATGATGCGCTGGTATTTAATTTAACTGATACCGTGCGTGATGTGCTATTCAGAAAGGCTAGGGATAAAGCCGGGCTAGAAGGCTTTACTTTTCACGATGCAAGACATACTGCAGCAACGTGGATCAGCCGTAAGGTTGATGCTTTGACTCTATGTAAGATATTTGGCTGGTCAGACACTAAAATGGCGCTCACTTACTACAACCCGAAAGCAAGCGACATTTCTAAGCTGCTCGACTAAGTAAGGCATTATCTATCTCAGTAATTGAAATCATGCCAATTTTATTCAGCTTAATATCGCCACGAGATACAATCTTTCTAAGTGTATTTTGACTAATGCCTAATATCTCCGCTGCTTGTTTCTGCGTAACTTGTAGCGGCCTTGGGTGCATTTCTGCATAAGTCTGCACTGCTTTTAATGCTATTTCAAACTCACTCATTGCTATTTCCCTTCTAACTTTTCTTGTTTGTACTTAACTTTAATTTCAGACTAAAAGCCTTGCTTGAATAAATCGCTTGCCAGTTGCGATGCCACTGAGAAGCCTTTTGCTTCTTTGGTGCCGCCCAGCCATATAACGTAGAACTATCTAGTCATGCTCGGCTTTCAGTTCGCCTATTTGTTTGATGATGGCGCTTCTATATGCGCCCATGCTTTGAAACGTAATCGCTAGTGCGTCATTGGCCACAATGTTTTTACAGCGTTCAATCACCTCATTATCATGCGATGCTAATGATTGCGTAGGGGTTGAGGATAGGACTTTGCGAGCTTTGTTATATGCTTTAAAGTGAATGTCTGACAATTTACCTATTACGTCACCTTGGTAATCATCTTCGCAGTTGTAAACATTGTCATCTGCTTTAACTATTCTCTCCAAAGCATCCCTCAATCGCGAGTTATCTGCTTGGAGTTCCTCCACACGTTGCTTAAGTGAATTTATTTCACTCTCGCTGGATTTGGTGGCGGCTTGCCATGCTTTCTTTAACCCATTGTGCGAATACCCATCACTATGTATTAAATACCACTTCTCAAACGCTTGATTTACTTGGTTAGTCATTCCACCACCTCAGTATTGGTTGGTGCTGTGTTTAGTTCACGCAATCTAGCACTTAATAAATTTGCAAAATTATCAACGTTACCTTTTGCTAATGATTTATATAAAACCCTACGCTCTTCATAACTTACATCAATCCACTCAGGTATTTGCTTAGGTGGTGAGGTGTAGAGTTTTGTAGGCCACAAATGGTAAGGGAACTTGTTATTTTCATTCCTAGATTCAAGCTCTTTAATCATGTATGTTGATATGGTACATACTAATGATGCATCGGCGTAAGCTACCGCCTCTTGCTGTTCGTTCTGCGATATTGGTGATGCCGTATTTGATAAACGTTGCAACTCTCTAGCAAGTTCGCTTCTTGTGTAATTCGGCAATCCTTCAAGAACTAATCTAAGTTTCTCGTTAAAATATCTAACGTCTAACTTCTCGTGCTCATTATTTTGTGTCATGTTTAACCTCACTAAGTTTGTCGTAGGTGGCTAGGGCTTTTTCTGCCATATCCCAAGCCGTTATCCTCATAGCGTCATATACATAATCTTTACCGTTAACCTCTTTGTATTCTCTAGTTGTGAGTAGCATAGTCAAAGCCTCCACCAACACATCTGCCGATGCTACTTTGGCGCGTAGTGTTTGGATTTCTGCATGGTCAGCAATTGCTCTGGCGCTAGCTTCTTCCGCTGTCTTAGTAATTGCTTCTATAACATTTATTTTCTCAGCCAGCATTGATGCAACTGAATCATAACAATTTGCACATTTCATAATCATTCACCTATATCTCTAATTTTATGTATGAATACATTTAGCTTATCAATAACTGTGTACCACCAAAACTTAGGTGCCGCGTTGAAAATATATTCAAACCACCAATATATTTTGCCTTTTAAAGATTTTTTATCATAAGAACAGAAATCTTTGCTTTCTACTGTGAGTCCTCTCCAAGCCATAATCATTCACCTTTCTTTGGTGTGCGTGGGTCTTTAAATTCAGTGCCAAATTGCTGTTTACTAATGCGGATAAATTCAACATCATCATCATTAACTCTTACTTTTCCGTGAAAACTATTAGCATTAGGGTAGCAATTTTCGATTACTGTTCCGTCAAACAACTTAACATCGTGATTTAACTTAAGCCTGTATCTTTTTGCATCATTTTTATAGTCAACCCACTGGAATAAATAAAAAGCGTAAGGGCTACTACCTAAAAACAACTCCATAAAAATATCTCTTGGATAATCTATGTCTGATTTATCAATAGGGTTCTTAAGCATCACTCCACCCACTCTGCATTACTCTGTGCACTAGCTTGCGTGTCTGGGATTAGTGCGCGAACCGATTCCTTATCACGCATAAACCCATTTAGCCAATTATGGTTAGGGCAATATTTCCGTAATAAAAATTCAGCATTAGATAGTGCACTAAGCGCTCTTTCTAACGCTTCCGCTACATTGTCTATAGGCGCGGCGGCTTGGTAGGCTTTAGCGAAGGCTTCTAGTTGCTCGCTTGTAAAGTAATGGTAAGTTGTGCCATTTCGCCAAGTTGAACTTTCAGCACCACTATCTTTAGCCAACTGCTCTATTAGTTCTTTACTCATGATTTAAACCTTTTCTTTTCAACTAGCGGCAAATGCAGTTCCGCTTCGGATTTTGAGTTATAGCCGCCATGTATAAATTCTCTTGTTAATCCGTTCTTATCGTTTTTAAAAATGCACCATGAGGCTCGCTGTTCTGAATAATCTACAGTGTAGTTACTCATCATTTATCTCTTTCTATAGGTGCGGTAGGTGAGGCTGGCAATGGCATCCAATAACTAGGCATATTTGCCCAAATCAATTCATTATCGCCATAGCTACGCCATTTATTTAAAGCGTTGCAGTACCAAGCATTAGCAACCCGATAGCCTTCGTTTTCAGAATCAAAACACCAAACATCTATCTCGGTGCCATCTTTAGGCGCTGTTTCAATCGGTTGCCATACGCTAGGTATCGCCTGTTGTGGTGCGGCGTAAACAGGAATCTTGAAAACGTCATTGTCATCCGCTCTGATTGATTGCGGATTGGTAATCGGCAACTTTGAAACATATCCGGCTACTGGCTCACTCTGGCTGGATTGCCTAGCTTCGCGGAGTTGGGCGAATTTAGTTAATAGATTGTTACAGCTAGTATTAGCGCTTCTAAATATCGTGCCGTTTTCTGTAATTATGAACCCTGCCGCTTTAGCATCTTCAATAATTGTTTTATCCATGATTCACCTCATTACGTTTGATAAGGGTGCGGATAATCTGAATTGCTACATCTAAACCTTCGTTGTAGCACATCAAGCCGCTAACTGATTCGTCAGAATAAATAGTGCTTTGTTTTCGTTCTGAGATAGCCTTAGCCGCCTCTTCCAGCGCATCAGCAACAGATTGAGGTTGTTGTGGGGTGGTGTATAGCAAAGATAACGGTTCAATATTATCTGTTAGCATAAGACCAAAAAATTCTTGTGTGCCTTCTGGCGTTGCTCGCTTAGATACAAACCTAGCCGCAGGCTCATCGCTCACTGCTGGTGCGTTGGTGATTAGGTCTATAAATTCTGCGTCAGATAAGGTCATAGAATGTGAACATGCTCTACGTTTCCCAATCTCTTGCATTAAAGCTTCCCTGCTAATCAAATCACTCATGCCGCCAACCTTTCACTTTCACTTCTGTAATAATTACCGCCTTTAATTGCATTTGCCCTGGCATTCATAAACTGCAAAACTTCTGCGCCAGTTACGTGATTCATCATTTCATCGTGAATTGCTACAAGCTCTTTAATCGCGTTGTAACCTACACCGTCAAAGCCAAAAGAGCCGAACTTGTGAAACCTATCTTTAAGCCTAAACATTGCTTGGCGTGCGTTGGCTATTTCATCTTTATAGGCATCGTTAAATAGGTTCATTGCCATCATGAAAACAACATCAACCGTTGACGCTAAAACATCAAAGTGCTCTGGTGTGCCTACGCCCTTTGTAATAGCTTCAAGTGCGCCATGTATTTGCTCGTTTAGCTTAACCTTTGCTTCATCGCTTACTGGCTTGGCTAGTCTTACGGTTTGATACACTGCATTAATCACTACACGATGTTTGCTAGGGTTAAATGCCTTGGTGCGTTTCTTTTGTTTTTTCATAGCCACGGTGTCCGTTTTTGTTCTGCACGATCACGCCTTGAGTTTCGTTTACTGCCTTTTGCATTTTTATGTTTTGCCATGATCTACCTTTCATAAAATTGGTGATGGTGCGGTAAGCTTTCGCCTACATTCGGTTAGCTTCTCTTCTCGATAACGAGCCATCTGGCCTAATTGTGGCTAACCGCAGAACTTCAAAACCTTTCGGCCTCATTGTGTGAGCTTGTTCCCTCACTTCTCGCACTTCTAAACAGTGCTGCTACACCATCAATTAAACCGACTTAACCCCACTAGAGGTAGCCTACGCATTGGCTTTAGTGATGCGCCACATCATAAAGTCGGCTTAATTCATGGTGCGCCTCGTAGGATTTGAACCTATCTATCTATCCGTTATGAGCGGATTGCTTTTACCTATTAAGCTAGAGGCGCTTTATTTACTACACGGCTTACTACTACCAGTTACCTTGATCGAACTTTTGCGCATCCAAGTTGCGAGCTTGGGTTATTTTTCCGTACCAAATCAAGTTCACTACTAATTCATATTTCGGTAATAGCAAGTCGTGTGGTGGCTCGTTACGTGAGCCAGCCGTTTTCTTAAGCCGCTTTCAACTCGCCAAACGATTGAGCCAACCAGCGATTAGCTGTAGCTGTATCAACGTTGTATGTCTTTGCTACTAGGTTGATGATTGATTGAGCAGTAGGGCGCACACTTCCGACTTGTACTGCAGGTATGTGATTTGCCTTAACTTCACTTTGCTCATTTACTGAAACACTCATTACGCCAGTTCCAGTTTTTATTGCATCAGCAAAAACTTTGTTAAAGTCAGATTCGTTAAATGTCGCGTCAACAACAGCACCGTCATCGTTCTTAGCCTCTGCAATGATTTGCGCTTCAAGCTCTTGGCGTGCTTTGATTTCAGCGGCTTCTTTGGCTTTACGAGCTTCTAATTCTGCTAGCTCGGCGTTGACCATTGCTGCATGCTGGCGATCAAGTACTTGCAAAGTTTTAGACGCAGCGCTTAATGCATCTTCTAGAAACTCAGCGAATATAACCTCTGTGATTTCCATTGCTTGCAGGTTGACAATTAACTTATCTAGTTGCGCAGATGTTTCACACTCAGAGCCTTCGATGATGAAGTTCTTAATGTTCTGAATATTTGCCTTAATACCATCAACACGCGCCTGCTCTTTAGCGGCCAGCTGCGCTTCGGCTTCTCTCGCTTCCTGCTCTGCCTGTAATGCGCGGTTCTGGGCTTCCAGCTGCTCTTGCGCCTTCTTGCCAGATACAATTGATGCAAGCGTATCAAGCGTAGCTTTTAATGCGTACTCGGCTTCTATAAAGCGTTCGCCAAACTCGGCAGGCGTAGGAATTAACGGGGATAATTCCGCGATAGCCTCTTCAATATCGGCCACTGATTTATTCATAACTTCCAGTGGCTTGTTTTTGATAGCGTCAATCTTGTTTTGAATAGCGGCTTTTGCATCTTCTTCTGCTTTTAGCTTGGCTGCTTTCTCAGTTTCGATGCGCTCTTCTTCGGCTTTAATATCAGCGTGAAACTTATCTTCGTGAGGAGTTACGGCGCTTTCAAGTTCCGTATATTTGCTTTCAAGCAATTTGCCGATAGCTGTAATTGGCGCTTTACGTGCTGCACGCTCTTTATCTGCATCAATACGGATAGCACGTAAGACAGCGCGATGCTCTTTTGCTACGGCCATGCCTTCTTTAGTTTGAATGTTGTATTCAATGCCTGTGCTATTTGCAATCGCCGTTTCTAGGCGCGCTTTAAACGGTTCGTAAACTGCTGCTGCGTAAGTTTCTGGGTCTAACGTAACCAGTGCTTGATTTGCAATGCTGGCGGCTTCTACTGTTTGTAATGGCTTGTTCATGGCTAGTGTCCTTTTTGGTAATCTTGTTTTGTTGCAACTGAAACTTTGCAACGATCATTAGGGTTCTTTGCTTCGCTGTGCTGCTTTGTCATGCTTTCTGTAAATCTTGCAGCATCCCAAACGCGATGATGTTGAACGTGTGATTCACCGTTGTTCTTGGTAATGCGCAGATACAAGTCATTGCCCATTAAGTTACTCATGATGTTTTCCTTTGATCGTAATTTTCTAAAAGTGCTTCGATGTGTTCTGGCTTGAACTTCTCTAGCTTTTCTCTTACTTTGCCTTCTGCTACAAATACTGCTTTCTCTAACTTGTTGATGTAATCGTCATCACGCCATACACGCTGGATATATAAGCGCATGTGTTCTGGCATTCGCGGATCGAAGCTCACCCAATCCCACCAATCCGCACCACATACCCAGATACAGCCTTGAACCTGCGGCATAAACTCTTTTTCGTTCATGCCGTTAATGAATCGGTCTATGTGAATTTTCGGGTCTTTAGGACACTTAAACTCTGTACCGCCATTTCTACCTACAAGGCCATCTGGTGATACGCCTGTAATATCCCCGTATTTCGGGTGTTTAATAAATGATGCTTGTTCCACAATGTTGCCTGTGCGAAAGCTGTATGCCGTTCTTGCAAAAGGTTCTGTATCACGCCCCCATTTGAGAGCGTAAGAATCCATGCCAGTATCAATAAAATCATTCGTTAATCGCTCTACTACGATTTGATTGATTAAATCGCTATAAGCCTTCGTGCCCTCTGCCAACAAATCAACAAATCGAGAACCAGTGAACTTGCCTGCGCGATCTGCATACCACTGTTGGGTACGCTGCTCTGGGCTTAATAGGTTCTCGTTTTCAAACATTACGCTTGGCCTTGTTGCTGCGCTTCTGCCTGGTCCATTTCACTGACAAATGAATCTTGCACGGTAGGCGCATGGTTAAAGTCTGCTTCTTTGGCAATCTCTAAAATACGCAAGTACTCTTGTTCCCCTACTAGAACTGCATCTGCGCGGTTAGCCTTACCAATGGATTTCCATTGCGTTAAGAAGGCTGCTGAACCTTTTGCAGCGAACGCCTCTAGCGCGGTAATCAAGCCGGTACGGCGGCTTTCCTGTTCTGCATCAATTACACGGCCTTGCTGCTGCTCTTGAGCTTGGCGGCCATATTCAGCGCCGTTACGTGGGCGCGTCTGTGCTGGCTTCTCGTTCAATTCAATTTCATCTGGTGTGTAAACACCTAAAATTGCTGACGGGGTATAAAGTCTTGACCAGTTCTTTACCTGCAAGTAGCCCATCTGTTGCTTTACGTTGGTTTTCCAAAGTGGGCTATTTTTAGTAGTCACTGAATTACTGTTAAGCCACTCGCCCCAAGTGATCTCACTCTGGCCGCGAAGTACTGCACCAACTCGGCAGCTAACCGACATACTTGCACCGCTGCCGACTTCATCTTTATATTCATAGCTAAATGGGCTGCAAATCGCATTGCTTGAAGTTACTGCAGCATTTACTAACTGCGCCTCATAACCAAGCACGCCATTAACTAAGTGTGTTTTCTGGGCTACTGCAAAAGGGTTCATGCCCCAATTTGACGCTTGAATAATGATGGCTAAACAATCACCTTCATTACCTTGCAAGTGTTTAGGTACAGTTACTTTGCTGCTTGCCATTGTTTTAGCCAGTGCTGTAGCTCGTGCCATATTTTCATCGTTGGTGATAAGTGCCATTGAGTTAGCGCGATCACTTTGAATCACGTTAAGCTCTGGCGCGTCCTGCTGGACTACTGCGGTTGATGCTTCCATTTGATACCTTTCTTAATCGGGACTATGCCGATAGTTGAAAATCCTAAATACTTACTTTTATTGCTCTCAAAAAACTCTTAACTATTCCGCTTCCATGCCTGCGGCAATAGCTGTAATACTGCGTAAAACTCATTCTCTTTCCAGTCTTGAAACCTTGCTGCACTCAATCGTTGCCTTGCTACTGCCAAAATCTACGTTGCACCAGCTTGATTTGTACTTTGCTTTTTCTTCGTTAATCGCTTTCTGTTCCACGTAAGCAACTAGAGCGAGTAGGGCAAAGAAGGCTAGTGAACCGATAACTACCCATAAGGCTGTGTAAAGTTTTTTCATAGTGGATGCCTCGCTCTAATCTGTTTCATCAGTTGCATGTTGTAATCAAGCTTGTTTGGTGCGGCTTCATAGCCTGCTTGGTACTCTGCAAACTCGTTGGCGTGCTTGTTTTCAGATTCCTCAAACACCACACGCTTAACGCCGTCTTGGTCAATGATGTATTGCTCTAGTGAGGGCATGGTTAAAACTTACCTTCAATACTCTCAATAACCTCAATGGCCGCTGTGTTTTCCGCATAAGAATCACGTACAACATCACCATGCAAACCTGCATACTTGCCGCCAGCGTTGTTAATTTCGCTTATAAAGCTTTGTACTTTTTTCAAAGCCTCAAGCAATTCATCACGTTGTTGAGTTACGTTAACAATCACATTAGATTGCGAGTGAAATCTTTGCCACAAGTCTGCTTCGTGCAGTTCTTCATCACTAATGCGAGAACAAGCATTTACACAAGCTACGATGCGCCTAGCGTCACGTTCGCTGATAGCAGCTACAGTTGCGCCGTATTCATAATTGTTGTGGTAAACAGGTCGCACTAAGTAGGCTATGTCTAGCCTTACAGAAGTCTTTTCCGCTACGCACCACGGCTCTTTTGTATGCTCAGTCATGATTAAGCCGCCTCTGGCGATGTATGTGCCATCATCTGGCGCTGTGCTTCACGCGCTTTCTTAGCTTCTTTCTCAGCACGTAAGGCATCTAAACTGGCTGGCTTATGTACCAACACCTTGCCTTGTGATTTGAAAGCTTCCACGGTCTTATCTGTGCCGATAACAGCTACTTTTTTCGCCTTAACCTGCATGGCTTGCATCGCTAAACCTGATTGCAATATGTTCATTTCATTCACCTAAAAAAATGCGAGTGGTACTCTTCCTAAAATTTCCCACTCGCTAACCTGGGAGAAAGTATCGAAACGGTATTTTGCTGCGATGTGTGAATATTACCCATAGGTAATGTATGTGTCAATACCCATAGGTAATTTATTTTAATTATTTTTATAGTGAGGAAATTTGGGCGTAAAAAAACCGCACTTAAGCGGTTTGTGAACTGTTAGCTATAGGCTTACAGTTGAATGGGCGTAAAAAAACCTGCCGAAGCAGGTTAGTGTTTTAAGCTAGAAGTGTCTTGATTATTCTTTCGTATGCATCTGTAAAATAATATTTTACATATTTCTCTGGTATTTTTATCTGGAGAGCAATTCCATAGTAATCGATGTGCCCCTTTTCAATGCCATCTTTGAACTTAAGTCTTTCCGATTCAGGGCAGAGGCAAGCCAATGCCATCCAAAGCCCCTTAATATCGGACTTAAATTGTTTACTGCCATTGGTGTCAGGTATTTCAAAGTTAGATAGTAAAGTTTCTAGCTCTAATGTATTTGATGTTTTTTCGTCATCAAGGTCAAAAAGATGCATTAGCTCTTTTGTGAAAACAAATCTTTCCCAACAATAATTCAGGGAGCGAGCTAACACTATTACATTACATCCAAACTGTTGAACAAGTCTTGCCTCGGTATTGCTAGCGGATAAAAAATATCCTCTAATAATATCAGTATCTAAAGTACTTTTTACTGCAGCAATTCTTGTTGCTCCTGTTATTGAAAGAGCTTTTGGTTGTATATCTTTTCTACTAACTGGGATTTGTATTTTTTGACAATGTTCGTATAGCTCTTTAAATTTTTCCAAAATTTAACAATTTTCTTATATATCTAAAACCTCAAAATCACCTGATTCTAATCTTGATAAAGACTTATTAATTTCTTCAGCAAATTGTTCAGCACTAACATCTCTGTTACTGCCAGGGAACATTTTAAAATTGGTGGCCGCTAGAGAATCTTTATCAAATATTCTCTTCTGAAGAAATTCAATATTTTGACTCATTTTACTTCCTCTCAATTACGCTTATAACTAACGTATAAAAAACAAAAATAGCTATTGACAACTTTGCCAACAGCATTAATTGGTATAGTAAACAATAATTACCTCTTAGTAAATAGCTAGATATACGTAAACGTTTAATTTATTAAACATAATTATTTAATTACTGCCAACTACCGCACTTAGTTACTAGGTAGTAACTACTAATAATCAATAGTATTTATTACCTTGATTGGTACGCATATGTGACTAGTAAATTTGCTAATGGTTGCTTCATCTTAGTATTAACACCCTCTACGCTCCCACTTATCTTTAGCTTTAGCATCAGCTTTAGTCTGCCATTGCATATTGCTTGGATGATCTGCACCGCCACAAGCAAGCGCTTGAACATGGTCTATTATGTAGCCAGGGCATGAGCCTTTGCTGCGTCCAGTAGCAGGGCAGGGGTGCGATTGTTTAAACTGGCTCTTGGCCTTGTAGCTGCGTCTGTATTCTGCTTGTGCTGAAAGGGATGTGATTGTTAGCAGAAATATCAACAAATACTTTAATAGCATTTTAGCGATTTATGGATTTTCCGAGATGCTCGATCACCGACTTGGCAGAGTAGCTCCTAAATGCAGATTCAGGCTTTACGCCTTTATACATCTTGATAATAGCGGTTGAATCTAATCCAAGCTTTCCATACTTGGCATGTGATTGCTCATTGCTTTCGCGTTCATTGACGCTAAACCAATCGTAGCCTTTCTCATTTGTAAGTTCTGCTGATCTATACAAAAGCATGTTTTCTACTTGGTCTTTTGAGCTATAACCATTGCCTACAAATGTCACTCGATAAGAGTTTTCATCAATCTGCGCATCTGAGTAGCCGCCTGAGATGCCTTTTTTCTGATAGCTGGTTGCGCAACCAATCATCAACAATGTAACTAAAATTAAAATGAACTTCATACACCCCCCCCCTCTATCTGTAATTATTTTGCGCTTCTTTTACTGGAATAATCCATTTCCCAGTAAACCTATCATATGAAACACACGCCACCCCATAATTGCCACCGCAATTCGTGTCATACCTAAACCACCAAGCCAAAGTAAAAAGAAAAATAGCTAATGCAATATAGTGTTTGCTATTCAGATTAGGCATTTAAAATTCTTTGCTTTCCCAAGCTTTCAGCACACGGCCTAGCACTTCAAAATCCATTTCTTTTGTAATGGTCCATGTTTCGTATTTTTTATTTTCAGAGATTACCCTAATGCCTTCACCAGGTATTCGTTGAAGTGTTTTGATAAATCCTTCTTCACCAACTCTAAAGAAGTAAACGCCGTCAAACTCTAAAGTTTTAACTCCAACATCAACAATCAGCGGATCTCCTGAGTTATACATTCCACACATTGAATCACCAAAGCCGGTAACTATCGTCAAGTTATTGTTTCCTGTATTAGCAGGCACATTTTTACTTAACCACTCGCGCGTAACTTTCCACCCTGTTATTTGCCCTGATTCCCCACGTAACACCAAACCTTGACCCATTGCCCCTCTTACATCGTGATATTGGTTGATAGTAAATTCATCACTATTAAAATCATTTTGTTTTTTATTATTTTCAACATCATCTAACCAACCCTCATATAGATGATCCAGTTTTTCAACCATATCTTCGCCTATACGTTTTTTTGCTGCTTTACCTTCTTCATAAAGCATGCGTGAAACGTAGCTAGGATTTACTTCAAGCTTATCCGCTAGCTTTGCTTGTCCACCGACTTTGGCAACTAATCTAATAAGTGCTAATCGTCTTTTTTCGTATTTATCCATCTGATGATATTCCCAAACAATTACCTGCAAGTAAATAACCCATAGGTATTGACATTAACATTACCTATGGGTAACATCTCCCCATGGATAAATTACTTAAATACATTAACAACCTTGCTGGTCCTGCTAAATATTCTTTTGCAACCCAGTGCGGAACATCAATTGGCTATTTAAGAAAAGCCGTATCTAAAGGCTCTTTGCTCAGCCCTGCGCTGTGCGTGTTGATTGAGAAGCACAGCAACATGCAAGTTACTCGCAAAGACCTTCGCCCCAATGATTGGCAGGACAACTGGCCTGAATTGGTAAAAGCCGCTTAGAAAGGTATTAAAAATGAAAGCACATGAAACACCTGCATTCTCAAGAGTTAGCCGCACAGGTGAAGATCTAGCTGAATTACGTGTTAATTCCCCTCGGCACATTTTGGCCGTGATTGATTCGGTGGCTATTTCAGAAACTAGAGCATCGGGTAAAAACGTTTCTCGCACTGACATTGTTAATCGCGTCCTTGGTATTTTTGTTGAACATAAGATTGATGAAGCCAGTTTAGTTAGTAAGGCGCTTCAAGACAATCCAACAGTGCTGGAATAGGGAATGATTAATTCAATCTCTAAAACCTCAAGATTCAACGGTGCTGATTACAAGCATGACCGCGATAGCGAACGCTTAACCAATCAGTACATCGACATATTCAATTTAATGGCTGATGGTGAGTTTAGATCCCTTAGCAAAATCGCGGCATTAACCGGTCACCACGAAGCAAGCATTTCAGCGCAGTTAAGACATATGCGCAAGCCGCGCTTTGGTTCGCACACGGTTAACAAAAAGCACAAAGGTAATGGTTTGTTTGAGTATCAGCTGATCGTCAATACAAAGGCGGCAGCTTAATGGTTTACGCGCTGGCAGCTAGGCATAGCGACTTATGGATTATTGCCCCATTTGTCACGCCAGCGCACCTAATAACGGCAATATGAGAGGCAATAAAAAAATGGCACGACAACAATTATTAGACATACATAGAGAGCTTATCGTTGACCTGTTTGCAGGTGGCGGCGGTATGTCAAAGGCAATCTACATGGCACTAGGTCGCCATCCTGATATTGCGATTAACCACAATGACGATGCATTGAGTATGCATCGCGCCAATCACCCTCAAACACGCCACTTTGTAGCAGATGTATTTGAAGTGTGCCCAGATTCAGTAGTGCATGGTCGCCCAGTTGGACACCTTCACGCAAGTCCAGATTGTACGCATCATAGCCAAGCTGCAGGCGGTCAGCCTCGTAATGAAAAGCGCCGTGCATTGTCATGGGTGGTTGTTCGTTGGGCTGGTCAAGTAAAGCCTCGTGTAATTACGCTTGAGAATGTTAAGCAGGTTCAAAAATGGGGGCCATTGATTGCAAAGCGTGATAGTGCAACTGGTCGCGTGATTACATTGGACAAGTTA
>Ga0208631_100093_pt1 | contig 58930 bp, 49 predicted proteins | sample LakWasMet38_LOW7_2_FD_183878 | JGI IMG/M metagenome (GOLD analysis project Ga0208631, IMG submission 183878) | Freshwater sediment methanotrophic microbial communities from Lake Washington under simulated oxygen tension - Sediment Metagenome... | ecosystem: Environmental > Aquatic > Freshwater >... | reverse complement strand
AACGAATCCCTCGATTTTTATTGCAACAAACTGGGGCTGGCCGAAAGCCACAGGATGGACAGCGAAGCCGGGCGTTTTACGCTGGTCTACCTGCATGCGCCGCAGGATGCCGGTCAGGCCAAAAAGATGCACGCGCCGCTGCTGGAGCTGACTTATAACTGGGATACCGAAGATTATCAGGGCGGCCGCAACTTCGGGCATCTGGCTTATGAGGTCGATAATATTTACGAAACCTGCCAGAAATTGATGGATGCAGGCGTGGTCATCAACCGCCCGCCGCGTGACGGGCATATGGCGTTTATACGCTCACCGGATAAGATTTCTATCGAGTTGCTGCAAAAAGGTGGGGCGCGGGCACCTGCGGAACCGTGGGTTTCTATGGAAAATACGGGAAGTTGGTAGGAATCTAAGCGGTTCATGCCAGCTTGCTTAGCTCTGTTGCGAGTCCGCCATCTTATGCTTGCTACCTGATTAATTTTGGTATATTTTCTATACCATGATTGAGTTTGAATTTGATGAAAACAAGAGTCGGACAAATCTCGAAAAGCATGGCGTAGACTTTGTGGATGCGCAAAAACTTTGGGATGATCCAGACCTGCTTGAAATTCCAGTAAAAACAGAAGATGAGCCCCGTTTTTTAATTATTGGTCTCATCGCAGGAAAGCATTGGTCCGGTGTAATTACATACCGAGGAACGTGCATTAGAATTATATCTGTCCGCAGATCACGAAAAGAAGAGGTAGCCTTATATGAAAGCTAGTGAATTTGATAAAAATTTCGATGAGGGCGATGACATTCAAGATGTCTTGGACTTATCCAAAGCCAAGAGAACCATGCAAGACCAAAAGCGGGTGAATGTTGACTTTCCTGCCTGGATGATTGAGTCATTAGATAAAGAGGCTAGCAGGGTGGGCGTAACCCGGCAGTCCATCATAAAAGTATGGTTGGCCGAGCGCCTTGAAGAATTGGCCGCTAACAAAGCATTACAAAAAACAGGCGGCTGAGTTTGGCATTAAATGGCAAATTCAGGTGCGTAGGGTTGGTCAGCCAGATGCCGATGTTACCTTTGATAGATAAGCACTATTTTCATCAAACACTGCCCGTCTAAACATATCAAAATCATCTTTTGAGCCAGTAAAAATTACTCCAGGAACATTAATTAGCGCTCTTTTGAACGTTAAATTTGAACTTAAATTTTTAGAAGACATTAATATTTCATATTCCGTCTTTGCAAAGTCAGAATACACTCTAAAGGAATAATGCCAGTTTGGTTTTTTCTCGATTCCTTGATTTACTGCTTTTATAAATTCAGGGTATGCCGTACATAATTTTTTTATTTTAAGTTCACCATTGGATTTGGCTTTACACCTGTATAGTTGGTTTTTCTGCTTATAAAGGAAGTCGCTTTTTTTATAATGTGCATATAGCTGTGCCGCGGCGTCTTCGGTGTCGATGCATTCTAATGCATCACCATTGTAGATTTCTTTATTCATCAAATATCACCAAGAGTCCTGAGGAGGTTATGGCTGATTTTGTAAATAGCCGAGCCCGGCAACAGCGCGTAGGAGGGGTAGAGCAAAGCGAAAACCATCGCATTGGAGATTGGTTATGATGGGTTTCGGCTAACGCCTCCACCCATCCTACAAAAAAGCTTAAATCGCCTTTTTAATCCGCTCCATGGCTTTTTGCAGATTCGCCATGCTGGTGGCTATCGAAATTCTGATATGCCCAGGTGTGCCGAACGCGGAACCCGGCACTAACGCAACACCCGCTTCCTCGATCAAATATTCGGAAAAGCCAAGGTCGTCATCAATGTTATCCAGTCTGGCAATCAGCTTTTCCACGTTAGGGAACACGTAAAACGTACCGTCGGTTTCCAGGCATTCAACGCCGTCGATGCTGTTGAGTTCGGCAACGACATAGTCGTGGCGCTTCTTAAACTCAACGCACATGTTGTCGATAAAGCTTTGATCGCCGGTTAACGCGGCTTCGGCGGCATGTTGCGAAATCGACGTCGGGTTGGAGGTGCTTTGCGATTGGATAGTGGTCATCGCCTCAATCAAATCCGCAGGACCTGCTGCATAACCGATACGCCAGCCGGTCATCGAATAGGCTTTGGACACGCCGTTCATGACCACGGTGCGGCCATACAGTTCGGGATGCGCATTTAAGATATTAACGAATGTGCCTTTCTTCCAAAGGATGTGCTCGTACATATCATCGGTTGCGATGATGATGTTGGGGAAATCCTTCAGCACGTCGCCCAGCGCTTTAAGCTCTTCCAGGCTATAAGCAACGCCGGACGGGTTCGACGGGCTGTTGATAAAGATCAAGCGGGTTTTATCGGTAATCGCCGCGCGCAATTGCTCCGGCGTTATTTTAAAATTCTGTGCCTGGGTGGTTTCGATAATAACCGGCACGCCATCGGCCAATAACACCATGTCGGGATAGGAAACCCAGAACGGCGCGGGAATAATAACTTCATCGCCGGCATTAAGCAGGGCCTGGGTCAGGTTGAATGAGCTTTGCTTGCCGCCGCAGGAAACCAGGATCTGGTTGGCCTGATAGTCAAGACCGTTATCGTTCTTGTATTTGGCGATAATGGCTTTTTTCAGGCTGGCGATGCCGTCGACTGCGGTGTATTTGGTATGACCATTTTCAATAGCCTTAATTGCCGCAGCCTTGATATGATCCGGGGTGTCAAAATCCGGCTCACCGGCGCCAAGGCCGATAATGTCTTTGCCCGCAGCACGCATTTGCGCGGCTCTGGCGGTAATCGCCAAAGTAGGTGATGGTTTTACTGCCTGGACTCTGTTAGAAAGTTTGATGCTCATGTTTCCCCGTGTAAAATCAATGTCAAAGGTGAAGCGGATTATACCCTATGTATAATGGCTTACTACCAACAAGGTGTTAAAAAACCATGCTCATTGAGAAGTCCAAGTGAAAAAGAAGTTCAAACTCCACAGCCGATTCCAGCCCGCCGGTGATCAGCCTACCGCGATACAAGCCTTAGTCGAGGGCTTGAGCGACGGCGAAGTGCATCAGACTTTGCTGGGCGTGACCGGTTCAGGCAAAACCTTCACCATCGCCAATGTGATTAACCAGGTTCAGCGCCCGGCCATGATCATGGCGCCCAATAAAACCCTGGCCGCGCAACTCTACGGCGAAATGAAAGAGTTTTTCCCGGAAAACAGCGTCGAGTATTTTGTCTCGTATTACGATTATTACCAGCCGGAAGCGTATGTCCCAGCCTCAGACACCTTCATCGACAAAGACGCGGCGATCAACGAGCATATCGAGCAGATGCGCTTATCGGCGACCAAGGCGTTGATCGAGCGGGACGATACGATAGTCGTCGCCACGGTTTCGGCGATTTACGGCTTGGGCGAGCCGGAATCGTACTTCAAGATGGTGCTGCATCTGGTCAAGGGCGACATGATTAACCAGCGCGACATCCTGCGGCGACTGGCGGAAATGCAATACACCCGCAACGACATCGACTTGCGCCGTGCGACCTACCGGGTGCGCGGCGAGGTCATCGACGTGTTCCCGGCCGAATCGGACAGCGAAGCATTAAGGATAGAGTTATTCGATGACGAAGTGGAGCGCTTGTCATTGTTCGATCCGCTGACTGGCGAGATCATCCGGCGGCTGGCGCGTTATACGATTTACCCGAAAAGCCATTATGTGACGCCGCGAGAACAGTTGTTGGAGGCGGTTGAAGCCATCAAGGTGGAACTCAAGGAGCGCCTGGAGCAATTGCGCTCGCTGGATAAACTGGTCGAAGCGCAACGGCTGGAACAGCGGACGCTGTTCGATATTGAGATGATTCTGGAAGTCGGCTATTGCTCCGGCATCGAAAACTATTCCCGCTACCTGTCCGGCAGAAGCGCCGGCGAATCGCCGCCGACGATGTTCGATTACTTGCGCGACAATGCGCTGGTGATTATCGACGAAAGCCACGTCGCCGTGCCGCAGATCGGCGCGATGTACAAGGGCGACCGCTCGCGCAAGGAAACCCTGGTCGAATACGGTTTCAGGCTGCCTTCCGCGCTGGATAACCGCCCGTTGATGTTCGATGAATTCGAGTTGAAAGCGCCGCAACGGATTTATGTGTCGGCAACGCCGGGACCTTATGAACGTGAGCATTCAGGCGTGTTTGCCGAGCAGGTGGTCAGGCCGACCGGCTTGCTTGATCCGGTCGTCGAAGTGCGCCCGGCAACCACCCAGGTTGATGATTTGCTGTCGGAAATCAACAAGCGCGTTGTCGTAAAAGAGCGGGTGCTGGTGACCACGTTAACCAAGCGGATGTCGGAAGATTTGACCGAATATTTGATGGAACACGGGGTACGGGTGCGTTATCTGCATTCCGACATCGATACCGTGGAACGGGTCGAAATCATCCGGGATTTGCGGCTGGGGCAGTTCGATGTGCTGGTCGGCATCAACCTGTTGCGCGAAGGGCTTGATATACCGGAAGTGTCCTTGGTTGCGATACTGGATGCCGACAAGGAAGGCTTCCTGCGTTCGGTCGTGTCGCTGGTGCAAACCATCGGCCGGGCGGCGAGAAACGTCAACGGCAAGGCGATTTTGTACGGCGACAAGATCACCAAATCGATGCAGCAGGCGATCGATGAAACCGACCGTCGCCGTGAAAAACAGCACCAGTTCAATATCGAGCATCACATAGAACCGAAGACTATTTTCAAGTCGGTCACCGATATTCTACAGGTATCGATACCCGGCGCAGGGATGACCAGCGCCAATAAGCTGCTAAGCAAAGTGGCTGAATTCCCGGCCGACTATAAGGCGACCATGACACCCAAGCAGGCGGGCAAGAAACTGAAGCAACTGGAAGACGCCATGTATCAGCATGCGAAAAATCTTGAATTTGAGCAGGCGGCGAAGATCAGGGATGAGATTAAGGTGTTGCAGGAGTTGATGTTGGTGTAGTGGGCAATGCGCCGAATAATCAGCCTTGTCATGTCTTGAGCCGGCATACGCTAGGCTATTGACGCCCTGCAGATTGCGTTTTACCGGTTTTTTATTTGAGGCAATTCGCAATGCGGTAAACTATGGTAATTTAATTCGTCTCATCTCTTTGGTAATTTCGGAATATTTATGACTACTTGGTTAGAAACCTGTCAAAAACAATTGGCCAGACTCGAAAAAACATCGGTATTGGCAGATAAACTGATTACTTTGAGCAATAAGACCGGCGTGGATATTCCCCCTGATCTGCTAAGACGACTCAATATTGAGCGGCCGCGATTAAACAGGCAATTGGAGCGCCTGCATACCAACCGTTTCGAGGTCGCCGTGATTGGCTTAGAAAAGGCAGGCAAAAGCGCGTTACTGAATGCCTGGCTAGGGCAGGAAATTTTGCCGTCCGCGCGTGAGCGCTGTACCTTCACCAGTACGGAAATATGGTCTGCGCAAACCGAAGAAGATCAACTGCTGTTTATACAATATTACAGCAAAGAAGAAATCGGCAAACTTCAAATGCAGCGGCGCGATGCGCTGTTAGGCATTTTAAGCGAACGCGAGCGCAAAGAAATACAAGAAGATTTTGATGATACGGAAAAACATCTTAGCGAGATTTCGGTGTTTTCAAAACAGAAGAGCGGCTTTAGCCAACACTTTGTCGATATTGGCGAAATCAGCGAGCAATTGCAGTCGGCCGTGTTTAAAAACCGGGCCCAATCCCTGGCTATTAAGCGCATTCAGTTGAAAACCGTGCGTTTGCGCAGCGACCGGGACATTATTTTCCATGATGTGCCGGGCTTTAATTCAGGCATTTTAATGCATGCCGAGCAAGCGACCGAGCGGCTAAAAAACTGCGATGCCATTATTTACGCCAAGGAAATGAAGCAGCCGTCCATCACCGGCCCTGAAAAAGAAATGCTGGTCATTGCCGATTCCGAAGACCCTAGTGTAAAAGTGTCTGACAAGGTGTTTGTGGTGCTGACCCAAGCCGACGCCATGGATGACCAGATCGATTTTAAAGAGACTTATACCAAGCACCGCAGCTATTGGCCATCAGTGCCTGAGCGCCGGTTAATCCCGGTTTGCGCACGCGCCCATTTGGTCGAGTTCGGCATCCCTTCCGAAGACACCCTAAGACGCACTAAAAACGCTGACGATAAAGCTAAAATGAAAAAACTTGGCATTAACGACGGCATGGTTGCTTTAAAAGAATCAATCAATTACTACATCGACCACGAGCGTTCGGGCGTTTTGGAAAGGCGTTGCGATGCGTTGGTTAGCGGTATTCGACAAATTGCCAACGAAGTGTTGTTTAAGCTTGAACCGATTTACGGTGTATTTGATGAAACCGAAATCCAAGAGGACGATTTGCTCGGCAAAGATTTTAATCAGTGGTGGGGCCGCGAATGGCAACGCATCAAAAAAGACTTCGACACCTGGTATGCTGAGGTTATCCAGGGCCGCAAAGAAGCCGATGCTTTGGGTTCGGAACATTTTGAACTGGCCGCTCTGCATGTCGCTTACGATGAAAAAATCGAATTTTTGCTCACTAACCTGACGACAGCCCAGCCGGATGAATTAAAACGTATTTACACGGCAGGCGGTACGATCTCCATGCCTGACCCGCGCGAGGGCAATTACAAAATTCGCGAGGAATTATTTAGGGAAATCCAGAAAAAATTTGAGACGGAGCTGACCGATCAGTTGGCGCAAGCGCTACAGGCGCTTATCGACCAAATTGCGTTTAAAACTCAAAGCCTGCTGTGGGAAACCGAAGAAGTACGCAAAACCCTGCTGCATTCCGATGTTGATGAAAACCTTGAGCAAGCGCGTATCCGTCACGGTTTTCAAGTGCTGTTTTTACGCTTTAGCCGAGTTGCCGTTGAAGCATTCATCGCCAAGCCCTTGCACGCAAGGGAACGGTTGTTAAATGAGCGGGCTGCCGAAATCAAAACCCTGGAAGCATTTTATCAGGGCGACGACAAAGCTAAGCACGAAGGCGGCCTGACGCATTATTTACGTTACGGATTGTGGACAAAATTAACCCAAAGCGGCGCAGCCGGCAGCCGCGCCAAAGCGGCGGAAAAGCCGCCTGCCAAAAGTCAAGTGATACAAGATATTGTTAATGCGGTTGCTGCTGAAGCGATGCCCCCAGCCAAAAAAGCTGCCGAAGAACCGGAAAATATGTCAGTCAATGAGCCGGACAATTTTGAAGCGGTTGTTGCTGAAATTAATGGCGATTTGACTGCTTTGCTGGATTACCTGAAAAACAGCGTATTTTATGCGGCTGGCTTTATCACCTATTGTAATCAGGAACTGGAGCGCATTCGTAATCGCTTTAAAGAAATGGAAGATAATGACCGGCAATGGATAGGTATTATCCGTACCGCCGTAAAGTATGAAAAAAACCCTAATATTCCTTACAACATTGCCCACACAAGGCGGGATTTCCGTATGCGTCGGGAAATTGCTGTAGAGCTTAAGGAAGTTAGGGAATCCTGTACCAATGTGTTTTGAAGTTTTAAGGTGATTTGCGTTTATTTTCTCAAGCGGAGCGGGGTTTGCAACCCCGCTCCTAACGTTTCAGCAATACTCTGACACTTAAACGACGCCCTACGTTTCGGACGGGGTAACATGCCCCGTCCGGCTTCAAAGCATTACGTCTTAACCCTTCAAAAACCGCAACGTCTCATGTTCAACATCGACTTTGATGGTATCTCCGGCGACAAAATCGCCTGCCAGTATCTTCTGAGCCAGCGGGTTTTCAAGCTGTTGCTGGATAGCCCGTTTCATCGGCCTTGCACCGTAAACCGGATCAAAGCCAGCCTCGCCTAACAAATCCAGCGCTTCTTCTGAAATCTCAAAACCGATTTCGCGATCCTGCAAACGTTTACGCAAGTAATCGATTTGAATGCCGGAAATAGCGCGAATCTGTCCTCGGCCCAAGGAATGAAAGACCACCGCCTCATCGATCCGGTTGATAAATTCAGGCCGGAACTTGGTGCTGACGATGTCCATGACCGCGTTTTTCATCACCGAATACAGCGCCTCGCCGGACAGCGATTGAATCACATCCGAACCGAGGTTAGAGGTCATCACGATGATGGTGTTCCTGAAATCGACCGTTCTGCCCTGCCCGTCGGTCAAGCGGCCGTCATCCAGCACCTGCAACAGGATGTTGAACACATCGGGATGGGCTTTTTCAATTTCGTCCAGCAAAATGACCGAATACGGTTTGCGCCTGACCAGCTCGGTCAGGTAGCCGCCTTCTTCATAGCCGACATAACCCGGAGGCGCACCGATCAAACGCGCCACCGAATGCTTTTCCATAAACTCGGACATGTCGATACGCACCATCGCATCGGGCGTGTCGAACATGAACTCTGCCAGCGCCTTGCACAGCTCGGTTTTACCGACGCCGGTCGGCCCCAAAAACAGGAACGAGCCATTCGGACGGTTCGGATCGGATAACCCGGCCCTGGAACGGCGGATCGCATTGCTGACCGCTTTCAGCGCTTCTTCCTGACCGATCACCCGCTTGCTGAGCTGCTCTTCCATGTGCAACAGCTTGTCGCGCTCGCCTTCCATCATTTTCGACACCGGAATGCCGGTCCATTTCGACACCACCTCGGCGATTTCTTCTTCGGTAACCTTGTTGCGCAACAAGGTCATTTTCTGCGCTTCGGCCGGTGCGGCTGAATGCAGCTGTTTTTCCAGCGCCGGAATAATGCCGTATTGCAACTCGGACATCTTCGCCAGATCACCGGCGCGGCTGGCCGCTTCCAGCTCGGTTTTGGCCTGCTCCAGCTTTTCCTTGATCGATGCCGAACCCTGTAACGAAGCTTTTTCGGCCTTCCAGATTTCTTCCAGATCGGAATATTCTTTTTCCAGATCGGCGATTTCCTCTTCCAAAATTTCCAGGCGTTTTTTGGAGGCGGCATCTTTTTCTTTTTTAAGCGCCACCTGCTCAATCTTTAACTGAATCAATCGCCGGTACAGCTTGTCCATTTCCTCCGGTTTGGAGTCGATTTCCATACGGATGCGGCTGGCAGCTTCGTCGATCAGGTCGATAGCCTTGTCCGGCAACTGCCGGTCGGCGATGTAACGGTAGGACAGGTTTGCCGCCGCAATAATGGCCGGGTCGGTAATATCGACGCCGTGATGCACTTCGTATTTTTCCTTCAAGCCGCGCAGGATGGCGATAGTGTCTTCAACCGACGGTTCATCAACCAGCACCTTTTGGAAACGGCGCTCCAGGGCCGCATCTTTTTCGACGTATTTGCGGTATTCATCCAGCGTCGTAGCACCCACGCAATGCAATTCGCCACGCGCCAGAGCCGGTTTCAGCATGTTGCCCGCATCCATTGCGCCTTCCGCCTTGCCCGCGCCGACCATGGTGTGCAGCTCGTCGATAAACAAAATCACCTGGCCTTCCTGCTTTGCCAGATCGTTTAACACCGCTTTCAGGCGCTCCTCGAATTCGCCGCGAAACTTGGCGCCGGCAATCAACGCGGCCATATCCAAAGCCAATACCCGCTTGCCCTTGATGCCTTCAGGCACTTCGCCGTTGACGATGCGTTGCGCCAGACCTTCAACAATCGCCGTCTTGCCCACGCCCGGCTCGCCGATTAACACCGGATTGTTTTTGGTGCGGCGCTGTAAAACCTGAATGGTGCGGCGGATTTCATCATCCCGTCCAATGACAGGATCAAGCTTGCCTTGTTCCGCACGTTCGGTCAGGTCAATGGTGTATTTTTTCAAGGCCTGACGCTGCTCTTCGGCATTAGGATCATCGACCGGCTGGCCGCCGCGCATCGCATCAATGGCTTTTTCCACCGCCTGCTTGGTGACTCCGGCTTTTTTGAGCAAGTCCTGGAGCAAGCCTTTTTCATCAAAAGCCGCCAATAAAAACAGCTCGCTGGAGATGAATTTGTCGTTGCGTTTTTGCGCCAGTTTGTCGGTCAAGTTCAGCAGTCGTGATAATTCATTGGAAATCTGCACGTCGCCGCCGGAGCCGCTGACCGTTGCCAGACGCTCCAATTCCCTAACCAGCTCGGTGCGCAGCAACTGCGTGTTGATGCCCATCTGGGCCAGCAACGGCCTGATGCTGCCGCCCTGCTGATCGAGCAAGGCCATCATCAGATGAATCGGCTCGATGAATTGATGGTCTTTGCCCAAGGCCATGCTCTGTGCATCCGCCAATGCCGTTTGAAACATGCTGGTTAATTTGTCCATACGCATAATATTTGCCTCATCTAGGAGTTTTTTAAGTTACTGCTAACATGGGGGGTAGTCCGCTTGTTTTCAAGCGGACTGTTTAGGCGGGGTAAATAGCGAATCGTGAGGATGTCTACAGTTCGATCGGGTAAGGTATGCGGCGCACTGCTGTCCTAACGTGTCGGGCATGACTCGGTTAATTGCAAACCCGCTTAACCGGAAAATAACAACTGAAGCAACTGCCCTTGCCCAATTCACTGACTATATTTAACTTGGCGTCATGCCGCATCAACACATGTTTGACGATAGCCAAGCCTAGCCCGGTGCCGCCCACCTTCTTAACTCTCTTGACTTCAGACCGGTAAAATCGTTCGGTCACGCGGGGAATATCGTTCGCCGCAATACCTTCGCCCTGATCTTCAACATCCAGCACGATGCTATCGTTGGACCGATACCAGCGCACTCTTACCACGGAATCTTCCGGCGAATATTTAAGTGCGTTGCCCAGCAAATTGGTGAAGGCGCTACGCAATTCATGCTCTTCGCCGGCGATATGTTTATCCGTTTCCAGCGTTAATTCGATCCGGGAAGAAACATTGCCGTGCAACCTCTCCGCTTCCTTGCAGATCTGGATTAATAAAGCTGGGATATTAACGCACTCGGTTTTCTTCTGCCGGGTTTCCAGTCGTGTCAGCAACAGCAAATCATCGACCAGATGCTGCATACGATCAGTCTGTCCCTGCATTTGCTGAAACGAGGTGGTCAACAAGGGCGACTCTCCGTCATCCATGTCCTGCAAGGTTTCCAGATAACCTTTTAGTACGGTCAAAGGCGTCCTGAGTTCATGCGACACATTGGCCACAAAATCCTTGCGCATCCTTTCCATCTTTTTCAGCTCCGTAACATCCTGAGCCAATAACAGGCGCAGGCCTGCGCCATAAGTGATAATCCGCACCGCCAGCGTTATGCGATGGTTTACCGGGGAAGGCAATATAACCGGTTCGTTATAATTTCCGGATTTGAGGTAGCGGATAAACTCAGGGAATCGAATAAGATTGGGAATGCGCTGGCCTTTATCCGATTGCTGCAAGCCGAACACTTCCCTGGCCGCTTTATTCGCCCACTCAATCTCGTCATTGGCACCTAAAACGACGGCTGCATCCGGTAACGCTTCGGTGGACTGGCGAAATTGGTCAACCATTTTGCCCAGTTTCTTTTTACGTTTTTTCTCGTTCTTTTTGATGCGGTACACGTGGTAATAAATTTCTTCCCAGATACCGCTGGTCTTGGGGTATTTGGCTCGGCCCCCGGTTCGTATCCATTTTTCAAACCGGCTAATCTGGAACAGCTGGCGCATTAAAATGCCCAGCATCAGCAACAGCGCCAAGGGCATAAAAAGCCCGGTCATTCCACCGACTATCGACACGGCTAAAAACAGCAGTAATGCGGTAATGAGTTCTTTTTGCCAAACATCCATATTGATTACGACGACAGGGATGCAGAAGGGGTTGACGAATCCGTTACTGAAAACCGGTAGCCGAAACCGCGCACGGTTTGAACTAGATCCTCCCGGCCGTGTTCACCCAGAATTTTTCGTAACCTTCGTATATGCACGTCAACGGTACGTTCTTCGATGTATACGCTACGCCCCCAGACCTGATCCAGTAATTGGGTGCGATTGAATACTTTATCGGGATGGGTCATAAAAAACTGCATTAAACGGAACTCGGTCGGGCTCACCTCCAGTTGTTTATCGCCGATGCTGAGCCGGTGCTGTTCGGTATCCAGTACCAGGTCGCCCAAGGTGATCTGCGCCAAGTCGTTTATTTTTCCGCTTCTGCGTAAAACGGCGCGAATACGCGCCACTAGCTCTTTGGGGGAAAAGGGCTTGGTCATGTAATCGTCCGCGCCGATTTCAAGACCTCTCACCTTGTCCTCTTCCTCGCCTCGCGCCGTCAGCAAAATAATAGGCAGTTCCCGGTACATGGGATCTTTCTTTAAGCGCCTTGCCCATTCGACACCGCTGACGCCCGGCAACATCCAGTCCAGCAAAATCAAGTCAGGCAAGGCCTCATCCAGGGCTTTTTGCGCGTCTTCAGCATCCGCAGCCGCAATCGACCTAAAGCCGGCCTGCTCAAGCACCATCATCAACATCTCTCTGATGGCATCTTCATCTTCAACAACGAGAATATTTAAATTAGGCATAATTAAATTGGAATAAGAATAAACGGAACATTTTAACAAACTACATATTACCCTTTTATGACAATCAGGATTTGCTTATTGTCATGGTGAAGTTAAGGCCCGCCCTGTACAAGAGCGGTTCAAAAAAATTCCAAAACTTATTCATTACGAGTATCATTTCATTGGCCTCGCCTACGTAATATTACCTATTTTGCAGATTAACGTAGCGTAACTCGATGACCGCTGCCGCAGAGCTTCGACCTTATATAATGATTGAAATTTTACGCCGATATAGTCTGATAACGCTGCTGGTGATCTTTAACTTCACTGTTTCTGCCGCCGCCTTCCCCTTGGAATCCGTAACGGACAAAGCCAAGACCGCCCAAATATCGAAAGAGGGTTCCGAACACCCCCAAGAAACCGTCATCATGAAATGGTGGAAATTATTATTGGATTTACCGTTGCTTGCGGGTTGGAACAAGCAGTCCGACGATATTTACGAACCCAGCTTCAGCACACAAAGCAAATCCAAGGCACCCAAATATATAATAGGTATCCATCCATTGCATAATCCTAAACGGCTATTTGAAGTTTATGGTCCCATCGTCGATTTTCTTAACACGAACATACCTGAAGCGGATTTTACCCTGGAAGCATCGCGCAATTATGAAGAATTCGACCGGAAACTTTACGGCGGACATTTTGATTTTGCCATGCCCAATCCTTATCAAACCGTTAACTCGCTTAAGCATGGCTACCGCGTATTTGGCAAGATGGCCGATGACGATGATTTTCGCGGTATTATTCTGGTACGTCGCGACAGCGGCATTAACACCGTCGCCGACCTCAAGGGCAAAGCCGTATCCTACCCTGCGCCGACTGCGCTGGCTGCAACCATGATGCCTCAGTATTATCTGCATACCCACGGCATTGACATTAACCGCGACATCGAAAACCGTTATGTCGGCTCGCAGGAATCTTCCATCATCAACGTCTTGCGCGGACATGTCGCGGCTGGAGCAACCTGGCCGGTGCCGTGGAAAACATTCAGCAAAGAGAACCCCCAGTTAGCCGATCAGCTCGAAGTCAAATGGCAAACCGAGCCGTTACAAAACAACGGCTGGGTAGTGCGTAAAGACCTGCCGACTGCGGTGATAGACAAATTTGCCGCGCTGCTGTTTGATCTTGCCAATCATGAGCAAGGCCGAGCTATGTTGGCACGTATTCCGGTTACCCGTTTTGAACCGGCTAATGACGACAGTTATGAACCGGTGCAGGCATTTATTGCAACCTTTATCAAAACAGTACGGCCTTTAGAATAAATGGACATAAAAACGACCGCCCGTGATCGAGGCAAAATGCAGCGGATTCTTTTTAGCGGCTCCATTCGACATCAATTAGCATGGTCATTTGGCGGTGTTGCGCTGGTCATGATGATAGGACTTGCAGGCCTGTTATTCGAGCTGCAACGTAATTTTCTTTATAGCGCCGCCATGCAGCAGAGTAAATCGCTGACGACATCGCTAGCCAACAGCAGCTCTTCATGGGTATTGGCCAATGATATTGCCGGATTAAAGGAAGTGTTGCAGGGCTTTGTCGACTTACCCGATCTCGAACGGGCCTATATTTTATCGTTGAGCGGTGAAGTGTTGAGTTCCTCGCGTCCTGACGAGGCCGGGCTATTCGTTACTGACGCACAAAATCAAAAATTGTTAAGCGCGCCTCCCCAAACTCAAGTGTTGCTGGCCAATACCCGGCAAATCGATGTTGCCGCACCGGTAATGGCCGGACTGCGCCATGTTGGATGGGCGCGGATAGAAATGACCATGAACGGGGTCAATGCCAATCTTCGTTCCGTTGTGACCATGGGCGTAAACTTTATAGTGTTCGCGGCGCTGACCGTATTGACGGCAGCAATACTGCTCGCGCGAAGGCTTACGAGAAGATTGCATCACCTGATGCGGGTAGCCGCCGAGGTCGAGAAAGGGAGCCTTAACGTGCGCGCACATATCTCGGGCAATGATGAGGTTGGTATACTGGCGCACGGCTTTAATCAAATGCTGGACGCCTTGTGCAATTCCGAACGGCAGCGAGAGCGAATCAACCACCTGTATGCAGCATGGACTCAAAGCGCCGACATTATTGTGCGCGAGTCGGACGAAGTTAAGTTGCTGAATGAGGTATGCCGGATCATAGCCGATCATGTCGCCTTTAAGCTGGTTTGGGTGGGCATGCTTGAACCGGATGGCTGGGTGCGTACAGTAGCCGCCAGTCATCCCGATTCGCCCCTCCTCCTGAATATCAAAGTCTCGGTGGATGAGACATTGCCGGAAGGGCGAGGACCGATGGGATCGGCAATCCGGGAAGGCGTACCGAAAATTTTCAACAACTTTCTCAATGAACCCAGTACCAAGCCCTGGCAACCCATGGCCGCTGCGGAAAACATTAACGCGTCGGCGGCATTCCCGCTGATGCGTGGCGGCCACTGCATCGGAGCGATTGCCGTCTATTCAGCTGAACAAGACTATTTTACCCCCGACCTGATCGACCTGATGCGCGGCCTGACTGAGGATCTTTCCTATGCGCTGGATAATTTCGACCGCGAAAAGCTGCGACTCAAAGCCGAGCATGAGCTGCGTATTGCGGCGGCGGCGTTTGAATCCCAGGAAGGTATACTCGTTACCGATGCCGATAATAATATCTTGCGCGTCAATAAATCATTTACCCAGTTAACCGGTTACAGTGCTGATGAGGTGATCGGCAAATCCGCAGGCATACTTAAATCCGGTCGGCAGGCCCCTGAATTTTATGCGGCCATGTGGGAAAGCATCAACCGTGATAAATACTGGCAAGGCGAAATCTGGAATAAAAGAAAAAATGGCAACATCTATCCTGAATGGCTGTGCATAACCGCGATTACCAATCCAGAAGGGGCGGTTACCAACTATGTCGGCACCTTCACCGACATTAGTCAGCGCAAAGCCGATGAAGAGCGCATCAAGGACCTGGCTTACTACGATTCCCTGACCAAGCTTCCCAACCGCACTTTACTCTTCGATCGACTCAACCTGGCGCTCAACGCCAGCAACCGCAACAAGACGCACGGCGCGTTGATGTTCCTCGATCTTGACAACTTCAAAACGCTTAACGATACCTTGGGCCATGATCGCGGCGATCAATTGCTGATTGAAGTGGGACGACGCTTGCAAAGCTGTGTACGGGAAGTCGATACCGTGGCCAGACTGGGCGGCGATGAGTTTGTGGTGATGCTGGAGTGCCTCGACGAACAGGAGATTGAGGCGGCCGTTCAGGCCCACACCGTTGCCGAAAAAATCCGCAGCAATCTGGCTGAATTCTACCTGTTGAAGAGTAATATCGACAATAAACTGCAACCATTTGTCGAACATTATTCCACGGGCAGCATCGGTTTTGTACTGTTCCTGGGCCACGAAACCAGCAGCGAAGAACTGCTTAAACGCGCCGATTTGGCCATGTATCAGGCCAAACAAGCCGGGCGGAATGTGATACGCGCTTTTATTCCTGAAATGCAGGAAGCTTTAAATTTACGGGCATCTTTGGAGACCGATTTACGCAATGCGCTGGATCGCGGCGAATTGAGCTTGCATTACCAGGTGCAGGTCGATGCATCAGGGCGGCCGGTCGGTGCGGAGGCGCTGATTCGGTGGAATCAGGCCGAGCGCGGCATGATTTCACCAGCCGAATTTATTCCGCTCGCCGAAGAAACCGGCCTGATCCTGTCTATCGGTTATTGGATATTGAAACAAGGCTGCGAAACCTTGGTCGACTGGGCAAAACATCCTGAAACCCGCGAGCTGAAATTGGCGGTAAATATCAGCAGCCGACAGCTTAGTCAGGCTGATTTTGTTGAGCGCGTGTGTGCCATGTTAGCGGAAACCGGCGCCAACCCCGCTTTGCTCAAATTGGAAATTACCGAGTCGGTGATATTGGATAATGTGGATGACACTATCGCTAAAATGCATGCTGTCAGGGATTTGGGCGTCAATTTTTCAATGGATGATTTCGGCACCGGTTATTCCTCGCTGTCTTATCTGCAAAAACTGCCCTTGGAGCAGTTAAAAATAGACCAATCATTCGTCAGGAATATGGCTTTTAACAACCATGATTCCGCTATCATCCGAACCATTCTGGCACTGGGAAAAAATCTTGATATTAACGTCATTGCCGAAGGGGTAGAAACGACGATTCAACGTGACCTTCTGACACGTTACGGATGTCAGAAATTCCAGGGATATTTATTCGGCCGACCGGTTCCTGCGGACGCCTTCAAACAGAGCCTATTGGTAGGACAAGAGAAAAAACCATCAATGCATAACGCCCTGGACGGAGTGCAGTAGGGTACAAAAAGCAGGCGCTTCGGGACGATATGCCTATATAGATACGGGGGGCGACCAACCTCATAACTTCATTCCATTCAGCGCAAGGAAAACTTTGCCGTGCCGCTCAAGATCCTGCTTTTTACCTTGTTGATGGCCGCTCAGCCTTGCCTTTACGCAGGCGGCATCGATTCTCCCTACTTCAAAGGCGGCAAGCTTGACGCTTTCTACGACCGTAAGGATAACGGCGATTTTCAGGTCAACAGTATCTTATGGACTCCGATTTTTAAAGGCGGTCACGGAGTACAGGTATCTGAAACAGGCGGACAGGACATTAACTACTTTGGCGGCTTTGCGCGTCCCTTGCTGACGCGCCCCGAACTCGGCGATTTAATTCTGGGCGCACAGGAAGTTCTGCAGGGCGATAGCAAACAAACCGAGGTACAGGGCGAATACCGCTTACCGTCCGGCTTGGGCTTTGGCGGCGGATTTGTCGATAGGAATCTCAGCAATCAGGACATTAAATTCGCCAAAATTTCTTACCGGAACGAGTGGCAGTCCATTAAATATATTGTGTCCACGCAATGGCAGGGCTTTCAAGGACAAGATGCCCCCGGCGGCTACCTCGCCCTGTACAACAAGCAATTAATGGCGAGTTGGGGAAGCGATGGCGAACAATGGCGCAGCACCGTGGGTTATGTCGCGCCCGACCAAGGTGCAAACAAACTGCGCCCGGCCATCGAAATGTTTTATGTTGATAACACCATTGGCAAAGTTAACGGCTCCAAAGATATGATGGTGACCGGCAGCCTGGGGTTTCGCAAAGGTTTTTTGGGTCATGAATCCCGGCTGGGCCGCGCCATGGGACCGACCGGCGTGGAGTTTGCCAATCCGTTGGGCTTCCTGAATCCCAATTTCAACCGTCGCCTTACCGCGTGGGAAGTCGGCGATTTTGTCAATTTCCGCTTTATTCACAAAACCCTGCCTAACAGCATCCGTGAAGAGACGCTGGAAACCACCCTTTATCCCGGCCAATTGCTCGGCACTGACAGCCTGGTCAGCGCCCTGTTTGTGGGGGTTGGCATAACCAGCCCGAATCCGGGGCAAAACGGCGTCAGCGGCCTGTTGGGCTATCACAAACGCATCGACAACATTGAATCCAGCTTTAGGGTGCAACACGATTTTGACCGCGATGACACCTCACTGTTTTTCAGCTTGATTCACTGGCTGTGATGGACTTTGGCAAAGCGCTTTCTTGTAAAAAAATGAACATTGCTTAGTCATAAAATTCTATTGAGACAGTTTCTCTAGGTGTTTTAACTTATTGAAGTACAATCAAATAAATCTAAAATGACCTGTGTTGTTTATTCGTCCGCCAATAGCGGACATTCTACTTCTGCAGGATTCTGATTTTACATACAATTGACTCCCCATCAACCCAACTCCAAAAGGTAATCCCGATGAAACATTTATATAAATCAACTGCCGTCCTATTACTGTTGTTACCCATAAGCATGATCAGTTCCGCGGCTGAACCGCAAAAAGCCGACGAGCCAATGAAAGAAATGGGCGCGCATCAGGGCATGGGAGGCATGGACATGAAGTGTTGCCAGTCTGAAGAACAAAAAAATGAACATATGCGCTCCATGCAGGAACACATGCTACAGATGCATGACCTGTCAAATCAGATTCTGTCAGAGAAAGATGCCGCAAAAAAAGAAGCGTTAAAAAAGCAGCAATTGGAGCTTATGAAGGCACATCATGCTCAAATGATGGAGCATCGCCAACAAAAGATGCAGGAACATAAAAAGTAAATGTATCAGGAAGGAGAAAACTGGGGGCTTCAACCCGAAATCGTCCATCCGCCCACTTGCCCTAAGCTTTCTGCCAGGAGCGAAGACAAAGCGTCACTTCGTTAATACAACCAAAAAATGAAGGATACCGATTATGAGCATGTTACAAGAATTTAAAGAATTCGCCGTCAAGGGCAATGCTATTGACATGGCCGTGGGCATCATAATCGGCGCCGCTTTCGGCAAAATTATTTCATCCCTTGTTGCCGACGTATTCATGCCGCCGATTGGCGTATTAATCGGGGGTGTAGATTTTACCAAGCTGGCATTCCCCCTAAAAGAAGCAGCTGGAAACGCGCCTGCCGTGACGCTTAATTATGGCAATTTTATTCAAGCCCTGGTTGATTTTACGATTATCGCCTTTGTTATTTTTATGGCGGTGAAATTCATCAACAGCCTTAAGAAAAAAGAAGCCGCGGCTCCGGCAGCACCGACAGAACCATCCAGAGAAGAACTGCTATTGACTGAAATCAGGGACTTGCTCAAGGAAAGAAAATAATATTTCACTCTGAGCTCACTTTTCGGGGGCGGATGCAATTCGCCCCTACGATCTTAATAATTAGGCATCTTGCGGTAAAATTGCCCACCCAGCAATCTCGGCAAAAAGCCCCTATACTCAATCAATCGTTTGTAGTCGGATTGACATATACCATTCGTGCAGGTATGAATCTGCCATCATACTGCATTCGCCTGTGTCAGCCAGAAATCAAGGTCGGGATTGCTTAATAACCGCCCTGCAAATGAGCACGCTTCAACTAAATTAGTTTCGGCATTTGCGCTCAATCCATCGCCCAGTTCAAATTGCTCGGCTTTGATGCTCAACAGAAAACACGGCGGCGGCGTTTGGTTTTTTATCGATTGATACACGTCTAAAACCGCGGCAGGACTCATCGCGTGAGTTGTGTAGCTTTTATCCCTGGCGGGTTCCAGCAAGGTAAAATCAAACGCGTTGACGCAGGCTACGGATGCATCGACAAACAACACCAAGCGCCTGTTTTCCAGATCCAGCGCATGTTCGATTTGCAACTGAAAGTCGGTCAAGACTTCAACCTCGTCCAAACCGCAATGGCTTTCGGCATATTCCAGCAGCAGCGGCCCCAGCGCATCGTCGCCGCGGCTGAGGTTGCCATAGCCGAACAGCAAAACCGGTTTAAGCATTATTCCGCTCAATTTGACCGTCGCTGTGTTTGACCAATTTATCGATCAAATTGCCTTCGGCATCGACCAACTCAAGTTGCAGCGGCATTTTACCGACCGCATGGGTCGCGCAGGACAAACAGGGATCGTAAGCGCGTATCGCCACTTCCAGGTTATTCAACAACGGTTCAGTCAGCTCCCGACCGGACAAATATTCCGCCGCCACTTGCCGCACCGATTCATTCATCGCCATGTTGTTGCTGGTGGTCGAGACGATCAGGTTGGCTTTGGTGACGATGTCGTTTTCATCAACTTGATAGTGATGGAACAAGGTGCCGCGCGGCGCTTCAATCACACCCACGCCTTCATAACGCTTTTCGCCTTGCGCGACCAGATCAGAGCCCATGATGTCCGGGTCATTGAGCAACTGTTTAATGCTTTCGGCGCAATGCAGGACTTCAATCAGCCGCGTCCAGTGAAATGCCAAGGTGCTATGCACCATCGCTTCGCCGCTGTGCGCTTTAAACTCGACGCGGGCGGCTTCCGCCAACGGCGTGTCGATATAGTCGCAGTTATTGACCCGCGCCAAAGGCCCGACCCGATACCAGCCTTGCTCCTGCCCCAGCGACAGCAGGTACGGAAATTTCATGTAGGTCCATGAGCGGACTTCTTCATGGATATAATCGTTATATTTGCAATAATCGATATGATCCATAATGGTTTCGCCGTGCTCATTCTTGGCGCGGATGCCGCCATGATAAAGCTCCAGTGCGCCGTCAGGTTTGGTCAACCCTAGGTAATTGGTACGTATAGTGGCAAAATCATCGTAATAAGGCAGGTTGGAGCAATGCACTTTTTTTATCAACGCGACCGAACCTTCCGCCCAGGTTATCATCTGGTCGATGTCTTCGAGCAGGTAGTCGCGTTCGGCTTTAGTCAGCGATTTATTCATGCCCCCGGCAATCGCGCCGGTGCCGTGAATACGTTTGCCCGACACCATGCGGATGACTTCCTGTCCGTATTTGCGCAGTTTTACGCCCTGTACGCCGATTTCGGGATATTCGCTCAATACCGCAACAATCGAACGCTTGCTGATGTCGCTTTCAAAGCCGAACAATAAATCCGGGCTGGATAAATGAAAGAAATGCAGGGCGTGGGATTGCAGCACTTGCCCGAAATGCAACAGGCGTCTTAATTTGTCCGCTGAAACGGGCAAGTTTTCAGGATCGATGCCGACCAGCTGATCTATGGCTTTGGCGGCGGCTAAATGATGACTGACCGGGCAGATACCGCACAAACGCTGCACCAAAACCGGCAACTCCCAATACGGCCTGCCTTGAATAAACCGCTCAAAACCCCGAAACTCAACGATATGCAATCTGGCTTGCTGGACTTTGTTATCTGCATCCAGCAATAACGTGACTTTGCCGTGCCCTTCAACGCGCGAGACAGGATCTACGACAACACGTTTTAAACTGTCCCTGTTTTCAGCTGTTTCTAAATGTTCGTACATAATAATTCCCGTATTTGTATAGATGCTGGCTTTATGGGAACACAGCCCAGTAGGCCGGAATAAGACCATCCAAGCGAGTAGCGCGAGGTGGCGTTTCCGGCGAATCCGAACGGTGTTTGCCGGAAACGCCAGTTCTCGCTATCGCTCGAACCAGCTTATTCCGGCCTACTATCAAAATCGTTCAATCGTAATGAACCAACTCATAAGGCAAGGATGGTTCGCGCCCTTCAATCAAATCGGTCAGGAATTTCCAGAACACGTCCGCTGATGGCGGACAGCCGGGCAGGTAATAATCGATTTTGACGATTTCATGTATCGGATGTACCTGATTCAACAGCAACGGTAATTCTACATCGCTGGGAATCTGCGGATTTTCCACGCCAATACCGTCCAAATATGCCTCATTCAGGCATTCTTCGAGCGGAATATGATTACGCATGGCGGGCAGTCCGCCGTTAATTGCGCAGGCCCCAACCGCAACCAGGATTTTGCAGTTATTACGAAACTCCCGTAAGACATGCACGTTTTCGGAATTGCATACGCCGCCTTCAATCAGGCCTATGTCGCAGTTCGTGCAGTGTTCTATATCGGTAATCGGCGAGCGGTCGAACTCGACAACTTCAACCAGTTGCAGCATCCGCTCGTCTATATCTAAAAACGACATGTGACAACCGAAGCAGCCTGCCAGCGATGTTGTCGCTACTCTAATTTTATTCGCCATGTTTAAGATGCTCCGTTTCTAAACTCACTTGATCAATTTGTTTGTGATCGTAAATACGCTCGCCAATCGGCACCTGATAACCGGTGCGTTTAATCAAAATAGCGCCGGTTGGGCAAATATGCGCCGCCTGATCTGTCGCGGCCATGTCGGTATCTTTCAACAAGCCGCTTTGGGCATTGACGATCAAATGTTTGTGGATGCCGCGCCCGCTGATCGCAAACACGTCTTTACCGTCTTTTTCGTGGCTGGCGCGGACGCACAGCGTGCAAAAAATGCAGCGGTTATGGTCGATCATCACCTCGGGATGAGAGGCATCCACTTCCCGCTCCGGGTAAAACGCCGGAAAATGGTTGTCGAGCATGTTCAAATGATAGGCGACAGCCTGCAGCTGACAGTTACCGGTTTTTTCGCAGCCTGGGCACAAATGGTTGCCTTCCACAAACAGCATCTGGGTGATTCTTTTCCGGTCGTCGATCAGCTCCTGGGTTTCATTCAGCACCTCCTGACCGTCCATTGCCGGATAGGTGCAAGCCGAACAGTTGCGCCCGTTTACTTTTACCGTACACAGCTTGCAGCTGCCGTGTGGGGTAAATTCCGGCTGATGGCATAAGTGCGGAATATAGACTCCCGCCGCCATCGCGGCATCCATGATGGTCTGACCGTCTTCAAAAGGGATGACTTTTCCGTCGATGGTAATTGTCTTACTCATGTTCATTCTCCGACTGCCATGGATGGTGGAAGTGACGCAACCGGTCGGGAACCGGATGCGTCCGTCTGAGCTAAATGCGCGCCGGCATCATCCCGATTCGCCATGCGCCGCGCCGTTTCCAGCGCGCCGTCCAAATCGAATCCCGGTTCAAAACTGATTTCTTTTAATCGGCTTTGGTACAAATCAGGGTAGCGCTCCAGTGTTGTTAATATCGGATTCGCAGCCGTTTGGCCGAGACCGCAATGACTATAGTTTTTGACCAGCTGGCACAATTCTTCAAGCGCTACCACATCGCCCGCCGAACCGTGACCTTCGACAATCTTGTCGATCTGTTTTTGCAACAACGAGGTGCCGACCCGGCAAGGCGTACAAAAACCGCAGCTTTCATGCGCAAAAAAATGTGCGAAATTATGAACCATGTCGAGAATATTGCGATTGGAGTTGAAGATAATGAATGATCCGCCGGTGGCCAAATCTTCGAAAGCCAGCTTGCGGTCGAACTCCTGATTGGAAATAAAGGTTCCCGATGGTCCGCCGACCTGCACACCGAGCACATCGTCCGCCCCGCAATCATTTAAGATGGTTTGGATTATCGTGCCGAACGGATATTCATAGATGCCGGGGCGCGCACAATCGCCGCTGATGCTGAGTATTTTTGTACCTTTTGATTTTTCGGTGCCGATGCTTGCAAACCAGTCGCTGCCATTGACCGCAATGCCGGCCGCCGCCAGAAACGTTTCCACGTTATTGACTACGGTCGGTTTACCCAAATAGCCCTGAGTGACGGGATAAGGCGGACGATTGCGCGGAATACCGGCTTTGCCTTCCAGCGACTCGATCAACGCCGATTCTTCACCGCAAATATAAGCGCCCGCACCCAAGCAGATTTCAATATCGAAATCCAAACCTGTGTCCAGAATATTGTTGCCTAGTAAACTGTTCTGCCGACGTTGATCCAAAATACGTTGCAGCTTGTCGTAAAGATGTAAATACTCGCCGCGCAAATACAAAAATCCCTGTTTGGCTCCGATAATCGCGGCACACACCGTCATGCCTTCAAAAACCTGATCCGCATAGGCGTTTAGCAACACCCTGTCCTTAAACGTGCCGGGTTCGCCTTCATCGGCATTGCATACCACGTAGCGCTCAGTCTGCTGCTCTTCCGAACAGAATTGCCACTTGATCGCCGTTTTAAATCCGGCGCCGCCCCGGCCCCTCAAACCCGAGTAGTCAATTTCTTTCAGCGTTTCCTTGATGCCTCGTTTAAAAGCCGATCTAAGCGCGGCGCCTTGTTCAATCTGTTGATTCAGCAGTAAACCGGATTTATAAATATTGTCATCTACCTGAAATAACTCCTCAGGCCATTCGTCCAAGGGTTTTTGTTGATTAATCAGCTCTGCGATTTCATCAATTCCGGAACGATCCAAGCGGGTCAATGCATGGCCGTTAACCAAACCGGCCGGACCCTGATCGCACATGCCGGTACATGAGGTATTATCCAGGCTGACCACGCCATCTTCCCGGACCTCGCCAACGGCAACATCCAACTTCTTTGCCAGATAGTCGAGCAAGCTTTTCTTGCCCGACATATGATCCGTTATTGAATCGCTGATCAATAGCTCATATTGCCCTCTGGGGACCAGATGAAAAAAACTGTAGAATTCAGCGACGCCGATGATTTGCGTCCGGGGAATGTTTAGCAAGCCGGACAGCTGTTCTATCGCTGCCTCCGGTATATAATGATAACGGGATTGGATCCGTCTTAGAATCTGCAACAAATGCGTTGCCTGATAATGGCTGTTTTCTGCGATACCCTGAATAAACTGTCTCACTTTATCTCCCTGGCCTTATCTTTCTGGATGTTTGTGGATATGATACTAGTGGATTATTACATTAAAGCTGCTATTCCCTTACAAAGTCTAACTATATCCCACTATCCTGGATAAACCAATAACTCGGTGAAGACTTTTCGACGCTGATTGACGGACAAATACTCATGGCCAAAAAACCGACTTCCTTTAAAGCGGCATTATCATTCACAAGCCGCACTATCGCTCACTTTTACAGCCAGATTGAGCAGCAAAAACAGGTATTACAGCGTATTCATGAGGTGTTGCCTGCGACGATAGCCCAGCATGCACTGCACTGTGTTGTTAATGGCAAGAAACTGCTGGTTTACACCGATACGGCTGCCTGGGCGTCGCAACTGCGCTTTTATAACAGCGCGATTCTCGCCGCTATCGCTCCGGTAACCCGGGATTCGGTCTCGATTATGCAGATTAAAGTTAGAGTAGAGACGTTGCAAACAGCGTCTCCGAGCAGGAAACCGAACATTCCTTCGGCAGAAAAAATAGAGTTCATCCATAACCACAGCCTGACTGTTTCGGACGAGCAATTGAAGTTGGCGTTGCTGAGATTAAGTACAACGCTGGCAAAACTGTCGAAGCATCAAGCCCCGGCCTGATAAATCAGCCAGGCGCTTGGCGCTCGCAGCCGCCTTATGCAGCAGGTCTGGGTGACTCTGCAGAACGCATGAAAGAAATCGGGGCGTTTTCTTCATTGTCAAAGGTAACCATTTCCCAGGCATCTTTATCATTTAATAAAGCGCGGAGTAATTTATTGTTCAAGCCGTGGCCCGATTTATAACCGGTAAACTCGCCAATCAAGCTGTGCCCCAGAAGGTATAAGTCGCCTATCGCATCAAGAATTTTATGCTTAACGAATTCGTCTGCGTAGCGCAGACCGTCTTCATTGATGACCTTATCATCATCGACCACGATGGCATTATCAAGGCTTCCACCCAAAGCTAGGTTATTTTGCCGCAACATTTCAATGTCTTTCATGAAGCCGAAAGTCCTGGCCCGACTCACTTCCTTGACAAAAGTAGTTGATGAAAAATCCATGGTGGCGGTTTTCACATGCTCTTCAAAAGCCGGGTGTTCAAAATCAATCGTAAAAGTGACCTTGAATCCTTCAAACGGCTCAAAAGCAGCCCATTTATCACCGTCTTCAACTCTTACGCTACGCTTTATGCGGATGTACTGTTTCGGGCTGTCCTGTTCTTCGACCCCGGCAGACTGGAGCAAAAATACAAAAGGCCCGGCACTGCCATCCATAATCGGAACCTCTGCGGCGCTGACATCGATAATCGCATTGTCTATACCTAATCCGGCAAAAGCCGAGAGCAAATGTTCTATGGTTGATATTTTCACATCGCCCGCAACCAGGGTTGTCGAGAGCATAGTTTCGCCAACATTTTCCGGCGTTGCTTCAATGGTCACCGGAGTTTCCAAATCGACTCTGCGAAACCGGATCCCCGTATTCGCTTCAGCAGGGCGTAAAGTTAAATAAACTTTATCGCCCGTGTGTAGCCCTACACCTGTTGCCCTGATTGTGTTTTTTAAAGTTCGCTGTTTAATCATAAAATCAATAACGCTAAGTAAAGAGGGCAAAAAGCGCAAATCTTATCACAATCAGCCTCCAAAATGGAGACTGATTCCATTGTTACCCGCACTCGTTAGTCAGCTTGACGCCTTAAAAAAGCCGGAATATCCAGATAATCTAAATCCATGTCTTTTTTAGGTTGAGCTCCAAAACGGGTTTCTCTGCCTTCAGTTTTGTTTTGACGCATGACCGTGGGCTTATCCAGGCCTTCATAACTGACTTCACCAGCCACATTTTGATTAACGTATCCGGCTGTCGCTTTCGGCGCAAGCTTAACCACTCGGGACGGCAAGCCCATTCCTGTTGCAACAACAGTCACTTTAATCTCATCGCCTAACTCGGGATTAATCGACATGCCGATTTTGATAACCGCATCCTCAGAAGCAAACTCGTGGACAATATTACCCACCTCATCGAACTCTGCAATGCCCATATCGGCGGCGGAAATATTAACCAAAATGCCGCGCGCACCTTGTAAATTAATATCCTCCAACAATGGACAGGCAATAGCTTTCTCAGCCGCTTCACGCGCCCGATATTCGCCTTTTGCCGAGCCTGTACCCATAATTGCAGCACCCATGCCGGACATGACCGTTCTGACATCGGCAAAATCGACGTTAATCATACCGGGATGAACGATAAGCTCGGTAATGCCCTGCACAGCATCCAATAACACATCGTTAGCCGCTTTAAATGCATTCACCAACGATACATCGTTGCCCAGTACCGGCAATAATTTTTGATTCGGGATGATGATCAATGAATCAACAAACCGTTCAAGCTCGGCTATACCCAGCTCCGCAGTTGCCAATTTCTTTTTGCCTTCAAATGAAAACGGTTTGGTCACCACGGCAACCGTCAAAATGCCCATGCTTCTGGCAATTTCGGCAATCACAGGAATCGCACCGGTACCGGTACCGCCGCCCATCCCTGCCGTCAGGAACACCATATCGGCACCCTGTAAAACTTCCCTGATACGCTCTTTGTTTTCGTCGGCGGCCATTCTTCCAACTTCCGGATTGGTACCTGCGCCCAGACCCTTGGTTAATTCAACGCCTAACTGAATAATCGTATCAATATTTAACTTTCTTAATGCCTGCGCATCGGTATTTGCACAGATAAACTCAACGCCCTCCACAAGACTGCCAACCATGTGGCTAACCGCATTGCCACCGCCGCCGCCGACACCAATAACTTTGATGACCGCATGTTCATTGCTCATATCCATTAATTCATATTTCATTGCCATTGCCGCTGCCCCTTAATTATTTACAAAACTATTAGAAATTACCCTGAAACCAATTTTTCATTCTTGAGAACACGCTGGGGCCGTCAGAATCAATGCCCCTGCCAACACCCTGGTGTTCTTTTCCGTACATTAACAACCCGACTCCTGTAGAGTGAATCGGATTTTTCACCACCTCGGTTAACCCTGTCACATTTTGCGGCCCACCCATACGCACCGGCATATGGAAAATTTCTTCCGCCAAATCGATCAATCCCATTACTTTTGAACTGCCGCCCGTTAACACTATCCCGGCGGCAATTAATTCTTCATACCCGCTACGTCTTAATTCCGACTGAACCAGCAGCATTAATTCTTCATAGCGAGGCTCAATAATCTCTGCCAGATTTTGCGTTGAAATCTTGCGCGGCGCTCTATCGCCGATACTGGGCACCTCGATAATTTCATCCACATTCGCCAGCTGCGTTAAGGCACAGGCATATTTTCGCTTAATATCCTCAGCATTAAGCGTCGGCGTACGCAACGCGACAGCAATGTCATTGGTCACCTGATCGCCCGCTATGGGGATCACCGCGGTATGTTTTATCGCGCCTTCTACAAAAATCGCAATATCCGTAGTGCCGCCGCCGATATCGATCAGGCAAACACCCAATTCTTTTTCATCATCGGTCAACACCGAATTGCAGGATGCCAATTGCTCCAACACGATGTCATCAACTTCCAGGCCGCAGCGCCGGATGCATTTGACGATATTTTGCGAAGCGCTGACACTGCCGGTGACCATGTGAACCTTGGCCTCCAGACGAATACCCGACATCCCGATCGGCTCCTTGATACCTTCCTGAAGATCGATCACAAACTCCTGTGGCAAAATATGCAGGATTTTCTGATCCGCAGGAATTGCCACCGCGCGAGCGGAATCAATCACCCTGTCTATATCATACTGAGTCACTTCCTTGTCCTTAATGGCCACGATACCGTGAGAATTAAGGCTTCTGATATGACTGCCCGCAATGCCCGCATAAACCGACCTGATCTGGCATCCCGCCATTAATTCAGCTTCTTCAATAGCGCGCTGTATCGATTGCACCGTCGATTCCAGATTTACCACAACCCCTTTTTTCAGACCGCGCGATGGTGTTGATCCAATGCCTATTATTTCTATATTGCCATCACTGGTAAGTTCACCAACAATAGCCGCGACCTTTGACGTACCGATGTCCAGCCCGACTATTAAATTACGCTCTGTTTTTTTCGCCATTTTGTTTACTCTGTGTCACTTTTATAAGATTAGCCATCTATTTCATGTTGCGGATTGGCAATTTTCTTCCAGTCAATTTCTTCAGTTTCAGGCTTCCATGAAACCGCATATCCATTCGGATACCTCAAATCGACTATTGCTATTTTTTCAACCTGTTCTTGTCCTAATACTTCCAGCGTTTTCAAAAACCGTTGTAATTTCTTTAACTGTTCATTTCGTCCCAACAGTATTTCCAAGCCCGTTGTTAATTTAATCTTCCATGCCCACCGATCGTTAATCGTAAACTCCGCCATTTTCATGGACTGATCCGCTAGTGCCGTGTTAACGCCCTTCATTATTTCCAGCGTCTTCACCTGTTGCAGCTCAGGTCCTTGCAATATGGGCAAGTTTTTAAATTGGTCTATATTCTTCGGTGTAATTATCTCGCCCCGCGCGCTGACCAGGCTTTGTTGCCCCCACCGCACATAGGGCTTCTTTTCACGTATCTTTATGTCTATCGCATCAGGCCAGACTCGTTTAACCGTAACGGTATCGACCCAGGTCAATTGCGAAACAGCTTGATGAATAGCCTGCATATCGGCATCGAAAAAACCGGTCATCACCAAAGGCTGCAAAGCCGTCTTTATCTCGTCCTTACTGAGATATTGAAAAACTCCTTCGGTACGCACATATTTAATCGGGATGCGCTTAACGCCGTAACCCGTCATCCAGACCAAACCCGCCAACAGCAATACGGTCATCATGATTTTTACCGCGCCCATCACAAACTTGCCTGGAGCCGGCTTGCACTTGCCCGTAAAAGTGCATGACGGGAATAGCTATGCATGACCCATTACCCGCAACTGGTTTCCAAAATACGCCAAACCAATTCTTCAAAATCCATACCCGCCTGTCTGGCCGCCATCGGCACCAAGCTGTGATCAGTCATGCCGGGGACGGTATTAACTTCAATCAACTGATATTGCCCCAAGTCGTCGATAAACACATCCACTCTTCCCCAACCTTTAACGCCAACTACCTTGCAGGCCGTTACCGCCAAATCCCTTATAAACAGTTCCTGGTCCTGACTCAGGCCGCAAGGACAATGATATTGCGTCGTCGTTGCCTGATATTTTGCTTCGTAATCATAAAATGTATTGGGCGTTTCCAGGCGAATAACCGGCAATGCCTCGCCATCCAACACCGCAACGGTATATTCCTTACCGGTAACCCAGGCCTCCGCATAGACATCGCAACGGTATTTCGCCGCAACGCTCAGAGCCGTCAACAACTCATCCCGATTGCTTGCCTTGCTCATGCCGATGCTGGAACCTTCCTGTGCCGGTTTGACGATAACCGGGAAACCCAACTTTTCAATGCAATCGTCAAGATCAGATTCGTCTTTCAATAAACACCATTTGGGCGTAACCAAGCCGTAACCCTGCCAGCACAACTTGGTTCGAAGCTTATCCATAGTCAATGCCGATGCCATCACGCCGCTACCGGTATAGGGAATATCCAATACTTCCAGAACCCCTTGCAGCACGCCATCTTCGCCGCCGCGGCCGTGGATAATGTTGAATACCCGGTCAAACTTCTGTCCTGCCAACGCTTCAATCGGGCTACCCGTTACATCAATGGCAATCGCATCCACGCCTTTACGTTTCAAAGCTTCGTAAACGGCCGCCCCGCTTCTTAACGAAACCTCCCTTTCCGCCGCCGAACCGCCCATCATTACCGCGACACGGCCGAATTGCTCAGGCTTGTTTAACTCCACTGCTTTCATATTGCTTCACCTACCATACAAACTTCAGTCTGCAAGGCTATCCCCTGCTGCTGTTCCACTTTATCCTGTACATAATGAATGAGGGCTTCGATATCCGCTGCCGTTGCATTGCCGGTATTGACAATAAAATTCGCATGTTTTTCCGACACACAAGCACCGCCGATCGCGTAGCCTTTTAAACCGGTCTGCTCTATCAACCTTGCCGCATAATCGCCTTCCGGGTTTTTAAATACCGACCCGCAACTGGGCTGATTGGTCGGCTGCGTCGCCCCCCGTTTTTCCAATAGACCTTTTATTTTCTGCTGGCTCACTGCGGTATCGCCTTGCTGTAAAATCAACAGGCAAGCCAGGAACCACTCGTTTTCAAAGCCCTTTACAGACCGATAACTCACCTTAAAATCCTCAGGCTTTCTATGGATTACGTTACCCGACGCATCCAGCATTTCCACGCTTTTAACGATAGTCCAGGTTTCCCCGCCAAAAGCTCCGGCATTCATTTTTAAGGCTCCGCCCATGGTTCCGGGTATGCCCGCCAAAAACTCTGCTCCGGTTAAGCCCCGCTCTCCACAAAAGCGCGCCACATGTGCGCAGGGAACCCCCGCTTCAACATAAACCGAGCCGTCACCGGTCAAGCTCATCTCTTTTAATCGTCCCTTGGTATTAATCACCGTACCGCGTATACCGCCATCCCTGACTAATAAATTACTGCCCAGCCCCATCCAAAACACCGGCTCGGATTCAGGCCGCGTCTTTATAAATTCGATCAAGTCCTGCCGGTCTTCCGGGATATACAGCTGATCGGCCGGGCCGCCAACTCGCCAACTGGTATATTTCGCCAGTTTTTCACGCTTTAGCAAACGGCCTTTCGGTAATTGCTCCTGCGTCGATGAAGTCGTCATTTCAATGGTCATTTCTTGTAGAGACCCTGCTCTACAACGTCTCCACAAAACATAGTAGATATTTCATAAAACATCATTTCAAAACAATAACTTATTAACACTTGCATAATTTATTAAGTAATCGATTTAACTGGTAAATATCAACAAAATATTAGTACGATCTGTCTATTTTTAAGGGGATTGCCAATAATGTATGACGACACTCCCCCATTTTAAGATTTAGCGATATTAATGTACGGCATTAACCTGCAGAAATACATACGCAAAACCACCTAGGCCATACTGACATCTTAATAAAAGTCATTATAAAACAATACCTTATTGATTTAAAAGTAAGTTACTTTTACTTATTTAACATGCCAAAGCGAGAGTAGCTGCCAACAACTGCGGCAACTGTGCGGCAATCTGCCCGACATTGCCTGCGCCCATGGTCAATATCACATCATCGGCTAAGACGATGCCCGCCAATATTTGCGGCAATTCTTCCCAGTTTTCGACGAAAACCGGATCAACCTGTCCGCGTACACGGATTGCCCTGCTTAATGCTCTGCCGTCCGCGCCTGGAATCGCCGTTTCACCTGCGGCATAAACGTCCATCAGGATCAACACATCAACGGTAGACAGCACTTGCACGAAATCTTCGAATAAGTCCCTGGTCCGGGTATACCGGTGTGGCTGGAACACAACGACTGAGCGCCGATCCGGCCAAGCCTGACGCAAGGCTTCAAGCGTCGCAGCAATCTCGCGCGGATGATGTCCATAGTCGTCAACCAGTGTCAGTTTGCCCTCACCCATCGGCAAGTCACCATTAAGTTGAAAACGCCTGCCTATGCCTTTAAATGCCCCCAAACTCTTGATAATGGCGGCATCGTCCACCGCCAGTTTGGTTGCGACACTGATAGCCGCCAGCGCATTGAGCATGTTATGCCAGCCCGGCATATTCAGCGTAACCTGCAACGGCGGATAGTCGCCTCTTCGTATCACATCAAAAGAAGTATGCATGCCTTCTTGTTTAATATTGACCGCACGTACATCGGCATCTTCATGGACGCCGTAAGTCGTGACCGGCTTGGATATTTCCGGCAGGACCGCCCTGACGCCTTCGTCATCCAGACACATCACCGCCAACCCGTAAAAAGGAAGATGATGTAAAAACTCTTTAAACGTGTCTTTTAAGCGCTGATAACTGCCTTCGTAGGTCGCCATATGATCCTGGTCAATATTGGTGACTATCGCCATCATCGGCTGCAAATATAAAAATGAAGCGTCGCTTTCATCGGCTTCGGCAACCAGATAATGCCCTAAACCTAATTTGGCATTGCTGCCTGCGCTGTTTAAGCGTCCGCCGATCACAAAGGTCGGATCAAGCCCGCCTTCGGCCAGAATGCTTGCAGTCAAACTGGTGGTTGTGGTTTTGCCATGGGTTCCGGCAACAGCTATGCCGAACCTGAAACGCATCAACTCAGCCAGCATTTCCGCGCGCGGGATTACCGGTATTCTTTGAATATAAGCTTCGTCAATTTCTTCATTGCTGCGGTCGATCGCGCTGGAAGCCACCACAACATCGACATCAGCAATATTTTCCCGTTTATGCCCGATGTTGATGGTCACGCCCAAACCGGCCAACCTTTCTGTCACCGCGCTTTCTTTGATATCCGAACCTGAGACTTGATAACCGAGATTCGACAACACCTCGGCAATGCCGCTCATACCGGTTCCGCCTATGCCGACAAAATGTATCCGATCGATGCTGCCTAATGCTTTGGTCGGCATCTGACTGTTAGGAAGGTTCATAGCCCCGCCTCAGTCATGCAGACACCGGCAACAACTTCCGTCGCATCCAAACGTGCGTATTCTTTTGCAGTTTTACTCATGACATCCAATTGCTTAAGTACCTTTGTTATATGTTCTACCAGCGTTGCTGCATTCAAATCTTTTTGCCTCAATATCAGCCCCGCACCGGCATCGGCTAAATATCGGGCATTGGCTGTTTGATGGTCATCAATCGCATTCGGCAACGGTATAAAAATGGCCGGAATCCCTGCTGCGGCCACTTCACTGACGGTCATTGCGCCGGACCTGCAAATCACCAGATCCGCCCATTGATAGGCCGACACCATATCTTCAATAAAGGCATTCACTTCCGCCTTCACGCCTAATTCTTTATACCGGCTCTCGACTTGCTCCTGCATGGCCGTGCCGGTTTGGTGCCTTACTCCTACACCGTTTAATTTGGCCAGAGCGTCAGGCACAACTTCATTCAATATTTGGGCGCCCTGACTGCCGCCGACAACTAATATGTTAATGCCCGGATGCGCTTCTTTGCGTTCAGCGCAGCCTACAAACTGTTTTCTTAACGGATTGCCGGTAAATTTGGCATTCAGCTTTTTATTAAAACTGTCCGGAAACGCTTCCAATACCTGATTAGCCATACCTGCCAGCAACCGGTTAGTGGTACCGGGCACCCGGTTCTGCTCATGAATAATCAGCGGTATGCCTAATAGTTTTGCCATCAATCCGCCAGGCCCCGCTACAAATCCACCCATCCCCAATACCACATCGGGTTTGCGCTTCCGTAATATTTTCGCCGCCTGGATGCAGGCCTTTATCAACAACAATACGGCTGTTATTTTCGACAACCAGCCTTTGCCCCGTACACCGGCAACCGACAACCAGTCGATCTCTATACCCTGTTCGGGAATCACTCGGCCTTCCAAACCCTTCTGCGTACCCAACCAACTGACCTGCCAGCCTTTTTCGATCAGCGTTTGAGCCACCGCCAACGCAGGAAAAACATGTCCGCCGGTTCCTCCAGCCATAATTACGATGCGCTTAGCCATGCCGATTTCTCTTTGGCGTACCGGCATTTATTTCGGCGACTTCACTTTGCACCCGGAATAACAATGCAACCGCACAGCACATGATCATCATGCTGCCGCCGCCATAACTCATCAACGGCAATGTCAGGCCCTTAGTTGGCAAAATCCCCATATTGACGCCCATGTTGACGAATGACTGAAAGCCGAACCAAATCCCCAATCCATAGGCAATAAATGCGGAAAACCGTAGGCCTGCCTGTTCGGCGGCCACTGCTATTGCAAAAGTGCGCCAGACCAATAACGAAAATAGACCAATCACAGTAACCACGCCCAACAAACCCAATTCTTCCGCTATCACTGAGAACAAAAAGTCTGTGTGCGCTTCGGGTAAATAAAACAATTTTTGCACGCCGCTACCCAAGCCCACGCCCAACCATTCCCCGCGCCCGAACGAAATAAGCGCCTGGACTAATTGAAATCCGGTTTTCAACGGATCAGCCCATGGATCCATAAAACTGGTGACCCGAACCAGACGATAAGGCGAAAAATAAACCAACAACATTGCCAGCACGCCAATGATCAATAGCAGCACTATGAATTGCGATAATCTGGCTCCGGCTAAAAACATGATGCCCATGGCGATCATGATAATAACGACGGCTGAGCCGAAATCCGGCTCCAGCAACAACAAGAAGCTGGCCACCGAAAACAGTCCCAGCGGTTTAACCAGCCCGAAAGCCGCGTTCTGCACCGACTCCTGATATCGAGTGACATACCCGGCCATATAGATGACGGAAAAAAACTTGACCACTTCGGATACTTGTATCCTCATTCCGCCTATCGACAGCCAGCGCACACTGCCGTTAACCTTTACGCCGAGACCGGGGATCAGCACAATAATCAACAGCAGCAATCCCGCTAAAAACAACCGGGGGCCATTCTCTTCCCAGATCCGCATTGGAACTGCCGCCACGATCACGCCGAAAACCAGTCCCAAACCTATGTGCAACAACTGCCTGACAGGATAATACAAACCGTTACCGGTCATTTTAATACCCAGATGCAATGATGCGGATGCCACCATCACATAGCCGATCAACAATAAACTGGTAGCCACAATCAGCAACACCGGATCAAAATGAAATCGACCGATCCGTGCTCGCGATAATCTCATTTACGACCTCCATGGATGGAGGAAGTGTCACAACTTGTCTGGAACAAATGTGACCGACCTCCAAGGAAGGAGGGAGTGTCGCAATTTGTCTGGAACAAATGCGGCCGACCTCCATGGATGGAGGAAGTGTCACAATTTGTCTGGAACAAATGTGACCGACCTCCAAGAATAGCGGGAGTGTCGCAATCGGTAAGAAACAGATGCGACCAACTCCGCAGTAGCTGGCTGCTCATATGGCCGCCACGGATGGCGGAAAACTACCGGAGCGGTCAACCAACGCCAATACTGCTTTGGTAAACTTCTCTCCCCTATCCTGATAATTTTTATATTGATCAAGACTGGCGCATGCAGGAGACAGTAAGACGCTTTCGCCGACATCGGCAAGACCCGCTGCAATCTCTACCGCTTGTGCCATATTGTCTGCCGAATAAACAGGGACGCAACCGTTCAGGGCCTGCTTTATCAGGCCCGCATCCTTACCCATCAACACCACGCTTTTTGCTTTTTCTTTGATTGCGGGCGTCAATTCATTCATGTCGGCGCCTTTCGCGTCGCCACCGGCAATCAAAATCACCTTGCGCGCATAACCCTGCAATGCCGCAACGCAGGCGCCGATATTGGTCGCTTTTGAATCATTAACCCAGGTAACGCCGCGTATTTCCGCCACACGCTGCATCCTGTGGCTTAACCCTTTAAATATGCGCAAGGCATCGCACATAATCTGTTCATCCAATCCGACAGCCACGCCCAAGGCCAATGCCGCCAGGGCATTTGCCGCGTTATGCCTGCCTTCAAGCGGCAATTCGGCCAGCGGCATCAGGCATGCTTCATCGTGCATCAGGTATTCAGTATCGTCCTTGTAGCCAAGATAGAAATCGGCTTTTTTGTTAATCGAGAAGGTAAACACCTTTCTGCCGTCGTCCCGCATGGCATAGACAACAGGATCATCGGCATTGATGACCATGACGCCATCGCCCCTGAAAACCCTTTGTTTTTCCCGTGCGTATTCGGCCATATCAACATGCCTGTCCAGATGATCGGCACTGACATTGAGTACGGTCGCTGCAACGGCATTCAAGGCTGAAGTTCGCTCCAGTTGAAAGCTTGACAGTTCCAGCACGTAGAGTTGAGCATTTAACGCCAATAAATCCAAGGCCGGCGTCCCCAGATTTCCGCCTACGCCTACTTTCATCCCGGTCGCTTTTGCCATCTCGCCCAGCATGGTGGTCACCGTGCTTTTGCCATTGGAGCCGCTGATGGCGACAATGGGCACATCGACAGAACAGGCAAACAGGTCAATATCGCTGACTATTTTCGAACCATTGGCAACGGCTTTAATGATCGCCTGTTCATTCAGCGACACGCCGGGACTGATAACCAGATGCGTCGCCACCTTAAACGCGGCCTCATCAAACCCTCCGGTAAACACCGGCGTATCGGGCATTTGCTGAAAAAGTTCATCCATCATCGGCGGCTTGTGGCGGCTATCAGTAATGGCAAAGTTAAAGTTTAAGCCTTGCAAATAATGCGCAACCGAAATTCCCGTATTGCCAAGACCCACAACCAAAACCTTGGCCGTTTCCGGATCCAAAGCAAAATTCTTTTTTAACAATGCGGTAATGGCTGCATTGCTTACAGAATTATGGAACGAGGCGTGAGCTTTATTCATTGCTTATCTCAGCTTCAAGGTAGCTAAACCGATCAGCACCAGAATGACGGTAATAATCCAGAATCGCACGATAACCCGAGGTTCCGGCCAGCCTTTCAATTCAAAATGATGATGTATCGGCGCCATACGAAAAACACGCTTTCCGGTCATTTTGAAAGAGGCCACCTGAATAATCACCGATACCGTTTCCATGACAAATACACCACCCATAATCATCAGTACGATTTCCTGCCTGACCAGCACCGCCAATACGCCTAAAGCTGCGCCCAGCGCCAGCGCGCCGACATCGCCCATGAATACCATCGCGGGATAGGCGTTAAACCACAAAAAACCCAATCCGGCACCGACCAATGCGGCACAAAATACGATGAGTTCTCCTGCATTAGGCAAATAGGGTATTGCCAAATATTGCGAAAAAGTCACATGGCCTGATAAATAGGCAAAAATCCCCAAGCCGGCTGCAACCATCACGGTCGGCATAATCGCCAATCCGTCCAGCCCATCGGTCAAGTTGACTGCGTTGCTGGTTCCCACAATGACAAAATAAGTCAGAACGATATATATCCAGCCCATATTCAGCATGACGTCTTTAAAGAACGGGACAATCAATTGCGTTTCCGCCGGCAGTATTGCGGTTTTGTACAGAAAAACAGCCGCCATTAGACCTATAACGGATTGCCAGGAATATTTGGCTTTAGCCGACAAACCGTCACTGTTGCCCTTGATGACTTTTCTATAATCATCGACAAAACCGATAATGCCGTAACCCATAGTCACCAGCAAAATAACCCAGATATAGCGATTGCCCAGATCAGCCCACAACAGCGTACTGATCGCAATTGCAACCAATATCAAGGCTCCGCCCATGGTAGGCGTACCGGCTTTCTCGTAATGCGATTGAGGGCCCAACTCGCGGATGCTTTGCCCGATCTTGTTGCGGCTTAGCTTCCTGATCATTACCGGCCCGATAATAAAAGAGATGACCAGCGAAGTTAAGGCACCAAGAATGGCGCGAAAGGTCAGGTAATGAAATACCCTGAACCCCCCATCAAAGGTCATCAAATAATCTGCAAAATAAAGTAACATTATTTATTTCCTGAAGTTTTCAACCAATGCGGCCACTACATTCTCCATGCGCTGAGCCCTTGACCCCTTGATCAAAATCGCTTCATCACCTTTGAGTTCTTGCTTTAACATTTCAATTAAATCATTTTGGGTGTCAAAAAAGGTGGCTCCTTCGCCAAAAACCTTTACCGTATTTCCGGCATCGGAACCTACAGCCAGAAGACGTACGACACCGCTTGATTTAATGAGTTCACCCATTTGTTCATGTATTTTCGGGCTATCCGGCCCCAATTCGCCAAAAGCCCCTAAAACTAGCCAGCGTTTCCCGTCACAGTTAGCCAGCACATCCAGCCCCGCTTTCAGTGAGGCCGAATTGGCGTTGTAGGTATCATCGATAACGATATTGCCCAAGCGGCTTACCAGGGGCTGCAATCGTCCTGTGACCGGCTTTACACTTTCCAGCCCCTGTTTAATCTGTTGCAGATCCGTGTCCAACGCCAGGCATGCCGCAGCGGCCGCCAATGCGTTCACGACATTATGCCGTCCTGCGAGCTTTAGTTTTACCGTCAACTCGCCCTTTGCAGTCACCAATTCAAAGGTAGTGGCGAATGCATGATTTATAATTTCCGTTTTAACGGAATGCGCCGTCACGTCGCCTGCAGGACGTAGGCGAGGGGCGTGAGCAGGAGCGGAAGCTTCGGCCCGTTCATCTATCCCAAACGAAATAACCTTTCTTGTTCCCGCTATCGATTTCCAGTAGTCGAAATAGGCATCATCGCGATTAAGCACCGCCACGCCGTCCCGTTTAAGCGTCTGGATTATTTCCCCTTTCGCTTTGGCGACACCGTCAATGCTGCCGAAACCTTCTATATGCGCGGCTCCCACATTGGTAATAATGGCAACATCAGCCTGTGCATATTGACTGGTGTACTCAATTTCTCCGGGATGGTTTGCGCCCATCTCGATGACTGCATACCGGTGTTGTTCGTTCAAGCGCAACAAGGTTAAGGGCACCCCAATATCGTTATTCAGGTTGCCTTGTGTAAACAGCGTATCAGCATTCACACTTAATATTGCCGCCACCATTTCCTTGACGGTGGTTTTGCCGTTGCTGCCGGTAATGCCGACAACAGACACTGCCGCTTTTTTCCGCCAAACGCCTGCCAATTCAGCCAAGGCCAACCGCGTATCGTCAACAACAATGTGCGGTATCGTTGGTCGCATCAGTTCCCTCGGCAACTGCTCCATGCGTTGCTCTACCTCGGCAACCGCTCCCTGCGTTGCTCTACCTCCTGCATCCTTGCAGTCGTCCTGCTTCCATGCAGTCGTACTGATTCCGACACTTCTGACCGCCATGGATGGAGGAAATGCCGACGACTGCCGGGAGCAGTCGTGGCCACCCTCCATGGCGGTCGCGGTAATACCTTGATGTACGATGGCCGCCACAGCCCCTGCTTGTTCAGCTTCGGCCACAAACTCATTGCCGTCGAAGTTATGGCCTTTAATCGCCACGTAAAGCTGTCCCGGCTTTATCGCTCTTGTATCGATACTGACCGATGAGATGGCAACATCCTCCCCGACCAATTTTCCCTGCACATATGCCGCAATCTCACTCAGCATCATATTCATCTATTTCGCCTGCTCAATGCATTGATCACAACCTGCCTGTCGCTAAAAGGTACGCACACGCCATTGCTTTCCTGGTATTGCTCATGGCCTTTACCCGCAATCACAATGCAATCGTTTTTAGCCGCGCTTGCCACCACTTTTTGTATCGCCTGTTCTCTGTTTTGAATAACTTCAACCTTCGCTGGTCGTACCGGTTCCCTCGGCAACTGCTCCATGCGTTGCTCTACCTCCTGCATCCATGCAGTCGTACCGGTTGCGACGCTCCCGCCATCCTTGGCAGTCGATCTGCAACCGGCCAAAATATCATTGACTATATCCAGTCCGTTTTCGTAACGCGGGTTGTCATCGGTAATCACCACATGATCCGCCCATTGTTCGGCAATTTTTCCCATTTGCGGACGTTTACCCGTATCCCTGTTTCCGCCACATCCGAAAACCACCCATAAAGCCTGTTTGCAATGCTTGCGCAAACTGGATAAAACCTTATCCAAGGCATCGGGGGTATGGGCGTAATCCACAAAAATCATTGGATCGGTCTCCGCGCCAAATCGTTCCATGCGGCCATCAACCGGCTTTATACCGGCAAGTTTTTTAACGGCCTCCTGCAACGAAACCTCCATGGCCAGCATGACGGTCAAAACGGCCAGGACATTCTCTACATTAAAATCGCCGAACAGAGGCACTTGCACCCGCTGAAGTTCATCCCGAAAACGCACATCAAATTCGATGCCGTCCGTTTTGTGCCGTATATTTTCCGCACTAACACACTCGCCCGAATCCGCTGTTTTTCCCTTAGCGCTAAATTGCCATAGCTGCACCGATTCGGGTACTGCGGCGATAATTCGCTCGCTGTAATCGTCATCCAAATTCACCGCCGCGAAAGCCAAGCCCGGCTGTTTTAACAACGCCAACTTGGCCTGTACATAAGCGTCCATCGTGCCGTGATAATCCAGATGATCGCGGCTGATATTGGTAAATACTGCGCCTTTAAATGTCACGCCGTTGACCCGGCCTTGCTCCAAACCATGCGATGAAACTTCCATCGCCACGGTGCGCTTTTTATCCTTTAATAATTCAGCCAGTATTTTCTGAATTGCCAAGGCGTCGGGCGTGGTGTTCAACGTCTTGTTAAGCTTGCCCCACTCGCCCCAGCCGAGCGTGCCTATAATCCCGCAGTCATCCAGCATTTGGCTTAAAAACTGACTGCAAGACGTTTTGCCGTTAGTGCCGGTAATGCCGATAACGGTCATAAACTGCGACGGATCGCCGTAAAAACGTGCGGCCAGTTCGCCCAGTTTTACACCCAGATTTTCCACGGCAATCATCGGTACCACCGTAGAGCTGTCGCACCGAAAAGCTTCCGCCAGCTGCCGACCATTCCCGGCAGGATCAAAAATGACTGCACAGGCGCCATTATTAATAGCCTGTTCAACATGAGCCAAGCCATGCTGTTTGGCACCGGCCAGCGCCACAAAGACATCGCCGCAAACCGACTCACGACTATCCAAAACCAAGCCGGCGACCGGCATATCGTCCTGATCTGAAAATGTGGTCAGTCCGATTAATAAGTCTTTCAGCCGCAGCATACCGCCACGCTGATCATTCAGCCCTGTAGTCATATTATTGGCCTTTTCGTGTCAACAAGATGGGCATATTGTCCTGCTGGTCAGGAGCAACCTCCAACACTCTCAAAGCCCCCGCCATCACTTTGGAAAATACCGGGGCTGAGACTATCCCCCCGTAGTATTGGCCTGCAGAAGGTTCATCAACCATGACCACGATAATCAATCGCGGATTCTTGGCAGGCGCCATGCCCGCAAAAACAGAAAAATAACTTTTCTCGACATACCCGCCCGCACCGGCTTTTTTTACCGTCCCGGTTTTACCGGCTGCGCTGTAGCCATCGACTCTGCCCTCGTAAGCGGTACCGTCTTTCATAAGCACCGTTTCCAGCATGGCTCTGACTCTCTTGGCCGTTTTGGCTGAAAACACCCGCTGTTGATCAACATCTTCATCCCGCCTTAACAGGCTAACCGAGTGTAAGATGCCGTCGTCTGCCAATGCCGTATAGGCTCTTGCCAACTGGAGCGCAGAGGTGCTTACTCCATAGCCGAATGACAAAGTCGCCCTATCAAATTCGTGCCAGCTTTGGTAATCAAGCAAGCTTCCGCTGGCTTCTCCGGGAAAGCCGGAACCGGCGGCAACGCCAAAACCGAGCTTATTGTAAATTCCCCAAAAATATTCCGGCGGCATTCGCAATGCCATTTGACTGACCGCAACATTGCTGGATTTTTTCAGCACGCCTGTTAAATCCAGCGTTCCGTAATTATGTACATCCTTAACCAGATGATTCCCAACCTGATAAAAACCGTGGGTTTCAAAAACCTCATTTGGCTTGACATATCCCCCGTCCAGCGCAGCCGCGACAACGAATGGCTTGACCGTCGATCCAGGCTCGAATACATCGGTTAACGATCTATTCCTGTACAGGCTTTCCTTTAAACTTTTCCTGCTATTCGGGTTAAATGACGGCTGATTCACTGCCGCTAGAATTTCCCCGCTCTTTGCATCCAATACCACCAGCGCGGCTGACTTTGCCTTGTTAAGGTTAACGGCCAGCTGTAATTCCCGATACGCCAAGTACTGGATGCGTTGATCAATGCTTAGCTCCAGACTCCGGCCTGCAACCGGCTCCTTTATATTTTCTACATCTTCAATAATTCGACGCTGTCCATCCCTGATAACCCGCTTGCTGCCTGGAATTCCCTTTAATGATTTTTCATATCCCGATTCAAGTCCCGCCTGACCAATATCATCAATATCGGTAAAACCGACTAAGTGCGCAGAAACCTCTCCTGCCGGATAAAAACGCTTGAATTCGCGCTCGAAATAAATGCCGGCAAGCTTTAATGCCTTGACTTGGTCGGCAACCACCGGGCTGATCTGGCGGGCAATATACGCAAACTGCCTATGCGTATCGCCCTTAACCAGTTCATTGACTTTTCCCTTCGGCAAATTTAACAACTTTTCCATTTGCCTAATTTCGTTTTCTTTTGTCGATTCCACCTCTTGCGGATTCATCCAAATGGACTCGACGGGCGTACTGATTGCCAACGGCGCTCCATTTCTATCCTTTATCATGCCCCTGTATGCCGAAACCGGCACATCACTGACATGACGCATATCGCCCTGATCTTTAAGAAACTGTTTATTCAACACCTGCAAATCGACAGCCCGACCCACCAGCACCGCCATACAAGCCATTATAAAAACGACTACTATTTTCCTGCGACCCCCATGGATGGTGGAAGTATCGCCATCGGCAGAGAACCGATGCGACCGCCCTGAAAAATTGCCGACCGCCAGGGATGGCGGAAGTGTCGCAATCGGTCGGGAACCGATGCGACCGACCGGCTTGTTTGCCCTGTTTCTGCTTTGAAAATGTATCATTTACGGTTTTATATAAATGATTTTTTCCCGCAATGGCATAACCAGTTTCAATTGTTCCCGCGCCACTTGCTCTACCCGATTCTGTTCTGCCAAGGTTGTCAGCTCCAATTGCAGCTGCCCCCATTCCACTTCATACTGATCCAGCGCTCTTTCTTGCTTTTGGATCTCAATAAAAATTAATCGCGACTGATATTTGCTGTAAATTACGACCAGAGCGGATACCAACAACACCAATATCAACCCAGCTATCCCTAAATAGCGACTTGTTGCCACTTAGACTCTCTCGGCTACGCGCATGACTGCGCTTCGTGCCCTTGGATTCTGAGCAATTTCTTGCGCGCCTGCTTTTAAGGCTTTACCCGTTATCTTCAAGATACCCTTAGCTATATCGATTTCTTTAATGGGTAATTTGCCGGGATTATATTTGGCTCCGGACTCAGCCCTGATAAAGCGTTTAACGATTCTGTCTTCCAATGAATGGAAAGAGATAACTACCAATCGCCCACCTGATTTCAAAATCTGGGCGGACTGTTGCAAAACAGCCTTTAACTCATCCAACTCGCTATTGATTTCGATACGGATTGCCTGAAAACTGCGGGTTGCCGGATGCTTGTGTTTCTCTTTGCCCGGCACTACGTCTTCAATTAACTTTGCCAATTCTCTGGTTGTTGTAATTGGCGATACGGCTCTTTTTTCAACAATCGCGCGAGCGATGCGCCGCGCGAACCGCTCCTCGCCGTATTCAAATAAAACCTTAACCAGCTCTTTTTCATCAACAGCGGCCAGCCACTGTTCCGCCGTAACACCTGAATTGCCATCCATCCGCATATCCAAGGGTCCGTCGCGCAAAAAGCTAAAGCCTCTTTCCGGATTATCCAATTGAGGCGACGACACACCCAGGTCCATCAATATACCGTCAACTTTTCCAGCTAAACCCTCACTTACAACTATATTTTCCAGCTCAGAAAAAGGTGTATGTTTCAACTTAAACCGCTTATCTTCGAGCATGGCTTGCGCATAATCAGAGCTAATCGCATCCAAGTCTCGATCAAATGCCAACAATCGCCCGGATGGACCCAGTAAATTTAAAATTCCCTGACTGTGTCCGCCTCGACCAAAAGTACAATCCAGATAAACGCCGTTTTCTTTAATAGCCAACTGCTGCAAAGCTTCTGCAAACATAACGGGCAAATGTTCCACTAACAAATCTCCCGCATTAAAATGATAATGAGCCTAAATCTTCCAACCCTTCATTATCGTCACCATCCAGCCATTCACTTTCCTTTGCACCCCAGGCTTCTTCATTCCAGAGTTCAAATTTATTGAGTTGACCAACCAAGACAATTTTCTTGTCCACATTTGCAAATGTTCTCAACTTTTCCGGCAGCAGCAGACGCCCCTGACCATCCATTTCACATTCAGATGCATTACCGATAACAAACCGTCTTAACTTACCGGCCATTTTATTTAAGGTAGGTAATTTACTGATCGTTTGCTCAAGCTTTTCCCACTCAGGCATCGGGTAAAGCCACAAGCAACCATTCTCTCCAACACATCGTTCATTTACAGCGACCGTAACAACCATCTGACACTCGCAACAATCCTGCAACTCCTCCCGGTAACGGGTAGGAATAGCAAGACGCCCCTTGCCATCTAAGTTGATTGAACTAATGCCTCGAAACAAGATTTACCCCGGATACCCAAAAAAAACCATTTTTTCCCATTTTTCTCCACTTGTGTCCACTATAGATTTCAAATAACCCCTAGTCAAGGACGATTTCATGTTGGATTCTTTCTTTTTCGACAATGACTTACATCGCAATCAGAATGGGATATAACTACGTAAAAAATGGAAAAACAATTCCCATTTTTTATCAACAAAATATACAATCTTAGTGAGAAAGTACTTTAAGTATAAGGCTAGCGAAAATTTCCAGCTTTTTTGATAAAAATGAGGATTGAAGCAAAGATGCTGCCGCAATAATTATCGGGCAGTTTTTGCACCTTTAGCGGCGCCATGAATACCGAACCGAAGCCCGGAAAAGGAAGAAAGAGTCGGCCTATAAGCCGGGTTCTGTCGAGAACAGTCATTCATCTAGGCTGCAAGTCACCCTGCAGCTCAAGCAATCTACCCAGGAACCGCGCGGGCCACGCGTCTGTCCCTCTATTTGATCTTGCTCCGGGTGGGGTTTACCATGCCACTTCTGTTACCAGTTGCGCGGTGCGCTCTTACCGCACCTTTTCACCCTTACCGGTCACAAGTGACAGGCGGTATATTTTCTGCGGCACTTTCCGTAGGCTCACGCCTCCCAGGCGTTACCTGGCACCCTGCCCAATGGAGCCCGGACTTTCCTCCATCTTATCTTGCGATAAAACAGCGACTGCTCAGCCGACTCTTTCAGCGCCTAGTGTATCACACATTCGCATTAATGCGATATGCGATAGCTATATTAATAAGCAAAAAACAGACCAGAAATATGCCTCAATCAGCATTAACGGAACTACTAAGCCTCTTTCGCCTTCTCCATATCCAATGCGGCCTGATACAACAATTTCTTCCTGACGCCGGTAATCTCCACGGCTAGTGCAACTGCGGTCTTAATCGAGCACTCGCCCAGCAACACCCTCAATATTTTCTCCTGTTCAGGCGTAATGATTTGCTCTTTTTTATCGATGGCAGCGCCATCGACAATAACCACAAACTCACCTTTCCTCATATTGGCATCATCTTCAACCAACTTAAGCGCTTCGCCTAAACTGGTTTTCACGATAGTTTCGTGCAGCTTGGTCAATTCCCTGGCAATAACAATCTGCCGATCCAACGGCAGTATCTCCGCCATATCCTTTAATGAAGCCAGAATCCGATGACTGGACTCATAAAATACCCAAGTTATCGGACACAGTAACCGTTCACTAAAAAACGCTTTTCGCGCCGACGAGGTTCTCGGCGAAAAGCCTTCAAATACAAACTGAGTAACCGGCAATCCCGCAGCGGACAATGCAGCGATCAACGCGCAGGCGCCCGGCACAGGCACAACATCGACACCCGCATCCTTGACCATTTTCACCAGCGGCATACCCGGATCGCTTAACAGCGGCGTTCCCGCATCGGAAACCAGCGCAATAGACAAACCCTCGCGCAGCTTTTCCAGCAATCCGGCGGAGGCCTTATCTTCATTATGTTGATGCAACGAAATCAGTTTATTGCTGATGCCATAATGCTGCAGCAACATTTTTACATGCCGAGTGTCTTCCGCAGCAATCAAATCAACCTGTTTTAATATTTCAACCGCCCTGAAACTAATATCCGCTAAATTACCTATCGGAGTAGCAACAACGTATAATTTGCCGCATTCACTTGACATTCGATACACTCACTTGAAAATCTCTAAAAAGATGCGACCAAAATATAAGCCGCCATTATTGTGCGCCCTGCTTCCCGGCCTCTTGTTTTTTTCCGGGTGCGCTGCCACGAATCCCACAGATGCAGAAAATATGGCAATGCAGGAGCGACTGCCTGAGCACGAAGTATTGGTAACACAACCCTTAATAAGGAACGACCAGCCGGGCCAAATGGTTGAATTATACCAGCATCCCTCAACGCCATCGTCTCTGGAACAAAATCAGCAGCGCTTACAGTCCGTCGAATCATTAATCCAGGCCGGGGACGGCAATTCCGCAAAACAGGGTGCCGACGCCATTAATTCTGCCGAGCTGCCGCCCGAACAACATGCTCAGCTGCGTCTTCTTTATGCCCAGATCCAGCTCAGCTTTGGCGAGGCTGAACAGGCTATTGAAAGCTTGGCGCAGATTCAACCGCAACAGCTGAACCGGGACAATCAGGTTAAATACTTTCAATCGCAGGCCTTTGCCTACTCATTAACCGGAAACCTGCTGGACAGCGCCAAATCCAGAATTGAGCTACACCCGCTAATAACGTCTCCCGCTGAACTTGAAAAAAATCAAGCATCCATTCTTGAAACATTGCGCCTGCTGCCTGACACCGCCTTACAGACCAACCAAACAGACGTCTTAGCCGGTTGGATGTCTTTGACCATCATTTTAAAAAATATAAACCAGCCTGATTTTGATACTCAAATAAGCCAATGGCGTGCAACCTTCCCGACACACCCTGCCGACTTAAGCTTCCTGGATCGCCCTCAGGACTCGCCGAAAAATGCGCCCCAAGCCAAAGCAATCGCGCTCTTGTTGCCCGGATCGGGGACTTTTGCCCAAGCCGGAAAAGCCATCCGTGCTGGGTTTATGGCAGCCTACAACCATGCGGATAACGCGACCAAACCTACCCTTCGCTTTTACGACAGCGAACAATCGTCCCCGCAAACCTTATATACCCAAGCTGTCGCAGAAGGAGCCCAATTGATCATCGGCCCGTTGGCGAAAGAGCAGATCCAAAGCCTGGCCGATACCGTTACCTTTAACATCCCCGTGCTGGCATTAAATCATATTCCGGGCCTGCAAAAAAACCGACTCTACCAGTTCAGCCTCAGTCCGCTGGATGATGCAGAGCAAATCACCGATAAAGCATGGGCGGACGGCCATCAAAAAATGCTGCTGCTCATTCCTGAAAACGCGCCGGGCAAGCGTATCGCCACTTATTTAACAGAAGACTGGCAAGATCAGGGCGGCACCGTCCTGGAAACACAAACCTATAACCCCAAGGAAACCGACTTTTCTGCGCCCATTCAAAAGCTGCTCAACCTGGATGAAAGCGAACAACGTTACAATAAAATCCTTGCGTTGATACCCGGCGTAAAATATACGCCGAGAAGACGGCAGGATGCCGATGCCATATTGTTAAGCGCTTATAGCGCAGAAGCGCGCTCCATCAATCCCCAACTCCAATTTTATCAAGCGGGCGACCTTCCCGTTTATGCAATGCCTACCGTTTACACCGGACAAGTCAACGCATCGCTGGATACCGACCTCAATAAAATAACTTTTTGCGACACCCCTTGGTTATTCAACAAAGCCTATCAGGGAGAACTCAACATGGACGCACTAAAAGAAACCTGGAAGCAATTTCCCAGCGCTTATTTACGCCTGATTGCAATGGGTATCGATGCCTATAACCTGGCTACACGCTTGGATAACCTGGAAACCGATGCCTATCCCGGCGCAACCGGAAATCTATCGCTGACCGCCGACCAACGCATCAAGCGCCAACTGATCTGCGCCAAGTTCATGGATGGACAACCTGAAATAAGCGGCTTTAGCACCGAAAATACCGGAGCGATGCCCGAGCCAAAAACTCCGATCAACCATGTTGTTTACTAAGCTCAAGACCAAAGCGGCGCATTTACTTCGCGGCGAAAGCGCCGAGGAGCAGGCTCACGATTTCCTGATCGACAAAGGACTCAAGCCGGTATGCCGGAATTTCCGCTGCAAACAAGGCGAACTCGATTTAATAATGACCGACAAACTGACGCTGGTTATCGTCGAAGTCCGGTTTCGTAAAACCGATAAATACGGCAGCGCCGTTGAGAGCATCACCCGCGCCAAACAATCCCGTATCATAGCGGCAACGCATATTTACCTGTCATCCCACAAAACAGACTGTCCTATCCGCTTTGACGTGGTTGCCATTTCCGGCAACGGCAACATCGACTGGATACAAAATGCATTTTAGATCGCCGCGCGACCAGCCAAGCGCTTACAGGATCATGACCGGCGGCGATCGATCAACACATCGCCGTTTTTGCCGCGCTTAATATCAACCGGCAAAACCGCTTCCAAGGTGGAAAGAAAACGATCAAGATCGTTATTGTCGAAAACCCCGCCGAGCGTCAAATTGTTCAGGGACGGGTCGACAAGACGGACATGCACCGGATGATAACGCTCCAGCTCCTTGGCCACTTCAGATAATTGCGTATTGCGAAAAATCAGCTTGCGGTTTCGCCAAACGGCAAAGTTTTTGACATCGGCGGCTGCGGGTTCGGAAAGGACGGTGGCGGCATTGTAGGTCATCATCTGCCCGGCCCCGGTTTGGCGTTGCTCGCCTGTCGCCGGTAAACTAAGATCAATCGCGCCTTCCAATACCGAAATCCGGTTTGCCGAAGGGCCGATCGCAACATCGAAACGGGTGCCGATGTCGCGAAGCTTGCCGCCTCCGGCCGAAACTTCAAAAGGGCGCCACTTGCCGGGAGCCACGCTGAACAAGGCTTCGCCGCGCACCAGCTCCAGCGACCGGCCTAACCAACTGTAATGAACGGCAAGCTCGGTATCCGAGTTGAGTTCAATCAGCGAACCGTCGGCCAGAGTTATTTGCCGCAACTCGCCTTTTGCGGTCTGAAACACGCTGCCGTCGACTAAAGGCCAGCCTTCCTTGATGCAGAGTCCGACGGCGAACAGCAGGCTGGCGGCGCTAGCCAACATCAAAGGGCGGTGTAGTAATCGCAACCGGCTTGTTTTTTTACGCGCGGCGGACAATTCGGCTTGCGGGCAAGGCAATCCTCCCCAAGCGCGCTCTACTTGCTCATAGATGCGGCGGTGCTGAGGATCGGCGGCAAGCCACTGCTCAAATCTCTGCCGCTCGGCAACGGCGAAAGCCCCGGACTGCTTGCGTACCAACCAGTCAATGGCCTGCTGACGGATGGTGCTGGAATGCGGTTGTTCTATCATAAATTGTTATTATTATTCGATAAGTCCACATAATACTTGCCGGGAACCGTTTAAAAAACTTTATAACGGCGGTTCCCCGACGCTTTCAAGAAACAACGGTTATTTTGTCAGGTTCTTGATGCCAGGCACAAGCGCCATAAATCGCCTAACCATTAAAACTCAAGACAGCTCAGGCAATGATCGAAGGCTTTAGCGATATAACGCTGTACTGTCTTGTCGGAAATCCCCATGAATTGGGCGATTTCCATATGCGACAGGCCGTCGAAACGATTCAGCAAGAATGCCTGACGATGATCCGCAGGCAATTGCGCCAGCGCATCGCGAAATTTTTTCAACCGCTCCGTCCCGCACAAACTGTCCTCCGGTCCCAGTAGACTGGTAATCGTCCTGTATTCAATCTCTTCATAATTATCGTGCTGGCGGTAACTTTGTTTGCGGACATGATCGACAACCAGATTGGTGGCGATCCTGAATAAAAAGGCGCGAGGCTTGATAATGGTGGCCGACAGCGGATAGGTCAGCGCGCGTAGATAAACTTCCTGAACCAGATCGTCGGCGTCCGGCTCGCCCACCTTTCGGCAAAAAAATACCAGCAGATCGGATGAATAATGTTGAAACCAACCCTGCAAAATGTTGCGGGATATTTTTTCGGTCATAATCGGGCATCCTTTGTCGGCATATTATTCAAGCTAGATATGCAGGATGCGAGCCAACATTATAATCCTTGTAATTCAATCTGTTATTGTTTTTATTGAGCATTTTACTGCGTGAAAAAACACAAAACAGGTGATATGACCTATTTTCAGCAGCGCCAGACAGCCCCTTGCCGGTTACCAGAGGAAATTGCGGAACCGCCGCCTGAACGACCAGTCGGCAATTACGAATAACAACAATAGCGCGCAAATCCCGCCGACAGCGATGATTACCGGATCAAGAATGGATGACTGGCTACCGTAGGCTATACGCAAAGCTTCGCTGAGATAGGTGGTCGGCAGCAGCAAGGCCACGATATTCCAAGGCTCGGGCAGCATGGCGTAACTGAAGAAAGTACAGCCCAGAAACATCATCGGCATCAGCAAAAAAGCGATGAAATCCTGGGCCTTGGCAGGTGTCTGCGGCAACGTGTATCCGATGCAGCCGAGCAGCGAGAAAACCGTCGACCCGTAAATCAGGCAAACCAGATCGGCAGGCAACGATACCGGCACGTAGCCCAATAGTCCATAAATCAGCAGATTGCCGATCAAACCGGCGGCGGTTGCGGTCAGCACCGTGCCGGTAATCCAGGCCAGCATCAGACTTCTGAGCGTCAACGGCGCCAGCAGCCAGCCTTCCATGCTGCGAAAATAATAGCCACGGGTCAATATTCCGCCGATATTGCTCAGCGCCGCGCTCATCACCAGCATCGAGACGATGCCGGGCGCGACAACCAGCGAATAACCGCTATCCGGTAACGCCCGGCCCAGGATTTTGCCGAAAACGAGCAGGTAAATCAGCGGCTGGAACAACATCCGGAACAGCGCAGAACGCCAGTTATCCAAAGATTCGCCCAAGGCGCGGCCGACAAACGCCCAAAAGCCGCTCATTGCCCGGCCTCGGAGGTCAGCGCATGGAAACGGCTTTCCAAAGATTCCTCGCCGTCCAGCTTCAACAGCCGGCCTTGATGGATTAATTCGACGCGGTCGCAAAGACGCTCGGCTTCTTCAAAATAATGCGTAGACAACAGCGTCGTGCCGCCGGCCAGCGAAAAGGCGCGAATCCTGTCCCAAACCACGGCCCGAACCGACGGATCGAGCGCATTGGTCGGCTCGTCCAGAATCAACACTTTAGGTTCGGTGATAAAGGCTCTGGCAATCATCACCTTGCGCTTGTTGCCGCCGGATAATTGGTGGATCTTTTGCTGCGCGGCTTGTTCAAGCTGGAGCACCGCCAGCCATTCGTCGATGCGCCGCTTGGCTTGGTTGTGCGGAACGGAAAAATAGCTGCAATGGCGTTCCAGGTTTTTGCGCACCGTCAACGGCTGATCGAGATTGATGTCCTGGGACACAACGCCCAGATAGCGCTTGATTTCATGGGCTTTGCTACGGCCGTCTATGCCCAGCACCGTCAAACGCCCCCGGCTGGGTTGCAGCAGTCCGCAGAGTATCTTCAGCAACGTGGTTTTGCCCGCACCATTCTGCCCCAGCAATCCCAGCACTTCGCCGCAAGCCACTTGCAGATTGATGCCGTCGAGCGCGAGATGGCCGTTAGGATAGCGCTTGGTTATGTTGTCGGCATCGATGTCCCAGCAACGACGGATGCTCGTTGAGGTTTTCAAAAATTGACTCCTATTTCGCCGCGCACGATACGGCCGGGATCGCTTTGGAACAGGCTTTTTTCAAAACGGTTGTCGAGCAGGTTGTTGACCGCCAGCGTCAGGTTAACACTGTGCTTGTCGATGCCGATTTTTTTAGTGACCAAAAAATCCAGCGTCGTGTAAGCCTTGTTAAGCCAGGCGTAGCCGTTGGCGTCGCGGCTCAGATTGCGAAAATCCATGTATTGCTCCGATTCGTGATGCAGATTAAGCCGGGTTGTCAGGTCGGGAATGCCGGTGTACGTCAATACCGCATTAAGCCGGTGGCGCGGCTGGAACGCCAGTTCGTTGCCGATATACAAACTATTGAGGCTCTCGGTGATTTTGGTCGTGGTCAACGTGTAATTAAGCGCCAGATTCAAAGCATCCAACAGGCTCTGGTTGACGCTCAATTCCAGCCCTTTCGATTCCGATGCGCCGAGATTGACGGTCTGCTTGATATTCGGCGTACCGGACGTCACCAGGCTTTCCATCTTGTCGGTCCAGCGGGTGTAGAACCAGGTCAATTCCGCCTTGCCGCCCTGCCAGCTCACCTCGCTGCCAAAATCCAACGTGGTCGATTGCTCGGGCTTCAACGTAGGATTCGGCAGCACCACATAATTAGGCCGCGTCTGCCGGAAATACAGCGTGGCCGGATCGGGCGGCATGAAGCCGGTGGCTGCCGAACTGCGCAAGGTCAGCCACGGCAAGGTTTTCCAGGACAGCGCCAGCTTGGGATTGAAGGCTTTCTTGAACGCATCGGGTTCGCGGCTATCCAGACCCACGTCGTAAATCGATATACCGGAATAATCGTATTGGTCGTAGCGGCCACTGGCGTCCAGATGCCAATCGTCCCAAAAGTCCAGCCCGTAGCCGCCGAACAGGCCTATCCGGTCAACAGTGCTGTCCATCGCGAACAAGCGCTGGCCGTTGCCTGCCAGCCGTTGTTCGATGGTGGCCTGACTGACCGCGTATACCAGCCCGGCGTTGAAATTGCGGTAATCAGCCTGCACTTCCAGGTTGACGCTGTTTTCGGTTTCAGGGCCTTGCATATACAACGCCAAATCCTGGGTTCCGCCGACGTCGCGAAACACATCGGTACGGTTGTCTTCGTACATCAGCTTGCCGTTCAGTTTCAGCTCGCCGAAACGCATTTCCGAGAACAGTTTCGGCCGCACCGTGGTGTATTCGTTGTAATTATTGGGCCGGCCGTAATTGCGGGTCTGTTCCAGATAGTTGAGTTCCGCGCCGACGGTCAGCCAGTCGTTGCGATAGCTGGACTTGATGTCGCCGCCGCGCTTGGCGAACCAGCTGTCCTGGGTTTGCGCCATCGACAGCAGCGGACTGTTGTCGCGCTGAACCATCCACAGATTACTGAGACTATCTTCGAAACTGGCCCTGACATCGATGCCGCCGACAGCGCCTGAACCAATGGCGCGGCTGTAATGGCTGTCCAGGCTGTCGTAACCTTGCACCAGCCCCAGCTCCCATTGCGGCTTGGCCTGTAGCGTGGCGATGATGATCGCCCCGCCCAACGCATCTGCGCCGTAGCGGTTGGAGGCGGCACCGCGGATGATTTCGATAGTGGCGACATCCTGCGGTTTGATTTTTTCCAGTTCCGTTACCGCGCCGCCGCGCGAAAAGCCGTCGACGTATAGCGCTATCTTGGGCACACCGCGCAAACTCAGCGCTCCGGAACTGTCGCCGAGACCGCCGCGTTTGCGCAACAGCTCCATCAGACTGGCCGGTTTTTCCCGCTCGATCTCTGCTGCGCTAATGATTTCCCGGCTGTTGTCAGCCAAGGCCGTCCCCAAGCAACATAGCAGCAGGCAGACCCGGAAAATGCGGCAGTGCATCAATGTTTGGCCATCGTGTAATGCCGGTTCAGGTAATCGACGATCAGCTCACGCTGCTCGGCTGAGATAGCGGCCTTGTTGAAGTCGATCATCCGCTCCACGGTCGGCCTCCAATCGCTACGCCGGTTCGCCGCCTTATCCATCCGGTACCAGCTGTGGCAAGCGGTGTGGCAATTCTGCTCGAATGCCGCCGCGCCGGGTTCGTCGGGATAGCCTTTGGGATGGCGTAACGGCTTGGCCTCTGCCGGTACAGGGGAGGCTTTGGCCGCCATGGTTAACGCATCCTTGGGCTTGATCACACAGGCGCTCAGTCCTGCGGCGGTATTTTTCGACCAGTTGCTGGGCGCCGGCAGCGGAAAGCTCTGGATATTGCCGGTGGCCGGATCGAGACGGAACAGGTCGTAATTGAACATCGTCGAAAACCAGACTTTACCATCAGCAGCAACGGTCAGCGCCAACGGCGACTCTTCTTCCGGCGGGATCGGAAATTCGCTGACTTCGCCGCCCACCGCAATCCGGCCGATTTTATTGCCGCGCCATTCGGTAAACCACAGATTGCCCCGGCCGTCGTCGGCTAGAACCGACGGATGAGCGCCGGAAGTCGGGATGGTATAGCGCTTGAATTCCTTACCGTGCAGCCGCCAGATAGCGTCGCCCTCTGCCAGCCATAAATCGCCCTGCGCATCGACATGCAGACGGGTGATGATTCGGCCTATCTCGGACGGAAGAGTGATGCGCTCGAAACGCTGGTCGCGAAAGGCGTACAGCGCCGCCTGCTTTTCATCGTCCTGCGTCAGCGACACCCAGCCCTGTCCGTTGCCTGCAATCGCCACGTTCGGCGCAACGGCGCGCTTCACTTCCAGCGGAAACACCTGCTTCGAGGCGTCCGGGCTGATTTTCACCAACTGCATAGCGCCCTCCTGGCCGCAGCACGGCCCGGCCAATATCCACAGATTGCCCTCGCCGTCGATAGGCAAGACGAAACGGCCGAAGCTGCGGCCGGGCAGCTCGATCTCGGTAAACAGCCGGTCGCTACGCGAAAAACGGATAACCTTGTCCGAATTGAAAATCAGCGACCAAACCAGGCCGCGCTTGTCATCCAATGCCAAGCCGTTGAAACCGAAATCGTATTTGTAGCTGAAACCGTCTTTGTCATTCCGGTTCAATACCGACGAATTGGCCTGGGTGGTGGGCAAATATTCCTCGAAACGGTCGCTGTTGGGTTCCAGACGGCCCAATCGGACATCCTCATAATGGGCAACCCAGATATTGCCGTCCTTATCCTCGGCGATACTGTCCGCGCCGTAGACCGGCCCGCAGGCGGCGGCGAAACAGTTTTGCGTCAATACTGCCAGCAGGGCGGCCGACAGCCAATAAAGTATCTTTTTCATAATAGAGCCCCTTGCTCAGTGAAAGTAGCTTGTCACATTGTCGACGAACCGGGTTTTTCTGGCCGGATCGGCCATGATCTCGGCAAACTCGCTCAGCAAACGGTCGTAGACTGTTCTTTTCAGGTGGCAATAGCGGGCGGGCGGCTTGAACACGTCGCCTTCACGCAAATGGGAGATGACATAACAACTGCCGCCGCACAGATGCTGTAGCCAACAGCCGCTGCAATGCGGGTTTTTATCGACCGAGGTTTCCTTGAACGACCGGCAAAGTTCGCTGTAATTGGCGTTCAGCGGCTGCTCGTCGTTGACGTTGCCGACGCAAAATTCCTGGTAACCAACGAAACGGTGACAGGGATACAGATCGCCGTCGGCGGCGACCGCCAGCACGGTTTGTCCGGCGTTGCAGGGACGCGGCCTGTACTGGCGGCCGAACAGCAGCTTGCACAACTCGCTGGTGTATTCGTTGAATTGAGGGTTGGCGCTGTCCGCCAGCGAGCGCAAGCTTTCCGAGTTGATTTCGACGATCTCATCGACCAGCGTTTGGTGTTCATGATCGGTGAAGCCCAGCGCATGATTGTCGTCGACATCGACGGTACTCAAGCCGACGCCGCCTTTGCCGGCCAGTTCGGAATTATGGCTATAGATTTCTTTTAACCGGCCGAAGCTGTTTTTGGTCATGATGGTGCGGATGGTATAGCGCGAGCCTTGTTCCTTCAGGTCGCCGATAGTGCGCACGGTCTTGTCGTAAGCCGAGAAATTGCCGCACGCGGGCCGTTGCGCGTCGTTAATGTCCTTGGGACCGTCGAGGCTGACGGTCAGGGTATCGATGTTTTTGCTAACAAAATCGGCAATTTTATTGCTCCAGACGGTGCCGTTGGTGGTCATGTTAAACACCGTACGGATGCCGAGCGGTTCGGTCTTGGCCCGGACGCGATCGATAATTTTTTGGATCAGCGGCAGGTTAAGCAAGGGCTCGCCGCCGAAAAAATTGATCAGGTAGCCGGGATTTTGGTCGGTAATGAATTTATCGATAAAATTGTCGGCAGTGCGCTCGTCCATAATCATTTTGCCTTTGCGGTATTCGCCGCCGTCGCCGTAGCAATAGCTGCAAGCCAGGTTGCATTCTTGACTGACGAACAGATAAAAACCGGTCAACCGGCTGCTCTCGCCTAGCAGGTTGGTTCTTGAGTCCAGCTCGTCCGGTAACGCCGCCTGCAAAGCCAGCGCAATGCGTTCGCGTTCCATCGGCGGCAGCGCGTACCAGGATTGTTCGTCTTTTTCCAACGACAACACGGTAGCGGCAATGTCGGGCGACAACTCGAAAAACTTGGCAGACGGACCATGGAAGCCGACAGGGCCGATCCGTGTGCCTAATACATGAAATTCTTTCAGTAACGTATCCATCAACAAACTCCAGCATAAGGGGAAGATCGGGAAGCCCGGAAGCTTCCCGATCGAATGGCAAGGTTAGTGTGCGCAATCCGTATCGCACATAGGTCCATGGCAGCACATTGCGGTATGGATGCTGTTTTTGATAGCAACACTCAGATCGTCGATTTTGATTTCATTTAACATGGTTGATACCTCATTATTAATAATGCCCTTAAGGGCGAAATGCGGACAGAATCCTCTTTGACGCCGTCCGCTGGAGCGCAGGTTATGTTGACCGACGCTCCGTTACTTCCAAACGATGAAACGTTTGGAAACAAACCGATACCGTCCGGGTATCGGAGACGCCGGGTTGCCCCGGCGCCGCAACCGGTTTTTAGAACTCAAGCCCCAGTTTGATGAAACCGATCCGCGGCTCGTTATAGACACCTTGGCCGCGAGATTCGTACTGCCGATCAAGGATGTTGTTAATGCCGGCGGTCAAATCCAGCGTCTTCTTGTTGCCGATCGGATGCCGGTAGGTCGCGTTAATGTCGGCCACGACATAAGACGACAACGCAAACGCGTCTTGATTTCTGCTGTCGCCGCTGATGAATCGCCGACTGGCATAGCGGCCTTCCAGACGGCCGCTGATACGCGAGGAGTCGAACAGCAGGCCGAAAGCCGCTTTATGTTCGGGAACATTGGGCAGTTGATAACCTTCTTGCGGCAGCCCGCTGGCGGTGGCCGACAACGGCGCTGCGGTTCGGGCAATGGTGTGGGTGTAGTTGGTAAACAGGCTGAAGCGATCGGTAATCTGTTGCGTCAGCTCCAGTTCCACGCCGTAGGTATGCACCTTGGCCAGGTTTTGGGATTGGAGGATGGTTTTATTGCCGACGCGGGTACGCGATGACAGAATATAGTCGGAAATATCGTTGAAAAAACCGGTCGCGGCGGCATGCAGGCCGAACGGGGTGTCAAAATCGATCCCCAGATCGTAGCTGTCCGAGGTTTCCGGTTTCAGACCGGCATTGGGTTGTAATTCAACAAATGCGCTGTTCACGCCGCCGACCACGGCGCTGGGTTCGGGCGCGCGAAAACCGGTGCCGATACTGCCGTGAACCGAAATATCGTCGTTGAATTTATAGCGGATGCCGCCCCTGGGATTAAAGGTCTCGAACGTGGTTTTACTGAGCCGCTGTGTGTTCGGCGTGGCAATATTGGCATTGATGTCGTAATCGAACCAGTCGTAACGGCCGCCCATCGATACGAACAGCTTTTTGGAAAACTCCAGTTCGTATTGCAGGTATAAGCCGTGGTTCTGAATTTCCGCATTGCGACGATCCGTTTCAACGCCGGTCAAGGTGGTAATGTTGCGAACCTTGGTCCAATCCTGGGCCGCGTTATAGCCGAACAGCAGGGTATGGCCTTGCGCGGGCATCCAGCGGGCCCGCATTTCCCCGGTGAGCTTCTGCGCATCCTCGAATAAGGTCGTACTCGGCGTGATATTCGTGATCGTCGACGGATAAAAATAATTATCGAAGGTCAGGTCGGCGACATGGCTGCGATGGCTGACCGTGGTGGTCACATCGAGGCGGTCGGAAAAATCGTGCTTGAACTCCAGGCTGTACTGGCCGTATTGGCCGTTTTGCGGCGTATTGACCCGGTCGAACGCCAGGTCGGATTCGTCCATATAATTGAACGCAAACTTCAGCTTCGATTGCTCGGACAACCGGTAGCCCAGGCGTCCGCCCAGCATGGTTTTGTCCCAGCCGCCGTTTTGCAGCGAATGCGATACCGTCCCGGTAGAGCCGGGAAAGAAGGCGGGGTTCGGTGTGCTTTTATAGCCGTCCGAACTCAGGTGTTTGACGTTGAGCTGGTAACTGAAGTCATCCAAGGTGCCGCCCGTCGATGCGCCGCCGCCATAAGTGGGTAAGCTGTCGAAGACAAAGAACGGACGGGTCACATTCTTTTCCTTGGGCGCTTCCTTGGTAATGACGTTGACCATGCCGCCCATCGCATTGGGGCCATACAACGCCGAACCGGCGCCGCGGACGACTTCGACCCGTTCGACATCGTCCCAGTCGACAGTCTGCAGGGTATTGCGGTTGCCGATGCCGGTGTCTAGGGAAGCGCTGAACAAATCGTATTCCAGCCACAATTGCCAGACAAGCTGATTTTTTTGAAAAATAGCCACTTGGCAACACCCAATAAATAGCATTGTTAACCGGTTTTCCCGATTTTTCTTCTT
>Ga0208631_100077_pt1 | contig 67808 bp, 61 predicted proteins | sample LakWasMet38_LOW7_2_FD_183878 | JGI IMG/M metagenome (GOLD analysis project Ga0208631, IMG submission 183878) | Freshwater sediment methanotrophic microbial communities from Lake Washington under simulated oxygen tension - Sediment Metagenome... | ecosystem: Environmental > Aquatic > Freshwater >... | reverse complement strand
TTTATTCGCTCCCATTGGTCATCTCTCAGAACAGTACGTGTCATAAGTTTCCGGCTAAGTACCTAATAAAATATTTTATTTTAACCTTTTTAACCGTTCTGCTAAATATGATTGAGAACACTCTCTAGTTTAAATCAGCCGACCTGACGGTATTTCCACCTTCTTGCTTAGTGATTAGCTGCATAAAGCTGCTTGATTTCCTTATAGCGATTCAACGCATCCGCCAAAGATTCTTTTGCCGCTTGCGGTTCATTGTTCATTAGCGCTGTACGCACTTGCTTCAACACGTTACTGGCCTGGTTGCGTTTTAAATCCAGCACGTTATTGGAAATGTCTTTTTGCAATTGGCGGGCATCGGTCACCATATCGATAACCGCTTCGTTATTCGCGCCACTGTCCAAGGCAGCTTTAGCCTCTTCCACTTTGGCAAGCGTATTGTCGATCGCCGCCCTAACGTCTTCATAGGATGGATTGGCTACCGCAAAAGCGCTTGATGTCATTGCGGCCATAGCTAAAGAAATTATGATTTTTTTGAATGTGTTCATGGGGTAAACCTCACAGTAGATAAACAGGATATTAACCGGCCGGTGCATGATCTTGTTCAGGAAGATTCAGGTTCATCAGCAGGTATGGATATAGTCTAGCAGATTTAGTTCTCATTAGAACTACTTTTTGTTCTAATAAGAACTATTTTTTATAAAGCTTACTTTTTCTTGCTGTTCTACTATTCCCGAGTATAGAAGTAGGTTTTATTTATCAATCTATTAGCCCTAATTCCTTACAAGATGCATCAGTCATTGACTTGGTTAAACTAAAGCCGCATGACCGGCAAGTCTTGCCGAAAATGTTTAAAGTCGCCCGATGCGTAAACCAATAGATTGAGTTGTAAAATAAAATGTCCCATCTTTAAGACAGGTGTGATGCATCTGCTGTAAATGATCGCCGCTCATTCGCTGCCGGCCTTTATTGACGATTAACATGCACGTTGACAATATCCAAAGTGCAACCGAAGCGTTTATTAATCATTAAAAATCTTGAGGTTAAATTTAGTTAGGGTTATTATTTAGTACTAACTAAAACTATTTATCTTATAAAATGAATTCTACATCGACATTTCCAAGCGTATTGCGCGAGCTACTACGAACACATCAAGCTTTTTTAGCCTATGCCGCCAACCATGTTTACACGCTGGACCTGACGCTGCCGCAATACGATATTATTATTACCTTAGGTGATACAGACGGCATGACCTTCAAGAAACTGGGCGAGAAAACTTTAATTACCAAAGGGACCTTAACCGGCGTGATCGGCCGATTGGAGGATAAAGGACTGGTTCAACGACTTGCTTCGGAAACGGACGGCCGCAGTCAGATTGTACGACTGACGGCGGCTGGTGAGGACTTGTACAGACGCACTTTTCCAGAGCATCTGGCGTTCATTAACCGGATATTTGCAGATTACACTCCGGAGGATATAGTAAACCTTGAAGACAGCCTGCGGCGGTTACACCGAACTGTCACCACATTGCGTAGCAGCGGGGGTGAAACGCCTGCTGACGAAACCGATGAGTAATGGCCGGAACCCTGAACACATTATTCAATTCCCCTGCCCCATTGACCTGCAAAAAACTGTTCGTTCAATGCCACCCGAGAACGCGCCCCTAATTCAGCTTCCTTAAAATCCTCATCAAGCACATCCACATCGGCCTGATAGCCGACGGCCATCATTGCCATCGGTTTGCAATCGCCGGGAAGATGAAAAACCTCCCGGGCTTTTTCGGCATCAAAGCCGCCCATCTGATGCACAATCAATCCCAGCGCAGTCGCCTGCAAGCATAAGCTGAGGCTGGCGGCCCCGGTATCATACATCGCCCAGCGATTCGGTTGGCCGTTATGGCTGAAATTATCCATGGCGACAGACAGAATCAGAACAGGCGCGTTCTTGGCCCATCGCCTGTTTTTTTCAGCCAGCGTTGCAAACGCATGTTGCCAAGCGGTTTCATCGGTGGCTTTATTACAGACCACAAAACGCCACGGCTGGCCGTTAAAACAGGAAGGCGCCCAGTGCGCAGCTTCCAGTAGCGCCAGCAAATTTTCATGACTGACAGACTTGTCATGATCAAAAGCTCTGGGACTCCAACGCGCCTGGATAATATCGTGAAGTTTTACACGGGTTGGTGCGGGTTTTTGCTGCATGTTTGTCTCCTTAATTTGCTTAAATAAATTTATTTACAGCGTCAAGGCGCCGTCACGGTAATCACGGAACGCCTGCTCGATCTCTTCGCTGCTGTTCATCACAAACGGGCCGGATTGCACCACCGGCTCTTTTAACGGCAGCGCCGCTAACACCAAAAATTGCGCAGGCTGACCCTGTGTTGCCAGCCGTATGTTATCGCCGTTAATTAACTGGCCCAATTGCCCGGTCTTTAAAACCTTGTCCGATGCGCCGATAGCCAGCTCGCCTTGGTAAACATAAACCAAGACCGTATGCTGCTCGTCTATCGGTATATCCAGCTGTTGCTGGGGACTTAACCGCACATCGAAATACAACGGCTGTGTCGTTACGCCGGTTACCGGGCCGGATATTTTTTGTGTTTCGGTCACATATTCACCGGCGATAACCTTGATGTAGTTTCCGTCCGTCAAGGCAACATGAGGGATTTTTTCGGCGGCAAACTCCTGGTAATGCGGCGGTTTCATTTTTTCTTTGGCAGGCAGGTTAATCCATAACTGAAAGCCGTGTAACAAGCCGTTTTCCTGTTCCGGCATTTCCGAATGAATAATGCCGTGCGCGGCGGTCATCCATTGCACATCGCCTGCCCGAAGATGCCCTTCATTGCCCAGATGGTCGCGGTGCCGCATCGCGCCTGCCAGCATATACGTCACGGTTTCAAAGCCGCGATGCGGATGATCGGGGAAACCGCCGATATAATCCGTCGGCTCATCCGACCCAAACTCATCCAACAAGATAAAAGGATCGAGAGCGTTTTTCTGCTGCTGGCTGACGATGCGTTTCAGTTTGACGCCTGCCCCATCCAAGGTGTTTTGGCCGTTAATAACAGCCGCAAGTTGTCGTGTGCGCTTATTCATCGTTAACCCCCAATAGTTTTGCATCCAACAGATAGCGATCCAGCGAATACCGTCCGCCGCCGATAAATATCAGCGCTACGTTTGCCGATAATAAAGCCAGCGCGTATTCAATGCCGTGCGTATCCAGAAAAAAGCCCTTGCCCCAATGCACCCAAAACAGCGCTACCAGCATCGTAAGCGCATTAATCGCCGCCGCCGGGCGCGTCAGTAAGCCCAGCATCAACGCGACGCCGCCGAAAAACTCGGCGCTGCCCGCCAATAACGCCATAATGAACCCTGGATTCAAGCCCACCGATGTCATCCATTGCCCGGTTCCATCCAAGCCGTAACCGCCAAACCACGCGAATAATTTCTGACTGCCATGCGCGGCCAGAATTAAGCCGATAGGAACGCGTAAGATAACGGCTTCCCAGCCAGCGTTGGAGGCAAGTGTTTTATTGATAAAGTTTTTCATAATAATCTCCTAAATGTCTAATAATTTGAAACTTTAAGCTCATTATAGATTTGCGCTAAAGAATAAAAAGCGATAGATTTTGCTTAATATATTCAAAATATCTGAACAATAAAGCTATCAACTTAACAGCGTCATTTGGAGTGCAAGCTTCGCCTAGAGCGCCTACTTTTGGTGCTTGCTCTTGCAGGCGAAGCCTACACTCCTGTTTAGCCCGTCTTAAATTGGTAGCCAACAATAAACACGAACGGAAAACATGAAATATCCTATCACCCTCGACGCACTGGAAGTACTGGATGCGATTGACCGAAAAGGCAGCTTTGCCGCCGCAGCCAATGAACTGTTCCGGGTGCCTTCGGCAATCTCTTATGCCGTACAGAAACTGGAACAGGACCTTGATGTGGTTTTGTTTCGCAAGGAAGGCAGAAAGGCCGTACTAACCCAGGCCGGAAAAGTGTTGCTTGAACAAGGCAGGGAGATTCTGGAAGCAACTGAACGCTTGGCTATCGCCACCAAAAAAACTCATAGCGGTTGGGAACCTGTGTTCAATATCGCGATAGATTCAATTTTAAGTTTTGACTTCATCTTTCCGTTAATAGCGAGGTTTTACGAGGTACTGCCGGATATTGAAATCAATATTTATGAGGAAGTGTTAGGCGGCGCGCAGGAAGCGATAACCAGCAACCGGGCTGACCTGGTCATAGGCGCAGGCGCTGAACCCGCATCAAATCAGGGTATTAAATACCAAAAAATCCGGCAGATCGAATGGGTTTTCACCGTTGCGCCGGACCATCAGTTAACCCAAGCATCATTGCCGCTATCCCGGCAAATAATCGAGCAACACCGTTTTATCGTGGTCAGGGATTCATCCAGAAACCAGGCTCCGCAAAGCCACAGGGTATTCAGCAAGCGGCCGGTGTTAAGCGTGCCGTCAATGTCAGAAAAAATTAATGCATTGCGCTCGGGGTTAGGTGTCGGCTTTTTACCGGCCCACCGGATTCAGCACCTGCTTGAACAAGGCCAGCTGATCGCGCTACCGGTAGAAGACGCGATACCGGCAGAGACTCTTCACATAGCCTGGAAAACAACCAGTAAAGGCAAAGTCTTGCACTGGTTTATCGAGCAGCTGTCTCGATATGATTTCACTTAAGTAATTATTTACTCGCCACGAACGACTGCACGGAAGCAGGAGGTAGAGCACCAACAGTAGGCGCTTTAGGCGACGCAGGGAGCAGTTGCCGAGACACGAAGGACACGAAGGACACGAAGAGAACATGAAACTTCGTGCTCTTCGTGCCTTCGTGGTGAATTAATTAACTCGACGACTTTTTTGCCTGCCTATTACCTTCAATAATCTTCTGAATCAAAGCCTCGGCACCATCCAGCTGATGATCGTAAACTTCGGTTTTATAGGCGGTAGCAGGCGTCGTGGTTAACGGCTCCAGAACCGAACGGCCAGGATGATCGGTATTGATCCGCACCACCGCCGACAATCCCGGACGCAACGGCTTGGCTTTCAGTTCCTCGGCGCGCAAGCCGATCCGTACCGGCACCCGTTCGACGATATGGATATAGTTGCCGGTCGCGTTATCCGGCGGCAACAAGCCGAACACGCTGCCGGTACCGGCGCTCAGCCCCTGCACTTCGCCGTGATAAACGACCTCGGAACCATACAGATCCACAGTGATTTCCACCGGCTGGCCGGGCTGCACATCGGCCAGCTCGTTTTCCAGGAAGTTGGCTTCCACCCATAAATAATCGAGCGGCACGATAGCCAGCAGCGGCGTCTCCGGGCGCACCTGTTCACCCGGCTGAATAGTACGCTTGGCGACGAAACCGGACACCGGCGCGACAATCTGCTGCCGGGCATTATCCAGATAAACCTGTTTCAGCGCGGCGACCGCCTGCAACACCTTCGGGTTATCGGCCGGGCTGGTGTTTTGGATCAACGCTTCGGCTCCGGCCAGTTCGGCGCGAATCTGGCGAACGTCGGCCTCCAGCTCCCGGACCTGAAACTCGCTATTTTCAATCTGCTGAGCCGATACCGCTCCGTCGCCAGCCACGCTGCGATAGCGGGCCAAATCGCGTTGACTGCGATTCAAGATCGCCTCTTTGGCGGCCAGTTTCTGGCGCAGCATATCGGCCTGGCTGAACGAAGTTTCGATCTGCCGCACGCTATCGGCCAAATTGGCTTCGGCCCGCTCCAGCGCCACTTGCGCCTGCAAGCCGTCGAGCCGCACCAGCACATCGCCCTGCTTCACATACTGGGTATTATCGACCCGCACATCCACGACCGTGCCGCTGGTTTGCGCCTTCAGCGGGGCCAGGTTGCCGGTAATATAGGCATCATTGGTGACCACGGTATGGCTGGCAAATTTCCACCAGTAAAGCAGAGTTATCAATCCGGCCAGAAACGCGACGGCAGTCACCAGCAACAGCCGGTAGCCTCGATGCTGCCGGCGCTGATGAAAGCCTAAATGGCGCTGGGGTTTGGTTTGGGTCTTCGTCATGGCTCTGCCTACCTTATCGGGCAATACTGTTGATTTTAGAACGCTCTCGTTCACACGGGCTCCGTGGGAATGCAGTCAAGGCGCTGCGCCGCGAATCACGACCAGCCTCTGGCGTATACGGGACGCAGCGCGTCCTGCACTGCGTTCCCACGCGGCGCGTGGGAACGAGGAAAAATACGAAATGACGCTGGGATTTGGTTTGTATGTCAGTCATTGTGTCCTACCTTGCTCGACACTCTCATCGTTGCGTTTTCGTATCCGCCGCCCAACGCTTCAATCAGGCCGACCGCAGCCAGCAGATGGGCGCTATGCAATTCGCTGGCGGTCAGCCGCTGCTGAACCAAGGCCGCTTCTGCGTCGATAATGCCGTCACGGGTACTAAGCCCGGCCCGGTAACGTTTTCCGGCCAGCGTTGATGCGGCTCCCGCTGCTTCCAGCGCGCGTTCCTGGGCGGCATCATGTTCCAGCGTTTTTCGCCATTCGGCCAGACTGTCGGCGACCTGCTGCACCGCTGCCAGCAGCGTGCCGTTGTAGCTTTCGGCCGCGGCATCGTAAGCCGCCTGCTGGTTCTTCAATTCCGCCTCCAGCCGCCCGCCTTCAAAAATCGGCAGGGAAACAGTCGGCCCCATGCCGTAAGCCACGCTGGCGCCATGGGACAGGAACAAATCTTTCAGATTAAGGCTGCGCAAACCGGCAAAACCGACCAGATTGACGTCCGGATAAAAATTGGTTTTCGCGACCTTGATCAACTGCGCAGCAGACTCCACCTGCCACATTGCCGCCGCCACGTCCGGGCGATGCGCCAGCAACCCCAGCGATAACGCTTCCGGCTGCGGCAGGTGTCCGGCAACCTCGGTCTTCTGAACATGAATGCTTTTGCCCCAATCCGGCCCCTGCCCGACCAACGCCGCCAGCCGGTTGCGCAGCACTTGCGCCTGATTGCGCACAGCGGTTTCGCGTTGCCGCGCCGCTTCCAGCAGCTGCTCGGCGGCATAAACCAAGTCCTGGCTGGTTAATCCGCGTTGCCAGCGCAGCTCGGCCAATTGCCGTTTTTCCCCTGCTTTTTCGCTCAGCGCGTGAGCCAGCTCGATGTCTTCCTCGGCTGCGCACAGACGGATATAGCTGCGGGCGATGGCGGTGCTCAGCATCAGCCGGGCCATCGCCAACTCCGAAGCCTGCGCGCGCTCCTTGCCCAACGCCGCTTCCAGATTCGCCTTATCCTTGCCCCACAAATCGAGGTGGTAGCGAAACACCACCGGGTCAATGTACGCGCCGGTGAAAGTCTGGCCGCCTGCCGGGCCGTAAAAATCGGTCGCTGAAAAGCGGCGGTGATGCAGTTCGGCGTTGGCATAGAGGCTCGGCAGCATCTCGGCAGCCTGAAAATCGGCCACCGCCTCAGCCTGGGTCAGACGCGCCGCTGCCGCATGCAGGCTTGGGCTGTCTTTCAATGCGGTTTCTATCAACCGGTTCAGCTCGGCGCTGTGAAATTCCTGCCACCACTGCGCTCTCGGCCATTCGCTGACGATTTTTTCGGCTTGGGCATCGCCGTTCAGGGTTTGCTTCAGGCTGGGCATTTCCAGCAATTTGGCTCGTGATCCTTCCTCCGGCATGAATGCGCATCCATTCAAAAGAGACAGTCCCACTGCCAACAAGGCCGTTTTGTTAAACTTGAACATGACTACGGCTCCTCCATCAGCTCTTCCAGAGCGGCTTGGCGACTGTCTTCCTTAACAGTAACAGACGGTTTGGGTTTGACCGGATCAGCGATCCAGACCACTGCCGCCAAGCCCAGGAATAACCAAGCCGTCAACCGGAAAGTATCGTCCAGACCGAGAATCGCAGCATGTTGACCGGCCATTCCCGCCAACTTAGCATTGGCCAGTTGACCGTGCAGACCGGCGGCATGCAGCCTGGCGATAATGTCGCCGGACCCGCCATCGTGCAGCGAAAAGTTTTCGATCAGTCGGCTTTGGTGAAAGGCGGCGCGCCGTTCCCAAAACACGCTTAATAATGGTGAGGCGACACTGCCACCCAGCACCCGCAACATGCCGCCCAATTCCACTGCCTGGGCTTGCCGTCTCGGCGTCAGGCCGGACAGAAACAAGGTGGTCAGCGGCACGAACAACGCCCCCAGGCAAAGGCCTTCCAACACCTGCGCCCACAAGGTCTGCGTAAACCAGCCGCCGCGCCCGAAAAAGTCGTAGCGACTGATCCAGGTGCAATAAAGAGCAAACAGCAGCATGTTTAAACTGACCAACAGGCGGGCATCGAAACGATGCACAATCCGGTGCATGACGCTGGCCACAGGTTTAGCCAGAAACACCAGCGGCAATAACACGCTGCCGGCCAGGAACGACGTATAACCGGCCACCACCTGCAAGCGCACCAGCAGCACCGACAACAAGCCGTACATCAACATAAAGCTTACGCTGAGCATGACGCTGCCGATCGCGAAATTGCGCCGCGCGAACAGCCTTAAATCGAGCAGCGGCGAGGGCTCCGCCAGTTCCCACACGATGAAGTAGGCCAGCATCAGCAAACCTGCAAGCGCTACGGCGATCAACCCGTTCGAGTTGAACCAGTCCGCATCCTGGCCCTGATTCAGCACGGTCTGTAAACAAACCAGCGCGCCTGCCAACAGCACAAAACCCACGCGATCGAACGGCATTTTCTTCTGCGGGGATTGCCTGTCGAACAGCAAAGCCCAGACCAATGCCGCAGCCAGCAACGGCAGCGGCCCATTCAGGTAGAACAGCCAGCGCCAGCCCAAATGATCGGCTATCCAGCCACCGGCGGCCGGGCCCAGCGTGAACGGAGTCAGCGCGGCGATGCTCCACAGCGACAATGCAAAGGATTTGGAAGATTCCGGGTATTCGCGCATCAGCAAGGTTTGCGACAGTGGGATAGTCAAGCCGCCGAAAAAACCCTGCAATGCCCTGCCCGATAAAAACCAGAACAAATCGCCAGTCATTGCGCACAGCAGCGAAGCCAGCGTCATCGCGATCATGGACCACAGATACAACCGGACTTCTCCGACCGCGTTAGCCAGCCAGGAACTGACCGGCAGCGACAAGGCCAGGCTAATGAAGTAGTAGGTCTGCATCCAGCTGGCGTGACTGGGGCTGACGCCCAGATCGCCGGTGGCATGCAGAACGACGGAGGCAAATGCGCCGGTGTTGAACAGTACGAGGACGTTGCCCAGCAGCAAGCCGAAGTTCAGGAAGAAAAACTGCACGCCGGTCAGCGTACGCTTGCCGACGTGGCCGTTATTCAGACTGTCGTGGGTTAAAGTTGCCCAAGCGGCCCGGGCATTTTTGTCGGTTGAGGTCATGGCTTTGGAGTCTCCTTGGACTCGCAACAAAAGGATGTTATCCGTATCATTGCAAGTGCCGTGCCGGAGTCAGCAAAAACCAGTTTAATACTTCTAAATCATAAGCTTAAGGAATTATATAATAGGCAAACAAACACCATGTAAACATAATTTCACTAAATATCGTTAAATTTACGAAATATAGTGACTTTACGCTGCTCGCTGGCTTTCCTTGTGCCTGGGGCAAGTTGCATAGCCAAGTGTTCAGTCTCCTTTCCCATGCGGAATGTAAATTCTTGAAGAAAGCGGTATTTAGAAGTTCATGCCATGAAGAGTTTAAACCGTGAAATCATGCCTGTTAATTTCGATTATTGCTGTCGGCTGTGCCGGCACCGATGGCAAGAACGTTTTCGGTACCGTCGATAGCGGTTTGGCTACCGTAAGGCAAACCGCGTAAACAGGGAGGGCTGTCAATGACAGCCGTACCTACAATAGCTTAAATTGTAAATACATGGTTTTACGTATTTCTATTTCTTGCAAAAAGGTTAGCCTATCAATTTTGATCAACGACGCTAGATTTGTTTTTTGAGTCGTTTGATGCCGCCAGTCATAAACGTTACCTATGGACATTTTTTGGGATTCGGTATTTTTATCGCGATTACAATTCCCTGTAACGGCGATGTTCCGTATCTTATGGCCGCTCACGTCAGTCGGCATGTCCCTGGTCCTGGTTATCTTTGAAGCGCTGATGGGAATGACCATAAGCTATTATCCTTATAGGCTCCCATCCCCCGGCAACCATAATGGAAGCGGCATCTTCCAGAAAAACATTGATATTCATGCTTACCGGCATCGGTTTTTTAGTTCCGGTAATGCTTGTTTATAACGGCTATCAGTATTTTGTTTTTTCGGGAAAAGGAAGAATGAAGATGGCGATGCCAGTTAGCAGAATCAAAAAAATCGGGGTCAAAATTATTCTACCCTGCCCCTTTTGCGCGATCAGCCCGCAAAGGCTTACTGGCAGCTTGGCCCCATGCCCGCTACCACCTTAGTTGATACTTGCTAAAGACAAACCATTAAAGCAACGTTACCGAGAGAGGATGAGTTATGAGCAATCAGACACCAGAAAATAAACCTCACACAGCGCCTACAACGAGCTTCGGCATTTTTTATCCGCTTGGCTATATTGTCGTCGCATTTCCTAAACAAGAGGATGCGCAACAGGTACAACGAGATCTTATAACCGGTGGTTATGACCAGGCGGATTGTGAGCTCTATACGAGCGAAGCGGTGGCTGACGCCGCACAGCGTAATCTCACCGATAATACGGGCTTTTTGGCGCGCTTGGGCTGGGCCGACGAGGCCGTAAACGCCCATTTGGAAGCAGCCAGGCAAGGCTCCGCGTTTTTGCTAATCTATGCACCCGGCGATACGGATGCGGCGCGCGCCATGAATGTCATTCGTCGCGTGCCGTTTGATTTTGCGCATCGTTACCAGCGCTTCACGATTGAGAAAATGAAGTAATTAATCGCCACTGCCAGACAGGCTATCATGAACGATAAATCAAAAAATGTTTCGAGGGGCTCGGTCTTATACCCTTCCCATGACGGAGTCTCTCTGCCCTTGCTCGGCGAAGGAGCGCGCAAGAAAATGTAAAAAAACGACGCCTAATTTTGGCAAATCCCACGGCTATTTTAGCGATCCCGCCCAGCGATGACGCCTGTAGTTCACAGACGTTGCCGGGCCAGGTTGGGAATTGTTTCAACCCGATAAAAAGTTATTCCAATAATCTGAAAATAAATTTGTATCGTATAAATAACTTATTGTTATAAAAACAAAAATTAATAATTTATCTATTTCGGGAGAACACAAATGAAAACCTTAACCGCTAAAAAATATATCGTCGGAGGGATGTTGATTGTGCTGGCTGGTGGCGTTCATGCCGAACTGACCTCCCAATCCAAAGGCTTGCTGGAAGCCACCGGCATCAATGAATTCGAATTTATGCAAAACCTGCATTTAACCGCAGGTGGCTGGGTTGCAGTGGGCGTAACCTATAATGCCAACGATCCGGCCGACAAATTTAATGGCCCGAATGCCTATAGCGAGCGAGATTCGGAGCTTCAGATGAATCAGCTATATCTGTTTATTGAGCGAAAAGTCGATAAACAAGGCAAGGGCTGGGATATTGGCGGCCGTGCCGACTTTATGTTTGGAACCGATGCCTATAAAACGCAGGCTTTCGATCATTGGGACTCCAACCTGATTTCCTCGAATGATCTGCGTTTATATGATGTCGCCTTTCCACAGGCGTATGCCGAAATTTTTGCTCCGCTGGGCAACGGCTTGTCTATCAAAGCCGGTCATTTTTATACCATCATCGGCAAAGAAGGCGTTACCGCTCCGGGCAATTTCTTTTATTCCAGAAATTACAGCTTTACCTGGCAAGGTCCGTTCACTCATACCGGCGTTTTGCTAAATTATCCGGTCAACAGCAAGTTCTCAATCGATGCCGGCGCCGTGATGGGCTGGGATAACGTCGACAACGAAGCTGGAGCCTGGAATTTCATCGGGGGCGCTACCTGGAAAATCAGTGACTCTACCTCGACAAGCCTTCATGCCATCACCGGAGACTGGGATGAATCGGTATCAGCCAATCGCACGCGATATACTTTTCTCATCAATCATGATTTCACTCCGAAATTTCATTACACTTTTCAACACGATTACACTTTTCAGGATCAACACCCTCTTCTCGGCGGCGGCACGGCACACTGGTACGGCATCAACAACTTCCTGACTTATGACATCAACAACCAGTTGTCGGCCGGACTTCGCGCAGAATGGTTCAGGGATCATGAGGGCGTCCGCGTCACTCAAAATGTCAGAGGCGGTCCGCTGAATGGTTCCAGCAGTTATTATGGAATGACTGCCGGCTTAAATTGGAAACCGATGGGCTGGTTGGTCGTTCGACCTGAAGTCCGTTACGACTGGGCCGATAAAGCTCGAGCCTTTGATGCCGGCAACAAAGGCGACCAGTTCACCTTCGCAACGGACGTGATCGTAAAATTTTAATCCGCTTTGCAAGCGTGCTTTTCAAATTTCTACGGGCAAGAAGTCGATCCTTTTAACGGGATCCCTTCTTGCCCGGATTCATTAAATCCAGAGCCTCTTGCAAAATGATCATTAGGGAGACGCTGAACAAATCGCATTCCAACCACAATTGCCGGAGAAACCGATTTTTTTCAGAAATTGCGCCGACCTACTCCCCTAAATGAAACAAAAACAACAAATTCACCATTCCCCAAGACACTCCCGCCGCTGCCGGGATCGTCAGAACCCAGGCCCAAACAATCCGTTCGATGACGGAAAGCTTAAGCGCGTGAGGATTTTTCGCAAAACCTACGCCCATAATCGCTGTTGAAATGCTGTGCGTAGTCGAAACCGGCATGCCGAAATGGGCCGCAGTCAACAGAATTGTCGCTGAGCTGGTTTCCGCCGCGAAACCGTGAATCGGGTGCAGCTTGACCATTTTATGGCCGAGAGTCTTGATAATACGCCATCCGCCTATCGCAGTGCCAAGCGCCATGATCAACGCGCAAGTGAAGGTAATCCAGGTATCGATGTCCTTTTCTCCGCCATCCGGCCGCAAAAATTCAGCCCAGCCCGGCAACTGATCAAGGGTACCGGCGCTGTTAGCGCCAAAAATGGCTAAAGCGATAATACCCATGGTTTTTTGCGCATCGTTGCTGCCATGCGCAAATCCCATATACCCGGCCGACAAAAGCTGGGCCTTGCCAAACGTAGCGTTAACCCATTTTGGGCGCGCCATTCGCGCCAGGGTGCCACCGGCGGAATTCATGCCGCTAATGATAGCCATCAGGCCGCCCATAATAATGATACCCAAGGTAAAGCCGACAACCGGTGAGCTGATCATGGGAATCACGACTTTCCAAAGCAAACCTTTGTTCGTCGTCCAGTCTGCCGCCGTTTTTGACCAGATCAAAACATCGGGATTATTGTGCCCGGCAGCCAGGGCTGCACCGCATAAACCGCCGATCAGGGCATGGCTCGAAGAAGACGGCAGCCCTAATGCCCAGGTAATAAGATTCCAGATAATCGCGCCGACCAGCGCGCAGATCAAAACTTCGGAAGTGATGTTCACCAAGCTAGTGTCGACCAGTCCCGACGAAATGGTTTTGGCCACTGCGGTACCCGATAGCGCACCGGTTAAATTGGTAACTGCGGCGAGTATTACCGCCTGCGTAGGTGTTAATACTTTGGTGGCAACAACCGTAGCAATGGAGTTCGCGGTGTCGTGGAACCCGTTGATAAACTCGAATACCAGCGCTACCAGAATGACAAGCAAGAGCAAGGTCAGCATGATAACCCTTTATGAATTTTTTAGGACGATATGGTAGATGACATTACCGGCATCGCGGCAGCGGTCAATGGCTTTTTCGAGGATTTCAAACAAATCCTTTTTTACCAGGTAACGGATCGGGTCGGACTCGTTGGCATAGGCATCCCGATACAATTCAAGGATTAATCGGTCGGCTTCAGCTTCAATGGTTTGCAACTGATCGTTTAATTTTTTGGTTTGATCCAGATCCATGCCTTTACGCAACAGCCTGATCATTTGCTCCAGGACTTTGCAAGCTTGTTCCAGCATGGCGGCACGGCTGGTAAAATCCACATCGCCAATACGCTCCGAGGCTATCGTATAGCGCTCCGCGAACTTTTCCACGATTTTAGGAATTTTATACAGAGCGCCGTTAAGGGCTTCAATATCTTCACGATCAAGCACGGTAACAAAAGTATTGACCAATTCTTCGCTGATTTGTGCGAATAAATCCTTTTCCCGGCGGCGTGCCTGTTTAAACTTTTCCAATGATTGTTGCGTCGCCGGCGTGCCGAGAAGCTCGTTCAATGCCTTAGCAGACAAACGCGCAGACTCGGCGCTGGCTTCAAGCAAGCCATAAAATTTATCGCCTTTACCGAAGATAGTTTGCAATGAGAACATAGTGTTTCCTTATTTATTATCCATAATCGTTTATTATGTTTTATTCAATACGTAATTATCGCATAACAACACTCTTAAAGTTTTTAAAACATTAAGATTTCGAGTTAAGACTGCCTAGCCTGAATCCAACAAATCTTTTATTTACAATACCTTATAATATCCCAACCTGACTGATTACATTACAAAGCCGCTTACGCTTCAAGCTAAGCTTGTTTAAGTATTTCTACATATTGTGCATTAAGCCCAATCTTATGTATCGTTGATTCAAACTATTAGCATTTATTCCCCGGATAATGTTCGGATCCTTATAGCCAAAACAGGGTGTGGAGACATCACCCAGTTCCCAGCGCTCGGATGCTCAATATTTATTAGCGTTTCGGATTCAAGTGCCTGAGCCAGACCGGTTTCGGTACCGCTTAATTTTAAATTGCCAAACTTCAACAAGCGTCAACATTGTTCTCACTCAACTTTTCATTTTATAAGGATCTGCCATGAGTCTATTTAATTCCATTCTTGAAAAACTGGGCATTCGCGGTGCGGCTGCCGCGAAAAAACCTGATGAAGGCCAGCCACAAACACAGCCACCAGCAGCTTCCGCCCCTGCTGAAGGAGTTTCTGTGGTCGATGTTGTAACCAAATTGGAAGGATTAGCCGCTTCCCATCCGGAAAAACTTAACTGGAAAACCTCGATTGTCGATTTGTTAAAATTATTGGGACTGGACAGCAGTTTAGATGCACGTAAGGATCTTGCGGCAGAATTGGGCTGCCCTACGCAAATGATGGCCGATTCATCCCAGATGAATATATGGCTGCATAAAACCGTGCTGCAAAAACTCGCGCAGAACGGCGGCAACATTCCGCCGGAGCTGTTGAGCTAAACAGATTTATTCGGAAATACCACTGATTGCCGCAAACACCGGAATCATGCTGTTGCAGTTATCTTCCACGAATTTCACTCGGAGAAACCTTATGAGCCTTTTTACAGACATTGTTAAATCCGCTATTGGCACAAATGATTCTTCTGGACAAGTTGAAAACAAAACCCAAAATTTATTGAATGGCTCTCTGGAAATGCTGGAGAAAATGGGCGGTATAGACGGGTTGGTTAAGAAACTTCAGCAATCAGGAATGGGAGATATTGCCGAGTCCTGGATCGGAACTGGAGAAAACAGGAATATAAATCCCGACCAGCTGGCCAATGCACTGGGCAAAGACCAGGTTGATGCTGTCGCTCGACAGGCCGACATCCCTGAATCTCAAGGAGCATCAGTGCTGTCACAAATTTTACCCGCCGTGATCGACAAATTGACGCCGGATGGAAAGCCTCCCGAATCAAGCAGCCTGGCAACCTGGGGCAAGGTGCTTCTTGGCGGAGCGGGGGCCGCGCTTGCTGCAAAAGCGGCTGCATCGTATTTTGGCGATAAGGAAGATGAGGAGGAGCAAGCGCCCAGCCCAGGACAACAGGCAACAACCGCAAGCGCCGCTGCTGTCGATACCGGCGTTGGATCGGCCGCTGCCTCGTCCGTTCGAACTTACACTGTATCCAGCGGCGATACGCTTTCTAAAATTGCCAAACAGTTCTATAACGATAGCAATCAATGGCAGCGTATTTTTGATGCCAATCGCAATATTTTAAACGACCCGAATCGGATATTTCCCGGCCAGCATTTACGTATTCCATAGCGGATATAAGCCTGAATACAAATCGAAACGAAACCTCTCCAAACCAGCCGCTTCGTCCGGATTGCGATGTGCGGCCGCGATTACCCGCACATCGACCTGGATGGTTTTGCCGCCCCCTGCCCGCTTGAATTCCTGCTCCTGCCTGACCAGCATCATCGTAAACGCCTGTTTTTTGCTTGCGCTCAAACATGCTTATTCCGGCTTACAGAGCTACAAGACTGGAAAGCAGCGCTGAACCGGTTTACCATTCAGCTTGAGACAGGATGCAGGGCCGTTGAAACCCGCTAGAAAATCAGGATACGCTCCATGAACAGCAAAAACATGTACCAAAACGCTAGATAACACACAGCTTCTAGAACGTTATGGTAACTAAAAAATTCCCCACACTTTCCACCGAAGGAAAAGTTGTTTTTATTATCTCCCTGTTTGTGCTGATTTCAGTATTGCTGGGCGGGATGATTTTTTGGTATGGCAGTATTTTCGATGGTGTGCGCTCCTATGTCAGGGGCGAAGGTTTGTGGGCCAAGGCGCAGAAAGATGCCGTATTCTATCTGGACAGTTATTCCTATAACCGTTCGGAAAGCGACTATAACGCTTACCTGCAAGCCCTACAGGTCATCAATGGCGATAAAAATGCCCGGCTGGCATTATTGGAATCCCCGCCAAATTATGAGGAAGTCAGAAAAGGCTTTCTGCAAGGGCAAAATCATCCTGACGACATAGAATCGATGATAGAGTTCTTTTTAACATTTCAGCGCATTTCCTATATGCGCGACGCTATCTTTACATGGCAATCTGCCGATCAAATGATCGACGAACTGAAGCAACTCAGCGAACAAATCCGGATTGAACTCAATGCCGCAAACTCAAACACCGAAAAAATAATCGAATTGCGGCAACGCTTGCAGCAACTCAATGGTCAGCTTCATGAACTGGAAAACCGCTTTTCACTGATCCTGAGCGCAGGGGCAAGATGGGTTAAACAAGCGACATGGCTCGCTACCGTACTAGTGCTGATTATCTTCATCGGCATCGCACTCCTGGTCAGCCGACAAATCATCAAAGGCATCACCAAAGCGGAACAGCGACTGCTTATCAGCGAGTCGCGGTTTCGCAGGCTCAAGGAATCGAATACGATCGGCATTATTTCCTGGCGAACGGATGGCGTAATCGAGGAAGCGAACGACCTGTTTTTAACCATGACCGGCTATGACCGGTCGGATATTTTGACCGGCGCTCTCAACTGGCGGGATATTACACCGGTTGAATTTCAACAGCGCGATCAACAAGCCATCCGCGAGCTTTTAATACATGGCCGATGCGAGCCTTTTGAGAAAGTATTGATCCATAAGCTGGGTCATTGGGTACCGATTTATATTGGCTCGGCAATGCTGGCCGGCAATCAAGAACAAGGCATAGCCTATGTTATGGACCTGAGCGAACGCAAAAAAGCGGAGCAACAATTAAAGCTGGCGGCAACGGTTTTTGCCGCCAGCAGCGACGGAATTCTGATTACCGATTCGTCGGCGCGTATCGTTTCGGTCAATCAAGCGCTTTGCGCTATGACCGGGTACACCGAAGGCGAACTATTGGGCCAGCCTCCGTCAATCCTGCAATCGGGTTATACCACCGGCGAAGAATACAGCCTGATGTGGGAAGCGCTGAATAAAAGCGGCCAATGGCAGGGCGATGTTATTGACCGCAAGAAAAACGGCGCCCTGATTCCGATGAGAGTCAGCATTAACCAAGTAAAAGACGCCGACCACCAACTCACGCATTATGTCGCCATCCTGTCGGATATTACCGAACGCAAAGCGACAGAAGAGCATTTGCGCCACATCGCTCTTCATGACCCGTTAACCGGCTTGGCTAATCGGGTGCTGTTTAATGACCGGCTTGAGCAGGCAATTAGACTGGCAGCGCGCAACAATACCAAATTTGCCGTGTTGTTCCTGGATCTGGACAAATTCAAACCGGTTAACGATCTTTTCGGGCATAAGACCGGAGATAAGTTATTGCAAAAAGTTGCAGACCGGCTCACTCGAAGCGTCCGCGAATCCGATACCGTCACCCGCTTGGGCGGCGACGAATTTGTCATACTGTTCGAAAATATTACCGGTCAGAAAATGGTTGAAAAGCTGCTTAGTCCTCTTGTCGATACAATATGCAGCCCTTACCATATTGATGAGAACGATATCGAAATTGACGTAAGCGCCGGAATAAGCGTTTATCCCGACCATGGCACTGACGCTAAAACGCTGTTGCATCATGCTGATACAGCAATGTATGAAGCAAAGGAAGCGAAGGGAAATGCGCTTAAATCTTTGTAAGTTGGGCATGCTTTGCGTTGCCCAAGATTCTGGTGATAAACCTGAAATCCGTCTCCATATTAAACCGGGCATAAAAAGCATGCCCAACCACAGCCTGAGTTGTTCACTGTAGGGTACGCACCGCGTACCTTTTGAGGTTCTAGTGGCGGAACGGTCTGAAATGGTACGCGGTGCGTACCCTACAGTGCTTGAAACGTTTATATGCTATTGGAATAAGGCTTCTGTTTTTCAGGCGGAGCGGCTTTTTCCATCTCACGGCGAAATTCATCCAGTTGCCGTATTAACTCCTGGCTGAAGGACCTGATTTGTTTCTCAAACAACGGAATTTGCTGCTTCAATTCCTTGTTGAAGGTTTCACCCAACGCTCGCAAGCTTCTAAAAATGTCTCCTAACGGCAGGATTGAAAGATTATTGAGCGTTTGCTGGTAATCGACTTTCCATTGATCGTTTTCTTTCAATAACACCGTATCAAAAGACAAATCATCATTACTTTCCGAGTCTTTTAGCCTCATGCGCGTCGCTACCGTTGCATTAAAGCCGTTGATTAAAGCCGTCCCGGTTTTTACCGTCGCATCTTCCAGGACCGGCTGTGGATTAACAAGATATTGGGTCTCCCGGGTAGCGTATTTTCTGGCAGAGTCTATATCGCCATCGGCCATCTCTTCCCAAAATACCTCGGCAACCTGTTCAGGGGTTGATACGGTCTGGCAGCCGCTGAGCAAGAGCAACAGGCTTAAAAGCCCCACCAATTCAGCTAAATTTTTCAATAAAACCTTAGTTGTCGCCATCGAAACCTCCGGGAATTTAAGCCAGTTCGGGAAAAAGTTATTTGGATTATACGGCAGCCAGAACATCGGCTTCCATACAGAAAGTTTTATACACCAAGAATGGCGCAGGCCCATCGATTCCTGGAAATATACTTCACTCTCGACACAAAGCACAGAAATCTCCGTGTTTTCCTGCATGCTTCGTGATAGATTTGATTGTCAGTACAGTTTGCACATGGCTCATCTGCTGCTTAACAGCGTTCAGCTTTAAAAGCCGCTGATGCGTATGAGTTTATAATTCAGCCTGCATAGGCTGAACGCGGTCACCGTTGCGGCTTTTAATTAATCGATTAGCAATAGTATTGGGTTAGCGACAGTGAACCCAACCGGGGAGATATCTTATGGTCGACAGAAGGCACTTTATCAAGAACATCGCAGGCGGCTTGGCGGCTCTCGGCGGACTATCGCTATTGCAACGATCGGATTTGGCGGCAGCAACAGGCATGGGGGAATCATTGGTCATGGATGCCCTGCCCGGCAAAGAGGCGCTGATCAAAAAAACCTTCCGCCCTCCCAATTACGAAACGCCGGTCAGTGTTTTCGACGCGCCTTTTACGCCCAACAAGCTGTTCTTTGTGCGTTACCATAACGCCGTCATTCCCGAGGCAAAGATCAGCGAATGGCGGTTGAGCATAGGCGGCGATGCCGTTCATGCACCATTCGAACTCACGCTTGAACAATTGCGCAAGGATTTTGAACAAGTCGAAATCGCCGCCCTGTGCCTGTGCTCCGGTAATCGCCGGGGCTTGTTTGAACCGCCTGCGCCCGGATTACAGTGGGGTTCCGGCGCGATGGGCAATGCGCTCTGGCGTGGCGTCCGCCTGAAAGACGTACTTGCGAAAGGCGAAATCGACCCGTCCGCGCTGGAAGTGAGCCTGGCCGGGGCCGATTCCGGGGTACTGCCAACCACGCCGAACTTTGTTAAAAGCCTGCCGCTAACCAAAGCGCTGGATGAAAACACCCTGATCGCCTTTGAGATGAATGGCGAACCGCTGCCGCACTGGAACGGCTACCCCGCCCGGCTGATCGTTCCCGGCTGGACAGCCACCTATTGGCTGAAACACCTGACCGCAATTAACGTCATATCCAAGCCCTTTGACGGCTTCTGGATGAAGACCGCTTACCGCATTCCCAAGGATCGCTTTCCCAGCGGGCAATTCAGTTCCCAGGAAACTGAGACCCATATGCCGATCACTGAAATAATCGTCAATTCATTGATCACTAACTTGGCAGACGGGCAGACCTTGCTACACACCCAGCCGATCGAAATCAAAGGCGTAGCCTGGGACGGCGGCGATGGCATCGCACGGGTCGAAGTGTCCACCGATGGCGGCAACAGTTGGCAACAGGCCAAATTGAAGCAAGATTACGGACGCTTTTCCTGGCGCCAATGGCAATTTGTCTTTGAACCTCAACATCCCGGACAATACCGAATCATGGCGCGAGCCACCAGCCATTCCGGCGCGACCCAACCGCTGGAGCCGATCCCGAATCCTTCCGGCTACCAACACAACGCCGTGCAGAAAATTACCGTTAACGTGGCTTAAGGAGAACAGGATGCGGATATTAATTTTGTTGTTATCGTTTTTCGCCGCCACGGCTACAGCCGGGGAAAACCAGATATTCCTGAAAGACAGGCCGGGCAAAACCCAAGTCGCAACGCAATGTTCAATCTGCCACAGCCTGGACTATATCACCCAACACGCCGCGATCCTGGACCGGGCCGGCTGGAAAAAAACAGTCGGCAAGATGATCAATAGCATGGGTGCGCCGATCAATGATGCCGACAAACAGATCATCATTGATTATCTGGCACAGAATTATGGGAAATAACAAAAATTAATCACATCAATAAGATCAGCCCGAATTACGGGCCTATCAGATTAGAGCAGTTCTTGTGAAACAGATACTTAATAACTGATGTTGCGCACAGGATGTACTTCTCCCGTTTGCCGCGCCGAGCACCGGAGCTTTTGCCGAGAATGGCCCGTAAGGGGTGCGGCAGGGAGGCCGCACGTTGGCAGAGGGGCAGGAGCCCCTTTCTGCCGACCCTCGGAAAAAGCGAGGAGCGCAGGAAGCAAGCGGCAACCGGGCCGCCTTTCTTTTGGATACTTTTCTTTGGCGGAGCAAAGAAAAGTATCTCGCCCTCGGGTGCGAGAACCCGATTCAAATAAAATATCGCGTTAGCGACGCCTTAAATTTAAATTCGACTGAATTCGTAACATCAGTTAATAACAACACGTAAGGCGCAATCCTTCTCTATCAGGCTTTGCGTTAACTACAAAGAGACTTTCTTCATTGACAAATATTATCTCGCCCTGTGTAAGGAACTGCTGCCTAAATGAGGAAAATGTCTGCCTTGGTTGTTTTCGCAGCATTGATGAAATTATTCAGTGGAGTGAGGCAACAGAACAGCAAAAGCAGGAAATACTAAATTTGGCAAATGCACGAAAAATTGATCATCGACTTAAATACGGATCTAACATAGATTTTTAGTGATGACAGCGAAGATCAACTCCTAAGCTGCAATCTGCAAGGTGTAATAAACATTAGCCGTATTGCACCGCATGTTTGACTTCGAAAATGGCGCAATACGCTATCGCTATTGAGCCCTACGAGCTGATCGGCGAAGAAGAAATGCCGCAAGATTGCACGGTGCAATCGCAGCCCCCCACATCCCTGTGGAGAATATAGAGAAGCTCAACAGCGACTCCTCTATTTATTGCTGTGTTCATGGACAAGGAGCAAACTCGCACGAAGGCGGTACACGGCCTACAGATGAACCGTCAGGGCACTGGAATGCATCTTGCGTACAAAAGGTTGCATCCGTAGTACAACTTTCGACCGGCTGCACGGAATAGGCAGTGGTCTGCGGATCGGGACGAATAGAATTCAGCTGATTTATAACAGCGTTAAGGCTTTCTACCTGCACGGCGGGAGCAGCTTCTGCACAGGCTGAGAACCCTCCTTCAACCCCGTAACCCAATACAATAAATTTATCTATCACGCCGCTGGCAACCGCATGTCCAATAACCTGACGCACGGTATCGTGGGCAGCAACATCCACTGCCGGACCTATGCCAGCAATGCTGACATCAAACGCACGAATTGTCGAAACCGGAGGAGTTGTCGTAATCATCGGGCTTGTCGCAGTTACTGAACTTATCGTTGTGACAGGGCTGGTTGTAGTCACTGGAGTTGTCGTAGCAAATGGAGTTGCCGTAGTCACAGGGCTTATCGTAGCCGCCGGACTTGCCGAAAACAAATTGCTTGTCGGATTTGTTGTAGTCATAGGTGTTGTCGTAATTGCAGGATTTGTTATTGTCACAGGATCTGTCGTAGTGGCAGAAGGTGCCGCAAACATAGGATCTTGCGCAAAGGCGGACGTGGATGTGAGTAGCGCCGACAACAACACAAAAGAATAATCTGATTTTTTCATGAGGTCCTCCGAAATAAATTGCTTAAGACAAAGGAAAAAGACCCGCCTGACGTAAAGCAGGCATCTTTGGAGTGGATATTAAATCTCGAACCGAAGCGTAACGCGGCCTCGGTAGTCCGTAAGGCCTGATGCTATGGCATCTAAAAATCAATAGCAACCTTTTTGGCAAGTTAAAACATGAAGCTGATTGTCGAGCAAAACCATGGCGTTAGCCCGAAAGGGTCAGGGCCGTGGATTGGGTTTCTTTACATTCAACCCAATCCACGGCCCTTGCATCAATTAAATTTCATTGAACTTCTTGAGTAGCAAGATATCTCAGCCAGGTATAATAGACGTTAGTCACATTAGACCTCATGTTGGCTTTGGAAATGGTGTATTACTTTTGTTATTGCGTCTTTCAAGCTAAATTCAACCGCCAGTTTTAGGATTTCACGATGTTGTTAAAAGGCTTTGGTTTTTCCGGCTATAGAAGTTTCGGGAGCGATTTAGTAAAAATAGCTCCTCTGAAAAAAATAAATATGATCATTGGACAGAACAATGTTGGTAAGTCGAACATAATAAATTTTCTTTCTTCGCAGTATCCTCATTTTGTGTCTAAAGCTAAGGATGTGAGAACTTATGGTGAAGGGCAAAAACCTATATTCAATAATATTGATCATCATATTTCTGATATAAAAGCAGCACAGAGAATATCCTTTCCCATATTCAAAGATGAAATTGAAAGTTACATAGTAAAAAAAACTGGACATAACTCAAATCTGGGTTATTTAAAAAAATTACTTACGTCAAACTGTTTTTCTGATCGAGAGGGAAATGTATGGTTTACATATAAAGCTGATAATCCAAACGGGAATTTCTCATTAGAAGTAAATATTGATGAAATCCTTCCTCTATTAGAGGAACATCAATGGCAGTCCCTTTGGAAGCAATTAACAAGCTTCAGTGGTGGCGGTTTGAAAGAGCATTGGGTACCTGAAACAATCAAAGCTATATCATTTGTACCCGGCTCAGTTCCAGCTGTTGAAGTTATCCCTGCCATCAGAAAAATAGGCGCAGCAGGAAGCGAAGCAGCTGATTTTAGTGGTGAAGGAATTATAGAGAGGCTGGCTAAAATACAAAACCCATCATTTTCAGAGCAAAAGCTGAAAGAAAAATTCAATTCGATTAATAAATTTGTACAGAATGTTTTAGAGAATTCAAGTGCCATAATCGAAATTCCACATGGAAGAGATATGATCTTGGTTCACATGGATGGAAAAACTCTCCCTCTTGAGTCATTAGGGACAGGAGTTCATGAAGTCATTATCATAGCTGCTGCATCCACAATATTAGATGAAACTGTTTTGTGCGTGGAAGAGCCCGAACTGCATTTACATCCTTTATTACAGAGAAAATTAATTAAGTATCTAGCGGAAGATACGACCAATCAATATTTCTTCACAACTCACTCTGCTCATCTTTTAGATGCAGTAGATGCAGAAATTTTCCATGTAACATCGGTTAACGGCTCATCCCGAGTAGAAGCCATTTCCAGTACCAAGCAACGCTCAAACATTTGCAATGATTTGGGTTACAAAGCATCTGACATCTTGCAAGCTAACTGCATTATTTGGGTGGAAGGGCCGTCAGACAGAATTTACTTGAACTATTGGCTAAAACATAAAAGGCCCGATTTAATTGAAGGTGTTCATTATTCAATTATGTTTTATGGTGGCCGTTTATTTAGCCATCTAACAGCAATGGACCAGGATGAGTTGCAAGAAAACATTGATGACTTTGTGTCTATCAGAAAACTTAACCGAAACTCCGTGATAATGTTTGATAGTGATAAATCCGATCCAAAGTCTGAATTAATTCAGACAAAGCAAAGACTAATGGATGAGTTTAATAGTGGACCAGGACTTGCCTGGGTGACTCAAGGGCGAGAAATAGAAAATTATTTAGACCATAACGAAGTCGAGGAAAGCGTAATAGCAGTACACCCAAGTGCATCAAATATTTTAGAAAAAAGCCAATGGTCGAATTTACTTCAATACAAAAACAATAAAGGAAGCTCAGATAAAACCGCCAGTAAAGTTAAAGTTGCCAGATATTACATTGAAAATTATCAACCTGACTTTAGTGTTCTTGATCTAAATCAACGTATTGAGCAGCTATGTAAGTTTATTTCTTCTTCAAACGGTAATGAAATCTAACAATAAACGTTGCTCTGTAGCCTGGGCCTTAGTAGCCGTAGGTTGGGCTAAATGCAATGAAGCCCAACAATTCACGTTAAGCAGGAAATAAGCATGCGTTATCGAAGAACCCAAACAGCAGGCGCAAGCTATTTTTTTACGGTCAACCTCGCAAACCGGCGATCCGATTTGCTGGTACGGGAGATAGCGGCTTTACGAGAAGTTATCCGGATAGTAAAGCACGCCCATCCCTTTGTCATCGAAGCCATGGTGGTGCTTCCCGAACATCTTCACGCAATCTTGAAATTGCCCGAAGGCGATGCCGACTATCCGATGCGTTGGTCATTGATCAAATCGGGATTTTCCCGTGGATTGGAAAAAACCGAGTTTATTCGCGCCAGTCGATTTAAAAAACGCGAACGCGGCATCTGGCAGCGGCGCTACTGGGAGCATCAAATTAGGGACGAGTGGGATTTTGAAAAGCACGCCGATTATATTCACTATAATCCTGTTAAGCATGGTTATGTCAAACGGCCGGTTGATTGGCCGTTTTCGACATTTCACCGGTATGTGCAAACCGGTGTATTGCCGGAACATTGGGGAAGCGATCTTGGGATCGAAGATATTACCTGTGGCGAGCGGTGAGTTGTTGGGCTTCATTGCATTCAGCCCAACCTACGATCTACACCTCCGGCACGCATCAACCCGCCCTGGAAATCCCCAACTTCAACATCCTGGATCGCAAGGTATTCGGGTTCATGTCCAATATCGCCGCCGCTCCTTTAGCCCCGGAAATCTGCCAGCCTGTGGCTTCGAGGGTGCGCGTTATGTGTTCGCGCTCGACGGCTTCCAAAGTCGGCAACTTGCCGGTAACGACTTCGGGATGGGGGCGAGCCGGCTGCAATGGCGCGATTTCCAGCAGCAAGCCTTGGGACAGAATCACCGCCCGCTCGATGACGTTCTGCAATTCGCGGACATTGCCGGGCCATGAGTATTCGCGTAAATACTCCAATCCGGCGGGATCGATGTCGTCAAAGCGCTTGCCGAATTTTTTGGCGTATTTGGTCAGAAAAAACCGCGCCAGCAGCGGAATATCGGTCGTCCGCTGCCGCAACGCCGGTATCTCGACAGGAAACACATTCAGTCGGTAATACAGATCGGAGCGGAAGCGCCCTGCCCTGACCTCGTCGGCCAGATTGCGGTTGGTGGCGGCGATGACGCGCACATCGACCCGGACGGTTTCGCTGCCGCCGACCCGTTCGAACTCCTGTTCCTGCAATACCCGCAACAGTTTGGCCTGCGCCGACAGGGACAACTCGCCAAGTTCGTCCAGAAACAAGCTGCCGCCGTCGGCCAGCTCGAAACGGCCTTTGCGCTGCTGGGTTGCGCCGGTGAACGCGCCTTTTTCATGGCCGAACAATTCGCTCTCGATCAGCTCGGCGGGCAGCGCCGCGCAATTGACTTTGACCATGATGGCCGCGCTGCGGTCGCTGAACTCGTGGATCGCTCGCGCCAGCAATTCCTTGCCGGTGCCGGTTTCGCCGAGCAGCAGCACCGGCGTATCGGTGCGCGCGACCATCCGCACTTGCTCCATGACTGTTCGCATCAGCTTGGAGCCGCTGACAAAATCGTCCGGATTGTGGTCGTCGTTTAGCACTTCCTGCAGGTAGCCTTTTTCCTGTTGCAACCGATCCAGCTTCTGTTCGGCGAGGCATCGGTCGTTCACATCCCTGAGGATGATGGTGAAGAGTTTTTGGCCGTGCGCTTCCAGTAGCGAAAAAGTAGCTTCGATCGGGAACTCTTCGCCGTCGGCGCGGCGCGCACTGAGGCCTTCCGGCGCCCAGGCCTGGGCTTTGGCAGCAGAGCTGTCGAAATCGATGAATTGCTCGAACAGCTTGCTGCAATGCGGCGCAATAAAGCGCTCGATCGGCTGGCCGATAGCAAAGTCGGCGGCGCAACGGAAGATTCTGGCCGCCGCCGCATTGAACAATGTGATCTGGTGTTGCTGGTCGACGGTAACGATAGCGTCCATCGCCGAACCGAGGATCGAGGAGATGCGCTGTTCGCTTTCGGTTAGCGCTTGCATCATCAGCCGTTGCTCGGTGCGGTCGCGCTGGGTTTCGACGATTGCCACCACTTCGCCGTGCTCATCAGTGATGGCACCCGCATCGATGACCAGATAAAGCCTGCGGCCGTCCGGCATCGGGCACCAGTTTTCGGTATGGTATATATCGCTGTAAGACGTGAAATCGCTGGCATGTTCATAAAGACTGGACACTTCGCCCAAGGTACTGTCGAGCAGCAAGTCGGCCAGACACGGGCGTTTTTGGGTGTAAAAGCCGCGCCAATGCTGATCGGTACCGATCATCTCCTCGGCTTTCAGGCCGGTCAATTGCTCGCAGGCTTTGTTCCAGATCACCACCTGATGTGTGGCATTCAACACGAACGCCGACACCGGCATGTGCTGCAATAAATGCTCGGCGGACAGGTTTTGAATTAATGGCTTTGTTTTCATATTGAGTTAAAAGATAAGACTTGTTGTGCCTGACAGGCTCGAACGCTATGCATCTTAGAGTTTACCAAGCAAGGCCGGAAATAAGATCATCTTGCTACCACTTGAACCGGCTTATTTGTGCCCTATGGGTATTCAGGGCTACGGAGCTCGATTAAGACCTTCCAGGTTTTAAAAACCTGGAAGGTCTTTGGTACGGCACTTACCCAAGCAGTTCCCATTATTTTCAAAAGGTGAGCAGTTACCTTTTATCATTAAACGGTTCGTAAAAGTCGTCTTGTCAGCAACGCCGTCAAGTCCCGCCGCGTGTCTGCAATCAGATGAATGTAGACGCTGTCTTGGCGCACTTCATAGATGATGCGGTTCATTCCCGATATAACCTGTCTATATTGGCTGAGGTTTATTTTCTCGAACTCTTCAGGAATGGAACCGGCATAAGGAAAAGTCTTCAGATTGCGGATTGTATCTTTTAATCTGTCGAAAGTTTTCTGCCAGGTTTCCTGGGAGAAATCTTTGACGATGTAGCTTCTAAGCTCTTTTAGGTCATGCTCGGCCGATTCGAGGATGATGATTTTAAAACTCATGGATGATCGAGTTTATCCAGTTCGGCAAACACGGTCTCTGCATCACGGAATTTGCCTTGCTCAATTTCTCGATTCCCGAGCGCCAGGATTTTCAACAGAGCCAGCGTTTCCTCCTGTTCTTCGTAGCTTTTCACATCCATGACAACCAGCTTCGCTTCGCCGTTTTGAGTGATCAGCAAGGGCTCGCGGCTTTCCGAAAGGTTTTTGACAATCTCGGCCGTGTGGCTCTTGAGATAGCTGATGGGTTTGATTTGGGATGAAAATTTCATGATGTGGCCATAGTTTTGCTGCAATCGATAGGACTGATTTTAGTTTTAATTTAGTCCTGAGTCTAAGGTTTTTTATTGTCCAACGGCTATGTGTAAGTTCTATTAAAAGTTGATAGTCGCCAAGCATATGGAGACGACTATTTACAGTTCCCTGGCTCCAGCATTGCGGGACGCTGGAGCGTCTACCTCGGTATTTCTAATAGAGGTGAGTCTGTGAAAGTATACTGGTTAAAAGACTAACCACAGAGGTTACGGACGACTGCACGGGCAGGAAATGATCCAGTCATTTCTCTGCATTCCCCACATCCCTGTGGGGAATGCAGGAGCAATTGCCGAGAACACAGAGTTTTAATATTGATTTTCTCCGTGTCCTTCGTGTTCTCTGTGGTGAAAAACCCTTTCAACCTGATTTTGAAAATGCCCTGATGGTCTCTGGAGCGTGGAAACGATAGATATGGCTGGATAAACCTCAACAATCTGTATTGATTATGATAACGGGATGACTAACCCGGCATTAAATCGGTAAAATAGCGGTTTTTTATTGACCAGCTTATTAAAACATAATGCGTACTACTCAATTCCCGCTCAATACCGTAAAAGAAACGCCGGCTGATGCCGAAATCGCCAGCCATCAACTGATGATCCGCGCAGGCCTGATCCGCAAACTGGCCGCGGGGCTTTATACCTGGTTGCCCTTGGGACTGCGAGTCATGCGCAAGGTCGAAAAAATCACCCGCGAGGAAATGGAAAAGACCGGCGCGCTGGAAGTGCTGATGCCCGGCCTGCAACCGGCCGAACTATGGCAGGAAACCGGCCGCTGGGAACAATACGGCCCGGAACTGGCACGGTTAAAAGACCGTCACGAACGCGATTTTTGCCTGGGGCCGACTCACGAAGAAATCATTACCGATCTGGCGCGCAACGAGATCAAAAGCTACAAGCAGCTGCCGATCACTTATTACCAGATTCAATCCAAATTTCGCGACGAAATCCGTCCCCGTTTCGGCGTGATGCGTTCACGCGAATTTATTATGAAAGACGCCTATTCTTTCCATTTGGATCAGGAATCATTGCAGGAAACTTACGATGCGATGTATCAGGCTTATACCAATATTTTTAACCACTTGGGCTTAAAGTTTCGCGCGGTCATCGCCGATTCTGGCTCGATCGGCGGCGCGGTATCGCATGAGTTTCATGTATTGGCCGATTCCGGCGAAGACGCGATTGCGTTCTCGACCGACAGCGAATACGCTGCTAACGTTGAAAAAGCCGAAGCGGTGGCGCCTGCCGGTTCTCGCGGCGCAGCCACCCAACCTTTGACGCTGGTCGATACGCCCAACCAGCACAGCATCGAAGAGGTCTGCAACTTTTTAAACATCCCCGCGACCCAATGCCTAAAGACCTTGATCGTTAAAGGCGAAGAAGACACGCTGGTGGCGCTGCTGTTAAGAGGCGACCACAACCTTAACGAAATCAAAGCTATCAAAATTGACGGCATTGCCTCGCCGCTTGAATTCGCCAGCGATGAGCAAGTGGCCAGCGCCTGCAACTGCAAACCCGGTTCTATCGGCCCGATCGGCTTGAACATCAAGATCATTGCCGACCGCAGTGTGACCTTAATGTCGGACTTTGTTTGCGGCGCGAATCAGGACGGCAAGCATTATAAAGGCGTCAACTGGGAGCGCGATTTGCCTGTTCCAGAACACGTTGCCGACCTGCGCATGGTGGTTGAAGGCGACCCCAGCCCGGACGGCAAGGGCCAAATTACGCTGGCACGGGGTATTGAAGTCGGACATATTTTCCAGCTCGGCACCAAGTACAGCGAAGCCATGAAAGCCGGTATCAGCAATGAAGAAGGCAAAAACCAGATCATGACCATGGGCTGTTACGGTATCGGCGTTTCCCGCGTGGTCGCCGCGGCGATCGAACAGAATCATGACGCTAAAGGCATTATCTGGCCAGCTAATCTTGCGCCGTTCCAGGTCGCGCTGTGCCCGATGAACATGCACAAATCCGAGCGCCTGAAAGAAGCTTCCGAGAAGCTGTACAAGGATTTGCTGGCAGCGGGAATCGATGTGCTGTTCGATGACAGAAAGGTTCGCGCCGGTTTTATGTTTTCCGATATGGAACTGATCGGCATTCCGCATTGCATCGTGGTCGGCGACCGAGGACTGGATTCCGGTACGATTGAATACAAGGGCAGAACGGCTGAAGCAAACGAGGAAATCCCGTTTGCGGAGGTTATTGATTTTCTGAAGGCCAAGTTGGCTTAAAAACGGCTAATTGCTCACCACGAAGGACACGAAGATAAAACGTCGTGTCCTTCGTGGTTTATTAACCTTTATTGCTGCTGAATCAAATTCAGCGTCCTTTCCGGCAGCTTGTCCGTAGTCTCGCCTTCCAGGTGCAAGCGCGCATCTTCATGCACGGTGGTCATAAACCGGATCAACTGCATCTCGTGCCGCATTTTCTGTTCAAAGTCTTCCGCTTCCCACATTTTATTCAGCAAATATTTCGCATGATGATGAATGGTAAAAGCGACCGCCTCGGGCAGATGAGTGTAACTGGACTGGATTGAAGCTTTAAGCTGGTCCAGCGACGCCAGATACTGTTTATAGTCTTTAACATCCTGCTTGCACTTGGTTTTAAACATCGATAATTCAGCATCGTGTTTAGTCTTCAACAGATTGATGTCATGCTCCAGATGCACGCTTCTCTTTTTTAATTCGATTTCCAGGGCTTTTTCGGCCAACACGCGGGCATGCTTGAGCTTTGCCTGAGCATCCTGATTAGCCTGTTGCCATTTCAGGTTTTCATCCTTGACTGAATGGAACAGGTTAACAATATTAAAAACCCAGCTTTTTAAAGTGGTCATACGCTAAACAATAGTGGAGATTTTTTGCTGCAATTTCAGTAGCGACTCAATGTCCTGCTGGTTTCGAAAACGGGCATTTTCCTGTTGCAGTTGCAGGTAAGTTGTTTCCGGCAATTTATCCTTAATCGACAGCAGGTCTTTATCGATGGATTTGGACAATGACTGAATGTGTTTGCGGTTATTCAGCTTTAGCAGGCGTTTTCTGTTCAGTTCACTAAAATACTTGATTTGCATTGCTTTAAAATAAAACAAGCGCCTAACTTGGTCCTGTCTGGCCTGAGCAAACCACAACCGCCGCTGCACCCGCTGTTTAGCCGAAAAATAATCCAACGCAGCGCAAACGATTATTTTAAAAACGCCCCATACCCCTGCGATTATCAGCAATGCAAAAGCGCTTATCAGCATTGCCGAGCCAAGCAGGGTTACTGCGTCCGGCAAGCCCGGCACGGCTAACCATAACAGCAGCTCCACCAATAAAAACACCGGCAATGAAGCCAAAATCAACAACAGGGAGATTCTAATAATCAAAATGAAAACCCAAAAGCCAAAAAGCTGCCTTGGCAGGCGTACCAAGTATTGTACGCAACTTTCTGCCAAAGGTTTAATCGGGAGTCAACTGTGCATCAAAGTGCTGAGATTAAATTGGCCCGATAAACTATGCCCGTCAGTCGATAATTACTATTCGCTATCGGGACCTGCCGACAGCCTGAGTCGATATCAATCAAACTGATATTTCAGAAGCCAAAGGTATTTAATAATTATCGACTATAGAGTCCCTTATAAATTAATACTAAAACCGCGCCCCAATTATTCTGTTATATTTTTAATGCTAAAATTAAACAGTAAAATCGATATAGTCGTTTTACCTAACCTGAAATTTCTACACATTAAACTCATACAAAATAATGAATAGATTAAAAGATAAAATCCGCGACATACCTGACTTTCCAAAGCCCGGCATTATCTTCAAGGATATTACGCCCCTGGTAAAAGACCCTGCCGCGTTGAGGCTCGCCGTCCATCTATTGATACAACCTTTTTTAGGCAGAAATATTACCGTAGTTGCCGGCATGGAGGCACGCGGCTTTATCTTCGGCTCTTTGGTCGCATGGGAATTAGGGCTTCCGTTTGTTCCGTTGAGGAAACCGGGAAAACTACCGTATGACGTGCAAAGCGTATCGTATGACCTTGAATATGGCTCAGCCACACTGGAAGCGCATATCGACGCGGTTGATGCGAACGATCGTGTGTTATTGATTGACGATCTGTTGGCTACCGGCGGAACTGCAAAAGCAAGCTGCGAATTAATTGAACAACTGGGCGCAAAAGTAGAGGCGTGCGCGTTTGTGGTGGAACTGGATTTTCTGGAAGGAAGGGAAAAGCTGGGAGATTACGAAATCCATTCTCTGTTGCATTATTAGAGCTACATCCTTGTAGCTCACATTAAAAAATACTATCTTCTGTATTTTTTCGATTTTGTTAATTCATCCACTTTAGCACCGGCATCTTCAAACGATTTGGCGGTGCTATCAAATGATTGAGCGACACTGCTAAACGAATACGAAACTTGTTCGATCTTTTTTGTATCTGCGTCCAGGCGTAGAGCAAAACCCGGCTTATTGCTGGCGTCGGCATCAGCGGACACGCCTTGTCCGGCAGTATCTTTATCGTCGTCAAGCGGATCATCGCCAAGAGCATCTATATCCGTTGAAACTTCAGATTTTCCGTCGGTAGCCAGGTTATTACGCCACTGCAAAAAAGATTCGCGGGTGAAGACATAAGGATCTAACGCGGCTTCATCGATAAATTTTAATGCGCCTTCCGCACTGGCCCGTGCATTCAGCATAGCGACCAGCTGCACGGGCATGCCCACATAAGTGATCGGGTTTGCAGCCGTATCAAATACCGCTCCCGGAATACCACGCGCAGTTGACGGCCCTAGAAAAGGTAAAACCAGATAAGAACCTTGAGGCACTCCCCACACTGCCAGGGTCTGGTCAAAATCTTCCTCATTTTGTTCCAACCCGACATGCTTAGCCACATCAAACAGACCGCCCACACCCACAGTGGTATTGATAGCAAGACGTCCGGTATCTTCAGCACTTTGCGCAAACTTGGCCTGCAAAACATCATTGATAACTACATTGACATTTTTCAGGTTATTAAAGAAATTGAAGACCCCCGTTTGCATAAACTGCGGAGTTATCCACTTATAAGCATTCGAGATAGGCTCAGCGACATAATTATCAACGCCATCGTTAAAAATAAATATTTTCCTGTTGAAGTTCTCATATGGATCAATCTTGTTCTCTACATGTTCCACGACTTCTGTTGTTGCACAGCCGCCCAGAGTGATGGCGGCTCCGATCAGCATACCTGAAAATATTTGTTGCATTTTAACGCTGCGTTTGCCGTTGTGTGGTCTGTTCATCATTGGCATAAACCTATTGTTTCGAGTAATTGTCAATTTTCTCATTGATCTTGTTAATTAAGGTGTCAAAGCCTTCGCGTTGCAAAATGGTGGTGTATTCCGATCTTTTCAATGCCAGGTCGCTTACGCCATTGGCAATAATATTAATAATGCGCCAGCTATTGCCTTTTTCCTTCAGCATGTAATCGAATTTAACGGGCTTATCGCCAGGAATAACAAGGTGGGAATGGACAACAACGCCGCCTCTAGTCGTTTCCTCTTCTGAATCGAATACAAATGATTCTCCCGAATAATCTTTAAAGTTATGCGCATAAGAGGCAATGCTCAAACGACTGAATACATCAACCAGCTTTTGTTGCTGTTCTTCGGATAATTTCTCCCACTCCTTACCGACAACAATGCGGGCTATTTTTGTCAGCTCGTGGCTATTGGAAACAGGATCTTTTAACCTTTCATATCTTCCTGCATAGCCTAATTTCTTGCCTTCTTTCATGACAGCAATAAGATCGGCTTGAAATTTTTCTACAACCTGTCTTGCAGTTGCCGCTCCTTCATCCGCAGCAAAAGCGCTTACTGCCCCGAACAAAAGGAACATAAAAACTACAGCTAACTTCATATTTTTTAAAATCATAATCAAAACCTCGAAAAAACCAATACGTATTTCATAAGCATCTTTAAACGCTACAAAGCTGCCACAACCGCATAATCAGCAAGTTATTGGGAAACATACCCTGCTTATAGCCACATCCCTGTGGATAATAGAGCAGCATAAAGAGGCCTCTAGCATGTCGAGCATTTTAATCGACAATCTCCACTCTTACAGGAATTCCTGCAATGGTTGAAGACACGTCTTCTTTTACATACTCAGGCGTAGCTTCAGGTACCATGGCACCCTCGGTTTTTGGGCCTCTGATTGATGTCAACAATGCTTTCAAAGGATGACTTAACATATCTTCAACAGCGGTTGCTTCATAACCGCAATGCGCCATGCAGCTTGCGCATTTAGGATTATTAACAGTGCCGTATTTCTCCCAGGGCGTAGTATCCAAAAGCTCTTGAAAAGTTGAAACATAGCCTTCATCAGCCAGCAAGTAACAAGGTTTTTGCCAGCCGAATACGTTGCGAGTCGGATTGCCCCATGGCGTACAATTATAATTTTGGTTGCCGGCCAGAAAATCAAGGTACAGCGAAGAATGATTTAATTTCCAGTTGCGTTTTTTGCCAATCTTAAAAATGCCTCTGAACAAATCCTTAACATCACTGCCTTTGATAAACACGTCTTGCTGAGGCGCATGCTCATAGCTAAAGCCTGGAGCAATGGTTACGCCTTCAACGCCAAGCTCCATTGCATAATCAAGAAAATCAGCCACTTCCTGGGCATTTTCACCTTGAAATAGCGTGCAGTTTACGGTAACCCTAAAGCCTTTTCCCAACGCCAATTTTATGGCCTCAACGGCCCGATCAAAAACACCTTCTTGGCAAACGGACGTATCGTGTCTTTCCTTCATACCATCCAAGTGAATTGAAAATGTCAGGTAAGGCGATGGCTTATAATCGTCAATCCTCTTTTTCAACAAGAGCGCGTTAGTGCACAGATAAACGAATTTCTTCCGTGCAATGATACCTTCAACGATTTGAGGCATTTCTTTATGGATAAGCGGTTCGCCTCCTGGAATGGACACCATCGGTGCATCGCATTCGTCTACGGCCTGCATGCATTCTTCAAATGAAAGACGCTTGTCGAGAATATCATCGGAGTAATCGATCTTACCGCAGCCTGCACAGGCCAAATTGCAACGAAACAAAGGCTCAAGCATGAGTACCAAAGGATATTTCTTAGTCCCTTTCAACTTCTGCTTAATCAAATAACTACCTACGGTCAACTGCTGACGTAAAGGAACTCCCACAAGCACACCCTCCAAGAACTTTAATAAACTAAATGACGCTCATAAAAATGACCGTCCTGAAAACCGCATACACTACGAAACGATAAAAACCGTACCAATAAAACAACAAGCAATATCTACAAAAATATAACCCCACACTGCTTTATTAACGACAGGAACCGAGGAATATCTTTCAGCCTGTTATATAATACAAGCGCTTATCTATTGTTGATTAGAATACTATCTTTTAACAGACGACTCCAGTTTTATAGTGCATATAGGTAAATAGCCGGCAAAAATTGCAACCTTAAGATACCTGTAAAAATACGACACAACCCTCGCTAAACACTTATTTTTAATAACAATAAATCCCCGTTAAAAACCATAAGATTCACATATTTGCAACAAAACAACATTGCTTTGCAAAATACCAACAAACAGTCTATCATTGCCATTTATTAACTTAAAATAACCGTGCAGAACAGCATCAAAAATACCATGAGTGAAATTCAAATATCCCTGGATACCCCAAAATCACTCAGCAAATTATCTGATGATCAATTTCAGGCTTTATTGCTTGAAGGCGTATCCAGAACATTTGCGCTGACCATCCCCCAACTGCCGGAAAAGTTATACGGCGCAGTAGCCAACGCGTATTTGCTGTGCCGGATTGTCGATACTATTGAAGATGAAGTTTCTTTATCTCCAGCACAGAAAAAATATTTTTGCTCCGAATTTATTAATGTTGTAAAAACCGGCACCAATTCCGAGTCGTTTGCCGTAGATCTTGCACCGTTACTTTCAGATCAAACTATTCCCGCCGAGCACACTTTGATTCACGTGCTTCCGAGAGTCATTGAAATCACTCATAAATTCGACCCCGACCAAATCGAAGCATTGGCTTCCTGCGTGGAAACCATGGCCGAAGGCATGCCGATTTTCCAAGCGCTGGATTTGCACGGCGGCCTTGCAACCATGGCCGACATGGATCTTTACTGCTATTACGTTGCCGGATGCGTCGGCGAAATGCTGGCCAAGCTTTTTTGCCATTACTCGCCGGAAATCGCTGAGCACAAAGACGAACTGCTTACACTGTCTGTTTCTTTTGGCCAGGGGCTGCAAATGACCAACATATTGAAAGACATCTGGGACGATGCCGGACGAGGCGTGTGCTGGTTACCGCAGGATATATTTATGGAAACAGGGTTCGATCTTAAAAACCTGACGCCGGAAACAAATGATGAAAACTTCAGAAAGGGCCTGGAACACTTGATCAGTATTGCTCATGGTCATTTGCATAACGCATTGAAATATACGCAACTGCTTCCCTCCCATGAAACCGGCATCCGCAACTTCTGCCTCTGGGCATTAGGCATGGCCGTTTTAACTTTAAAGAAAATTAAGCAAAATCTGGATTTCAACAATTCCAACCAGGTCAAAATCACTCGCAACAGTGTTAAAGCGACCATTCTTGCAACCCGATTAACCGGACGCAGCAACGCTATGCTTAGTTTACTTTTTAACCTAACAAGTAACGAACTCAAAACGCCCGACTGGACATACTCAACACCATCCTCAAAAGCCACGGCAAAACTTTAAGGACGTAACTTATGTTTAATGAAACCATTTCAGAAGACACTACCAGCACTACTTCGAGTTCATCGAATACCGTTAATAACCTTGCATTTGACCTGAATAAAGCCATTAATAAAGCGCAGGAAAAATTATTAAGCCTGCAAGACAAAGACGGCTATTGGGTATTCGAACTGGAAGCCGATTGCACGATTCCATCAGAGTACATCATGATGATGCACTACTTGGGTGAAATCGATGAGCCGCTACAAGCTAAAATTGCCAACTACTTGAGGTCTCGTCAATCCAAAGACGGCAGTTATCCGTTGTTTACCGGCGGCCCCGGCGACATCAGTTGCAGCGTTAAAGTCTATTACGCGTTAAAGATGGCCGGCGATTCCATCGACGCGCCCCATATGGCCCAGTTAAGAAATTACATTCTCAATCAGGGCGGCGCAGCCAAAGCCAACGTATTTACCCGTATTGCATTAGCAACATTTGAGCAAGTGCCCTGGCGTGCCGTTCCTTACATCCCTGTCGAAATCATGCTGTTTCCCAGCTGGTTTCCGTTCCATTTGGATAAAGTATCGTACTGGTCCAGAACCGTTATGGTGCCGTTGTTTATTCTTTGCACGTTAAAAGCAACCGCAAAGAACCCCAACAAGGTCAACATTCTGGAGCTTTTCGTTACTCATCCTGACGAAGAAAAACATTATTTTCCTGAAAGAACCACCCTGAATAAAATCTTTCTGGGCCTGGATAAACTGGGGCTGCTAACGCGCCCGTTAATTCCGCAAAAAGCCCATGAATTGGCGATTGAAAAAGCCAAAAACTGGTTTATTGAGCGGCTGAACGGCGAAGACGGCCTGGGCGGGATTTTCCCGGCGATGGTCAACGCTTACGAAGCCATGTTGCTGCTAGGCATGCCCAAAGATCATGAGCATGTGGTCACTGCGCGTAAAGCCATCGACAAATTACTGGTCATCAATGAGCATGATGCTTACTGCCAGCCCTGTTTGTCTCCGGTTTGGGATAGCGCGCTAACCGCACTGGCTTTACAGGAAGCCGACAAAGTAAGCAACGCCCCAAGTCTGACTCGCGCCTACGACTGGCTTAAGAGCAAACAGTTATCCGACGAACCAGGCGACTGGCGGATTTCCAAGCCTGATTTGGCCGGTGGCGGCTGGGCATTTCAATTTGAAAACCCGCATTATCCCGATGTCGACGATACCGCGGTTGTTGCCTTTGCGATGGCGGAATCGAACCTGCCTCTTCTGGATGAACCGATACACCGCGCCACCCGCTGGATAGTCGGCATGCAATCCAAAAACGGCGGCTATGGTGCGTTTGACGTTGACAATACTCACTATTATTTGAATGAAATTCCGTTCGCCGATCACGGAGCATTGCTAGATCCTCCTACATCCGACGTTAGCGCGCGTTGCGCCATGCTGATGGCTAGAGTCGCCAAGGATCATGCCGAATATTTGCCGGCCCTGGAGCGCACTATCGAGTACCTCCGCAGCGAACAGGAGCAAGACGGCTCATGGTTTGGCCGTTGGGGCACCAACTATATCTACGGCACGTGGTCGGTATTGCTTGGACTGGAGCAAACCAACCTGCCTAAAACCGACCCAATCTACACCAAAGCCGCTGTATGGCTGAAAAGCGTGCAGCGCGCCGACGGCGGCTGGGGCGAAGACAATTACAGCTATCATGATGCGAGCCATAGCGGCAAATACCGTTTCAGCACCGCATTCCAGACGGCCTGGGCTGTTTTGGCGCTGATGGCTGCGGGTGAGGCCCACAGTCCGGAAGTAAAAGCGGGTATTGATTTCATCTTGCGCAACCAGAAAGCTGACGGCGTATGGAATGACGAATGCTTTACCGCGCCCGGTTTTCCAAAAGTTTTTTACCTCAAATATCACGGTTACGACAAGTTCTTCCCGCTATGGGCTTTGGCTCGCTACCGTAACGAGCTCAATAGAAAGTGATCACAGGTATTGTTGTAGCTTTACCGGAAGAACTCAGCACCCTGACCTCAAAAAAGATCGATAAAGGGTGCTGTGTTTTTATTACCGATACTATCGTTCTCGCCCATTCCGGCGCAGGCGCCGACAATGCACGAGCAGCATCCGAGCTATTGCTTACCCACGGCGCGGTCCGCCTGATCAGCTGGGGTTGCGCAGCCGCCCTCAGCGAATCGTTAAAGCCTGGCGACCTGGTATTAGCCGATACCCTGATTGATGCCGAAGGTATTCAAATCGCTGTTCACGATGGCTGGCTCGGACTCACCAAAAACCTGATCCAAACCCGGCTAAAAACCCATACCGGCAGTTTAGTTGAAAGCCTTACCATCGTAGCGGCGGCCAGGGACAAAAAGCACCTGCATGCCCAAACCGGCGCAATTGCACTGGACATGGAAAGCGCAGCTATCGGCACAGTTGCCTGGCAAAACGACCTGCCTTTTTTAGCTATCCGAACCGTTGCCGATCCGGTTCACATGAATTTGCCCAAAGCCATTAATCATTCTCTTAATGATGAGGGCGACATCGTGTTAGCCAAATTGCTAACATTTATCGCGTTACACCCGACTGAATTACCCGGACTGATTAAACTGGGCCTACATTTCAGTGCCGCAAAAAGCACGCTAAGATCGGTCGCCAAACAGCTCGACCAATTGGCGGCACTAGCCAGCCAAGCCTAATAAGCAGTATGTCATCTTTTTTCAACACCCTTACCGGCTGGTGCGAGCGACAAATCATGCGCTGCCCGTGGACGCTGTTATTGTTATCCCTGTTGCTGTGCGGCACCACGTTGTACTATTCCATTAAAAACCTGGAGGTCAACACCAATACAGCTGAAATGCTATCGCCGGACTTGCCATTCCAGAAAAACCAGGCGCGGTTTAATCAGGCATTTCCGGAGGATGCGACGACCATCATTTTGGTGGTTGAGGCCGAAACGCCGGAAGAATCCTCTCAAGCCGCCAATAAGCTGGTCGATCAGCTGGCCCAGGAAAACGACCGTTTTGAATCTGTTTATATACCTACAGATAATGCTTTCTTCAGACAGCAGGCATTGCTCTACCTCGATCAAAACGATTTGGATAATTTCGCCCAAAAACTCACCGATGCCCAGCCTTTTATAGGCCACCTGGTCCAAAACTATCACCTTGAAGGCCTGTTCGGCATTATCGGCCAAGCGCTCAATCGCCACGATCATGCCTTGCCGATGGACTTGAACCCGATACTCCTTGCCATTGACGATGTCCTAAAAAGCCAGCTGACCGGCCAGTCGCATTATTTATCCTGGCAAAACATACTGTCCGCCGACAACTACAAAGAGGCAGCGCAACCCAGATTTAACCGGACGATTGTCATCGCCAAACCTAAAATGCATTTCAATGAAATGCTACCCGCAGATGTCGCGCTTTCTGCAGCACGCGAAATCAGCCACGCCATCATGGCGGAAAATCCGTCGCTCAATATTCGCATAACCGGCGAAACCGCACTGGAACACGAAGAACTTGAGAGCGTGACCAAAGGCGCCACTTTCTCCGGTTTGTTGTCTCTGGTTCTAGTGTTTGCAATTCAATGGATAGGGCTGCGTTCGGTCAAGTTGTTGATTACAACCTATATTGTCCTGGTTATGGGATTGATATTGACCGCCGGATTCGCCGCTATCACCGTAGGGCATTTGAATGTCATTTCGATTGCATTTGCCAGCTTATATATCGGACTGGGAGTCGATTACGCAATTCATATCTGCCTGCATTATCGCGAAGGCAAAGCCAATGGCTTATCGAATAGCGAAGCCATCCTGGACAGCATCCGCGATGTCGGCTCTTCGCTGTTTTTATGCGCATTGGCCACCGCGATCGGTTTTTTTGCCTTCATCCCCACAGATTATGCCGGCGTATCCGAGCTGGGCATTATTTCAGGCGGCGGTATCTTTATCGGCCTGATTATTTCCTTGACGGTATTACCCGCCCTGTTCAGCGTTTTTTCTGTCAACAATGTGCAACCGATACGTTCGCCATTAACCCCGGCATTTATTATTACCTTCCCGTTTCGCTTTTCAACCGGCATTCGAGTCGTTTCCATATTGCTGGGCATCGGCGCCTGCTTCGTCTTGACCGGCCTGACCTTTGATTACAACCCTATCAATCTCAGAGATCCAAACAGCGAATCGGTCTTAACCATTAAAGAACTGTTAAAGTCCAAAACCGACTCCCCGTTTGCACTGACCGCCTTAGCCAACAATCTTGAAGATACCGACAAAATCACTGCCCAGCTTAAGCAGCAACCATCAGTGCATGAAACCATCACCCTGGCGAGTTTTGTAGCTAAAGATCAGGAAGAAAAACTGACGACGATTGAAGATTTAAATATGATGCTGGGCGGACAACTTGAAAACTTTGACAACACGCTCGATACCGCCAACCAACAGACGGCATTAATCAAGTTCAATGAAGCGTTGAAAAAAGCCATTATTGAAAAATCCCCGAATGTGCCGCAACAAACCTTGCAGCAATTACAGCAACGCATCGAAGCGTTCATGCAACAGGCAGACGCCACTCAGGCGCCAACAGCAAGCTACGTGCAACTGGAAAAAAACATTTTAGGACTGCTGCCGTTCACCATAGAACGCCTGCGAACCAGTCTGACGGCCACGCCGTTCGGCCTGGATGATTTACCGCTAGAGATAAAGTCCCACTGGATCAGCGCTACCGGCCTTTACAGAGTTTTGATCACACCTGAAAAAGACCAAAACAAGCCTGAGAATTTAAAAGAATTTGTGACTCAGGTGCAAACCGTTGATAACTCGGTTTCCGGCCTGCCGATTATTAATCAGGCGGGCGGCGATGCTATTGTCAAGGCATTTATTAATGCCTTTAGCGGTGCTTTTATAGCCATTGTGGTGTTATTATTGCTGATGTACAGAAGCGTCAGAAAGACCTTACTGGTTATCATGCCATTATTGTTAGCTGCTTTGCTAACCGGTGCAACCAACGTGTTACTGGATAACCCTTTCAATTTTGCCAATATCATCGCCCTGCCCTTGCTGCTCGGCATGGGTATCGACAGCAGTATCCTTATCATGCACAGACACCATTCCAGTTCGAGTGAAGATCAAAATTTGCTGCAAAGCAGCACCACTCGAGGCATTATTTTCAGTTCCATAACGACCTTGTGCAGTTTTTCAAGCCTTGCTTTCACCGCCCATCAGGGCATGGCAAGCATGGGCTTAGTATTGGCCATAGGCCTTACTTTCACAGTGATGTGTTCTTTAATAGTCCTGCCTGCTTTCAGCGGCAAAAGAATTTAATTTTTGAGGTATCTAATGTCATTCAGCATCGCCGAACTTTTTTCTCAACACAGCACTGATAAATTTGATCTGCACGAACAACATTTAAACAATCAAATGGTCAGAGTGTTAAAGACCATAGGCTATGACCGCCACTACCAAAAAGCTGTCGGACAATATCTCTATGATCAGGAAGGCACGGAATATCTGGATTTGCTTAGCGGCTTCGGTGTATTTGCGATCGGCCGCAACCATCCGTCCGTTATCAGTGCATTGACTGAGACCTTAACGCTGGAATTGCCCAATTTGGTGCAAATGGATGTATCGGTACTCAGCGGACTGCTGGCGCAGGAAATCCTGAAAACCACGCCGGACAACCTGAACAAGATGTTCTTTTGCAACTCGGGCACCGAAGCTGTAGAAGCCGCGATCAAATTTGCCCGCTATACGACCAAGCGTGAAAAAATCGTCTTCTGCGAACACGGCTATCACGGCTTGACCATGGGATCGTTGTCATTAAACGGCGAAAACATTTTCCGCGAAGGTTTCGGCCCCTTGCTGCCCGGTTGCAGCGCTGTACCTTTTAATGATCTTGCTGCGTTGGAACAGGCGTTAAGCAACAAAGACGTTGCCGCTTTCATCGTCGAGCCTATTCAAGGCAAAGGCGTTAATGTTCCTGATGACAATTATTTGCCGGAAGTCGAACGCTTATGCAAAAAATACGGCACTTTGTTTGTCGCCGATGAAGTTCAAACCGGCTTGGGCCGCACCGGAAAATTCTGGGCGATCGACCATTGGAACGTCAAACCGGATATGATCTGCATGGCTAAAGCCCTGTCCGGCGGTTTTGTGCCGGTCGGCGCGGTTGCCATCACCCAAAAAATCATGGATACCGTTTATAACCGCATGGACCGGGCTGTCGTGCATGGCTCGACTTTCTCCAAAAACAATATGGCGATGGCGGCAGGACTTGCGACGCTGCATGTGATGGAAGATGAAAAACTGGTGGAAAACAGCATGAAAGTCGGCACCGACATTATCGACAGCCTGAACGCCATGACCGGAAAATATGAATTCCTAAAAGAAGCGCGCGGCAGAGGCATGATGATTGCCATTGAATTCCAATCACCCAAGAGCCTGAAACTGAAAGCGGCTTGGGCGATGCTGGAAGCGGCCAATAAGGGCTTGTTCTGCCAGATGATCACCATTCCGTTATTTAAAGAGCATCACATTTTGACTCAGGTTGCAGGGCATGGCATGAACGTTGTCAAACTGTTGCCGCCGTTAAATTTAACGCAAAAAGACCGCGATACGATAGTCAACTCATTTGATAAGGCTGTAGCCGATACCCACCAAATCCCCGGCTCTATCTGGGATTTAGGAAAGAATCTGGCTAGCCATGCCTTGAAAGGCAAAAAATAATAAAGGCTAGAGAAAAAAGAACGCGAATATTAAAAGCAGGCGCCTCTACGCTCTACGACTGCATGGGCGCAGGAGCAGCTGCCGAGGCGACGCAGATGAATGTGATGAGTGCGATAGCTTCATAAATCCTATTCAATCATGGTTAACATGCGTTCTATTATTAATCTGCATGTGCAAATAGTTACAAACTGGAAAAAGCAATGAAAAAAATCATTCCACTATGTTTATTTTTTATAACTTTGTGCCCTCCGCACTGGGCGGCCGCTCATGCGGTGATAACCGATTATTCACTAAAAATCACGCCCATCCATGCCAATAGTCCGGGAAACGTCGAACTGTCGTTTAATTCCCATATAGAACTGGGCTTGTCGCAAATTTTTCTGGTCAGCAAAGGCGACAAACATCAACTATTAACGGTCACCAATGGCACAAAACAAGGTCAGATTATTATCCAGATTCCGCCAGTGGAAGCTGGCGACTATGCCCTCAGATTTAAAGTCTTCGCTGCTGACGGTCATTTAACCGAAGACGTTATTCACTTTTCCGTTTCCAAATAGGAGTTGGCAATGGCCGGCATAGCTGATTTTCTCGATTCTCTTATTGGCGGGTTTGACCTGATTTGTTATTCACTGGCAATCGGTGGCCTGTTCTGGGGGCTTTTTGTTTTGCGTCCGTGGCATAACCAAGGCGGATACCCGGCGGTATTAATGCAAAAAACCGTCACCCTTATTTATAAAGGCGGCTTTTGGCTGGCTGCGGCTCAACTTTTCAAAATTGTGCTCAAAGTTTGGTTAATGACCGCCGTACTTGAGCGCTGGCCGTTTCCCGAATTCGCCGGCACCACACAATTCATAGGCGGCATAGTACGTACAATACTGACTGTGGTTTTGGCGGGCTACTGTTATCAATACCTCAGCAAAAATCCCGGCTCCAAGCAGCACTGGATAACCGCCGGCATTGTCGCCTTGCCGATGATCATTTCAGGCGCTTGGCTGGTACATGGCGCCGGACGTTTTGAAAATCAGTTTATCTTAATGTCGATGACAGTCATCCATCAGCTGGCCGCAGCCGCCTGGATCGGCGGTGTTTTCCAGCTGGTCAACATTTGGCTGCTACGTAGCAGCAAGCAGGTTCCTGCCGAATTGTGGCCTTTATTGCTTAAGCGTTTTTCTACATTCGGCATAGCCTCGGTTGCAATGATCCTAATTTCGGGTCTGCCTATTGCACTGCAATACATCGACACCTGGAACGGCCTGATCGGTACCGGCTACGGCAATTTATTAATGGTTAAAATCGTCTTAATGGGCATAGCCCTGGGTTTTGCCTTTTTAAACAAATCCGCAGTATCGGCATTCGGTTTTTCAGGCAATGGTCACGCATTAAATAACCGCGTCCCTTACTACATTGAAGCGGAAACCTTTGTGCTGATCACCTTGCTGTTTACTGCCGCCAGCCTGGCATCTCAGCCTCCGGCCATTGATATTCCGACCCTGACCGCAAGCTGGCAGGAAGTCTTGAACACCTTTGCTCCGCAAATCCCCCAAACCAGCTCGCCAACCCATACCGACTTGATTGCCGGTGAAGCCGGGCGCGTTGCCATTGTCGGCCAAGTGCCGTCGCTCGCGGCAACCGAATGGTCGAACTACAACCATAACATTGCCGGTATCTTTTTGACCGTAATGAGCTTTTTTGCAATGCTATCTTACGTAAAAAAACCGGGATTTGAACACTGCAAATATTGGCCGTTGGGCTTTGTCGGTCTGGGGATTTTCCTGTTTTTCCGCAGCGACGCCGAAACCTGGCCCTTGGGTCCGATAGGTTTCTGGGAGAGCACATTTAATAACGGTGAAGTGTTGCAGCACCGGATTGCGACCCTACTGGTATTTGTACTCGGCATTATGGAACTCACTGCCAGAATAACCAAAAACCCAACCAGCAAATTACCGTTTGTTTTTCCGTTGCTGGCGGCTTTTGGCGGTTTGATGCTGCTGACCCATTCACATGTCGGTTTTCAACCCAAAAGTGCTTTTCTTATCCAGGTCGGCCATACCATGATGGGAATTTTTTCTCTTATTCTGGCATGCGGCCGTTGGCTGGAGTTGAAATTAGACAGACCGGGCAAGGAAATTGCCGGTTTTATTTCTGTTGCCGCCCTGTTTCAGATTGGCATCATCCTGATGTTCTATCGCGAACCTCTTTACTAATATGAATACATTACATAACTACCCACTGCTCAAAGATATCAACACACCGGCCGATGTACGCAAGTTGTCGAAAAATCAGCTTAAACCTTTGACAAAAGAACTGCGCGAATTTCTAACCCATACCGTGAGTATTTCCGGCGGCCACTTTTCTGCCGGCCTGGGCACAGTTGAGTTAACGGTAGCCTTGCACTACGTGTTCGACACGCCTTATGACCAGTTGGTCTGGGATGTGGGTCATCAAGCTTATCCACACAAGATTCTGACCGGGCGCAAGGAACGGATGACCACTATTCGTACCCGGGATGGGGTCTCGGCGTTCCCGAACCGGGCAGAAAGCGAATACGATGCGTTCGGCGTCGGCCATTCCAGCACCTCGATCAGCGCGGCCTTGGGCATGGCGATTGCGTCTGAGTTAAAAGGCGAAGACAAGAAAATGGTCGCGATTATCGGCGACGGCAGCATCACCGGCGGCATGGCTTTTGAAGCGATGAACCATGCGGGCGCCCTGGACGCCAATCTGCTGGTGATTTTGAACGACAATGACATGTCGATCTCGCCACCGGTCGGCGCGATGAACAATTACCTGACCAAGATTTTGTCCAGCAAATTTTATTCGTCAATGCGCGAAGGCAGCAAAAAAGCGTTGAGCAGCATGCCCAGCGTCTGGGAACTGGCGCGACGCACCGAAGAGCATATGAAAGGCATGGTCGTACCGGGTACCTTGTTTGAAGAGCTTGGCTTTAACTATATCGGCCCGATTGACGGGCACGACGTAGACATGCTGGTATCGACGCTGGAAAACCTGAAGCATATTACCGGCCCGCGCTTTTTGCATATCGTCACCCAAAAAGGCAAAGGCTATCCGCCCGCCGAAAAAGATCCGTTGGCTTACCACGGCGTACCGGCTTTCGATCCCAGCAAGGATTGCTTGCCCAAATCAGCGCCCTCCCCGCACCAGACTTATACGGAAGTGTTCGGCGAATGGCTCTGTGATATGGCGGCAAAAGACGAGCGCTTATTGGGTATTACTCCCGCCATGCGCGAAGGTTCTGGACTGGTCAAATTTTCGGAGTGCTATCCAAGACGTTATTTCGATGTCGCCATTGCCGAACAACATGCAGTAACGCTGGCTGCCGGACAGGCTTGCCAAGGCGCAAAACCTGTCGTCGCGATTTACTCGACGTTCCTGCAACGGGCTTACGACCAGATGATCCATGATGTCGCGATCCAGAACCTGGATGTATTGTTTGCGCTGGATCGCGCAGGTCTTGTCGGCCCGGATGGCCCGACCCATGCCGGCAGCTTCGATTACAGCTATATGCGTTGCATTCCCAATATGCTGGTGATGGCGCCTGCCGATGAAAACGAATGCCGGCAAATGCTCTACACCGGCTTTATGCATGAAGGCCCGGCGTCCGTGCGTTACCCGCGCGGCAAAGGTCCCGGCGTGGCAGTCAACAAGACCATGACCGCATTGCCGCTGGGTAAGGCCGAAGTTCGTCATCAAGGTAGTCGTATCGCCATTTTGGCTTGGGGCAGCATGGTAACTCCGGCTATGGAAGCGGGCAAACAGCTGGGCGCAACCGTTGTCAACATGCGCTTTGTGAAACCTATCGATGCCGAATTGATTCTTGAGCTAGCCAAGAGCCATGAAGTGCTGATCACCGTCGAAGAAAACGTTCTCGCCGGTGGCGCAGGCAGTGCCGTCAATGACTTCCTGCAAGCGCAACAAATCCTGATGCCGGTGTTGAACATCGGTCTGCCGGACAGCTTTGTCGAGCAAGGCACCCGGGAGGAATTGCTGGCGCTGTGCGGTTTGGATGTACAGGGGATTCTTGCTCAGGTTGAGAAGTTTTGCGCATAAGTAAACGGCGGTAATAGCAAAATAAAAAGGGGCGACTAATAATTGCCCCTTTTTTGTATCCTATGAAAAGCATGCAATGATTGCCATACTTAACTTTAGCGTATAGGCAAGGCGACTGGCCTTTATCAAATTGCAGCCCCAAAACACTTGATTAAGCTCGATAGCATCGCGTACCATTTTCTTATCTACGCAATAGACGCTCCCTACCTTGACTTAAAAACATGTTAACCATCCTGACACTTCCGGTATTAAACGATAATTACATTTACCTGATTCACGACCCTGTATCAGGCAAAACCGCTGCCTTAGACCCTGCCGCTGCCCAGCCGGTGATCGATACTCTGGAGCAAAAAAGCTGGCGCCTAACCATGATTCTAAATACCCATCATCATGGCGATCATGTCGGCGGCAATCTGGAGCTGAAGCAAAAAACCGGCTGCACGGTGATTGCTCCCCTATCGGACCGGCATAGAATCCCCGGTATCGATCATGGCGTTGTTGACGGCGATGTGATTATGCTGGGCCAGCATTCAGTCAGGGTTATCTCGACTCCGGGGCACACCAGCGGTCATGTGGTTTATCATTTTGTAGGCGACAACCTGCTGTTTTGCGGGGACACCTTGTTTGTCATGGGTTGCGGCCGGTTGTTTGAAGGCACGGCGGAGCAAATGTGGCATTCGTTACAGAAATTGAAGGCGTTGCCCGGATCGACTCAAATCTATTGTGCCCATGAATACACGCAAACCAATGGCCGGTTTGCGTTAACGGTAGAGCCCGATAACCGGCATTTACAGCAAAGAATGGATGTTATCAATCAGCAGAGGGCGAAACATTTGCCGACGGTGCCGTCGACGATAGAGCAGGAACTGGCGACCAATCCGTTTTTCAGGGAAGACAGCTTGGCGTTGCAGGAAACGATTAATATAGTGAACAAAAAGCCGGTGGAGGTTTTTGCGGCAATCAGGCGGTTGAAAGACAATTTTTAACTGATATTACAAAAGAACACCACGAAGACACGAAGAAATAAAACTTCGTGTCCTTCGTGTCGCCTAGAGGCGCCTACTTTTGGCTTCGTGGTGAACCAATCGCTCTTTAACCCTTAGGCCTCATATGCGGAAACAACAGCACATCCCGGATTGACGGCGCGTCGGCAAACAGCATAACCAGACGGTCGATACCTATGCCCTCGCCTGCTGTCGGCGGCATGCCGTGTTCCAGCGCGACGATATAATCGGCGTCAAAGTGCATGGCTTCATCATCGCCGGCCTCTTTTTCTTCCACCTGTTTCTGGAAACGCGCGGCCTGGTCTTCGGCATCGTTCAGCTCGGTAAAGCCGTTGGCGATTTCCCGCCCGCCGACGAAAAACTCGAAGCGATCAGTGACATGCGGATCGTCATCATTACGTCTTGCCAATGGCGATACTTCAACCGGATACGCGGTGATAAAAGTCGGATTCATCAAGCGGCTTTCGACAGTTTTTTCAAATATCTCGATCTGGATTTTGCCCAAACCGTAACCGTCCTTGACCGGGATATTCAGCTTCTTGGCGACTTCAACGGCCGCTTCACGCGTGGCGATATTTTCCGCCGTTAAGTCGGGGTTAAAGTGCAGGATAGACTCGAACACGGTCATGCGGTCGAAGGGCTTGCCGAAATCGTATTGCTCGCCTTGATAGGTAATTAGGGTTTGCCCTAACACTTCTATCGCAACGCCGCGCAACATGGCTTCGGTTAAGTCCATTAATTCGTGGTATTCCGCATAAGCCTGATAAAACTCCAGCATCGTAAATTCAGGGTTATGACGCGTCGATAAACCTTCGTTGCGGAAGTTGCGGTTAATTTCAAACACCCGCTCAAAACCGCCGACCACCAAGCGTTTTAGATACAACTCCGGCGCGATACGCAGATACAGTTCCATATCCAGCGCGTTATGAAAAGTCGTAAAAGGACGCGCCGTTGCTCCACCGGGAATCATTTGCATCATCGGCGTTTCAACTTCCAGAAAATTGCGCTCAATCAAAAATTGGCGAATATAAGCGACGACTTTGGAACGGATCAAGAAAGTATTGCGTGATTGCTCGCTCATGATCAAATCCAAATAACGCTGTCTGTATTTGATTTCCTGATCGGCAATGCCGTGGAATTTCTCGGGCAAGGGCCGCAAGGCTTTGGTCAGCAGGCGAATGTCATCGACCTTGACGCTAAGCTCACCGGTCTGGGTTTTAAACAATGTGCCTTCTGCGCCGACGATATCGCCGATATCCCACTTTTTGAACTGCTCGTTGTAAAAACCTTCCGGCAGTGTGTCGCGGGTCACATAAAGCTGCATTTTTCCGGACATATCCTGAATATGGCAGAAACTGGCTTTGCCCATCACCCGGCGGGTCATCATCCGCCCCGCCAATTTCACACGCATAGGCTCGGCTTCGAGTTCTTCCTTGGATTTTTCGTTGTATTCAGCCAGCAATTCGCCTGCAACGACATTGCGGCGGAAATCGGTAGGGAAAGCAATGCCGCCGTTTTCGCGCAACTCGTTTAATTTGCTGCGGCGTTGCCTGATTTGTTCCTGTTCGTCGTGCTCGATTTCTGACATTTTATTTTTTAACTCTTTGTTTTAATAATTTTATAAGCCGCTCTTCAAGCTGGCTTCGATAAACTGATCCAGATCCCCATCCAGCACCGCCTGGGTGTTGCCTGTTTCGACGCTGGTGCGCAGATCCTTGATCCGCGATTGGTCCAGAACATAGGAACGAATCTGACTACCCCAGCCTATATCCGACTTGGTATCTTCCAGTGCCTGGGCCGATTCGCTACGTTTGCGCATTTCCAGCTCGTACAACTTGGCTTTCAACTGCTTCATCGCGGTGTCCCGGTTCTTGTGCTGTGAACGGTCGCTCTGGCACTGTACGACAATACCGGTCGGGTTGTGGGTCATACGCACAGCCGATTCGGTTTTGTTAATGTGCTGGCCGCCCGCGCCGCTGGCACGGTAAACGTCGACACGGATATCGGCGGGATTGATGTCGATGTCGATGTCATCGTCGATTTCCGGCGATACGAACACCGACGCAAACGAGGTATGGCGGCGATTGCCCGAATCAAATGGCGATTTCCTGACCAAGCGGTGCACGCCGGTTTCGGTACGCAACCAGCCGAAAGCATATTCACCTTCAAACTTGATCGTGGCGCTTTTGATCCCGGCCACGTCGCCTTGCGATTCTTCGATCAATTCGGTTTTAAAGCCCTTGCGCTCGCCCCAGCGTAAATACATGCGCTCGATGATCGAAGCCCAGTCCTGAGCTTCGGTGCCGCCGGAGCCGGACTGTATGTCCAAAAAGGCGTTGTTGGCGTCCATTTGCCCGGAGAACATGCGGCGGAACTCCAGGTCTGCGACTCTTTTTTCAAAGTGCTCCAGATCATCGACGACGGTTTCAACCGTTTCTTCATCGTCTTCTTCAACCGCCATCAACAGCAATTCTTCTGCATCAGCGAGGCCGCGCTCCAGATCATTAATGGTGTTAACGATGACTTCCAACTGGCCACGCTCTTTGCCTAAGGCTTGCGCTTCTTCCGGGTTATCCCAGATTTTCGGGTTTTCCAGCTCCCGTAAAACTTCAACTAAACGCTCGCTCTTGACGTCAAAGTCAAAGATACCTCCTAAGGGCATCGCCACGGCTTTTTAAGTCGGCTATTTTGTTTTTGATCGGATTTATTTCTTGCATGAGGTGTATTTAACCAATGACAGTCGAGACCAAACGCGCGTACGAACGCCGGTCGATAAAAACTTTAGAGGAAGAGATTATAAACTATAAGCGAAGCCCGTTCATCCCAAGTTACCGGCTTATGCCTATTGGGGCGGCGACTTTAACTCAGCCACCTGCTATCAAACGACGAAAAACCGATTTGCATCCCCAGCCTCAGGGCCAACTGCTGTTCCGCGCGGCCTTTATTAACCGCAATTTCGACCAGGCCGCTGGAGTTTTTATACCAGAACGCCTGCTGTTCTCCGACATCGCCGAAAGCACCGGCCTGTTTGATTGCCGTACCGTTGATGGTTAGAGTCTTGCCGCCGTAGGTTTCTTGATAGCGCAATCCGGTCATCGCATTGCCGTAATGATCGAAATAAATCACTTCTGCTAAATCGTGAGGCCAATCGCTTAAATCATTGCGGTCAAACGGCTGCAATAAATCCTCTGCGGCGCTGACAGCCAACTTTGCGGCAACGGGGGCGAATAGATCCCTGCCATGAAAGCTCATCGAACAAACTTTCGGTTTCCAGGTAATTTCCGACCATTGCGCGTTTTGCGCCTGGACGGCGACGGTATTGAACAAGCCGTTATCCGGCCCGACAAAGATTTGTCCGTCAGCGTGCAAAACAACGGCTTTGCGTTCGCCGCCGACACCCGGATCGACCACGGCCAGAAAAACGCTGTTTATCGGAAAACTGTGTCGTAATGCGGCCAATAGATAGGAACTTAATCGGGGATCGGCTGTCGGCGCATTACTCAGCAGATTAATGACAGGTATATTCGGCGCTGTTTGCCGTAACACGGATTCCATTTGTCCGATATAAGGGCCGGACGGCCCGAAATCGGTAAAAAGGATGATGCAGGTCACTGCGCGAGCACGTCCAGTCCGGCATTCGCCGCGCCAGTTTCCGACTGGCTATCGGCATACGCACCATCCCTGGCGATCGCCGAACCTGCTCCCGGCAGGTTTACGGCATACACACCATCCCTGGCGATATCAACGGCTTGCTGGCTGCGTGTTAGCCCGACAAAATCAAATAGCTCCGTATCAGCCAATTGTGAAGGCGCGACATTTTGCAGACTGGTGAAAATGGTTTCCAGACGTCCCGGAAACTGCTTATCCCAGGTTTTTAACATGGCTTTCATGGCCTGGCGCTGCATATTTTCCTGGGAGCCGCACAAGTTGCACGGAATAATCGGGTAGTTTTTAAATGCCGCCAAGCGTTCAATCTCTTTCTCACGGGTATACGCCAGAGGCCGGATGATGATATTTTTCTTGTCGTCGCTTAACAATTTAGGTGGCATCGCTTTTAATTTGCCGCCGTAAAAAATATTCAGGAAAAAGGTTTCAAGAATATCGTCGCGATGATGTCCCAAGGCTATTTTGGTGACATTGTTGGCTTCGGCATAACCGTACAAGGTGCCGCGTCGCAAGCGCGAACACAGCCCACAGGTAGTGTTGCCCTCGGGGATAACCCGCTTGACCACGCTATAGGTGTCTTTTTCGATAATATGATACGGCACGCCCAGCGATTCGAGATATTCCGGCAATACATGCTCGGGAAATCCGGGCTGCTTCTGGTCCAGGTTGACTGCAATCAGTTCGAATTCAACCGGCGCGGTCTTTTGCAAGTGCATCAGGATGTCCAGCAGGGTAAAGGAATCCTTGCCCCCGGATAGGCACACCATGATCTTGTCGCCATCTTCGATCATGTTGTAGTCGGCAATCGCATCGCCGACCGTGTGCCGCAATTTCTTTTGCAGCTTGTTAAATTGGGTTCTGGATTTTTGGTTTGGATCTGACATGGTCAGAGATATGAATATTTGAAAGGAAAGATAAAAGCTATCACCACGAAGGCACGAAGAATTAAAAACTTCGTGCTCTTCGTGTCTTCGTGGTGAACAAAATTTTTTTGTTAGCCGTTGTAACGCTGGAAAATCAGTGTAGCGTTGGTGCCGCCGAAACCGAAGCTGTTCGACATGATCGTGTTTAGCGTAATATTGTCTTTACGCTCACGCACTACCGGAATGCCTTCCGCGCCCGGATCAAGCTGGGTGATGTTGGCCGATGCGCTGAGGAAGTTTTCTTCCATCATCAACAACGAATAAATCGCCTCATTAACGCCGGCCGCGCCGAGTGCATGACCTGTCAGTGATTTTGTGGAGCTGACTAGCGGCACGTTATCCTGGCCGAACACGGTGCGCAAGGCTTCAAGCTCTTTGGTATCGCCGACCGGCGTACTGGTGCCGTGAGCATTGATGTAATCGATCTTGCTGCCACCAATAGTCGCCATCGCCTGCTGCATGCAACGCACCGCGCCTTCACCCGAAGGTTGAACCATGTCATACCCGTCTGAAGTTGCGCCGTAACCGGTTAGTTCCGCATAGATTTTCGCGCCGCGCGCTTTGGCATGTTCCAGTTCTTCAATCACCAAAACACCGCCGCCGCCGGAGATAACAAAGCCGTCACGGGTTTCATCATAAGGCCTTGAAGCCGTGGTCGGCGTGTCATTGTATTTGGAAGATAATGCGCCCATCGCGTCAAACAACATCGACATCGTCCAATGCACTTCTTCGCCGCCACCGGCAAACACGACATCCTGCTTGCCCATCTGGATTAATTCCATCGCATGGCCGATACAATGCGCACTGGTCGCACACGCTGAACTGATCGTGTAATTGACGCCTTTGATTTTGAAAGGCGTTGCCAGACATGCGGTATTGGTGCTGGACATGCTTCTGGGCACCATATAAGGTCCCACTTTTTTGATGCCTTTATCACGCAATATATCCGCAGCTTCAACAATGTTTGATGTAGAAGGACCGCCGGAACCCATCACCAGACCGGTCCTGAAATCTGAAACTTCTGATTCACCCAGACCGGAATCATCAATCGCTTGCTGCATGGCAATATAATTGAACGCTGCGCCATCGCCCATAAAGCGTTTTATTTTACGGTCGATAAATTCGTCTAAATCTATATTGATAGGTCCGTGGACATGGCTACGGAAACCCATTTCTTTATAAACGTCTGCAAAGGCAATTCCTGAACGGCCTTCCTTTAGCGAATCGACAACTTCGGCTCGATTATTCCCTATACTGGAAACAATGCCTAGACCGGTGACTACGACTCTTTTCATTGTTAGTGCCTCTAAAAATCTTCTGTGGAAGTGAATAGACCAACCCGTAAATCGGTAGCCTCATAAATCACTTTGCCATCGACTTCCATGGTGGCATCAGCTATACCCATAACCAACTTCCGCATTATCACTCTTTTTAAGTTGACCCGATAAATCACTTTCTTGGCAGTGGGCAACACTTGGCCGGTAAATTTAACTTCACCAACGCCTAGAGCTCGGCCTTTTCCGGGACCGCCCATCCAGCACAAAAAGAAGCCAACCAACTGCCACATCGCGTCCAGCCCCAAGCAACCGGGCATGACAGGATCGCCCTGAAAATGGCAGTCGAAAAACCATAAATCAGGCGTTATATCCAGCTCAGCAATAATCTCGCCTTTTCCGTATGCGCCGCCTTCATCCGTAATAAGCGTAATACGATCCATCATCAACATATTCGGTAAAGGCAATTGCGCATTTTTAGGCCCGTACAACTCTCCCCTGCCGGACTTCAACAATTCTTCGCGCGTAAAACTGTGCTGTTTACCCATACTCTTTATATACCTTAACGTGGTTATTATTATTATAAATTGTGCATTATCTAACAGACACCAAAAAAAATCAGCTCAAATTTTAGCCGGGCAGGACGTCAAGCATCAATTCCTTTATCTTCAAAGCCTTCCTTTGCATGAGCTGCTGATAAATAATGGCATAAGAAAGCACCGAAGTTACATATTTCCTGGTTTCCTTGTAAGGAATGGTTTCTATCCAAATATCAGCCGGTACGGACGCGACACTCGGCAACCACTTCGCAACTCGCCCCGATCCTGCATTATAAGCCGCAATAGCCAACGCAAAATGACCATGAAACCGCCTTAGCAACTGCTTATAATAAAAAGCGCCGTACCTGACATTAACATCTGGATTAAACAGGCTGTTGTCCGACAGCCATTTTTCCTTCAAATCGCGGGCTATCTGCATCCCTGTCCTGGGCATAACCTGCATTAAGCCACGCGCGCCAACCGCTGATTCGGCATCTTTATTAAATATGCTTTCTTGCCGGATCAGGCCAAAAACAATGGCCGGATCGAGATTATGCAAGGAGGCATTATTGTGAACCTGACTCGCATAATAAACGGGGAACCGCAACGCCAAATCATCCCAATAATCCGCTTTAACCAGTGTAGTAATAGCCATTTGGTCTTTATGCCATTGCTGAGCCAATTTGGCAGCGACCATACGCCGCTCCTTGCTCAGTTTTTTTACCGCGTACCACCATTGTCGTTCAGCCTCTTGCTCCCTGTTCAGCAAATTAAGCTCCCGGACCACTTTAAAGTCGGTTTCATTGGCCAACTTTTCCAGTTCATTTTCCGCCAGAATAACCGGCTTATTGGAAAACTGATAAGGCTTATGGACATTATCCGCGGCCAGGAACCCGTAAAAGCTCCGGTCTTCAGCGAGCTTAGCGTAGACATTTTGCGCCTGTAAAGCATCTCCGGCTTTTTCCAGTGATCTAGCCAGCCAGTATTGCCATTTGGGCTCCTGCCGCTCCTGGGCCGTCAAGCCCGCCAGCGCTTCGGCGACATGCTGCCAGTTTTGTTCAAACAAAGCCGCCCGAACTTTCCATTCATTAACTTCCGCATCAGCAGCCGGCAATTGACTAAGACGGAAATAAGCGGCCGGATTACGGTTGTGCGCCAAGCTAAGTGCAAGGCTGCGCTCCAATTGCAAAACAGTCTGCGCATCTATCTGGAAAGCGTGTTTTTTATCGTCCCAAAGTTGAATAGCCATACTTAAATCGGATTTTGCCAACCGATGTATGCCATGAGCGAAAAGCCGCCCCATTTGCGGACTTAAAAAGCCGTCATTTCCGATCAGGGCCGGCTTTTGATGAACCCGCAGCCATATATCGGCAATATCCTGATCTGCGCTACCCATCAGGCGACGTACGTATTCGGCCACAGAGACATTATCTTTGTTCAGAGCCAACTCAAAGCGTTGCCAGATAAGCTCCCGTGTAAAGCCGGACGACATCATCAATTCCGACAACAGCGGATCGCATTCTTGCGGCAGAGAGTCCCCGGTCACCCACACATGTCTGGCTTCATTTAATGCCTGCTGCTGATTGCCTGTCTTATAGAGTGCCAGGTTGTACTGGCATTCAAGGGCTGTAGGTGCAGAGGCCTCCGCCGCGCCAGTTCCTGACTGGCCAGCGGCATACACTCCATCCCTGGAGATATAGTAGCGGATAAAATCGTTCCAGCGCTCATTCTTAGCCAGGTAATCCAGCCATTTGGATCGCAATAATCCAGCGTAACGGGTTGATTTGTATGCCGCTAAAAAAGACAGAATCTGGTCATCTTGCTGTAAATTCTCTTTCAGCCATTGGTATTGCAGATAAGGATATAACGGGTAATCGATCAAGGCAGCACTGGCGCGCATGAATACCGCATCATTGCCTTGAGCAAGCAGTTTTTCGGCTTGTAAAAAATCGTTTCTTTGCTGGTCGAGCGTACTGCCAAATACTGCATCGGAAAAAAGAAGCGGATATATCAACGCAATCCACGCTACATATTTCATATTTCACTCACAGTAATATATTCCTAAAGATGTTTCAGACAGATATAATCAAGCGCTCATGAAAACATCCCTATCAAATCCCGCGCAACCAAAGCAAACTCCTCAACCCTACAGTTGGAGTACTATCTACCAGATTGCTTTGGAACACAAAAAAGAACTGACTATTTCTCATTTTATCGCCATTTTGGCAACCATTGCCAGCGTTCCGGTACCGTTGCTGATGCCGCTACTGGTCGATGAAGTTTTATTGCATAAACCCGGCATTATTATTCAAACAGTCAACCTGCTGTTTCCTGTAGCCTGGCAACTTCCGATTCTTTATATCAGCGTTATATTGCTGATCAGCGTGATCCTGCGCATTATCGCGATCATTTTCAACATTATTCAATCCCGACAATTTTCCTGTATTGCCAAGGATATTGTGTTCCGCATCCGCGCCAACCTGATCGGACATTTGCAAAATATTTCCATGTCTGAATACGAGAGTCTCGGCACCGGCACGGTGGTGACCCATCTGGTCAAAGACCTCGACACCATCGATACGTTTATCGGCACGACCGTCAGCAAACTGCTGGTAGCCGCCCTGACCGTTATCGGCACTGCGGTTATTTTATTATGGATGCACTGGCAATTGGGCCTGTTTATCCTGCTGCTGAACCCCGTGGTAATTTATCTGACCCGCGTGATCGGCTCGCGCGTTAAGGACCTTAAATCCAAGGAAAACTCCGCCTTTGAAGTTTTCCAGCAATCCCTGACCGAAACCCTGGAAGCCATCCATCAAATACGCGCCAGCAATCGCGAAAAGCATTATTGCCAGCAGCTGATTGAATCGGCGCGCTCCGTTAAGGACTCTTCGACCGCTTTCGCCTGGAAAAGCGATGCAGCGACACGCATGAGCTTTCTGGTATTCCTGTTCGGCTTCGACATATTCCGCGCCTGTGCGATGCTGATGGTGTTTTATTCCGACCTCAGCATCGGGCAAATGCTGGCCGTGTTCGGTTATCTGTGGTTTATGATGGCTCCGGTGCAGGAAATCCTGAGCATCCAATACGCTTTTTATGCCGCCAAAGCGGCGCTGATCCGCATCAACCGGCTTAACGCGCTGAAACAGGAACCGCATTATCCTCACCTTGAAAACCCGTTCTTAAATAAAAAAACCGTGTCTTTGCGTGTAGAAGACCTGCATTTCAGCTATAGCGATGACCAATTCGCCGAGAGTGAATTGGCATTTACCCGCAGGGTGCCGGACAGGACAGACCGGCATGAAAAAGTGCTCGACGGCATTTACTTAAAAATCCCAGCCGGTGAAAAAGTTGCGCTGGTTGGCGCCAGCGGCGGTGGTAAATCGACACTGATACAAACCCTGATCGGCCTGTACCCGCCCAATCGCGGCCAAATTTATTTCGATGAAATTCCGATCGATCGCATCGGCCTGGAAGTGGTCAGGGAAAATGTTGTCACCGTACTGCAACACCCCGTCCTCTTTAATGACACCATCCGCGCCAACCTGACTTTGGGTAAACCCGCTAGCGATGAGACCTTGTGGAATGCGCTGGCTATCGCGCAGTTAAACGACGTCGTGCAGGACCTGGACAAAGGACTTGATACCATTGTCGGCCGGCTGGGCATGCGGCTTTCAGGCGGCCAGCGGCAACGCATGGCGATTGCCAGAATGATCGTCGCCGATCCCAAAGTGGTGATATTGGATGAAGCCACCTCGGCACTGGACAGCGAAACAGAGCACAAATTGCATCAAGCGATGGCTGAATTTTTAGAAGGCCGCACCACCATCATTATTGCCCACCGCCTGAGCGCCGTTAAACAGGCCGATCATGTTTATGTTTTTGAGCAAGGTAAAATCTGCGAACACGGGCAACACGAAACCCTGCTCAGCCAAAACGGCCTTTATGCAAAACTTTATGGTGAGTACCAGTAACAAAGCTTAAGGGCTCAAGGAAAAATCAATATCCTTAAGCCGCCTTTAACCTTGCTACTTTAAGCTAGAAAAACTATGACCGAACATTACGACCTACACTGCCACTCTACCGCCTCTGACGGCGCATTATCACCGACAGCCTTAGTGCAACGCGCTCATCAATGCGGCGTCACCTCGCTGGCTTTAACCGATCACGATACGGTCGCAGGACTCAACGAAGCACAAGCCGCGGCAGACACAACAGGCATTAAATTAATTCCAGGCATTGAATTATCAACCAGCTGGCAGAACAAATGTTTTCACATTGTCGGACTGGGCATTAACCCTATGCATCCGCCGCTGGCCGAGGCCACCCGCAACCTGCAACTCATGCGCATTGAACGCGCCGAGAAGATCGCCGCTAAGCTGGAGAAAAAACGTATTTTCGGTGCGCTGGAAGCCGTCAAAGCAACCGCCGGAGACGGCATGATCACCCGCTCCCATTTCGCCGATTTCCTGGTTTCGCAATTTCATGTTTCCACTCACCAGGACGCTTTCGACCGTTATCTCGGCTCTGGAAAAGACGCTTATGTGGCGACGGCCTGGGCCGAACTGGAACTGGCGATAAGCTGGATTACCGAATCCGGCGGTGTTGCGGTGCTAGCGCATCCTTTGCGCTACAATCTGACTGCCAGCTGGGTGAAACGCTTACTAACGGCATTCAAGGAAGCCGGAGGTGCAGGCATAGAAGTCGTAACCGGCCGCTGTAACAGCGACGAAATAAAACTCGTTGCCCGTTATGCAACACACTTTGACCTGGCCGGCTCGGTCGGTTCCGACTTTCACAACCCGGCCAACCAATGGGTGGAATTAGGCAGGCTTGCGCCCCTGCCTGAGAACATCAAACCTATATGGGAACTGCTTAATTAAAGCCCAGCCGTAACCTCAGCCCGTTAACGAGAACTGCCACATGAACTTTTGGGAAACCAAGAAACTATCTGAAATGACCACCGAAGAATGGGAGTCATTATGCGATAACTGCGGAAAATGCTGCCTGCATAAACTGGAAGACGAAGACACCGGCAACATTTACTTTACCAGCGTCGTCTGCAACCTGATCGATCTGGATACCTGCCGCTGCACCCGCTACACCGAACGCACTCAATTAGTCCCTGAATGCCTGGACTTAAAACAACACGATTTTGCCGAATACAACTGGCTGCCCGCAACCTGCGCTTACCGCTTATTAAGCGATGGCGAACAGCTTCCGACCTGGCATCCCCTTTTATCGAAAAGCGCCGGTAGCGTTCAGGATGCAGGCGTTTCAATCAGCAGCTATGCGATGAAAGAATCTGAAATTGATGATCTGGAGGATCATATTATTGAATGGCTGGATTAACTATTTCATCTTGGACGGCAGATGGATCGTCTCACCGGCAACCATGAACGCGCCTTCCCCAAGATGATGGATCGTCTGCGGATGTTCTTTTCGAGGATCAATCCAGGCTTTAATAACTTCAAGGATAAAGAGATTGTATTGGGGAACCATCTTGTCATCGATAACCCGGCATTCCAGATTGGCATAGCATTCATCAATCAGCGGCGCATTAATGCTTGAGGCGACCGCTGGCGTCAGCCCAAACTCCTGGAACTTGTCGACCGTTCGCCCTGACGTATTACCGCAGCCCACTACCTGTTTCGACAGCTCCACCGTTGGGATATTGATGACGCATTGCTTGGTTGCTTTCAATATATCGAATGTGTAGTTCCTGTTGCTGATTACGCAACCTACCAGCGGCGGCTCAAACTCCAACATCGTGTGCCACGACATAGTCATGATATTCGCTCGCCCTTCTCTGGCGGTCGAAACCAGCACAACCGGCCCCGGCTCAAGCAGACCATAGACCCTAGACAAGGGAAAGGATTCTTTCGGCATATCGGCACCTCTTGTTTCGTGGTAAACACTATACAACCGCGTTTGATTTGACGAAAGCCCTCGTTCGCGATTGATGGGCCTCATACCTCATCAGACCCTCCTATCGCTGGCTGTTAATTGAAAATGTATGCCAATTTCGGTGGCAGAATAACTGGTGCAAATACCTAGCGTTTAGTAACAGTCGGTACGCGCTTCGTATTACATGACTACCGGCTTATATGCGGATCGAGTTGAACGATATGCCCATGATCATCAAAATAAACGGTAACCACTGCTGCATCTCGGCACTGCTGCAATTCGTCGTCTTTGACTTGATAAAACGCGCACAGCTCGGTGTCGGTGACAACTTTATGCACCGCCGAAAGTATCGCCCTACTCCGCAAGGTGCGGTAGAGAATCCAGCACAACCAGAGCACAACCATGACCAGTAAGGTCGCAACGTAAATCTGCATCAGTTCCAGCAGGCTTTTGTAGCCGCCAAACCAGCGCATTTCATTGATCATCTTTCTATCGCCGAGCACCCAACTGCTCAAAGGGACCAATGGAATCAACAAATAAACCCACATCACCCAACAAACGGCCCAGGCCAATAAAGCGCCCATCCGTTTGTGCAGACTTTGCAATTGCGGCGCGTTAATAATGTATTCATTCATTTTGCACGTAAACCTCTATCGACAGTGACCCAGATGGCGCGTTGCCCGCGCTTCTTTTTTATCGCCCGGACCGAGCCGACGATGGTGGTGCCGACGTTGATCAGCCAGTACACGATCGGATACCAGACCATCCAGTAATAATACCGGGCGACGCCGCCGGTACGGTATTCATATTGCGAATCAATGAACAGGCTGACGCCGAACTGGATTAGACAGGTCAGGCTCAGCAACATACTGGTCCAGTTTGGGCTAAGATCGTGCAGCGACTCATTGGCCGATTCGCTAAACAACGCCACAGGCGCGTACAGCACATGCAACAGGATCAAAAATGCCCAAACGATGCTAATCAGGCATTCGCCGTATAACAGCCACATGCCCCGCGACGACCAGCGAAACAGGCTGCGAAAATAGCGCAGCAACACTTCGGTTCCGCCCTGCGCCCAACGCATCCGCTGCTTCCATAAGCCTTGCAAAGTTTCCGGCATCAATACCCAGCACAAAGCGTTCGGTTCAAAATAGATCGACCAGCCGGCCAGCTGCAACTTCCAGCTGATGTCGATGTCCTCGGTGACCATGTCGTTGCTCCAGTAACCGACATTGTGCAATGCGGACTTGCGGAATGCCGCAATAACGCCGGAGACGGTGAACACTTGCCCGTAAGACCGTTGCGCCCGCTTGATCATGCCGACGATGGCTGAGAATTCGCCGACCTGAATCCGCCCTAATAACGTGGAGCGGTTGCGGATGCGCGGGTTGCCGGTAACTGCGCCGACGTTGGGATTATCCTGAAAATGCCGTACCATCCAGGCGATGGCTTCGGGAGCCAGCAGCGCGTCGCCGTCGATGCAAATCAGAATTTCGCTGTTCGCCAGCAATGCGGCGGTACGCAAGCCCATCGCCTTGCCCTGGTTGGTATGCAAATTGACCACGCGCAACTGCTCGTGCTGTTCGGCCAGCTCCTGCAATATGGCCAGAGTGTTGTCTTTGCTACCGTCATTAACGGCGATAATTTCAAACGTGGGGTATTTCTGCCGGAGCAAAATTTCCACGGTTTCGCGGACATTCTCGCCTTCGTTATAGCAGGGTATCAATATGGAGACCGGAGGATATTCCGTTAATTCCGGCAGGTGCTCATCATTGCCCTGTTGATGCCATTCATGACGAAAATAAAAAATCAGCGCGCCAAACATCCAGATGTAGGCCATAAACAACGGATAGTAATAAACGAATCCTTCGATCACGTCGTCCAAGGGTTCCCATGCAGAAACTAAATCATGCCATTGGGTTTGTAATAGTGCGGTCAGGTTCTGCAATGAAGTACTCATGGTTTTTCAGGGCAAACGGCATCGCCCACCCTATTCGGGTTAATTAAAACAAAATGCATTGATTAAGGCTGGATAGGCAGCGAGAAATGCTGTTGTAAATCCGCGAGGCGCGGCTGATCCTCAAAAACATTGTCCGGATAATAGCCAATGTGTCTGGCGCCCAATTTTTTCAGTAGCTTCAGCTGTTCGACAAAAGTCGTCATCGGGACTTTCTGTTGGGCTTTCCAGTCGATCGATTGCAGTTCGAACACGGTCTTTTTAAGGCCATCCGGCTGTTTAGCCGCCGTTTTTACCAGCTGTGTGAGCCACTGCCTGGGGTTTTCAGCCTCTTCCATAAACGGCATGGCTTCGATAGCCACATAATCGTAATGCGCTAAGAACGATTTATAAGACTGCGCATACCATTCTTCGCTATAAGGCTTTAACAAAGGCAGCGCATAAAAATTACGCGCCGTCTTTATGCCGGGCCGATAAACGCGCACTCGGCTAGCCAGTTCATCGGTAAACTGGTTAATCAATTCGGTTTTATGTTGCGCCCAAACCATGCGCATTTTGGGGGTTGCATGCAATTGCTCGAATTGATCAGGCAGGCCCCATACCTGTTTTGCAAAGCTTAGCGCTAGCGGCGATACATCTTCATAATCCGATAAGATTCCGTCGTCATGAAACAAGATGCCGTCAAAATTGCAATGCTTGGCCAGGTCTTCGTAAATTTCAGCCACATACTGGCGCGCTTCAGGGTTGAACGGTGACAGCCGGGTATAAATATGACTGGCTTTTTGCGCCTTGCCGTCCCGCCATTCCTGAACATACCAGGATTCCGGCACTTTGCCTTGATAGGCCATAATCGGCATCCAGGCATACACTTTCACTCTGGCTACGGTTTTTAACTGCCAGGCAACCCGGCTGAATAAATCCTGCTTTACCGGTAAATGACGGTTGGGGAAATATAACGCATCGGCATTGCCGTCGCCGTCTGGATCGGCATAGGCCTGTAAATAAACCGTGTTGATGTGCATGTCTTTGATGCGCTGAACCGCGACATCCAAATTGTGCTCGGTCTGCTCGGGGTCTTCATCGTAAAGATAATCCATGTCCAGATGCGCTACCCGTAACGGCCGGTCAGCACGCAGTCCGGTAACAATTTCCGCAAATTGGTTGACGTCGGGATTATCGACCATAATCAAACGACGCAAGGCGCTGATATCTGCCACGGTATTAAAGCCGTCCATCAGCCCCATCGTCATCGGCATTCCGGCTTCACGCGAGGCCTGCACGGCGATTTGGTTATATTCGCCATAGGGCCAAACCATCGCTCTGGGCCTGACTCCGGCATGTTGAAAGATAAACTCGGCGCTTTTCAGCAGCGCTGCATTGATGCGCTCGCGGTACTGCTCATCGGTTTCGTAAACCAGCATCGGGTCGTCATACAGCCGGGTAACGGCCGCAGCCTGTGAATTGGCTTGAGGGTTGGCATTCACGCCTTTATGCAAGTCGTAACTGTGCGAGGCGACCTCTACCAAGCCGGACTGCACCATTTCCCTGACCTGCTCCCAGCTGAGCAATGGCTTGCCCGGTTCTTCCGCAGTCACGTTGCCGTCCATCCAGGTTCCCACCAAGGCAACCATAGCCGGATAATGATATTTTTTTAATAGCGGAAAGACGCGGGTATAGAAACTCTGGTAGCCGTCATCGAAGGTCAACAATGCCGCTTTATCGGGCAACGCATCCTTACCTGTAGCGGCATCGAGGATATTTTGTACGCTGACGATCTTGTAGCCTTTGTTTTTCAACCAGTCCAGATGTTCTTCAAGATGATCGACACTGACATCCATGGAATTGAAAGGCGGCTTGGCACCTTCCGCGCCGACGATGTCATGATAATTGAGAACCAGAAAGTGGTGTTCTTGGGCAGATGCAGTGCCGAAAAAACCGATAAGAAAAAACAACAAAAATGCTTTATTTAAGCAATTGACTGCTGCAACAGGTGTAAAAATGACCATGAAATCCGGATTAAAATAAAGAAACTCGCTAACGGGCGACAATATTAACCGAAAAACGTGCAAAGCCGGATTGAAAAATCGGTTAAGCATGATTATGTAGCCGGATATCGACCACAAACCATGCTCAACAGTCTGTTACTGAACAAAAAACCTGTTATTACCCAGCTATGGCTAAACGGCGTTTTGTCCCGTCCATGCTGCTAAATTAAAAATCAAGATCCTCCTCGTCAAAATCACCTAGCTGTTCCTGCAGGCGTTTTTTCTCCCAGTACAGTTCAATTTTTCTGCGCGCAGCCATTTTTTTTGCTGCGCGCTCACTTTCGTTAGGAAGCGTTACATAGTCACTGCTCAAACCCAAATCGAAGCCTTCAACATCAAGATCAACATCATCTTTGCTTTTGTCGACACCGGCTTCAGGCGCGGATTTATCTGGAACGGATTTAGATACTTTCATAGTCGTAATTTAATCTAGCCTTAAAAAATGCACTTTTTAATTACTTATGACAAGCTTGTAAAGCGAAATTTTATGCGGCCTTAATAAAATGCCATGATCTACGAAGGCTCCGATATTCATTTGTACAAAAGATCAATCAGTTGGAAGAGCCATAAAGACCAGCACTTTATATTTTATATATGACCGTAATTTTTTGGAATTCATTAAACATATTTTTTACCTCACGACTTTTTAACGATTACAATGCCCTAAAGACCACATAATCTCCCTTAACGACGCAGAGTAATTTATGAAACCAAGCATACAAATTTTAATCGGTATGACATTTATTGCACTGGCCGCATGTTCAACTCAAGAGGTCAAACATGACGAAAAAGCCGTGTCGACTCCTGATAAAACGCCCGCAATCACCGAAGATTCATCGCAAAGCTCAGGCCCAAACCCACCAATGACCCGAACTAGCGGCGACAAAACATTAAACCTGGTTAGAATCATGGATGGCGGAGCCTGCAAAAATGATTTTCAAGGCGCTAAAGGCGCATTTCTTGTCTATGCCGATTCAGCCGATATAGAGCGGATTAAACGCGACAAAGGGACGCAAGTCTTCAGTGAATTCGAAAGCAAAATTCAAATCCTTGCAACACAGGCTTTGCAGGAAGCTATCAATGCCACCAACCTCGCGGAAGATCCCTTTGCCTTGGGCGCAGATGAAGCACAAGAGAAACTGTCTAAACAGCTGTCCAAAAATTTTCGTAGCAGCATAGCTGACCCTGTTAAACTTTTCCAAAACGAAACTACGTTGACGATTGATATTGTTCCATTTGCTCCGTCATTAATCTTTTATCAGCAAGGCTGCGACGCCACGCACCAGGAACCGGAAAACTAGCGTTGCAAGATTATCCGGGCTTTCATAATCAAACTAACAAGAGGTGAAGCATTATGGGTTGGAGAGAACGCACACATGACGCTGTTTATTCCGATGCCGATACCGAGCAGCGTTTAAAAGAGGAATTGCCGCACTGGTACCTTGAAGGCGGCTGGATTCGGCGTAAATACAAAACCAGCGGCTGGAAAGCGACGTTGATGGTGGTTAATACGGTGGGGCACTTGGCTGAAGCGGCATTCCATCATCCGGATCTTACCGTTTCTTATGCCTTCGTGATCGTTAAGCTAATGAATCACGCAGCCAAAGGTATTACCAACAAAGATTTTGAGCTGGCCCGTAAAATCGAGGAAGTGGTGATGTGGCAGCCCGGCAAGGAAGGCGGCTCATTGGAAGGGACACCCGATGACCCGAGGTTTAAATACATCAAATATGATTAGCTTGGATAATAGAACACGGATGACGCGAATAGGCATTCTACCCATGAAAGTGGGGATTGAAAATCAGGTGAAAGGCAAAAGGCCCAAGACGAAAAATCCACGCATCAGCATCAACATCGCCGAGCTTTAGAAGCTGTTTAAAAACCTAACAAATGCCGCGTAAAAGACGGTGTATCTCGGTAATTTTGATAAATACCTCGGCCGTATCGGTCAGGCGCTCATAATCCTTGGAAAGCCGTCTGGAATTTCCAAGCCAGGCAAAAGAGCGTTCAACAACCCATCGGCGAGGCAACACCACAAACTTGCCCCGCATGGCGTCCGTCCGTTTAACAATGGTCAGGTTCCAGTTGAACATGTTTTTAGCCCATTCGACTAAGACGCCGCTATAACCGCCATCCGCCCAAATCACACTCAAGGCAGCAAACATCGCATACAGCCGGATCATGAGCAACCGAGCACCGCGTCGATCTTGTATGCCCGCCGAATGAACGCACACCGCCAGCAAATTTCCCATCGTATCGACCGCGATATGGCGCTTTCTCCCTTTCACCTTTTTACCTGCGTCAAAACCGCGTTGCCTGCCGGGTCCCGTGGTTTTTACCGATTGCGCATCAATAATGGCCGCCGTCGGTCGCGCGTTTCTTCCGGATTGGACTCGGTAAGTTTCACGAAACAACGTCAATGCTTTATCCCATACTCCAGAGAGTTTCCATGTCCTAAAGTATCCGTAAACTGAACTCCAAGGTGCAAAATCCGCCGGTAGCATCCGCCATTGGCAGCCTGTCTTGGTGATATAGAGAATGGCATTAACGATTTCGCGAAACGGATAGCTTCGCGGCCTACCTCCTATTTTTTGGGCACGTGCAATTTCTAGTAGGGGACATAATAACTGCCATTGCTCGTCGGTTAAATTCGTCAAATACAACCGTCAGCTCTCCTAAGCCAAAACACCACAGCTTAACCGATCGTTTAAGTTTTTAAACAGCTTCT